>Ga0172372_10000941_pt1 | contig 44947 bp, 29 predicted proteins | sample LakKiv5m_2_FD_114544 | JGI IMG/M metagenome (GOLD analysis project Ga0172372, IMG submission 114544) | Freshwater microbial communities from Kabuno Bay, South-Kivu, Congo - kab_092012_9.5m | ecosystem: Environmental > Aquatic > Freshwater > Lake | place: Democratic Republic of the Congo...
TGCCGGCGGGAAACGGGAGGCTCTCGCCGGTCTCCCGGTTAAATAACTGCTGCTGGTTTTTGGCCTTCCTGGTCTTCGACTTCGTATCGGACGCCTGGGGCTGCTTTCCGGACGCCGCCTTGGCCATCTCCTCCGGCATCGAGATGATGTAAGTGACGGCGGGTGGCCGCTCCCCGCTCACCGTGGCCCGTTTGAGCGCCTTCAGGCCGATCTCACGATAGGTCTCAAACTGCATGGCCGACATCTGCAGCAGTTCCGAGCTGTTCTTAAAACCGTCTTCCGACGCGGTTTCCGGGGGCAGCTTGTTCGCGAGGGCATAGGGCAGACCCAGCAAGTCCTGCAGGGCGTAGTTGTATTCGTAATTCGTCAGGCGGCGAAAAGACGAATGCTGCCCGCTGTTGCGGCGGACGAGGGACGCCGTGCTCAGTTCCCCGCTGAGCCAATCAACGATGCGCCGGCGATCCGCATCCGCGAGCGCATAATCCGGTTCGTCCTTGGGGGGCATCTCTGATTTGCTGAGCGCGTTAAACACCTCGCGCCACCGCTCCGCGTCCGGGCCGGTCAGCAGGTCTGGATTCAGTTGGTCGATGCGCAGTCTGCCCTTGGATTTTTCGGGACCATGACAAGCCAGGCAGTTCTGTTTCAGGATCGGCCCCACCGACTTTTGAAAGACGGCCAGGTTCGCCTTTGGAATGACACCGGGGGCTCTCGCGACTTCCTTGGTCTCTTGCAAGAATCTGGATCTGACGCGTCCCAGCTCTTTGGCCGTTTCCAAAGAGATCGGAGACTCCTGCCCGCTGGCTGACAGAATCGCCCATGCGCTTCCGAGCACAAGCAGCACCGCGTTGTTTAGAGGCTTCAACTGATAGGAATTTGCTTATGGTTCTGGGAATTGATTCTGAGCGTGATTGGAGGCGTGTCAACCTTCGTTCTGGTTTCCCAAATCGGCGGCAGGAGTGCATCAAGCTCGCTATTCGAGCAGTGGTCTTGGTCGGAATTGAGTTTTTCGGGCTGAAATTTCATGGAGTGACAGGAGCGGTGATGAGGCGCACGGGGACGCTGTCGTGGGTGCTCTGCTCGATGCGGCGGCTGCTGAAGGTGCCGGTGGCGTAGCTGTAGATGAGGAGGGCCAGCAGGGTGCGGGGCGGATATTGTTCGCTGCCGGTGCCGCGGGTGTTGACCTTGACGTGGCGGAGGTCGAGGGCCTCGACGGCGTCGAGGACGAAGTGGACGAGGTGGTCGGCGGGGACCCAATCGCGGAGATTGGGCGGGAGCAGGAGCGGGGTGTCGCGGTCAATGGGGACGAAGCGAGCGGGCATGCGGAGTCAGACGCTGGCGGCGGGCGTGGGTTGCACCGGAATGGGAAAAATCTTGTGGGGAACTTGGTTTGCTAAGTCCGACAGGCTGCTAGCAAAGTGGAATTCGTGGCGGTCATGCCCGCAGGTTATTGACGGCTTTGGGCCTGTCCAGCAGCATTCCCGGCGTTCTAGCCATGACCACTGAGACCGCGATCGAACCGGCAAAACCGCAGCCTTCGCCCAGCCCCGTCTGGCGCTCTGAATCATGACGCCTCGTTTGACCCTCCTTTTGCCGACCCTTGTGCTCGCCGCCGTCGCGCACGCGCAGCCCGCGCCGTTGCCACCGCCGGTGCGCGTGGCCAGCGGGGTGAGCGGGCACATTCACCCGGCGTTGTGCCGCACGGAGCGGGGCACGTTGGTGGCCACGTTCTGCAAGAGCGAGTTCAAGCCGCACCTGATCGCGCGCTCGACGGACGGCGGCCGGACGTGGTCCGCGCCCGCGCTGTTCCCGCCCACGACCAACACGCAGGTGTATCCCGGCTCGCTCACCACGCTGGCCGACGGCCGGATCGTCCACGCGTGGAACGTGTGGTTCCCCGTGGCCGATAAGGTCACGTCGCGCTTCGTCGCGTTCTCGATCAGCAGCGACGAGGGCGTGACGTGGTCCGCGCCGAAGCATCTCGCCAAGGCCGCCGATCCCAAGACACACAGCGTCCTGCGGCATCCGCTCTTGGAGCTGTCGCCGACGGCGTGGGTGTTTCCGCTCGCGGACCGCACGGTGCGCTACAACCCGCTCACGGGCGAGGAAGCGCCCTTCGGCGATGGGGCGTCGCACGGGCTGGTGCCGCTGGTGCGCACGCCCGCCGGGACGTTCGTCAGCGGCCGAGGCCGGCGCTCGACGGATGGCGGGCGGACGTGGCAGGAGCTCAAGCCGTTTCCCGACGTGTCCACGCAGGGCTGGCGGCATGAGCTGACGGGCTTGCGCAACGGCTGGCTGCTCGCGTCGCAAATCCTCGGGCCGGGCGTCGGCGGCGAGCGCATCAACTTCATCCTCTCGCGCGACGACGGGAGGACGTGGGAGCTGAACCAGCCGGTGAAGTTCTACGATCCGGGCCGGCCCATCGGCGGTCGGGCGTGCCCGCGCACCGTGCAGCTCGATGACCGCACGCTGGGGACAATCTACTACGACACCGACGAGAAGCAGCCCGGCGGCTCGGGCGTATTTTTCCGCGTGACGGCGTTGCCCGCGGCGAAACCCTGAGATGAGTAGAATTGCCAGAACGCTGATCGGCCTGGCCTTGGGCTGCGTGTGGCTAACGGGCGCGGCGCGTGGCCCGGCGGCGGAGGTTTCACTGGCACACAGGGTTGTCCCGGACTGGCCGGCGCTGCCCGCCGGCCATGTGCTCGGGCAATGCGTCGGCGTCGGGACGGATTCACGCGACAATGTTCTCGTGTTCCACCGCAGCGGGCGCACTTGGAGCACACCGTTCCCGACTGAGCCGATTGCCGCGCCGACGGTGAGCGTGATTGAAGGCAAGACCGGCCGGCTGCTCGCCGCGTGGGGCGCAAAGGAGTTCATCATGCCGCACGGCCTCTCGCTCGACCGCGCGGACAACGTGTGGCTCACCGATGTGGGGCGGCAGCAGGTTTTCAAGTTCTCGCCCGACGGCCAGCGGCTCCTGCTCACGCTCGGCGAGCGCGGCGTGCCCGGCGCGGACCGCGCGCACTTCAACCTGCCCACGGATGTCGCGGTGCTGCCGGATGGTTCCTTCTACGTGAGCGACGGCTACCGCAACACGCGCGTGGTGAAGTTCACGGCGGAGGGTAAATACGACTTCGAGTGGGGCGGCAAGGGCGCGGGGCCGGGGCAGTTCAACCTCCCGCACGGGGTGGCCGTGGACGCGCAAGGCCGCGTCATCGTGTGCGACCGGAGCAACTCGCGCCTGCAAGTCTTCGACCCGCGCGGGAAGTTCCTCGCCGAGTGGAAGGGGCCGCTCCTCGGGCGTCCGTATGGCGTGACCACCGGCGCGGACGGCCGTGTCTTTCTGATTGATGGCGGCGACGGCCCGGCGCGGACGGTGGACCGGCATCGCGCGGTGGAGTTGGACGCGGAAGGCCGGGTGGTGGATCGCTTCGGCGGCTTCGGCACGGAGCCGGGACAGTTTCAACTCGGCCACGACATCGCGGTGGCGAAGGACGGCGCGGTGTATGTGGCGGACGCAGCGGGGAAGCGCGTGCAGAAGTTTGTGCGGAAGGCAGCGCCGTAGCGCGTCAACCCCTGCCGGCGGCTTCCAGCCGCCGTGTTGCGGGTTGCCCTGTCGAGAAACGCTCGAACTGCTGTCCCCCACGGACGGCGGCTGGAAGCCGCCGGCACGGGCCTACGCCAGGATTTCCCGGAGGACATTCCCGCCCACGTCGGTCAGGCGGTAGTCGCGGCCGTTGTGGCGGTAGGTGAGCTTCTCGTGGTCCATGCCGAGCAGGTGCAGGATGGTCGCGTGGAGGTCGTTGCCGTGGACTTTGTTCTCCACGGCCTTGTAGCCGAACTCGCAGGTGCTGCCGTAGTGGACGCCGCCCTTCACGCCGCCGCCCGCGAGCCAGATGGTGAAGCCCTTCGGGTTGTGGTCGCGGCCCACGCTGCCCTGCGAGTCGCTGGTGCGCCCGAACTCGCCGCCCCACACGACCAGCGTGTCCTGCAACATCCCGCGCGCCTTCAAGTCCGCGAGCAGCGCGGCGGCGGGCTGATCCGTGGCCGCGCCGCACGAGCGGTGGTTGGTCTCGATGTTGTTGTGCCCGTCCCACGGCACGTCGTTGACGCTGCCGTCGCCGCCGGTGCCCTTGCCGGCGAAAATTTGCACGAAGCGCACGCCGCGTTCGAGCAGCCGGCGCGCGATGAGGCACTGCCGGCCGAAGGTTTCCGTCTCCTTCCGATCCACGCCGTAAAGCTGGCGCGTGGCGGCGGATTCGCTCGCGATGTCCATCGCCTCGGGCGCGGCCATCTGCATGCGGTAGGCCAGTTCGAAGGAGTTGATGCGCGAGAGCAAATCGGCCTGCGTTGGGCGCGCCTGCGCGTGCTCACGGTTCAGCGACGCGAGCAGGTCGAGCGTCGCGCGCTGCTGCGACTCGGACTCGTCCTTGGCGCGGGCCAGGTTGTCAATGACCTCCTTGCGCCGCGCGTCGAGCGTGAGCGCCTGATAGGTCTTCGGCAGGAAGCCCGCGCTCCAAATCTGGTCGTCGCCGCGCGGCCGCGTCTCGTGCAGCACGACGAACGCCGGAAGGTTCTGGTTGTCCGCGCCGAGGCCGTAAGTCACCCACGCGCCGGCGCTGGGCAGGCCGGGGCGGTCCACGCCGCACATGAGTTCCATCGAGGCGGGCGCGTGGTTGTTCGCGCGCAGATGCATCGAGTGGATGAACGCCATGTCGTCCACATGCTGCGAGAGGTGCGGGAGAATGTCGGACACCCACGCGCCCGAGCGGCCATGCTGCGCCCAGCCGAAGGGTGACTTGAGAATTTTCCCGCTGGTGGTGAAGAAACCCGTCTTCGGGTCGCTGCCGGGCAGGGGTTCGCCGCTGCGCTTCTGCAATTCGGGCTTGTAATCCCAGGTGTCCACCTGCGACGGCGCGCCGGTCATGAACAGCCACACGATGCGCTTCGCCTTGGGCACGAAGAGCGGCGGGCGCGCGGCGAGCGGGTTCACCGGCGCGGCGCTGGTTTCATGCAGCATCGAGCCGAGCGCGACGGAGCCGAGGCCGAGGCCGGCGCGCTGGAGGAAGCTGCGGCGCGACGGCAGGGCGAGTTCGTTGGGGGCGTATTGGCCGAACATAGGTCAGTGATTTTCAACCACGGATGGACACAGATGAACACGGATGAGGAACAGACTGTTTGGCTGGGAGCAATCGGGACTTTGTCGGGCTTGATTGATAAACGGGGCGCTCTCCCTCACCCCGGCCCTCTCCCGCTGGGAGAGGGAGCCACGCACTCCGCTTCTGCCAATAGGAACGCCAAAGGAGTTCGAGCGCTGGCTGACATTCTCCCTCTCCCAGCGGGAGAGGGCCGGGGTGAGGGAGAAAAGCGTCATGCCCAGCGTGAGCCGCCTTCTCACGAAGCACTTCCCCCATCCGTGTTCATCTGTGTCCATCCGTGGTTTCAATCTACTCAATCCACGTAGATGAACTCGTTCATGCAGAGCAGGACGAGGCAGGTTTCGGTGAGGGCGCGGGTGGTTTGCGCGGCGGCGGCTTTCGCGTCCGCTGGCGGCGGCCCAAGCAAGCTGAGTTGTTGCCCGTAGAACTTCAGCAGGCGCGCGTGCTCCGTGGCGGTCAGCGCGCGCCCGAGGGCGATGCGGCCGGCCTGCGCGATGGCGGCAGCCGGCTCGCTGCCGGCCGTGAGCGCGCGCTTCGTCAGGCGGTCGGCGATGTCGCGCACGAAGGTCGAGTTCATCATCGCGAGCGCCTGCGTGGGCAGCGTGGTCGCGCCGCGCTCGCCGACGCTCGCCGCCGGCTCGGGCGCGTCGAACAGCGTGAGGAACGGGATGAGTTCGCTGCGCTTCACGCGCAGATAAACGCTGCGGCGCGGCGACTCGTAATTCGTCTCGCTCGGGCCGTAGAGTTTGTCCTCCAGCCGGCCGCCCACGGTCAGGAGTGCGTCGCGGATGGCCTCGGCTTCGAGGCGGCGCGCGGGGCGGTGCCACCACAGCTTGTTCTCGGGGTCAGCCTTGAGATTCGCCGGCTTCAGCTCCGCGCCTTGCTGATAGACCGCGCTGGCCATGATGAGCTGGTGCAACGGCTTGAGCTGCCAGCCGCCGCGCACGAACTCGCCCGCGAGCCAGTCGAGCAGCTCGGGATGCGTCGGCGGCTTGCCCTGCACGCCGAAGTCGTTCGGCGTCGCGACGAGGCCGCGCCCGAAGTGATGCTGCCAGACGCGGTTGACCAGCACGCGCGCGAGCAGGCCGCCCGCGCCGTGCGGCGCGTCCGTGAGCCAGTCGCCGAGGGCGACGCGCGGGTCGGCCTCGGGCTTGGGCAGCCAGCGCTTCGCACCGTCGGCGGCGGTGTTGAGCACCTGGAGATAATTCGGGTCGGCCTTGGCGATCTTGGCATCCACCTCGCCGCGCCGGAGCAGGTGAACGTCCTGTCCGCCGGCCTTGGTGGAATAGACCGCCACCAAGTCGGGCTTCGGCGTCTTCGCGTCGTGGTCGCGGATGGCGGCCTGCAGTCGCGTGGCGTCGGCGTCGAAGCGCGTGAACCAGCGGAAGAGCGCCGCGCGATTCGTGGCGGTCAGCGAGCCGCCGGTCGCGGCCAGCGTGGTGCTCAACTCGCGGACGGCCTGCTCGCCTTTTGCATCCGCCAAGGCCGGCGTCTTCTCGCCGTTGCTGAAGCCGAGCCGCAACTTGCCGAGGCCGAAGAAGCCCTTGAACACGAGTTGAAACTCGAGCTCCGTGCCGCCCTCGAATCCGACCGGTTCGCCCTCGATTTCGAAAATCGCGGCGTGGTCCCTGCCGAACTCCGGCGCGACGGCCCAGCCCGAGCCGCGCCGGTTGTCCGTGACGGCGGCGAGCGGGAAATTCTTTTGCTCAAACGTCGCGGCGGTGCCCTTCACCTTGGCGGTCACGGGCTTCGCCTTCGACTTTGGGTCAAGCGGGCGGGCGGTGACCTTGAACTCGCTGAGGACGAAGTTGCCGTTGTCGGAAAGGCCCGGCCCTTTCGCGGGCGACTCGGCATCGGCCAAAGCGTCGAGCCGGAACGCCCGCAGGCCGCGCTGATACGTCACGGCCTTCACGGTGTAGGTGTCGTCCTTCGTTTTGTTGCCCACGTAGCGCACCGCGCCGTCGCGCGCGAGGGCGAGCGTGGCGGACGTGGCGGCGGCGGAAGCCGCGTCGCACATCTGCCACGGCGCGGCGTTCGTGGCCGAGGCGGCTTCGGTGGCCTGGAACTGGGCGAAGCGCGCGGGGAATTCCTCGGCCTCAAACTGCTTCAGTGCGGCGATCAAGGGTTCGCCGGCCAGCTTGTGCGCGGCGAGCTTGCGCTGCGTTTCCGCGTGCTGGCGGTCAATTTTCATCTCGCTGTGGACGGTGCGGGCGAGCGCGGCGGCGATGCCGTAGTAGTCCGTCTGCGGGATGGGGTCATACTTGTGCTCGTGGCAGCGCACGCACGCGAGCGTCAGCCCGAGGAGGCCGCTGCCAATGGTCGAGACCATGTCGTCGAGCTGGTCGTAGCGGATGCGCTCGACGGTCTTCGCCGTGATTTGGCCGGGATACGGACCCGCGACGAGAAAGCCCGTGGCGCTCGCGCCCTCGACGGAGTCGGGCTGCAACTTGTCTCCCGCGAGCTGCCAGCGGATGAAGCGGTCGTAAGGCATCCCGTCGTTGAACGCGCGGATGACCCAGTCGCGGTAGTGGAACGCGCCGGGCCGGAAGGCATCGAACTCGTAGCCGTTGCTCTCGGCGTAGCGGACGACATCGAGCCAGTGGCGCGCCCAGCGCTCGCCATAGGCGGGGGAGGCAAGGAGCGTGTCCACGAGCCGGTCGAATGCGGCGCTGCCACTTTCCCGCCTGCTCACATTCTCACCTGCCCCGGTAACGCCGACAGGTGTGAAAGCGGGAGAGTGAGAAAGTGAGAAGTCGCGCTCGAACGCCGCAAGCTGCTCCGGTGTCGGCGGCAGGCCCGTGAGGTCGAAGGTCGCACGACGTAGCAACTGCTCACGGCCAACTGGCTTGCTGGGCGTGAGCTTCGCGGCTTCGAGCTTCGCGAGGATGAAGCGGTCAATCGGCGTCTTCGCCCAGGCGGCATTCTTCACCGACGGCACGGCCACGGGCGCGAGTGGACGGAAGGCCCAATAGTCGCGGCCTTGTGGGATGCTGATTTCGCGGCGGGCCTTCGCGACTTCGCCGGTGCGCGGGTCGGGCGCGCCCATCGCAACCCACTTCTCGAAGTCCGCGATGACCTCCGACGGGAGCTTGGACTTCGGCGGCATGTGCAGGTCCTCGCGCGCCCAGCGCAGCGCCTTGAGCAGCAGGCTGTCGTCCGGCTTGCCGGGCACGAGGGCCGGGCCTTCGTCGCCGCCGGTGAGGAGCGCGGCCCGCGTGTCGAGGAAGAGGCCGCCCTTGAGCTTGCCCTTCGCCTTGGCTTCCGCCGAGTGGCACTCGTAGCACGACGCGACGAGCACGGGCCGGATTTTCTGCTCGAAGAACGTCACGCCCTCGGGCGAAGGCGTGCTGGTGGCCGCGCTGGCCGAGCCGGCGAAGAACAAGCAGCCCAGCCCGGCGGCAAGGATGGGTTTTAACAAGGGGCGGGTGGGCATCGGTTTTTGTCGCGCGTTTGGACGCTGCGGTCGGGCGGGGGCATGAAGAAATCTTCGCGCCGCGCCTGCCCGCCGGCCTGGAGCGAATGCATTCGACCCGGCAGCGTCAAGCAAGGCAGACTTTCAACGTCGTCAGCACGCAACCAACGCAATTCATCCATGACCCCACAACAAACCGCCGAGAGCCTCGGCCTCAAGTTCGAGCAGATCGCCCCCGGCTACCTCAACCTCTGCATCCGCAGCGGCAACCAACTCCTCTCGTCCGGCCACGTCAGCGACCTCAAAGGCAAGCTCGGCGCGGGCCTCACCGTCGAGCAGGGCTACGCCGCCGCCAAGAACTGCGCGGAGAAAATCCTGCGCTCGGTCTGGCAGACGCACGGCACGCTCGACGGCCTGCGCGTCATCAAGGTGCTCGGCTGCGTGAACTCGACGCTCGACTTCACCGACCAACACCTCGTCATCAACGGCGCGTCCGACCTGCTGCACCAGATTTTTGGCAAGGACGGCGACGGCTACCACGCCCGCAGCGCGCTGGGCTTCGCGCAGTTGCCCACCGGCGCGGCGGTGGAGGTGGAGGCGATCTTCGAGATCAAGAGCTGAGGTTCGCGCCGTGATCGCTTTCCCAAGACAAGGCCGGCCAGATCGCGATGTGGCTCCGACTTTTTCTGACTCCCTCTCCCTTCATCGGATGAGGGGAGAGGGCCGGGGTGAGGGGTTTTGCGCGTCGGCGTTGGTGGCCCCACCCCTCATCCGGCCTTCGGCCACCTTCTCCCCTCGCTCCGCGAAGGGAGAAGGCGCGCGACGTGGTGCTCGGTTTCGCTTCCGCCGCCTCACGTCAGACTTTGGCATGAGCCGTCTGCTGGCCTGCGCTCTCAGCGCAACGCTCTTGCTGATGGCTTTACCGCTCCCGGCCAATGACTGGCCGATGTGGCGCGCGAACGCCGGGCGCACCGCCGCAGTCGCGCCTGCGCTGCCGGAGAAACTCGCCGTGCTGTGGAGCCGCGAACTCGGGGCGCTCAAGCCCGCCTTCCGCGATGTGCGGCTGCAATTCGACAAAGGCTACGAACCCGTCGTGCTCGGGCAGCGGGTGTTCGTCGCGTCGTCGCGCGATGACAGCGTGACGGCATTCGCCACGGGCACCGGCGCGGTGCTTTGGAAAGTTTTCGCCGATGGCCCGGTGCGCTTCGCGCCGGTGGCAGGCGATGGGCGCGTCATATTCGGTTCCGACGACGGCATGCTGCGCTGCGTCTCCGCCGCCACGGGCGAGTTGCTCTGGCAAAAGCGCGCCGTGCCCAACCACCGCCAACTCCTTGGCAACGGCCGGCTCATCTCCGTCTGGCCGATTCGCGGCGGGCCGGTGCTGCACGAAGGCCGCGTGTATTTTGCCGCCGGCGTCTGGCCCATCGAGGGCGTGTTCATCTACTGCCTCGACGCCGCGACCGGCCGCGAAGTCTGGCTCAACGACCGGCTCAGTTACATCTACGGCGTCCACCCGCACCAGGCCGAGGCGTTCGGCGGTGTCGCGCCGCAGGGCTACCTGCTCGTGGACGGCGCGGACCTCGTGGTGCCGTGCAGCTCCGCGTATCCCGCGCGACTCGACCTCGCGACGGGCAAGCTCAAGGATTTCGCGCTGCCCGCTGCGGGCCGGCTGCCGGGCGGCTGGTTCGCCGCACTGCCCGAGGACAAGGAGAAGGCCCGGCTCAAACGCCTCGGCCTGCTCTTCGACAACTCCGTCAACGCCGTCCGCCACGAGGACAAGCCGCGCTCCGAAGGCGATGCTGGTGTGCGCCGCACTTTCTTCGCGGGTAGCAAGGAACTCAGCTTCGACAGCCCGTGGCCCGGCGTGACCGGCAAAGTCCACAGCGTGCTCGCGGCGGATGGGAAAGTGTTCGTCGTCACCGAAGAAGGCCGACTCACCGCGCTCGCCGCCGCGCCCGTAAAGGGGACACTCCTGTCCCCTTTGCCGAAAAAAACCGCCGCCCCGCTGGACAAGAGTGTCCAGCCCACGGTGGCAAAACTCCTCGCCGCTGCCAACACCCAACGCGGCTACGCGCTCGTGCTCGGCCTCGGCGAACCCGGCCTGCTCGAAGCCCTCGCGGCGCAGAGTCAACTCAAGTTCCTCGCGCTCACCGCCGATGCGGCGAAGCTCACCGCCACCCGCACGCGACTCGCCGCCACCGGCCTTTACGGCGAGCGCATCGCACTACGACAGGTCGCGCCGAAGGACTCAAGCCTGCCTCCCTACTTCGCGAACTTCATCGCGCTCGCCTCCGACGCGTCGCTGCCGGACCCCACCGCCTTGAAACAGATTTACGGCTGGCTGCGGCCTTACGGCGGACGGCTCGTCGGGCCGGAGTCGCTCGCGCGCATCGCGGAAGTCGCGCGGCTGCCACAGGCCAGTGTGAAGGTCGCGGACGGCCTCACCATCGTCACCCGCGAGGGCGCGCTGGAGGGCAGCACGAACTTTAAGGGCGACTTCCAAACCAGCCCGGATGAGTTGGTGAAAGCTCCGTTCGGCGTGCTGTGGTTCGATGACACGCTCGGCCACTTCAAGCGCTCGCCGCAGCCCAAGTTCGTGGACGGCGTCATGGTCAGCACGGACAAGACTTGGCTCGACGCCTCGACGCGCAAGGGCAAGCTGGATTATCGCCTCCAGCCGTCCGTGTTCAGCGACGTTTACACCGGGCGCATGCTGGACGCCGCCGAAGTTCCCGCGTCGAGCCGGAGCGTGGCGCACACGCCGGCGGAGTTGGAGAAAGTGCAGCAGAGCCAGTATCGCCCGCCCACGCAGAAGGACGACTGGAAGCCCGCCGCGCCCGTGGCCGGCACGCGCGTGAACCCGCTCACCGGTGACTACGAGCCGCGCGCGTTCCCGAAGAGCTACGGCTGCGACGGCGGCTTCGACTACGGGCACCTCTACACGATGCGCTCGGGCACGGCGGCGTTTTACGACAAGCGGCTCGACAGCGGCACCATCCACATCAGCGGGCCGCGCTCCGGCTGCACGAGCAGCGTCATCCCGGCGAACGGCGTGTTGAACGCGCCCTACTTCTACGAGGGATGCAGTTGCAGCTACCCGCTGCCGATGGCGCTCTCGCTCGTGAGCCTGCCGCCGACCTTCGAGCAATGGGCCGCGTGGGGCAGCGTCGCGGCGAGCAATCTCGCCGGAAAGATTGAGCGCATCGGCGTGAACTTCGGCGCGCCCGGCGACCGCCGCACCGACGATGGCACGCTGTGGCTCGCGTATCCCGCCGTGGGCGGGCCGTCGCCGAAGGTGGACGTGCGCATCGAGCCGGCGGCTCCCGAGTTTTTCTATCGGCACTCCGTTTGGATTGCGGGCGGCACCGGCTGGCCGTGGGTCGGCGCGTCGGGCGTGAAGGGTTTGCAGCGCGTGACGGTGAATGGTCTGAAGCCCGGCAGCTACACCGTGCGCCTCGTCTTCACCGAGCCGGACGCGACGGCGAAACTGGGTGGGAGAAAGTTCGCCGTGCGTCTGCAAGGCCAGTCGGTTGCAGAAAGCTTCGATGTCCTCGCCGAAGCCGGCGGACCGATGCGCGTGCTGACGAAGCAGTTTGCCAAAGTCACCGTGACCGACGGCGCGCTCGCCGTGCAACTCGACGCGCAGTCGGGCGCGACCTTGCTCAACGGCCTCGAAATCATCCGCGCCGATCTGGCGATGGATCCGCTGCCGAACCCCGCGCTCGTGCCGGGGAGGATGTGACGCGCGTTGTTGTGTGACCGAAGCGCGTGCTCGCAATGTTGCTGCCCTTCCCCCTCACCCCGGCCCTCTCTCTCCGGGAGAGGGAGGGACGCACTCCGCCTTCTGCTGACAGGGACGCCACAGCACTGCGGGCGCTGGCTGACTTTCCCCCTCTCCTGGAGGGAGAGGGCCGGGGTGAGGGGGAGCGGCCTGATTGTTTCCCGGCACTCTCGAAACTAATTCTCCGCCCGCGCGTCTGTGCCGGGACGCAATGCGTTTGATGAAGCTCGTCCTTTCCCAAAGCCCGTGCCGGCGGCTTCCAGCCGCCGTCTGTGGGCAACAGCAGTTCGAGTGCGCCCCTGCAAGTCCACCAGCAACACGGCGGCTGGAAGCCGCCGGCACGAGGGCAGGTGCCTCAGCCGCCCGCTTCGCACTGCTGCTCATCTTGCTCGCGCAGACTATTTCCGCCGCCGACTGGCCCATGTGGCGCGCGGATGCGAACCGCTCCGCCGCGTCGTCCGAGGAACTGCCGCCGCAGCTCCACCTGCAATGGACCCGGCAGTATTCCCCGCGCGTGCAGGTCTGGGACGATCCGCTCAACCACGACCTCATGTCTTACGACCGCGTGTTCGAGCCGGTCATCTTGGGCGAGCGCGTGTTCATCGGCTTCAACGACACGGACAAAGTCGTCGCGCTCGACCTGCGTTCGGGAAGCGAACTGTGGGCCTTTTACACGGACGGCCCGGTGCGCTTCGCGCCGGTGGCGTGGCGGGACAAGGTCTATTTCACCAGCGACGACGGCCATCTCTACTGCGTCGGCGCGGCGGACGGGCAACTCAAGTGGAAGCTGCGCGGCGGGCCGAGCGCGCAGAAGGTGCTCGGCAACCAGCGCGTCATCTCCGCGTGGCCGGCGCGCGGCGGGCCGGTCCTGCGCGACGGGCGAGTGTATTTCGCCGCGAGCATCTGGCCGTTCATGGGGACGTTCATCTACGCGGTGGACGCCGAGACCGGCAAGGTCGCGTGGGTCAACGACGGCACCGGCGCGCAGTTCATCAAGCAGCCGCACAACGCGCCGAGCTTCGCGGGCGTCGCGCCGCAGGGCGCGCTGGTGGCGACGCGCGACATTCTCCTCGTGCCCGGCGGACGCTCCATCCCGGCGGCGTTCGACCGGCACACGGGCGAGTTCCTCCACTACAATCTCGCGGTCAGCGGCAAGGGCAACGGCGGTTCGTTTGTCGCGGCGAACGAGACCGAATACTTCGTCCACACGCGGCTGCGCGGCGTGCGCAACTACGACTTGAAGACAGGCAAGGCCGGCAAGCTCACGAACAGCGAGCCGGTGCTGGACGGCACGGCCTTTTACACCGCCGCGACGAACCGGAACGGCGCGGTGGTGCGCTCCGTCAGCGGAACGAACGTGCTTTGGGAAGTGAAGGCCGACGCATCCGGCGATCTCATCAAGGCCGGCTCGCGGCTTTACGCGGCGGGCGGCAAGTCGCTCACGGCCGTCGAGGTTTCGGCCAACGGTCGCGCCGCGCGTGTGGCGTGGACGCAGCCGTTGCCCGGTGGCGCGGAACGGCTGCTCGCGGCGAACGGGAAGCTGCTCGCGGTCTCGCTCGACGGGCGCATCCGGGCGTTCGGCGCGGAGAAGGTAAAGCCTGCGACGCTGCGCGATGAACCCAAAGCGCTGCAACCGGACGCCGCAGCCGCCGCAAAGGCCAAGTCCATCCTTGCCGACTCAGATGCGAGCGAAGGTTACGCGTTGTGGTTCGGCGTGGATGGCCGCGCGCTGCTGGAGGCCGTGCTGATGGGCTCGAAGTTGCACGTTGTCGCAGTGGAGCCGGATGCGGCGAAAGCGGACGCGCTCCGTCGTCGCCTTGATGCGGCGGGCCTTTATGGCAAGCGCGCCACGGTGCATGTCGGCGACCCGGTGAGCTTCAAGGCCCCGCCGTATCTGGCGAACCTCATCGTGGTGGGCGAGTCGTTCGCGGCCCGGCTGCGCGAGCCGGAGCAGTTGCGCATGGCGTTCAATTCACTGCGACCCTTCGGCGGCGCGATGTGGCTGCCCGTGAGCGGCGGAGCGCAGGCAGAGTTCAAGCAACTCATCGAAAGGGCAAAGCTGGAACGCGCGAAAGTCACGGCGACCGATGAGTTTCTGCTCGTCACGCGCGAAGGCCCGTTGCCCGACGCGGCCGACTGGACGCACCAATATGGCGACATCGGCAACACCGTGAAGTCCGACGACGCCCGGGTCAAAGCGCCGCTGGGGCTGCTGTGGTTCGGCGGTAACTCGAACATGGAGGTGCTCCCGCGCCACGGCCACGGTCCGCCCGAACAGGTCGTGGGCGGGCGGCTCATCATCCAGGGCATGAGCAGCTTCAGCGCGCGGGATGTCTATACCGGGCGGATGTTGTGGAAGACCGAGTTCAAAGACCTCGGCACGTTCGGCATTTACTACGACAGGAGCTACACCAACACGCCGTTGAGCACGGCTTACAACCAGAAGCACATCCCCGGCGCGAACGGGCGCGGCGCGAACTACATCGCCACCGAGGACGCCGTGTATGTCGTCGTGGGCAGCGCGTGTCAGGTGCTCGACGCGCGCACGGGCAAGCTGCGGCAGACGATGCAACTGCCGCCGCGCGCGGGCGAGCGCGCCGCGCCGGAGTGGGGCTTCATCGGCCTGCTCGACAACGTGCTGCTCGCCGGCGACGGCTTTGCGCACTACACGCAGAAGTTCGGCAGTCTGGTGCGGACGAACACCATCGAGGACTTCTCCGCGAGCGCGGGATTGGTCGCGTTCGACCGGCACTCGGGCAAGCTGCTCTGGCGCGTCCCGGCGCGGCACAGCTTCCTGCACAACGGCATCGTCGGCGGCAACGGCCGCATCTACTGCCTCGACCGGCTGCCGGGGAGCGCGGAGGACAAGCTCAAGCGGCGCGGCTCGCCGCTGCCGAAGGATTACCGCATCGCCGCGCTCGACGCCGCGACCGGCAAGCCGCTGTGGGAGGAGTCGAAGAACATCTTCGGCACTTGGCTGAGTTACTCGAAGCAGCACGACGTGCTGCTGCTGGCCGGCGCGAAGGCCAGCGACCGCTTGAAGGACGAAATCGGCGAGGGCATGGCGGCGTATCGCGGGGCGGAGGGGGAAATTCTCTGGCAGGACTTGAAGCGCAAATACACCGGCCCGTGCATCCTGCACAACGAGCTGATCCTCACGAGCGCCAACTCGTATCAGGCGTCGAGCGGCGCGTTCAAGCTGCTCGACGGCACGCCGCACCTCGTCCACAACCCGCTCACCGGCAAGCTGGAGCCGTGGCGCGTCTCGCGGGCTTACGGCTGCAACAACATCGTGGCGAGCGAAAACCTGCTGACCTTCCGCTCCGGCGCGGCGGGCTTCTACGACCTGCTGTCGCAGAGCGGCACGGGCAACCTCGGCGGCTTCAAGTCCGGCTGCACGGCGAACCTCGTCGTCGCCAACGGCGTGCTCAACGCCCCGGACTACACGCGCACCTGCACCTGCGCCTACCAGAACCAGACCTCGCTCGCGCTGGTCCACATGCCGGAGATGGAGTTGTGGGCCTACACGCAGTTCGGCCTCGACGCGACGGACGGCGACCGCGTCGAGCGCGTGGGCATCAACTTCGGCGCGCCCGGCGACCGCCGCGCGGCGGACGGGACGATGTGGCTGGAATATCCGTCGGTCGGCGGCGACTCGCCCGGCGTGCCGGTCACGGTCACGGGCAAGGGCACGAACTACTTCCGCCGGCACGCGTCGCAGGTGAGCGGCGAAGGGCTGCCGTGGGTGGCGTCTTCGGGCCTCCGCGACTGCGAGACGGTTACCATCACGCCGGAGATTTTCCGGCCGACTGTGACCAAGCCGCCGCGCTCGAAGGAGGACGACGAGGACGAGGGGCGCACGGGTTCCGGCAAATCCTCGAAGACGAAGGAGGAAGCCACCGCGTCCGCTGTCACGACGACGGACTCGTCGGCGAAGGCGAAGAAGGCCGCGCCGCGCGCGCCGCATCCGCCCGCGCCCTACACAGTGCGGCTGCACTTCGCCGAGCCGGAGGAACTGGCCGCTGGCGAGCGCGTGTTCAGCGTCGCTCTGCAAGGCCGGCCGGTGCTGGCGAACTTCGACATCGTGGCCGCCGCCGGTGCGCCGCAACGGGGCGTGGTGCGGGAGTTCAAGGGCGTGGTCATCGGGAAGGATTTGAAAATCACCTTCACCCGCGCGCCCGGCGCGAAGGCTGGTCCGCTGCTGTGTGGCGTGGAACTCATCGCGGAGAAACCGCTGGCGGCTAAATGAGTGCGGGCGGTCAACAGCGGGAGAGTTCGTTGCAAAGGAACGCGACGGGGAATTGCCCCGTCCGTTCCCCCTCACCCCGGCCCTCTCCCTCGGGGAGAGGGAGGAACGCCTTCCGCTTTCGGCCAACAGGAACGCCGCAGCCCTGCGAGCGCTGGCTGACTTTCTCCCTCTCCATGAACCGGCTTGTAGCGCAGGTTGACAACCTGCTGTTTCGCCGACTGGCAGTCGGCGGGGCCGCCTTGGCCCAAGCGACACCTGCGGATTGCCAATCAGCGACACAGCAGACTGCCAGTCTGCGCTACATTCCAATGGCCGGGGTGAGGGGGAAGAGCCGCTTCGCAACTCGGTCGTCCAGATTATCACTCGCCCTCACCGTCACGCTGTCCCTCCTTCTCTCCGTCGCCCACTCCCTCGCCTGTTCCGTCCCGGTCTTCCGTTACGCGCTGGAGAAATGGCCGCCGGATGCCTACCCGGCCACGGTCTTCCATCGCGGCCCGCTCACGGCGGCGCAGCAGGCGCTCGTGGGCGAGTTGTCGCGCGACGGGCTGGCCGGAAAACTCCACGCGAACGTCGCGGTCGAGACTGTTGACCTCGCGCAGAACCCGCCCGCCGAGGCGCTCGAACGCTGGCACGCGCTCAGCCAAACCGCGTTGCCGTGGCTCGTCATCAACTACCCAAAGGCCGCGAAACTGCCCGACGCCATCGTCTCCGCGCCGTTGAGCGAGGCTGCGATTCGCACGACACTCGACTCACCCGCGCGCCAGGACATCGCGCGCCGGTTGGGACGCGGCGACAGCGCGGTGTGGGTGCTGCTCGAAATCGGCGACCCCGCGCGCGACGATGTAACGGCAAAGCTCGTCGAATCGCGCCTCAACTACCTCGCTGGCGTGTTGAAACTTCCCGCACTTGACCCGGCGGACATTGCCAACGGCCTCGTGAACCTGCCTGCCGGCGGACTCAAGCTGGCATTCTCCGTCGTCCGTGTCTCGCGCACGAACCCGGACGAAGCCGCCTTCGTGCGGATGCTGCTCGGCTCGGAGGGCGACTTGCTCGACCTCGCCGAGCCGATGCTTTTCCCCGTGTTCGGTCGCGGCCGCGCGCTCTATGCGCTGGCGGGCAAGGGCATTTCGCATGAAACGCTCGACGAGGCGGCGAGCTTCCTCATCGGCCGCTGCTCGTGCCAGGTGAAGGAGCAAAATCCCGGCGTGGACCTGCTGCTGGCGGCGAATTGGGAAGCCCTGCTCCAAGCCCAAGGCCGTTCCAGCCCCGCGCCGGAACCCACCGAAGCGGCCCCAGAAACTGTCACGATCTCGGGTGGCGCGTTGGTGACAGCGCCCGTCGCCAGTCCCGCCGCTCCCGCCCCGGCCCTGCGCTGGCTCGCCGCCGCGTTCGCATTGGCCGGCCTGGTGATGGTGACGCTGTGGTGGCGGGGAAAGTGACTTGCCAACCGGCTGCGCTCACTCCGGCAGCGGCTGGTCCTTGGTCTCCGGCAGGAAGGCGATGACCAGCAGGCCGACGAGGAAGAGGCCGCCCAGCAGCGCGATGGCGTGGCGGAGTTCGAGATGAGGATTCGCGGCCAGCCAGCTTGATTTCAACGTGCCGGAGTAAAACAGCATCGGCGCGGCGATCAGCCGCCCGCCGTTGAAGCAAAAGCCCGTGCCGGTGCCGCGCAGGCGCGTGGGGAACAGCTCCGGGAAATAAATCGCGTAGCCCGCGTGCACCGCGAGCGTGCAGAAGCCGAACAGTGGCAGCAGCCAGAAAAGCTGGCCGTAGTTCGTGGGCGCGAAGCACACGAGCAGCACGACGAGGAACGCGACGATGTGCATGAAGGCAAACGCGCGCTTGCGCCCGAACCGCACGCAGAGCGGCCCGAACGCCAGCAGGCCCAGCCCGCCGCCCGCTGTCTGCCAGAAGCCGTAGGCGGACTTGGCGAGTTCCGCCGCGTCGGCCGCCGGCACGCCGTCTTTGACCAGTCGCGCCCGCGCCAAGTCCTGCCCCGCGACCGTGACCGCCCAGAAGGTCGCCAGCCCAACGGCCGCGAGCAGCATTCCGAGCAGCGCGCGGGTGCGCCAGCGCGGGTCGCCGAGCAGTTCGCGCAGGCTGCCGAGTTCCTCGGTGGACTGCGCGGCGGCCTTTTTCTGCTGCCAGCTTTCCGATTCGTTCACCGACGCGCGCACCCACAAGACCAGCAGCGCCGGCAGCACGCCCGCAAGGAACGCCCACCGCCATTGGCTGGCCACCAGCACCGCCACGCCCGTCGCCAGCCAGGTGCCGAGCACGCTCGTCGCGTGGAAGATGCCGCCGGCGTGCGCGCGGGCCTTGGCGGGGAAAACCTCGGCGACCAGCGCGGCGGCCACGGCCCATTCGCCGCCCACGCCCATCGCCACGAGAAAGCGCAGCGCGCCGACGTGCCAGAGTTCGGTCGCGAAATACGTCAGGCCGGAGAAGACCGAATACATCAGGATGGTCACGACCATCGTGGGCCGCCGGCCCCAGCGGTCCGCGAGCATCCCGAAGCCGATGCCGCCCAGCGTGCCGCCGAGCAGGAAGATGCCGAGGAAGCGGTCGCCCCAAAGCTGCTTCTGCGCGGCGAGGTCGGCGTGGCCCTTGAGCAGGTCGTTGAACAAGTCGCCGCGCGTCAGGTTGAAAATCTGCCCCTCGAACGTGTCGAATACCCAGCCGGCGGAGGCGATGGCCAGCACGAGCCACTGGTAGCGCGTGACGCCCGCATACCAGGGCGCGGCGGGAGCCGGGTCGGGGGAGTTGGCGGTGGTATCGGCCATGTCGTGTCGGTGGACGGCGCGACGCTAGAGGCCGGGGCGCGCGGGTGTCAACGCGCAAGGCTGGCAAAGCGGCTACAAGCCGGTCGGGTGATCGAGGAAGCTCCACGGCACGCGGAACTTCGCGGCGAGGTGCGCGGCGAGCGCCTTCACGCCAAAGGTTTCGGTGGCGTAGTGGCCGCCGTAGAGCACGTTCAGCCCGAGTTCTTCCGCCAAGGCGAAGGTCCAGTGCGGGCCTTCGCCGGTGATGAAGGCGTCCACGCCTTCGGCCGCCGCCTTCTTCAACTCCGCCCCCGCGCCGCCGGTCACGATGCCGATGCGTCGGCAGGTTTCCGGCCCGCCGGGCAAAATCTTCGGCGCAACGCCGGTCGAGTGCGCGAGCCGCCGGGCCAGTTCGTCGCGGGACAATTTCGCCGTGGTTTGCAGGCCGATGTGCGCGCCTTTCTCGAAGAAGAAAGGGCGAACCCGTTTGAAGCCCAGCGCCGCCGCGAGCCGCGCGTTGTTGCCCAGCTTCGGGTGCAAGTCCAGCGGCAGGTGCGAACTGTAGATAGCGAGGTTGTGTTCGAGAAGCAGCCGCTGAAGCTCGCGGCGCTTGCCAGTCCACGGGACGGTGTCGCTCCAGAACAGCCCGTGATGCACGAGCAGTAGGTCCGCCTGCGCGGCGATGGCAAGCCGCACCGTGGCGAGGCTCGCGTCCACCGCCGCCGCGAGCCGGGTCACACGCCCGTCGTTTTCCACCTGTAGGCCGTTGTGCGCGCGATCCCAGTCGGTGACTTCGGAGGTGCGCAGGAGTTGGTCGCAGTGGCGGACGATTCGGGCAAGCGCGGCGGTGGCCATGCGGGGATGGGAACACAGACGGGCGGGGGAGGTAAAACGGAATGCGCAGGCAGTAAAACGTAAGGCGTAAAACGTAAGGCGAAGCGCCGGGCGCGTCCGGCCAAAATACTCCCTTACGTTTTACGTTTTACGCCTTACGCATCACTCCTTCTCCTTTCTCCTTCTCAATTCCGTGTCCGCTCCCCACTCTCGCCCGCGTGACGAGTCCACTGGCCCTGCTGCTCTATGAGCGACTGCTCCCCGGCAGCGCGTTGGGCAACAAGCTCCGCGACCAGGGCTACCGTATCCTGCACGTCACCGACCTCACGGACATCGCGGTGGTCGCGGCCAGCGAAAAGCCGCTGGTCGTCCTCGTGGACCTCGAGTGGAAGGCGACAGACGCCAGCGCCGCGATCCGCGCGCTACAGGAGGACGCCGCCACGCGCCATGTGCCGATCCTCGCCTTCAGCAGCCCGCGCAATGTGAAGTTGCAGGAGGCCGCGCTCGCCGCCGGGGCCACCATCATCGCCAGTGACGAGGCCATCCTCGCGCAGCTTCCCGCGATGCTCGATCAGGCGATGCTGGTCGAGTAGGCGGCACTTCAGCGCCGGGCGTGCGCGGCTTGGAACCACTCGACGAACTTGGGGATGCCCGTCTCAATCTTCACCGATGGATGGTAGCCCAGCCTGGCGCGGGCCTTGGAAATGTCCGCGTAGGTGATGGGCACGTCGCCGGGTTGCGGCGGCTGGCGGTCAATGTTCGCGGACTTCCCGAGGGACTTCTCCAGCAGCGCAATCAGGTAGTCCAGCCGCACAGTCTGCGACTCGCCGAGGTTGAAGATGTCGAAGCCGAACTCCTGCCGCGTGCAGGCGAGGATGCCGTCCACGGTGTCGGTCACGTAGGTGTAGTCGCGCGCCGTCGAGCCGTCGCCAAAGACGGGGATGGCCTGCCCGGCGGTGATGAGCGAGGCGAACTTGTGGATCGCGAGGTCGGGCCGTTGGCGCGGGCCATACACGGTGAAGAACCGCAGCATCGCGATGTCCATGCCATAGACGTGATGGTAAGTGTGGCCGAGCGCCTCGCACGCGAGCTTGCTGGCGGCGTAGGGCGAGATGGCGCTGAAGATCGGGTCGGCCTCGCTGAACGGCACCTTCGCGTTCACGCCATAGACCGACGAGCTGCTGGCGATGGTGACTTTGCGAACCTTCCGCGCGCGCGCGGCTTCGAGGAGATTCACCGTGCCCTCGACGTTGACGCGCTGGTAGAGCGCGGGCTGTTGCAGGCTGGGGCGCACGCCGGCGCGCGCGGCCAGGTGGATGACTTGGTCAAACTGCGTGGAGGCGAAGACCTCCTCGACCGCCGCCGCGTCGGTCAGGTCGCCGTGGACGAAGGTGAAGGGCAGCGCGAGGGACTGGAGGTCGCGGACGTTGGCCTGCTTGAGCGCGGGCGCGTAGAAGTCGTTCAAGTCGTCGAAGACCCACACGGCATGGCCGTCGCGCAGCAGCCGCCCGCAGACGTGCGAGCCGATGAAGCCGGCCCCGCCGGTGACGAGAATGTTCATGCGCGGAGGGTAGGTTTCGGAGCCGCAGAGCAAAGCGCAAAGTTGGCCCGGCCATCCGACGGTGGAGGGCGCGCGGGGCCGGGGGCGCGCATCTCACTTTCTCGCAGGCCCGGTTGATGCGCGGTCGGCAACTGGTAGCGCCCCTTCCCCCTCACCCCGGCCCTCTCCCCCGGGGAGAGGGAGGATCGCCTTCCGCTTTCAGCCAACCGGAACGCCGCAGCACTGCGAGCGCTGGCTGACTGTCTCCCTCTCCCGGCGGGAGAGGGCCGGGGTGAGGGGGAACGGCGGCAACTCCTTCGCAGCCCCGGTCCGAATCGCGCTGAAACAACCGGCAAGAAACTGAGCTGCGCCCGGGCCGGGGGCGGATTCCGGGTTGAATTCGCGCGGCGAAACCGGAACATCCGCGCATGGCGAACTCGCAGAAGGAACAGGTGGCCGCGTTTTACGAGGCCCACCACAGCCGCGGCAAATACGATTACCTCTACGGCGGCGATGACCGGAAGGAGTTGTTCGTCAGGCTGGTGGGCACGGGGAAGAAGATTCTGGAGGTGGGCTGCCGCGCCGGGAACCTCACGCAGCATTTCGCCGACGGCAACCAGGTGGTGGGCGTGGACATTGACCGCGCGGCGCTCAAGCTCTTCGAAGAACGGCTCGGCCTCAAGGGGCACTGGCTGGATGTGGATGACGAGCCGCTGCCGTTTCCCGACAAGTCCTTCGACGTCGTGGTGTTCTCCGAGGTGATGGAGCACGTGCGCTTCCCGCAGAAGGCGCTCGGGGAAATCCGCCGCGTGCTCAAGCTCGACGGGCGGCTGATCGGCTCGGTGCCCAATGCCTTCCGGTTGCGCAACCGGCTGCGCTTCCTCGTGGGCAACCAATACGAGAGCGATCCGTCGCACCTGCGGCAATACTCGTTCAGCATCCTGCGCCGCGAGTTGGAGCCGCACTTCCGCGACATCGAGATTCATCCCGTGTCCGGGCATCTGCTCGGCGGCGGGAGCACGGGCATTCCGGTGTTTCCGTGGCTGCCTTTCCGCGTGCGGGCGTTGTTCGCGCTGGATTTGGTGTTCGTGGGGACGCCGAAATGAGGGCAGCGAATTTCATTTGGTATTGGGGCCTCTCGCGTGGTGCGTGGCGCGTGGCGCGTGATTGCTCACCAGCGCGCCCAGCCTTTGTCATGCACCACGCACCACGTCTCACGTCCCCATGAAGCTCGCGCTCATCCGCCGGCAATTCGCCGCCACGGGCGGCGCGGAGCTGTATTTGCAGCGGCTGCTGCGGGCGCTGGTCCAGGGCGGGCATGAGCCGCACCTGTTTGCCGAGTCGTGGGAGGGGCAGCTTGAGGGCGTTCAGTTTCACGCGGTCCCGGTCGCGGGCGACCGCTCGCTGCGCGCGCCGCGCTTTGCCGACGCCGTGGCGGCCGAACTGACGAAGCATTCCTTCGACGTGGTCTTCAGCCTGGAGCGCACGCACCACCAGGACGTGTATCGCGCGGGCGATGGCGTGCATCGCGTCTGGCTCCAGCGGCGGCAGCAGTTCGCGCAATGGTGGCGGCGGCCCTTCGTCTGTGCCGGCGGCTTCCACCGGAACATGATGAAGCTGGAGGCGCGCACGTTCGATCCCGCGAACACCCGGCACGTCATCGTGAACTCGGACATGGTGCGCCGCGAGATCCTCGAGCACTTTCAGTTTCCCGCGAACCGCATCCACCTCGTCCGCAACGGCATTGACCTCGACCGCTACCGGCGCGGCCAGCGCACCGCGACGCGCGCGCGCTTCGGCCTCAAGCCGGATGACACGCTGCTGCTGTTCGTCGGCTCCGGCTGGGAGCGCAAGGGGCTGCGTTTCGTGCTGCGCGCGTTTCACCGGCTCAAGGCCCCGCGCGTGCGGCTGCTCGTGGTGGGCAAAGGCAAGCCGCCGCTCGCCGTGCCCGACGGCGTCATCTTCGCCGGCCCGATGAGCGATGTGGAAAACGCCTACGCAGCCGCGGATTTGCTCGTCTTCCTGCCCATCTACGAACCGTCGTCGAATGTCGTGGCCGAGGCGCTGGCTTCCGATCTCCCCGTCGTCACCAGCTCGCTCAACGGTGCGAGCGAGATCATCACCCCGCGCAAGAACGGCACCGTCATCGCCGACCCGCGCGATACGGACGCCGTGGTGGAGGCCATCCGGTTCTGGATTCTCCAGCGCGGCCAGGCCGAGATGCCGCCGAAGGAGGAGTTGAGCCTGGAGCGAAACGTCGAGGAGACGCTCGCGGTGCTGGAACTGGCGGCGAAAGAGAGGCGGCGCTGACCGGAAACGGCTGGCTTGGAACTCGGCCCCGGCCTAAGCTTGAATCGTGAAAGCAACAGCAACTCCAGAGCAACAGCGCGAGTGGATGGCGGCCTGGCGTGTCGCCGGGGAAGCCATTGAGGAGCAGCGACGATTCGAGCTGTTCTACATGACCGAGGCTGAGGCGCTCAAGCGCAGCCACCGCGTGCTTTCACTCCCCAGGCCCTGGCGACGCCCTGGCGAAGCGGGCGCGGGGATGGTGGAACAGCAGAAGTGGTTCATGCGCCTGCACCAGTCATGACCGAGGTCTTCGACGCGGCGAACGAGGTGCAGGCCTTCCTCCTCGCGAGACGGTGGCCGTTCTGCTTCATCGGTGGCGTCGCGGTGCAACGCTGGGGTGAGCAACGGGCCACCGACGACGTGGATCTGACCCTGCTTACCGGTTTCTCCGGCGAGGAAGTGTTTGTGGATGAGTTGCTGACGCACTTCCCCGGACGCCGCACCGACGAGCGCGCCGAGGCGCTTCGCTCCCGCGTCGTCTTTCTGGTCGCCCCAAACGGAGTGAACGTGGACGTGGCGCTGGGGGCACTGCCCTTCGAGGCGGATGCCGTGGATCGAAGTTCCGATTGGGAATTGTCGCCGGGGAAGCGGCTGCGCACCTGCTCCGCCGAAGACCTCCTTGTTCACAAGTGCTTCGCCAACCGTGACCGCGACTGGACGGATGTGGACGGCATTCTCATTCGCCAGTGGGGCAAATTGGACATGAAGCGCGTCCGTCGAGAACTCCGCCCGCTGGCCGAATTGAAAGAGTCACCGGACATCCTGCCGCGTCTGGACAAACTGCTTGCCCGTCTGGGCCAGTCCAAGGTGCTGCCCAAATGGGATGGCATGTGAAACTCTCCTTCTGCCTCATCACGCTCAACGAGGAGTCCAACCTCCCGCGTTGCCTCAAGAGCCTTGCCGATTTGGCGGATGAAATCGTCGTCCTCGACTCGGGCAGCACGGACTGCACGGAACGGATCGCCCGCGAGTTCGGGGCGCGCTTCGAGCACCAGGACTGGCTCGGCTACGTCGGGCAGAAGAACAAGGTGCTGTCACTGGCGGCGCACGAGTGGGTCTTCAGCATTGATGCGGACGAGGAACTTTCTCCGGAACTGCGTGACGAGGTTCGGCGGCTGAAGGCCGACGAGCACCTGAGCGACGATTTCAGCGGCTACCTCATGCCGCGCTGCGTCCTCTACGAGGGTCGCTGGATTCGCCACGGTGACTGGTATCCCGACCGGTTGGTGCGGCTCTTTCGCCGCCGCGCCGCGCAGTTCGCGGGCGGCAAGGTCCACGAGCGGCTGGAAATCCGCGGCCTGCTGGACTCGCTCACTGGTGATCTCTACCACCACAGCTTCAAGGACGCCGCCGACCACTGGGCGCGCTGCGAGAAATACGCCCGCCTGTGGGCCGAGACGCAGCACGAGGCGGGCAGGACTGCCGGCCCGCTCGCACCGTTCACCCACGCCGCGTTCCGCTGGCTCCGTGGCTACGTGCTCAAGCGCGGCTTCCTCGACGGCCCGCAAGGCCGGCGCATCGCGGGTTTTTGCGCGCGCGAAGTTGCCTTGAAATACCGGCTGCTGCGTGAGCTGAACCGGGCTGGGGCGCGCTGACGGGTGCGCTTCCCGTCGCCCCGATTTTTCCTTTGAATCCCGCGTGTTTCCGGCCAAAGTCCGCGTCCTTTCGGTGGGTTTTGCCGCCGGGAGCCGACTGCTGACCGCCCATGAAGCGCACACATCACTGCAACGAACTGCGCCCGGAACACGCCGGGCAGACCGTCACTTTGACCGGCTGGTGCCACTCCCGCCGCGACCTCGGCGGCGTCCTCTTCATTGACCTCCGCGACCGCGAGGGGCGCACGCAGACGGTGTTTGACCCGCAGGACTTGTCCAAGGAAGTCTTCGACACCGCCACGCACCTGCACGCCGAGTCGGTCATCGAAATCACCGGCAAGGTGCGCGTCCGCCCAGCCGGCACGAACAACGACAAGATTGCCACCGGCCAGGTCGAAGTGCTCGTGAAGGAACTGCGCGTGCTCAACCACGCGGCCGTCCTGCCGTTCCCCGTGGACGACCCCGAGGTCGCCAACAAGGTCAACGAGGAGCTGCGCCTCCAATACCGCTATCTCGACCTCCGCCGGCCCGAGATGGCGCGCAACCTCCGCGTCCGCTCGAAGGTCGCCACCGCCACGCGCGTGTTCATGGACGAGCAGGGCTTCCTCGAAGTCGAGACGCCCACGCTCTTCAAGTCCACGCCCGAAGGCGCGCGCGAGTTCCTCGTGCCGAACCGCCGCGACCCCGGCACCTTCTACGCGCTCCCGCAGTCGCCGCAGCAGTTCAAGCAGATCCTCATGGTCAGCGGCGTCGAGCGTTACTTCCAGCTCGCCCGCTGCTACCGCGATGAAGACTTGCGCGCGGACCGCCAGCCCGAGTTCACGCAGGTGGACATCGAGATGAGCTTCATCGAGCGCGAAGACATCTACGCGCTAATCGAGGGCCTGCTCAAGCGCGTGTGGAAGACGGCGCTGAACATTGACATTCCCACGCCGTTCAAGCGCATCAGTTTCGAGGAGGCGTTGAACCGCTACGGCATTGACAAGCCCGACACGCGCTTCGGCATGGAGCTGGTGGACTTCACCGAGGACTTCCGCGCGAGCACGTTCAAGGTGTTCAGCGGAGCGATTGCCAACGGCGGCGTGGTCAAGGCGATGAACGCGAAAGGCATGGCCGGCGCGACGCAGGGCCAGATCGAAACCATGACCGAATACGCCAAGAGCTTCGGTGCGAAGGGCCTCGCCTACATCAAGGTCGAGAACGGTGACTGGAAATCGCCCATCGTGAAGTTCTTCTCCGAGGCCGAGAAGACTGCGCTCAAGACCAAGCTCGCCATCGAGGAAGGCGACTTGATTCTCTTCGCCGCCGACCAGTGGCTCAACGCCTGCGAAATCCTCGGGAAAATTCGCCTCTACTGCGCCGACGTGCTCAAGACGCAGGGCAAGCTCGTCATCCCCGCCGACCAGTTCAATTTCCTGTGGGTCATCGAGTTCCCGCTGCTCGGCTTCGACCGCGAGCTGAACCGCTGGTATTCCAGCCACCACCCGTTCACCGCGCCCGTGCTTCGGACAGACCAAAGTGAAATCGCCAAGAAAGGTTCCTACGAAGGCTTCCTGCGACTTGAGCACTCGGACGGGACAGTAAACTACCTCTTGGAGGGTGACGCTAAGGCCATCAAAGGCCAACACTACGACATTGTAGTTAACGGTGTTGAACTAGGAGGCGGTTCGATACGAATTCACGATCAAGCCCTGCAAAAGTTCATTTTTGATAGTGTGCTCCAAATCCCAGTGAAAGAAGGGCTGCTCCGCTTCGGCTACATGCTGGAAGCTTTCAAGTATGGCGCGCCCCCGCACGGCGGCATCGCGCTGGGCTTCGACCGTCTCATCGCCATCCTCTGCGGCACCCCGAGCATCCGCGACGTCATCGCGTTCCCGAAGACCGCGAAGGGCGTCTGCCTGATGACCGACTCGCCCTCCGCTGTCTCCGCGCGCCAGCTCCGCGACCTGCACATCGAGGTGAAGGCGGCGGTGAAAAAGGAGTAGTGCGGAAGGTCCAAAATCGATTACGATTCGCATCGATGCTCACACGCCTCAAAGTCAGCGGGTTTAAGAACCTCGTTGACGTGGAAGTTCGCTTCGGCCCCTTCACCTGCATCGCCGGCGCGAATGGCATTGGTAAATCGAACCTGTTCGATGCAATTCGCTTTCTCAGTCTCACTGCAAATTATCCGTTGCTCGAAGCAGCTCTGCGGGTGCGTGACGAGTCCGGCCACAACAATGATGTGCGAGGCCTGTTCCATAGGATCGGTAATCAAGTTGGCGACGAAATCATCTTCGAGGCGGAGATGATCGTTCCCCGGCAGGCGGTGGATGATCTCGGTCAGGCCGGCAAGGCGGCGATCACGTTTCTGCGCTACACCTTGGTGGTTCGACTGCGGCGTGAGGGAGCCAACGGCTCCCAAGCGAACCCGCTGGAAATTGTCCGCGAGGAATTGGTTCATATCCAGCGTGGTGCCGCCCATCAACACCTGATCTTCCCACATAATGTCCAAGAATGGAGGAATGGCGTTATCACTGGACGGCGCGCGGGAGTCGCGTTCATTTCTACGGGAAAGAAGGAGGACGGCACCGCCATCATTAAATTGCATCAGGATGCGTCTGGAAAGGGGCGGGCCTATGAGCGTGCGGCAAGCGCTTTGCCTAGGACGGTGCTTTCATCTTCCACTGCCGCCGAAAGTCCAACGGCGCTTTGCGCTCGGCGGGAGATGCAGTCATGGCGGCTCCTGCAATTGGAACCGACTTCACTCCGGCAGCCGGACGAGTTCACCGCTTCGACCCACTTGGAGAGCAATGGTCGGCGCTTGGCTGCTAACCTTGCCCGGTTGACCACCAAGGAAGATCCCGACCGGATTTACAGCCAAATCTCGAATCGCTTGAGCGGACTGATTGGGAGCGTTCGCTCCGTCCGTGTGGACCGAGACGACAAACGCGAACTGCTCACATTGATGATGACCGGACAGGATGGAACCGAGCTTCCTGCACGGGCGCTGTCGGACGGAACCCTCCGCTTCTTGGCGCTGTCCGTCTTGGAATTGGACCCTGAAACGCCTGGCCTGATTTGCATGGAGGAACCGGAAAACGGCATTCACCCTGACCGAATCCCCGCGATCCTTCAGCTTCTACGCGACATCGCGACTGATCCGGAGGAACCAGCGGACGAAACCAATCCCCTTCGGCAGGTCATCGTGAACACCCACTCGCCTTCCGTCGTGATGGCGGTGCCGGACGATGCCATCCTGCTGGCAAAGCCGACCAAAAACATCCGCAACGGAAAGGAGTTCACTCGCGTTGAATTCGCCTGCTTGGCAGACAACTGGAGAACCAAGGCTGAGACCAAGCCAGCCGTTGTGAGCAAAGGTGAGATGCTGGGATACCTCAACCCGGCAGCAGTCATCCGCATGGAAAAGCAATCGAGACACGGTGCCCGCCGAGTCATTGATCACCCGGAGTTAAGCCTCTTCGTTTCAACGTAATCGTTTGGATGAAGGTTCTCCGGCACACGTTGGTTTCAGATGGGGCGACAGATGCAAATCTGATCCCTATAATTGATTGGAGTCTCAAGCAGGTAGGCGGTGTTGACCTTTCAACGGGTGTGCGTGCTGAGTTCCGCCGCCTGTCAAATCCGCCAATCGGCTTGGCGGAGAGGCTTGTCAAAGCCATCGAACTCCACCCCTGCGACGTGCTCTTCGTGCATCGCGACGCGGAGAAGCAGCCTGCGGAGACCCGCTTGGCGGAAATACGAGCGGCGATAGCGACGCTTCCAACTCGAATCCAATTGCCAGCCGTTGCCATCGTGCCGGTGCGTATGTTGGAGGCGTGGCTCTGCTTCGATGAACGCGCCATCCGGAACGCGGCAGGCAACCCCAATGGAAAGGCTCCGCTTGGCCTGCCCCAGTTGAAGCGGATCGAATCGAGAGCAGACCCGAAAGAAGACCTACGGAAAGCGCTGCTTGCTGGTAGCGAGCTTGCGGGACGGCGACTCAAGAAGTTCGACACGGCTGCAGCGTTCTGGCGCATCGTTGACTACATTGAGGATTTCTCGCCGCTTCGTGAGTTAACGGCTTTTCAGTCGTTTGAGGAATCCATCAGAAGCCTGAAGCAGAACGATTGGCAATCCGGCTTCTACGGTTGATGAAGCCGCTGTCCTCCGCTTCCCATTTCTAAGGCTGGGCCAAACCCGGCCCGGTGCCGCCGGGCTTGAGCGCCGGCCTGACCGTCGCCCCGGACGAGACTCTGGATGCCATCAGCGCGCACTTCCGCCTGTTCCAACTCCGCGCCGGCCACCGCTCTCGACGGAAGCGCGGCGAAACTGGACGGGTGCCCGCTGCCACACGCACTGCGTCGCCGTGCCGTTGCGGTGCGCGGCAGGGCGCGTGAGGCGGGCGGCTCCAATTTGGGCGGTGGAATTCTACTCGCCTGCCAGGGAGCGCTTTGTTACCAAGGCACCGTCCCAGCCAAACGATTCGCAGAAAGCCGGGCTGAAGTTCAGGCCGGAAGGAATCGGGCGGCGGGGCGCGCGGACGACAACCTCAATCCACCCAAATTATGCAACTCATCTACTGGGCAATCGGGTTCACCGTGGCGGCCGTCATTGCCGCTTGTGTCGCCATCTGCATCCGCAAGATCCCGCCCGGCAAGGCCGGCGTCATCGTGGGCGTGGGCGGCATGAGGGTGTCGTTCGACTGGATGCTGCGGCTGCCCATCATCCAGACGCTCGAGCTGGTGGACATCTCCGTGAAGAAGCTGGAAATCCATCGCAAGGGCAAGGACGGCCTGGTCTGCAAGGACAACATCCGCGCCGACATCTCGGTGGCGTTCTACATCCGCGTGGACGCCACGGCGGAGAGCGTCCGGCGCGTGGCGCAGATGCTCACGCCGGAGCGCGTGTCGGACTTGGCGCAGCTCCGTGAGCTGTTCGAGGCGAAGTTCTCCGAGGCGCTCAAGACCGCCGGCAAGCAGATGGAGTTCCACGAGCTGTTCACCGAGCGCATCAAGTTCCGCGACCAGATTCAAGTGACCATCGGCAAGGACTTGGACGGCTTCATCCTGCAGGACGTGGCGATTGACTATCTGGAGCAGACGCCGCTGGACCAGCACGACCCCAGCAATGTGCTCGACGCCGAGGGCATCAAGAAGATCACCGAGATCACCCAGCGCGAGCGCGTCAGTGCCAACGAGTTTTCCCAGCGTGCCCAGGTGCAGGTGGAGAAGGAGAACGCCGACGCCGACATCGCCAAGCGCGAGCAGAAGCGTCGCAACGAGGAGGACACCGCCAAGCAGACCCGCGCCATCACCGAGGTGAAGGCCAATGAGGAGGCCGAATCCCGCAAGGTCATCGAGACCCGCCGCCGCGAGGTCGAGGGCAAGCGCCTCGAAACCGAGGAGGCCATCCGTCTCCGCACCGAGGACATGAACCGCGCCGTGCAGGAGCGCGAGTTCACCGTGAAGAAGGAAAAGCAGCGACTTGAACAGGAGTCCGCGCAGGAGGGCGAAGAGGCGCGCGTCCGCCGCGAGCGCACGGTGTCGCTCGCCGAGATGGACAAGGAAGTGAAGGTCGCCGAGGCCGCCGTCGAGGTGCAGCGCAAGCGCGCCACGGTGGTCGCCGAGGAGAAGGCCGTCGTCCAGCAGCAGGAGGAGAAGACGAACATCGAGGCCCGCATGACCGCCGAGCGCGCCCGCGAGGTCACGCTCATCGAGGCCGAGATGAACGCGAAGAAAGACCAGGTCGAGAAGGTCGTCGCCGCCGAGGCGGACAAGGAAGCCCAGCGGCACCACGCGGAGGCCGAGAAAATCAAGACCGTCACGAGCGCCGAAGCCGCGCGCGAGGCGGCCCTGCGCGAGGCGGAGCGTATGCAGACGCTGGCCGACGCCGAGGCCCGCGCCAGCGACAAGAAGCGCCACGCCGCCGAGCAGGAGGCCGAGGGCGTCGCCGCGCGGGAGGCCGCTCGCGGTCTGGCCGAGGCGAAGGTCATCACCGCGAAGGCTGCGGCCAAGAAGGCCGACGCCAGCGCCATCAAGGAAGTCGGCCTGGCCGAGGCCGAAGTGACCAAGGCCAAGGGCGATGTTCACGCCGAGGTCACGCAGTCGCAGGCCGAGGCCGAAGCCGAGGGCACGAAGGACCGCGAGCTGGCTGTCGCCACGGGCATCGAGGCGAAGGGGCTGGCCGAGGCGAAGGCCATCCACCAGAAGGCGGAGGCCATGAAGCTGTTCCATGCCGCCGGCAAGGAGCACGAGGAGTTCAAACTCAAGCTCGCGAAGGAGCGCGACGTCGAGCTGGCCGCCATCAATGTGCAGCGCGACGTGGCGCAGGCGCACTCGAACATCGTCGGCGAGGCGCTCAAGCACGCGAACATAGACATCGTCGGCGGCGAGAACGACTTCTTCGAGAAGGTCGTGAAGGCCGTCGGCACCGGCAAGGCCGTGGACCGTATGGTCCACAGCAGCGCCACGCTCACCGACGTGAAGAACACGTTCTTCACCGGCGACCCGGAGCACTTCAAGACACAAGTGCGCCAGTGGGTGGCGGACTTCGGCCTCAAGAGCGAGGACGTGAAGAACCTCACGCTGGCCGCGCTGCTGGCGAAGCTCATGGCCGGAGCGGAGGACAACGCAGTGAAGTCCGCGTTGCGCGCCGCGCTCGGCACGGCGAAGGACCTCGGCCTGGGCGAAACGCCGGCAAGCGCCGTGGTGGGGAAGTAAGCCCGATAAGTCCCATACGACTTATGCGACCTATGGGTCCTATGCCCTCTGCTCGCCATGGCTGACGCGCCTCCAACTCCCGCCTCCGCCTCCGCCGCCCTGGGCGGCGCGACCTACGAGGTCATCCGCTCGCGGTTGCACACGCACGCGGAGGCGTTGCGCGAGCGCATGGGCAAACTAGACGCCCGGCGCGGCGAGGTGTTCGGCACCGTCGAGTTCAAGCTGCTCCAGGCCGACCGCGTCACCACGGAGCACAACTGCATCCCGCAGGACATGGTGCAGCTTGGCAACGGGCAGTTCCTCTTCGGCTTCAACGTGCAGTTCGGGCTGAAGAAGGACATCGAACTGGCGGATGTCTTTGCCATTTACGCGCGCGACGACGCGGCGGGCATCTGGCGCGAGGCCCCGCTGGACGCATTGCAGGACAAGCACTTCATCACGGACTTCAAGCGGCTCTACCAGGTCTATTCGCGCGCGTCGTTCCACAAGTTCTCGCTCGTCGAGGGGCACCTCTACATGGTCTTTCGCACGGGCACGGGCGGGAGCGACCTCGCGGTCTTCAAGTGGCTCTACAACGACGGCCGGCTCCGCTACGTGGACGGCCGCAGCGAGGCGGAGTTCCGCAAGGTGGGTTTCCCGACCCCGCACTCGTTCCGCTGGCGCACGCCGGACCGGCAGTCGTTCCGCTACGGCGACCACCCGCACGTCTCCATCGCGGACCGCGTGTTCGTCGAGACCATCGAGGGTGACCTGACCATCAAGGTCGAGGACAACACCGCCACGGGCGAAGGCATCTATTCCGAGCCGGTCGAGGACAAGTTCCAGAAGGTGGACGACGCGGAAATCGCCTACGCCGAGCTGGGCCATCTCATCCTGCTGAAAGTCCGCCCCTACAAGGAGGCGAACGCGCGCTACTTCATCTTCAACGAGAAGACGCAGACCGCCGACCGCGTGGACAGCATTGGCCAGTCGTGCGCGCTGCTGCCGGAGGAGCACGGGCTGATTTTCCCGGACGGCTACTACCTCGGCACGGGCGAGCTGAAGCGCTTCGAGACGCACGAGGAGCCGATGACGCTGGAGCGCGTCATCCACTCGGCCAACGGCGAGGATTCGCTCTACGTGTTCTTCCAGCACGACAGCGGCGACTACGCGCTGCTGCCCTACCGGCTCATCGCGCAGAAGGTCGAGGAGCGCATCACCTGCAAGGGTTTCTCGCTCTTTCCCAACGGCCACCTCGTCGTCTTCCGCGCGGAGGCCGAGCCGCAGCGGCACCACTCGATTCAATTGCGGCAGACGCCGTTCTACCAGGCCGGCTTCGAGCCGCCGGGCAAACGCGACGCGTTTCTCTACCAGGTCGGGAACAAGGAGGTTGTCCGCTGCCTCGCCGAGTGCAACGAGGTGCTCACGCTCGCGCGGAAGGAGAATCCTTACGCCGAGCTTTACAGCGACCTCGTGAAGCGCTGCGACGCGATGCTCGACACCTACCCGTGGCTCGCCAACGCCGAGTGCCTCGCGCTCGACGCCGTGCTGCGCGAGGTGCGCGCGGCGGCGGACCAGGCGGTGGCGGAGTTCGACAAGGTGCGCCGCCTCCAGCGCGAGGCCGTGCAGCGCGTGAAGGAAGTGAAGGCCCGCTGCGAGGAGCGGTTCAACATGGTGCGCCGCGCGAGCTTCCGCGTGTTGAACGACTTCGTGGCAAACCTCGCCGCGCTCCGGCAGTTGCGCGGTGAGCTCATCACGCTCAAGGAAGTCCGCTACGTGGATGTCGCGGCGATTGAGGCGAGCGAGGCCGCCGTGACCGCGCAGACCGAGGAGCTTTCGCGTGCTTGCGTGAAGTTCCTGCTTCAGCCGGCGGCGTTGGAGCCGTATCGCAAACAGGCGGACGAGCAGCTTGCCGGCGTGGAAAAGGTCGCGAAGGCCGCCGAGGGCCGGCAGGTCGAGCAGGCCGTGGCGAAGGCGGGCGCGGAGCTGGAGTTGCTCATCGAGATCGTCAACAACCTCAAAATCGAGGACGCGACCGAGACGACGCGCATCATTGACGGCATCACGGCGGTCTATTCGACGCTGAACCAGGTGAAGGCGGCGTTGAAGAAGCGCCTGCAGGAGCTGGTCGCCACCGAGGGCGCGGCGCAGTTCAGCTCGAAGCTCAAGCTGTTGAGCCAGTCCGCCGCCAGCTACCTCGACCTCTGCGATTCGCCCGCGAAGTGCGACGAGTATCTCAACCGGCTCACGGTGCAGATCGAGGAACTGGAGGGCGCGTTTGCGGACTTCGAGGAATACACCGTCCAGCTCGCCGAGAAGCGCACGGCGCTCTACGAGGCGTTCGAGCAGCGGAAGGTCGCGCTGGTCGAGCAGCGCAACCGCCGGGCCGCCGCGCTGCTCACCGCCGCCGAGCGCATCCTCAAGGTCATCCAGAACCGGCTCGCGGGCATGGAGTCGGTCGAGGCCATCCACACCTACATGGCGTCGGACCTGATGATCGCAAAGGTCCGCGAGCACGTCGCGCAGCTCCTCGCGCTCGGCGACTCGGTGAAGGCCGACGATTTGCAGGGCCGGCTCAAGAGCGTGCAGCAGGAGGCGGTGCGGCAGTTGAAGGACCGGCAGGAGCTGTTCATCGGCGGGCCGAACGTCATCACGCTCGGCCGGCACCCGTTCAACACGAACACGCAGCCGCTGGAACTCACGGTGGTCAACCGCGACGGCGTGCAGCACGTCCACCTGACCAGCACGAAGTATTTCGAGCCGGTCACGGACGAAGCGTTCCTCGCGACGAAGGACGTGTGGGAGCAGGAAGTCATCTCCGAGAATGCCGAGGTCTATCGCGCGGAGTATTTGGCGTGGCAGCTCTTGAAGGCCGCGGAGTCCGGCGCGCTCTTCTCCCCCTCCCCCACCGGGGGAGAGGGCCGGGGTGAGGGGGCAACGGCCACCCCCGACCAGCGCAGCCAACCCCCTCACCCTGACCCTCTCCCCCAGTGGGGGAGAGGGAACGAGCAAGAGCGCCTCGCGCTAGTCCAGCAGTTCATGCAGGCCCGCTATGCCGAGGGCTACATGAAGGGCATCCACGACCTCGATGCCGCGCGCATCTTCCACACGCTGCTGGCCACGCACACCGCGCTCCAGCTCGCGCGGTTCCACCCGACCGTCCGCGCCTGCGCCGTGGTCTGGTGGCTGCGCTTCTGTCCGCCGGACACGCGCACGCTCTGGGCCGCGAAACTCAAGGGCTTCGGCGCGCGCAACCGCCTGTTCCCCGGCGACGCCACGCAGCAGACCTACATCCACGCGCTACAAGCCCTCGTCGCCGACTTCGCCCGCGACACGAAGATCTTCGCGCCCGAAGTCACCGCCGCCGCCGGCGAATACCTCTTCCACGAAGTCATCGCCGCCGACACGTTCACGACCAGTCACGAGGCCGAGCAGCTTGCGAACGCGTTCCACCAGCACCTCGTGGTGAAAGGCTGCGAGGACGACTTCGCCCAAGCCCGCCAGGCCCTCGCGGCGCATCCGGCCAGCGAGTTCGAGCTGGTGCGCGACTGGGTGCGCGGCTTCCTGCTGGGGCAGGCCGGGCTGACGCATCTCGACGAAGTGGCCGCCATCTTGTTCTGCGGCGACGCGCTGGCCCGCGCCGCCGTGCCCGCGAGCACGACCGCGACGCTCGACGGCATGAAGGGCGCGCACGGCACGCTGCGCGAGAGCCGTTACCACTTCGATTACCTCGCGTTCACCGACCGGCTCCGCCGCTTCGAGCGCGACGTGGTGCCGCGCTTCGAGCAGTTCCACCGGCTCAAGCAGGAGCTGCTCGACCGCGAGCGCGCCAAGCTGCGCCTCGACGAGTTCAAACCGAAAGTCCTCACGTCGTTCGTGCGCAACCAGCTCATTGACCGCGTCTATCTGCCGCTCGTCGGCGACAACCTCGCCAAGCAGGTCGGCGCGGCGGGCGCGGCCAAGCGCACCGACCTGATGGGCCTGCTGCTGCTCATTTCGCCGCCCGGCTACGGCAAGACGACCCTGATGGAATACGTCGCGAGCCGGCTGGGCATCGTGTTCGTGAAAATCAACGGCCCGGCGCTCGGCCACAACGTCACGTCGCTCGACCCGCAGGAGGCGCCCAACGCCGCCGCGCGCGAGGAAATCCAGAAGCTCAACCTCGCGCTGGAGATGGGCGACAACGTGATGATCTGCGTGGACGACATCCAGCACACGAACCCGGAGTTCCTCCAGAAGTTCATCTCGCTGTGCGACGGCCAGCGGCGCATCGAGGGCGTCTGGCGCGGGCAGCCGCGCACCTACGACCTGCGCGGGCGGAAGGTGGTCGTGGTCATGTGCGGCAACCCCTACACGGAGAGCGGCCTGAAGTTCAAGCTGCCGGACATGCTCTCGAACCGCGCCGACACCTACAACCTTGGTGACATCGCGGCGGGCGGCAACGCGGAGTCCTTCAAGGCCAGCTATCTCGAAAACGCGGTCACGTCCAACCCCGTGCTTGCGCCGCTGGCGAACCGGAGCCAGAAGGACGTGCGGAAATTCATTGCAATGGCCGAGGCCGGCGCGGCGCAGCCGGACGGCGAGGGCTTCGAGGGCAGTTACTCCTCGCAGGAGGTCGAGGAGATTCTCAGCGTGCTGCGCAAGCTCGTGGGCATCCGCGACATCGTGCTGCGCGTGAACCAGGAATACATCGCGTCCGCGGCGCAGGCCGACGAGTTCCGCACCGAGCCGGCGTTCCGGTTGCAGGGCAGCTACCGCAACATGAACCGGCTGGCCGAGAAGATCGCACCCATCATGAACGACGCCGAGGTCCGCGCCGTCGTGGTCGCGCACTACCGCAACGAGTCGCAGACGCTCACCACCGGGGCCGAGGCGAACATGCTCAAGCTCCGGGCACTGCTCGAAATCCAGACGCCCGAGGAGCAGGCCCGCTGGGACGAGATCAAGCGCACCTTCAAGCGGAACCAAATCACGCGCGGCGCGGACACCTCCGACCCCGTGGGCCGGCTGGTGGCGCAGTTGGCGACGTTCCAAGGTGGCCTCGAATCCATCCGCGACACGCTGGACCAGCGCCTGGCCACCGCCGCGAAGTCCGAGCCGAAGCCCGCCGTGGACGCGGACGCGCTGGTGAAGACGATTGAAGCCTTGCGCGCGAGCTTGGAGAGCCGGAATGCCGCGCCCGCCGCCGGCGGCGCGGACATGACCGCGGTGGTGAAGCAGTTCACCGACGGGATGAAGGCGCTGCGCGTCGAGTTGAGCCGCGCACTGCGCACCGCGCATTCCAGCCAGCTCGCGCAGAAGGTGGACAGCCTCACGCACGAGCTGGAGCAACTGCACGCGACGCTGTCGAGCGTGGAGGACTTGTCCCGGCAGCAGCGCGACAAGCTGGACGGCGCGAAGGAGCTGCTCGCCGCCCGCGCCAAGCAGGGCACGCTGGAAGTCGAGGTCACGCAGGAGATGCTGGAGAACCAGAGCATCTTCCTCCGCCGCTTCAACGAGGCGCTGGCGGCGGCGAAGCAGCCGCAGGCACCCAAGCCACCGCCAATTCCCGGTGAGGCGAAGGAATGAAGGCATGAGCACGACCACAGTTGCCGAACGGAGTTCCCTCTCCCCCATCGGGGGAGAGGGCAGGGTGAGGGGGCGGCGTGGGGAGCAAGGTCGGGGTTTGTCTTTTCGAGATGGATGCGAATTTCAACCATGTTCAACCGATGCGGTGTTAGTCCGCGCCCTGCCCCCTCACCCCAACCCTCTCCCCCGATGGGGGAGAGGGAGCCGCTCCGCCTTCATCCGTGTCCATCTGTGTCCATCCGTGGTTAACCCATTCCTCCCATGAAAAAGATGCTTCGCCGGGCCAAGGATCTTGCGGAACAGGCCGACCGCGTGCGCGAACTCATGGAGACCGCGCCCGAGCGCATCGAGCAGGCCAAGGGCATCGTCACGCTCACCACCAGCCAGCTCCAGCAGCTCCGCACCGACGTGCAGTCGAGCATCGCCGGCCTGCGCGCGGACACGGGCGACGCCGTGACCGCCGCCGTGCGCGAGCTGAACGAGGGCGCGCAGACCTTCATCCGCGCCGGCTACGCCCTCAGCGGCGTGGACATGGAACTGGGCATCGCGCCGCGCGTGACCGCGCATCTGGAGCGGATTGAAGCAGTGGGCATCCCGTCCATCCGCGCGCTGCTCACGCCGAACAGCGACCGGCGTGTCATCCACGGCATCCTCTCCGCGCTGGTGAAGGCCGAGGAACTCGCGGACAGCACGCATTTCGAGGGCATGGAATACACCGAGGTCTCCATCCAGGTCGGCCCCGCGCCGACCATCCGCCTGCGCTGGCGCGCGTCGGTCCCCGAGGTGGAAACGCACACCGCCACACCGCCGCCGATTCCGGGCGCGGCGGTCGCCGCCGCACCGGCCCCCGCGCCCGCCCCGCCCGCAACTTCCGCCCCGCCGATGTTCGCGCAAAGCTCCTACTTCGAACCACGCAGCAGCGTGGCGACGCCCGCCAGTCCCGCGCCCGCCGCTGCCGAGCCGGCACCGCCGCCGGTGCGCCAGCAATCCTCCGGTCCCGCCACGTCGGACGACGCCAACCGCGATCCGCTGGCGCGCTTCAAGAAAATGCCGAACCTCACGAAGCCTCGGCGCTGAACCGGCCTCCCGCCGGCGCGTTCGGTTTCGGATCAACCCTTCTTCCCGTCCAGCAGATACGAGCGGACTTCGCCGTGGCCTTTGCAGTGGACGGTGCCGCGCTCGGTCACTTTGAAGTGCGCGCGCAGCAGGCGGCGGGTGCCCTCGGAGAGGTGGATGTGGTCGGGCAGGCCGTTGGACTGCATCCGGCTGGCGAGGTTGACCGCCGTGCCCCAGAGGTCGTAGGTGAATTTCTTGCGGCCGATGACGCCGGCGACGACCGGGCCGGTGTTCAGGCCGATGCGGATGCGGACGTTGATGCCGGAGTCGCTGTTGAGGTCGCGCACGCTGGCGAGCATCTCCAACGCCATCTCCGCGACGGCCTCGGCGTGGTCAGGGCGCGGCAGCGGCAGGCCGCCGACGACGAGGTAGCTGTCGCCGATGGTTTTGATCTTCTCCAGGCCGTGCCGCTCGGCGAGGCGGTCGAAGCGGGAGAACAGCTCGTTGAGCAGGGTGACGAGGTCCTCGGGGTCGGTCTCGTTGGCGAGCGTGGTGAAGTCCACGATGTCGGCGAAGAGGACGGTGACCTCGGCGAAGCGCTCGGCGATGTTGCGCTCGCCGCCCTTGAGCCGCTCGGCAATGCACTGCGGCAGGATGTTGAGCAGGAGGCGCTCGGATTTTTCCTTCTCCATTTCGAGGAGCTGCTTCTCCTGCTGGAGCTGGATGACGCGGAGCCGTTCGAGGTCGCGCAGGCGCTTGCGTTCGAGCGAGGCGTTGACGCGCGCGCGGAGGATGGTCGAGTTGACGGGCTTGGGCAGGAAGTCCTCGGCGCCCGCCTCGATGCAGCGGGCCACGGCGTCGAGCTGGTTCAAGCCGGAGGCGACGATGACCGGCAGGTGGCGCATGAACGGGTCGTCCTTGATGGTCTTGAGCAGGGCGAAGCCGTCCATCGCGGGCATCTGCAAGTCCGTGATGAGCAGGTCGAACTCGCGGTCGCGCAGCGCGGCGAGCGCCTCCTCGCCGTCGCGCGCCTCGGCGAGGTCCTGGTAGCCCTGCGCGCGGAGCATGAGGAGCAGCACGTCGCGCATGGCATCCTCGTCCTCGGCCACGAGGATGGCGGCATTCCGGCCGGACTGGTCGGATTCGGCGCGCTGCAACTGGAGCGCCTGCTCGGGGGAAAGGCCGCGCTGCACGTCGCGGCGCAGCAGTTGGAACGTGCTGGTCTCCTCGGGGGCGGGCGGTGGCTGGCTGGGATCCACGTCCATGATGGTTCGCAAGGGCTGTTTGGGTAGCGCGGGGCAACTTCATGGCACGAGCACGCCGGGCCGTCAGCCAAATTCCGGCGCGCGGAAATCCTGCTTGCCGCGCCGCCGGGGTCTGGCGAACACTGGCACCCGTGTTTCCTAGCGGCCCCGGCAGGACAACTTCTTTGGCGGTGTTGAGTGGCGTCTGCCTGGGTGGCGCGCTGCCGGCGGGGGCGTTGGGCATCCGCATCGCCGACCAGGACCCCTTCGCCACGGCGCGCGGCAACGCCTTCGCGGCGACGGCGGACAATCCCTCCGCCATCTACTACAACCCCGCCGGCCTCACGCAGCTCGAAGGTCATCACGTCCGCTTCGGCGCGTATGCCATTGCGCTGGATTCGCAGTTCACATCACCGGCCGGCGCGCAGTTCGACACGAAGAGCCGCGTGGATTTCGCGCCGCAGTTTTACTACGCCTACGGGATGAAGGAGCAGCCGCTGGCGTTCGGCGTGGGGCTTTACGCGCCTTACGGGCTGGCGCTGGAGTGGCCGAACAACGCGACGTTTGGGCCGGTTTACGGGAAGATGACGTATCTCACGCTCAACCCCGTCGCGGCGTGGCAGGTGCATCCGACCGTGTCCGTGGCCGCCGGGCTGACGCTGAATTACGCGCAGACGGAGATCCGGCAGCAGGCGGCAGCGTTCGCGCCGGGCAGCGTGAACCGGTTTCGCGGCGAGGACATTGACGCGGGTTTCAACCTCGGCCTGCTGTGGCAGCCGTTCAAGCAGCACTCGGTCGGCGTGAACTATCGCAGTCCGACGACGCAGAATTTCACGGGCAGCGCGCGGACCACGGGCACGGGCGTGCCGGCGTTCGACGTGGCCGGGCCGGCGAGCGCGCGGTTTCCGTTCCCGCGCCATGTGGTGCTGGGCTACTCGTTCCGCCCGACGCCGGACTGGAATTTCGAGTTCAACGCGGACTGGACGCAGTGGGAGCGCCTTAACACGGTGAGCTTCGCGCAGCCGGCGGGCACGTTCGCGGTGCCGTTCAACTGGCGGTCGAGCTGGTTCTACGAGTTCGGCGTGACGCGCAAGTTCGAGGGCGGCTGGCGCGCGAGCGCGGGCTACATCTTCAGCGAGAATTCCGTGCCGGACGCGAACTTCTCGCCGCTGGTGCCGGATTCGGACCGGCACATTTTCAGTCTGGGCGTCGGCCGCCAGCAGTCCCGCGTGAGCTGGGACGTGGCGTATCAACTGGCGTGGGGACCCAGTCGCACCGTGGCCGGCAACACGCTGGCCTTTCCGCTTCCACCCCCACCCACCACCGCCAATGGTCGCTACAACTTCCTCAGCCACGCCGTCACCGCTGCGGTCAGCCTCGGTTTCTGAAGCCGCCGCGCCGCGCCCGACCCTCCTCATCGTGGACGACGAGGAGGGGCCGCGGCAGTCGCTGCGCGTGGTCTTCAAGGAACTTTACGAGGTCGTGCTCGCCGACAGCGGCCCGCGCGCGTTGGAGGTTGCCCGGAGCCGCCGCGTGGACGCCGCCGTGCTGGACATCCGCATGACCGGCATGTCCGGCACGGAGCTGCTCGGCCACTTGAAGCAGCTCGACCCGCGCATCGAGGTGGTGATGCTCACCGCCTACGAGACGCTCGACACCGCGCGGCAGGCCCTCCGCCACGGCGCGTGCGACTACCTGACCAAGCCGTTTGAAATCCCCGTCATCCGCGACGCCGTCGCCAACGCCGTGCAGCGCCGCACGCTGGCCGACGCGATGGCCGAAGGCTCGCAGCGCGTGCAGGAGCTGCGCGAGGAGCTGCGCAACCTCCAGGTGCAGGGCGAGATGGCCCGTTCGCAGAACGAGATTTACGCCAGCGTCATGCACGACATCGGCAGCCCGCTGACCGCCGTCTCGGTGATGCTCCAGATGGTGAGCATGGATCTGGAGGCCTCGCGCGGCGCGGCCACCCACTCCGTGCGCGAGCAGCTTGCGCGCGTGAACCAGCAGGTCGCGCGCTGCATGGAGATTTCCCGCCGCTACCTCAACTACGCCCGCGAGCGTTCGGCGCAGAAGCAGTCCGTCCGCCTCAACCAGGTGCTGTCCGACGTGCGCGAGCTGCTGCGCGCGCACCCGGCCGGCAAGCGCCACCAGCTCACCGTCCAGCTCATGCCCGCCGACCTGACCATCCGCATGAACGGCACGGACCTGATCCAGGTGCTCCTGAACCTGGCCGCCAACGCCTTCCAGGCCTCCACGAACCCGCTGCAAATCGAAATCTTCGGCGAGTATCACGACGACGCCCTCGAGCCGGCGGCGCTGGCCGACACGGCGCGCATCGTGTTCGTCAACCGCGAGGGTTTCCCCAACCAGCCGCCAATGATCGCCCTGCGGATCAGCGACACGGGGCCGGGCATCCCGGAAAGCGTGCTGCCCAAGATCTTCGAGAGCTACTTCACCACCAAGTCGCCCGGCGAAGGCACCGGGCTGGGACTGGCCATCGTGAAGCGGCTGGTGGCGCAGGCCAAAGGAGGCATCCAGGTGCAGACCGAACCGGGCCGGGGCACGACGTTCACCGTCTTTCTGCCCGTGGAAGTGGGCTGAGGAACGCCGCGTTCACGCCGCCGGCTGGCCTTCAGCTCGACGGCTTGGAATACTCATCTTCCAGCTTCTTCGCGCACTCGGGGCAGATGCCGTGCGACGCCTTCACGCCGGTCTGCTGCGCGAAGTGCTGCTCGATGGTGAACCATTTCTGCTCGACCTCGATCTTCCGGCACCAGGCGCACACATGGAGGAAGGACTCCAGGTAGCTCAGGCGCGAGACGATGAGGTAGATTTTGTAGGCGGAGAAAATCCACAGCAGGACGACGACGCCCGACTTGGCGGAGACTTCGAGGTAGGTCTCGGTGTTCTCATCGGCCACGCCGAGGTGCTGCCAGATGCCGAAGAGCTTGTCCGCCCACAGGACCATGACGATGGTGATGAACCCCAGCGCGTGCCAGAACAGGGCCTTGTGCCAGTGGACTTCCTGTTTTGGCGGGGGCGGGGCTTTCTTGTCCGCAGCGATGCTTCCGGTGTCCGATGAAGGGTCCATGTTGGTTGTTGTTGGCCGACGGCGGCCGGTTCAGATTCGCTCCGACCACGGCGGCGGGTTTTCCACACTTGTCCGCTTTATCCGCCGTTGCCGTTGATGGGCACAGGATTCCCTCACCAAGGGGAAAAGCGAGTAAAAAGCCATCCCGTAAACCGATAAAGTATCGTAGGCCCGTTCAGCCTCATTCGGCCTTGCGGCGCGTTGGTCAGCGGGAATTTCCCAGCTCGCCGAGCAGTTCCGCCATGTTCCACGCCCGCCGCCGCGCGCCCAACCCGTCCGCCGCGCGTCCGTGCTCCCACACCGCGTGGCGGATCGCGACGCCCGCGTCCGCCTGCGCCGCCGGCTGCGCCAGCCAGCCGCCGAGATAACCCGCCAGCACGTCGCCGCTGCCGCCCTGCGCCAGGCCGGCGTTGCCCGACGAGTTCAGGAAGAGTTCGCCGCGCCCGCGCCCGACGAGCGTGTGCCGGCCCTTGAGAAGAACCCAGCCGCCGCCGCGCGAAAGGGAGATTTCCCGCAGCACCGCCTCGCGCTCGGCGAGCACGCGGGACTTCGCCACGCCCAGCATCGCCGCCGCCTCGCCGGGATGCGGCGTGACCACGCGCAACGCGCCCGCAGGCGTCGGCCCCGGCGGCAGCCAGGCCAGCGCGCTGGCGTCCGCGATGACCGGCAGCGGCGATTCCTGCCAGAGCCGAACCGTCTCGTTCACCAGCGCCTTGGGCACATCCGCGCCGGCGAGTCCGGGGCCGAGCAAAATCGCCGAGCAGGATTTCGGCAGTGCCACGCCCTCCGCCCACGGATGCACCATCGCCTGCGCGAGCTGCGCGGCCACCGCTGGATACGCGCCGGGTGTCGTGAACACGCTCACCAATCCTGGCATCGCCCGCAGCGCGGCCTGCGCCGCCAGCACCGCCGCGCCGTGGAAACCCACGCTGCCGGCACAAATCGCGAGGTGGCCGAAGGTTCCCTTGTGCCCGTCCACGGGGCGAGGCGGCGGAAAGTCCGCGAAGTCCTCCGGCAACGTCCAGTTCAGCTCCGTCGCGAACGGGCACGGCCCCAGCCCGATGTCCGCCGCCACTTCGAGCCGCCCGGTGAAGGGCGCGGCCTCCGCGCGCAGCAGCCCTTGCTTCATCGCGCCGAACGTCACCGTCACCGTCGCGCGCACCGCGTCGCCGAGCGGCTCGCCCGTGTCCGCCTCCAGGCCCGACGGCACGTCCACCGCGAGGATGGGCACGCGCGACGCGTTCATCGCCGCCACCAGCGTCAGCCAGTCGCCCGCGAGCGGGCGGCTCAGGCCGATGCCGAACAGTCCATCCACGATGAGCGCGCCGGCAAAGCTGTTCACCTCGGCCACCGCCGCCGCTGGCTCGATCACGTTCAGCACACGCACGCGGTGGTCGGCCAGACCTTCCGCCGCGAACCGCGCGTCGTCGCCGTTGTGGCCCTTGCCCGCGAGCACGAGGATTTCCGCGCCGGGCTGCGTCAGGCGGCGTGCGACCCGCGTCAGCGCCGCGCCCGCCCGGCGCATAACGGACTCTTCGCGCACGCCGGCCGCCCAGGTGGCGCTCTCCCACTCGCGCATCTGCGCGATAGTGATGACGGGTGTTGGCACGGGGAAAATAGACTCCAA
>Ga0172372_10000945_pt1 | contig 44840 bp, 40 predicted proteins | sample LakKiv5m_2_FD_114544 | JGI IMG/M metagenome (GOLD analysis project Ga0172372, IMG submission 114544) | Freshwater microbial communities from Kabuno Bay, South-Kivu, Congo - kab_092012_9.5m | ecosystem: Environmental > Aquatic > Freshwater > Lake | place: Democratic Republic of the Congo...
CTCTCTATAAGAACTCTAATCGAAATTTTTGTTATTCCACTGTAGTGCATTTATTTTACCTACTCTTCTTCTTTTTCAGTACTACTCCCTCCGTGTCAATGAACTTTATCTTTCTTTCTCTTTTTCGCCGCCTCTATGAAATTGTTTCTATAAACAATAACTCTTTCAAAGCGGGTGCAAAGGTAATAGATTAATTCTAATTCCACAAACTAATTAAAAATATTTTTCTCAATAAATTTTACATACTTGTAAGAAATGTCACAAACCTTTATATAACTAACTAAAAAACAACACATAAGAAAAATTTAACTCAGTTAAAATAAATTGAGCAGTGTGCCAGCATTCCAATGAGCTGAATAATAGGACATCAGGTTGCGATACATTAGTTCTACATACCTTACATTTATCTGAATATTGGCAAATTCTCTGCTATTCACCAGAAAAAGAGAGCTTTCCCCGTTATTCCATAACCGAAGTTCAGCGTCCAGTAATTTCCGGGACTGAATCAGATTGCTTTGTACAAGTGTCATTTGTTGATTCAGATTAGACCAAAGTAATGCCTGAGTCTCATATTTAGCAAAAATAACGTTGGATTTGAATACTCTTTCCGATTCAAGTACCATCCATTTTATTTTTGCCAACTGCACTTCAGCCCGTTCTTTTCTGAAGTATATCGGCATCGAAAACTGAACCCCCATTTTATTATTTTCCCATACTGAGAAAAGTGAAGGGTTGAACGATGCGGCCTCAAATAATGGAAAAAACTGCAGCCGCAGGTCAGGTTTATACCTGTCTCTGAGAAATCTGATTTCCAGCTCTACCTGCTTCTGTTTTCTCACATACTGACTCAATAGAGGATGCATACTTTCGAGCTGCTGCCTGTTTAATGTCAAAAGTGGTCTGGTAGATATCCACAATGAATCCAGCTTTTGTGGTCCAGCCAAAAGAGTATCAATATTTTGGCTATCCTGATTTAGATATGTTCGTTCCAGCAATATTTCAGAACTTTCAGCTGACCATTTTGCCATCAGACGCAATCCTTCCACTTGTTGATATTGCAGTGAGGCATCGACTGTATCAATTGATGGTCTGTCACCTGCAACCACCTGTAATCGCAAAGCATTCAACCTGTCCAGTGTGTTTCTGGATGCATTTTCATAAAGCTCAAAAATCTGGTTGTCACGTGAATAACTCAGATACTGCTGTATTACATCAAATACCAGATTATTCAATATTTCATTTTTTTGCTGAACCCCCAATTCAAGGCCAACACGCGCCTGAGCTTTCTGGGTTCTTCGTTCATCTGTCCAGAGCCCTCGTCCCAGGGACAATTCAATACCCCCATACATGAGTCCTCCTGCAGGTAAATTATTTTCGGGATTGAGCAGGAGTCCTCTGTTGACTTCGTACCCTGCTGCAATATCAAGGCCCACTGGCGTTGGGATTTTTAATCCTCCTGAAATCAGGGTATAATAATTTTTATCTGCAAATTCCTTTTGATTTACTTCTGCCTCAAGTTTGGGATCAAAATTGCCCCTGGCCTTTAACAGGTAAGACTCTGCCTTACTAACCTGTAATTCAGATAACTGTACAATCGGGTGATCATTAAATACAGTTTTTACGCAATCAGATAATGTCAACTGCCCCAATACATTTTCCTGAGACAATGCAACCAAAACAACAAACGTTACAATCCTGATAAGCATAATTTACTTTTTTGTTGCTTCAACAAATTGAGATTTATAAAAATCCGGCGGAAACCCGTTAATTCTACGCCATATTTCATACCATACACTCACATCTTTGAGAAATGAAATAGTCTGTACACCAGTTCCTACTCTGAGATCTGCAGGCCACCTTGCTGATTTCTCGTCTGGTACCACGATTACTCTATAAAGATTATTGGCAGAAATAAACTGATCTATAGCTCTTACGCGGCCCATGTAGGTTCCATAAGAAATTCCGGGCCAACCCGAAAAGAATATAGCTGGCCATCCATCAAACTGAATCATCACTTTTTGCCCTTTGGAAATGAGGGGAATATCAATTGGCCGAACATACATTTCAATTGCAAGATCATATTTTGCAGGCATGATACTCAGGATATCGGCCCCCTCCTTAATAACTTCTCCTATACCTGCCTGAAGGGCTTTTGTGACATACCCACTTTGTGGTGCGGTAATGATATAGTGTGAAGATCTAACCTCATAATTAGCCAGCTGATTTTCCATTTTTGCAACCATGAAGTCCCCATCATATTTTAACGAAAGTGTACTATATATTTCAGCTTTAATTTTTGAAAGTTTGTCGGCATACTCTGCCTGTATACGTTGTAACTCCATTTTACTGTTGGCCAGTTCATTTTTGCCGGCAAGCCATTTGTTTTCAAGAGAAAGCATCTTTGATCTGGTATCTAAAAATTTTTGTCTCCTGTTTTCAAGTTCTGTCAATGACTTCAAACCATCTTCATACAACTGCTTAAATCGTTCATATTGTTGCACCGCTATCTGATAATTGCCTTTTTCAGCGTCCAGCGCAATACTGTCTGATAAAACCTCAAGAGCCACTTGTTTAACCTTGTTTTTTAACTGAGCAGTTTTCCAGGACTGCTCTTTGACAATGGCATCAAATTGATTTTCCAGAGAACCAACTTTATCCTGATACCCTGAAAGCGCATTTCTTTTGGCGACAATCTGATTTTTGGTATTACCGATTAAATCCGGGTTGAAGTAATCATCCTTAACTTCTGAAATCAAAAGGATGGTATCTCCCTTGTCTACAAACTGCCCCTCCTGGATATACCATCTTTCAATTTTGCCCGAGATGACTGACTGGATTTTTTGAGGTCTTTGTTCTGGTGACAAAGCAATTAACTCACCGGTTGCCCGAATATGCTGAGTCCATGGTAAAAAAAGAAAAATCAGGACTACAACCAAAATAGCAATTATAGCAGTGACTAAAGCGCGGTATGAAAATTTATCCATATCCCCAAGTTTCCGGAAAGACTGGAAAGAATTTCTGGAGATATCAGCTGATATGCTATTATTTGAAAATCTGAGCATAACCAATATTGATTTAATATAAATTAATTATTAACCATTCTAATCCATATTAAAAATGAGATCCGTTTTTGCCAGCAATTGATTATCTTTTGTAACTATAATCACAGTTTTACCTTTTACAAAACCTAAAACCCGGTCAAACAATTCTGATTTTTCTTCTGTGGTCAGCCCTTGATAGGTATCATGAAAGACATACAAACTTGCTTCTTTCATGAGACATCTTGCAAGTAATATCAACAATTCTGTACTTGATGATATCTTAAGACCATGCGGACCTACCGGTGTGTACCAACCTTCAGGAAAATCAGACACCAGTTTGTCAAGGTTAAGGCAAGTTGCAATATCCCTTAACCTTTGTTCGCTAAATTCTTTATTTAAGGTAATGTTTTCCATGATGGTGCCATCAAAAATTTCGGACTCTTTATAAGCCAGCGAAATAGATGACCTCAGTTCCAGTACTGAATAATTTTCAAGTGGCATACCATTAATTATAATTTTACCAGAGGTAGGCGAAAAAAACCTAAGCAACAACTTAATTACTGAAATTTTACCGGTCCCGCTTTTACCGGTTATACCAACCAGCTTCCCTGCTGGTATTGACAAACTAAGATTTGATAATACCTGAAAATCAGCATCGGGGTATCTCAAAGAAATATTTTTAAATTCCACCTGAAGCGGTTGTTTTACATCCAATTTTAGTGTATCAGAGCCTGAACTTATATCTTCAATATCAAGATCCGTAACCTCCCCTATTTTTTCAATAGAGGTGAGCAGATCATAAATAGCCTCCATTGATAAAAGGATTTTTTCTGAGGATTGAATTACAAGTAAGACAACTATTTCAGCAGCTACAAACTGGCCAATATTCATCTGCTGGTTAAAAACAAGAATGCTTCCCAGAATTAAAAACCCGGAGGCAACCAAAATTTTAAACAGCAAAAAAAGATAATACTGCCTGACCAATATAGTAAAATGCCTTGATCTGGCTTCTAGATATCCAAAAACAAGTGTATCTGTGTTGTATAAGGGAATAGGTGATAAAGATTCTGATTTGAATGTCAGATGCGTCCTTGCAAGTTCTTCAAGCCAAAAGGCCACTTTATATTTGATTTTCGACTCATTTATACTTGATTTCAGGCCTCTGTTAAAAATATAATTACCTATGATGAAAGCCATAAATACAACCAGCAGGCTAAATAGCATAAAAAAGGAATGGTATAACGTCAGAAGCATCAGACCAAAAATGATCTGAACGCCTGAATTTGTGAAATCGAGAAGCACCCTGGTAACTCCTTTCATAATCACTGAAGTATCAAAAAATCTATTCATCAGTTCAGGGGCATATCTTTTTTCAAGTGCATCAAGTTGTATTTTAGGTATCCGCACAGCAAATTCAAAGGCAGATCTTGTAAAAATATCGCGTTCGATATTTTCAGTTATTTTCATCTGGATAATCTGGAGTCCGCCATTGAATAAAAAACCAATTAACACAGCGAGAACCATCACGCCCCATGCTGCTGATGGTTGTCCACCCTGAATAAGGTTTATAATTGCCTGAATGCCCAAAGGAAGACTTAAAGATATGATACCACTGACGATAGCAAAAAAATAAAGATGGTATATCTCCCTGCTTTTAGGGTACAGCATCCTGAATAATCGCTGAATTGGTGTATACTTCATTTTGTTGTAGATTTTAATTCCTTAAGAGCCAGGTTAAAATAGAAATTATACAAATATTCATTTTCCGATTTTTTATCAGTTAATGAGGGAAGGTGTTGGGCAAAAAAAATCTGATGATGTATTCCCTCAATTATAGTAGTTGCCAGCATATGTCCATAAGGATATGCGGGATCAAATTGCAATAAAATTCCGTGCAGAATACTTACTAATTTCTTGTAATTTACGAATGCCCCAAAATGATTTAAGTCATCTACGTGCTTATTGAGGTATGATTTTGAGGATTCATTTACAATAATTGTAAAAAGTTCCCTGGTATTGAGTAATTCATCATGCAATGGATCCGGAAAACAAAGTATATTTATCGCATTACTCAATTGTAGTTCGGGATCATTCAGATTGCTGTTTTTTACATAAAGCCGATAAGCAACCCAGCTCCAGTAATAGGAAGTCAAGTATAGCAGGATCATTTGCTTATTTTCAAAATACCTGTAAATAGTAGCTTCTGTTGTGGATATCTGTTGACTTAATTTTTTAAAAGTAAATGCCTCAAATCCCATCCGTGCAATCATGCTGTTAGAATGCTGGATAATTTGCCTTCCAATCTCAGAATTTAAAGGATCCTTGAGATAGATATTTTGGTTTATGGCTGGTGTAAAATGAAAGATAAAATTATTCATAAGTTTTTTTTTAATTCGTTACGCACTGCGTGACTGGATTTCTATTGTCATATGGAATTCGCATGAAAAATAATAATGGTGTTTTGTGTGATCCCCTCATGCTCATTTCATATTTCCTTAATAATAGTATTACTATCATATAATGAAGTTTTAATATTAATATTTAAAGTAAAGCGTTAATTTTCAGTTAAATAAATTTTAATAAATCCAAAATAAAAAAGATGTTATGCAAAAAAACCTAATATTTTAAGATCTTTGTATCAGTAACAATAATTGCAATTTATGTCTATTTATAATTTCTCAGCCGGGCCCTCTATTCTACCAAAAAGTGTTTTAGAACAAGCTTCTGAGGCCGTTACAAACTTCAACAATTCAGGTTTGTCGATTCTCGAAATATCTCATCGGAGCAAAGCTTTTATAAGTGTCATGGAAGAAGCTGAAAGTCTGGTTAGGGAAATTCTTGAAGTCAATGACGAATATGCCGTATTATTCCTCTCAGGTGGAGCAAGCACTCAGTTTTTTATGGCTCCCATGAACCTTTTGGATCATCATGAAAAAGCAGCATATGCCGACACGGGCACATGGGCATCAAAAGCCATTAAAGAGGCCAGACTTTTTGGGGAAATAGATGTAATAGCATCATCAAAAGCGGATAATTATACCTTTATTCCAAAAATACCGGAAGTCTCAACGCAATACCGCTACCTGCATATTACAACGAATAACACGATATACGGGACACAGTATCACACCCTGCCGAGTGTAAAAATTCCCCTTGTGGCGGATATGTCTTCAGATATATTCAGTAAGCCTGTCAACGTAAATAAATTTGACCTAATCTATGCAGGTGCCCAGAAGAATTTTGGACCAGCAGGAACTACACTGGTCATCGTAAAAAAAGAGGTATTGGGAAAAGTTCAGAGGCAAATCCCCGCCATGCTGGACTACAGAAACCATATTGACAATGGATCCATGTACAATACCCCTCCGGTTTCCCCTATTTATGTTGCCATGCTAACTCTTCGCTGGATAAAACAACAAGGCGGAGTGATTGCCATGAAGAAAAGCAGCGAAGAAAAAGCCAGCCTGCTCTATACAGAAATTGAAAGAAACAGCAGATTTTACTGCCCTGTGCATGAAAGTGACAGATCTCATATGAATATTTGTTTTCTGACAAAATCACCGGAAGACGAAGAAAAATTTTTAAAGCTTTCTAAATCTGCAGGTTGTGACGGCCTTTCAGGCCACAGATCTGTTGGGGGATTCAGAGCCTCTGTTTATAATGCCATGCCAAAAGAAGGCGTATTACATCTAATAAAAACAATGCAGGAATTTGAAGCAGGCAACCAATAAGGAAAGGTTACATTACCTCAACATTGAAAGCCATATTATTCCTGTTAAAATCATTCAGGAATTCAGATGGAATACCCGTATTTCTTTAGGTAAGAAATATGTAATACTGAGAACTCCTAAAGTTTTACTTCCACTTCAATTGAATAAACCACTTCAGTTTACCAAAGAGTGGCTTAGTCAGTTATATTCACAGAATCCTTCTTTTGTTTTCAGATATAGTTCTGCAAGGCATTACCAGCATAATAGTGTTTTTGACATAGGAGGAGAAAAATTTTTACTTCTGGTTGAAGAAAGCAACAACAAAAACGCCAGTTTACATTTCAAAAACAACAATACAATCAGGATCTCATTGCCTGCAAATGATGAAATTGACAGACAAAAACTCATTAAAAAACTGCTTATTCGCTTTGCCCAAAAATACTTTCATCCAAAAATGAGCGAAAGAGTTGAATATTTAAATGACCTGTTTTTCAAAAAAGAAATTAACAATATCAGTCTTAAATACAACCTGTCAAACTGGGGAAGCTGTTCGACAGGAAAAAATTTAAATTTTTCTGTAAGGCTTATGTTTGCACCTCAGCCTGTTATCGATTATGTAATCATACATGAACTTGCTCACCTCCTGGAAATGAATCATTCTGACAGATTCTGGAAAATTGTTTCTGACATAATGCCTGATTATAAAGTTCACGAAAAATACTTAAAGGAAAATCGATACCTCTACGATTTTTGAATACTTTGCTTTACTGATACAAGTCCGGTTAAACCATGATATTTATCATGTTCATAAAGCACATTACCCTTTAATTTTGTGTCATATAAAAAGCAAGGATGTGATTACAAATTAATCCTTAAGTGCAGGTTTTAAGGTTCATTTCTGCGAAAGATATAATTGTTGATCTAATTGTTTTGATTTTTAAGGAGCAGAGTTCAAGTATTCTGCTCCTTTTTATTTGATGATTATCAATATATGGCGCGTCGGGATTTTCGCCTGAATAGCATCATGAAATACGCATGTTTAATGAAATGCCATTGCATATCTGACATTCCAAAAAATATCAAATGACCATTTTGAAGGAATCTTAAACTGAATCTCTGGATATTCAATTCAAACATTTTCAGACAGGCTGTTAGTAAGTATTTAGTTGAGATACGGTTTCACTTTTTTTTCCAAATCTGACTTCTATTGCGCTATGTCTGAACGAAAATATTTCCTCAAGTTCTGCTTTCACAAATAAACGGTGAGCAATCTTACCCAAAAAACCAAATGGCAAATCGTAATGTACTATATCTTTAATTTCAACTCCCCCATTTACAGCCTTAAAAAAATGCTGGTGATGCCAAAACCTGTATGGACCAAAACGTTGTTCGTCCACGAAATATTCCATCTCTTTTACATGGGTGATTTCTGTAACCCAACGCAGTGGAATACTAAGTATAGGGGTTACGTCATAAACAATTATTTGTCCTGCATACATGTTTACATTTTCTACATCAGATAGTATTTTAAATCCCAGTCCTGGAGGCGTGATTTTGTTGAGATTTTTGGGTGTGGAAAAAAAGGTCCATGCTTCTTCCAGCGAAATAGGCGCCCATTGTGTCTTTTCGAGTCTGTACATTGCTTATCATTTGACGCCACTAACAAAAGATCTAAAAAAAGGTTTGTTAAAACAAGTATCAGGTACTTAATAAAGTAACACCAAACTAATTGATTTTGCATTTCTCCCTCAATATGGACGAAATAAGAACCGCTGAGCTGCCTCTTTCAGCACAATTTTAATCCACTATTATTTAAAAAAATATTCATGAATTAAATGGCTATTATAGCTGGAAGCTGTTTTCCAGTATAACGGGAATTTTATTAAATCAAATTATACTTCATTTCTATATCCATTTTATCTTTTTTAATTAGGTTTGTACACTTTAAAAATTGCCTGAAAAACTGGATGAAGAATTTATACATATTAATTTCTGTATTGCTTTTCGTATCATTTTGGATAAATGACAGGTTGATTTGTCAGCAGGTACAGCCGCCTGTCATCGAAAACCCCCTGGACATCAGGAAAGAGATGATAGCTGAAGCCGAAAAATATGTAGGAAAAAGGTATAAATCACGCGTTGGGAAACAAATTATGGATTGCTCAGGTTATACCAAAATGTGCATGCAAAAGTTTGGATTTATTATAACGAGGAGTTCTGTAACCCAAATTCATGAGGGTGTACGTGTAAAAGAGATCATGAAAGCGAGACCAGGGGATATAATTGTTTTTAAAGGAAGTAATGCCAGAAACAGAAGACCGGGACATGTAGGTCTCGTGCATCATATTTCAAATGACACACTCTATTTTATTCACTCTTCCGTTTCAAAAGGCATTACCATTGATCATTTGCACCAGTCTTATTATAAGAGAAGATTTTTACAAATAAGAGATGTCATCGGAGATAAATAGCATTTATTTACCGTCCATTTGACTGGCATAAATATTATCAAAGGCATTTTGCACCTTTTCAGGCATACCAATCACACCATTTTCTTCATAACTTCTGATCCTGTTTTGTCTGAAATTTATGACATTCAGATTATTGTAAATCATATCATACAGCAGGACATAGTGATTACCTGAACAATTATCTTTACTGCATCCTGTTGCCATCAATATGTTTTCACTGACAATGATGCCAGTCTCCTGAGACCAGTTCTGGACCATGAGATCAAATTCCTGCCCCATCAATGCCTTTAATCTGTTTTTAATGGCAGGGTTAGTTAAAAAACTGACTTCACTTAGTTTTTTACCGGCTGATCCGGACCACTTATTACCATCCACAATGGTATCTGAAGCAACAGAATCCGCTGTTACCTGAGGGTCCTTACTGTCCGTTGTGGCATTACTCCCTTTTTCAGCACAAGAGAAAAAGCTCACTAAAGCCAGGAAAATCATACTATTCTTCTTCATTTGATCCATTATTTTATTGATTGATAAAAAATTATTCATTCTGATAAATAAAAGTTTTTTTAATACCATTTTTACAATATCCCCGGTACATACCTGAAGTATTAAATGGCATTGCGATATTTCCTTTATTATCGATCCCGATGAGACCTCCCTCACCGCCTATGGGTTTAAGTTTTTGCATAATAATCTCATCTGCCGCCTTTTCAATACTGTAATCTTTGTATTCCATTAATGCAGCAACACTCCTTGCCACGGTGTACCGGATAAAATATTCTCCATGCCCGGTACAAGAAATTGCACAGGTATTGTTATCTGCATAGGTTCCTGCTCCAATGACGGGAGCATCTCCCACCCTGTTGTATCTCTTGTTGGTCATACCACCAGTTGAAGTACCTGCAGATAAATTGCCATATTTATCGAGGGCAACACAACCAACTGTCCCATGTTTTTTCTGTCCTTTTTCGTCTTCAGACAACTCAGTCTTTTTATTATCCTTAGATAAAATATTTTGAAGGGATTGCCATCTGGCAGTAGTGTAAAAATATTTCGGGTCGACCAATTCAATACCATTATCAGAAGCAAACTTTTCGGCTCCTTGTCCAGTCATGAAAACATGTTGTGATTTTTCCATTACCAGACGCGCCGCAGAAATTGGGTTTTTAATTGTAGTAACACCTGCTATTGCTCCTGCCTTCATATCATGCCCTGTCATGACTGAAGCGTCAAGTTCATTCTTTCCTTCATGGGTAAAAACAGCTCCTTTACCGGCATTAAACAATGAATCGTCTTCCATAAATCGTATGACTTGTTCGACAGCCTCAAGACTTGTTCCGCCGTTCAACAAAACCGAATCCCCGATAGAAAGTGCCCTGTTGAGAGATTGGTGGTATTTTTGAGCAGTAATATCGTCCATGGCGCTTTTATCCATTGTTCCGGCACCTCCGTGAATCGCCAGGGCATATTCTGGTGTTTTCTCATTTTCAACAGTGGAATGACAAGAAAGAATCAAGCTCATCGTTATCCATAAAAGCAATAATTTTAGGGGTTGCACAGCCAGTTTAATTTTTAGTAATAAAATATGAATCATTTGTCATGACTTATTTATAAAGTGAATGAATTGAAATTTAAGTTTTCAATTTTTATGTAAAAATTACATTTTTCAAGCTGTAAAATACCTTTTATACACACTGGTAATCTCTTGTTTATATTTGGCAAAACTTCTACTTTTTCTCCATACCCTTAACGTATACAAGTGCCAAAGGTACAATGATAATAATCCGGAAAGAACCATTCCAGGAAGAATATACAAAGGCAAATCAAACATTATTAGCAAGCTGGACATCAGAATATAATACAGTATGTAAAAAACTATTGAAAATACCAGTTCAATCGAAAGAATAAATTCCTTGTGAGAAACAAGTTTTTTCCTGATACCCTTCGCAGCCAGAACAGGAAAATAATTAGTTATAAAACCCGTTACAAAAAGCGGACTTAATACTATCAGCAGCATAAAGGACATCCAGTCAGCTGCATTTTTGATAAGGTCACTTTCTTTAAAACCCAACTTTTTATAAGGCTGGTAAGCTTTTTTAAAATCATCCTTAGCTTTCTCAAAAGTAACTTCGTCCATTCCATTTATCTTGACTGCCAGACCATATTCATTTAAAAGTCTTTCCTTACCGGAAACCAATTTTGGAAAAAACCGGGGATTTTCCTGCATACGTACCACCTGAACAGCTTGTTCAAAAAGGCTTAAACGCTGATTTTCTTCAATATGTATCACAAGCGAGGACATACGTGAATGAATTTCGTTCAACAAGAGATCTGTTGCAGATTTCTGCGAATCGTTTGCTTCTGAAGCGAAATAATCGGATACTTTAATGGGGGTGCCGGCACAAAGCATTATTTCTGATCCCATTTCGGAGGGGTAGGTAAAATTAATACCAACCGGTACAATTTCAAGATCTTCCACCTTGCTCAGACTATAAGCATCGCTTGCGATTCTGGCCACCCCTTTTTGTAAGGGTCTGAGCTTTTTAACACTTAGCGTTCCCCCCTCTACAAAAATAAGCAATGCCTTTTTATCTGCGAGTACATTCACAGAAGCACCTATAGTGCCAGCATTTTTCCTTAAATTGGAAAAGCCATCCTTAAACCTAAATACAGGTATCTGGTGGGTAGCCTCGAGAATGGGTTTAAGCAAAGGATTCTCAAAAACGTCTCCTCTAACCAAAAAATACAATGGACGAGGAAAAAAACAAGCCATTACCAGTGGCTCGATAAATCCATTCGGATGGTTGCTGGCCAGTATCTGCGGCTTGTCCGGATGTATATTTTCCAGACCAGAAATATGAATTCTTTTTAATGAAAGCTTAAGCACCAGCGAAACTATAACACGAAAAATTGCATAAAGCATTTCAATGATTTTATTTTTGCATGTAAAAGTAATAAACTTTAGCCTTGGAAATACCGAAATTTTCCGTTCCCAAATTTCTTATTGTCATTGCAGGGCCTACTTGCAGTGGTAAATCTGCGCTGGCTCTGAAACTGGCAATGCACTATAGGTGTAGTATTATTTCTGCTGACAGCAGGCAAATATACAAGGAACTTTCTATCGGAACTGCAAAACCGTCCCAACCAGAAAAAGATTTGGTGCCACATTATTTTGTTGATCATGTTTCAATTCATGAAGCCTACAGTGCCGGTCATTTCGGATCCGAGGTCAAGCTATTCCTAAAAACGTATTTTGAATCTAACGATATAATCATCATGTGTGGAGGTACAGGATTGTATATAAAATCGGTGCTTGAAGAACTTGATGATTTGCCTTCAGGTGACCCAGCTTATGCAGAAAAACTTCAAAAGATGCACAAAGACGAGGGAATTTCATATTTGCAGAAATTACTACTGGAAACTGATCCTGCCTATTATCAGACTGTAGATTTAAATAATCCACACCGTATCATAAGAGCATTGATTGCTTCGCGTTCTGCAGGAGTCCCATACTCATCCCTACTTCAAAAGAAAGAAAAAAGAAATCTTCCTTATCAGACCATTGGAATACTCATCCATCCTTCTAGGCAGGATTTATATGACCAAATTAATTCCAGGGTTGATAAAATGCTCGAATCAGGTCTGGAGAATGAGGCAAGGGCTTTAATTCCATTTAAACAACTAAGGGCACTGCAAACTGTTGGTTACAGTGAATTATTCAGATACTTTGAGGGTGAAATAACCCAATCTGTAGCCATAGACGAAATTAAAAAAAACACCCGAAGGTATGCTAAAAGGCAAATCACCTGGTTTAGAAAGCATGGAGATTGGCAGGAGTTTCCTTTTCCCGACGAAAATCTGGTACTTTCGTTTATTCAGCAAAAAATATCAGAAACTACGCATAAATGATATGTTTTACACGCTTTAAAATATAACCAAAATGGGTATATTTGCCAACAGAAAATGCAGGTATGACCTTAATAAAATCAATCTCCGGAATAAGGGGAACTATTGGTGGTAAGTCAGGAAACAATTTAACTCCCATTGACATCGTAGAATGTACTGCTGGATTTGGAATGTGGGTAATAAAGGGAGGTAGAAATAAGAAAATAGTTGTTGGCAGAGATGGGAGAATCAGCGGTGAAATCGTTAGAGACTTATCCATCAGCACCCTTCTGTCCATGGGCATTGATGTCGTTGATCTGGGACTAAGTACTACGCCAACTGTAGAAATGATGGTCAAAAAACTACATGCAGGAGCAGGAATAATATTTACAGCTTCGCATAACCCTAAACAATGGAATGCGTTAAAGTTTTTAAACGAGGCAGGCGAATTCATATCAGCTGCTGATGGAACACAAATTCTAAAATATATTGATGATAAAAATATGGAATTTGCTCAGGTGGAAGCCCTTGGTACTTTATCAGAGTATGACAACCATATAAGTGACCACATTGAGGATATTCTGGCTATGCCTTACATCAACCGTCAGCTAATATCGGAGAGGAAACTAAAAGTTGTAGTGGACTGTATTAATTCAACAGGTGCACTGGCGGTCCCACCTCTTCTTGATAAACTGGAAGTGGAATACATTTTGATCAATGAGGCTTCTTTTGGTCACTTTGCCCATAATCCTGAACCATTGGCAGAGCATTTGACCGGACTATCTGAAGCTGTAAGGGCTTCCGGCGCTCATATGGGTATATCTGTTGACCCTGACGTTGACCGACTTGCTTTTGTATGTGAAGACGGCAGTATGTTTGGCGAAGAATATACACTCGTCGCCGTTGCTGATTTTATGTTATCAAAAAATCCAGGTAAAAACACTGTTTCAAACCTGTCTTCTACAAGAGCACTTGCAGATATCACCAAAAAGCACGGAGGTAATTATTTTGCATCGGCAGTTGGTGAAGTTAACGTTGTTGAAATGATGAAGAAACAACATGCACTCATAGGAGGTGAAGGTAATGGTGGTGTAATCATTCCTGAGCTTCATTACGGAAGAGATGCACTAGCAGGGATAGCTATATTTCTAACACATGTAGCAGAACAAAACATTCCTCTTACTACTTTAAAAAACATGTATCCTTCATATCAGATGATAAAGGACAAAATTCAGTTAACGCCTGATGTGCATGTAGATAAAATCATACATAATCTCAAGGAGGCATTTAAGGATGAAATCTTAAATGAAATTGATGGACTTAAAATAGACTTTGAAGAAGGATGGGTTCACCTAAGACAATCCAATACAGAGCCGATCATCAGAGTCTATGCAGAAGCAGCTGACGAAGTAATGGCAAAAACCTTGATACACCGCGTAAAATCCATATTATAATGTCCATGCTGGAAAATTATTTCAACTCGTTCAGAAACAATATCATTGGAATTGATCAGACCTTTGATAGTCCGTGGGGCATAAAAAAAATTGTTTATGCCGACTGGACAGCCAGCGGACGAATGTATGGACCTATAGAATCCATGCTGGCTGATAAAATTGCTCCATTTGTAGCCAATACGCATACTGAAACAAATTTTACAGGGAGTACGATGACTAAAGCGTACCATGAGGCAAAGCATATTATAAAAAATCATGTCGGTGCTGATGAAAATGATGTTTTGATTTGTTCAGACTCCGGAATGACAGGTGTAGTCAATAAACTTCAGCGTATTCTGGGCGTCAGGCTACACGAAAAATTCAGGGAAAAGTATCCGCTTGATGAAGAAGAGCGACCGGTAGTGTTTATAACGCACATGGAACACCATTCCAATCAGACATCATGGCTTGAAACAACAGCCATTGTAGAAATTATACAGGCAGATGAAAACGGGCTTGTCGATTTGTCGCACTTTGCTACATTACTGGACAAACATAAGCACAGAAAACTCAAGATTGCTGCAGTTACATCCTGTTCAAATGTGACAGGCATTTATAGTCCTTATTACCGGATTGCCGGTATGATACACAGGTATGGAGGATATTGTTTTGTAGATTTTGCGTGTTCTGCTCCCTATATAGACATCAATATGCACCCTGAAAATAATCAGGAATACCTCGATGCGATTTACTTTTCCCCACATAAATTTTTGGGAGGACCCTCAAGTGCGGGAGTGCTTGTATTCAATAAATATTTATATTCCAACAAAGTTCCGGATAATCCGGGAGGTGGCACTGTAGACTGGACCAACCCATGGGGTGAGCACAAATACTACGATGAGGTTGAGGCGCGTGAAGATGGAGGTACACCTGCGTTTTTACAAACTATCAGAATTGCATATTGTATTCTTTTAAAGGAGAAAATGGGAACCGGCAATATTTTGCAAAGAGAAGAAGAATTGCTCCAAAAAATATGGAACAGACTGGACTATATCCCTAATCTTAAAGTATTGGCAGGACATCAGAAGCACAGACTTGGTGTCATTTCCTTTTACATAGAAGGTCTGCACTATAACCTGGGTGTAAAAATTCTAAACGACCGTTTTGGAATTCAGATGAGAGGTGGATGTTCATGTGCAGGTACATACGGACACTATTTGCTTGAGGTGAGTTACGAACAATCCAAAACAGTAACATCTGAAATTTCGCAGGGCATATTGACCAATAAACCTGGATGGATTAGAATGTCCATTCATCCGGTAATGACAGATGATGAAATAGATTACATTTTGAGTGCCATTAATCAGCTTGCCCTGCATTTTCAGGAATGGGCAAAGGATTATATGTATAATCCCAAAACCAATGATTTCAAGCATTTGAATGACATGGAAATGGAAGAAAAACTCGTCCATACCTGGTTTGACCCTGCAACTTTATGAACAAAAGGATATATCTTGACAATGCTTCCACAACACCATTGCACGAGGAAGTTAAAAATACCATGAAAAACGTAATGGAAAATGAATTCGGCAATTCGTCCAGTATTCATTTTCATGGGCGCCGGGCAAGAACTATCGTAGAGCAATCGCGAAAAACGATTGCTAAATTGCTTAACGCCTCTGTGGGAGAGATTTTTTTTACTTCTTCTGCAACAGAGGCAAACAATATGGTTTTAAAATCTCTGGTATCTGAATCCGGTATTAAAAGAATAATTTCCTCTCCTACAGAGCATCACTGCGTATTACATAGTTTGGACTGGATCAGTCAAATGAATATGGCTGAGGTAGTCTATCTACCCGTCAACAATCTTGGCCAACCTGATCTGAGCGAACTGGAACGCCTTTTAAAAGAGCATCCAACACCGACACTTGTATCTTTGATGTATGGAAATAATGAGATAGGAACGTTGCTCGATATTGAAAACACGATACGCATTTGCAAGCTTTATCAAGCTCTGTTTCATTGTGATGCTGTTCAGGCTATAGGAAAAGTGCCTTTGGATTTACAAAAAATCAACATAGATTATCTATCAGCTTCAGCACATAAATTTCATGGGCCAAAAGGGTCAGGCTTTGTGTATATCAGGCAGGAAAACATGATTAATCCATTTATACACGGAGGAGCACAGGAGCGAAATATGCGTGCTGGCACAGAAAATACGTATGGTATAGCAGGCATGGCGAAGGCACTTGAAATAGCTATTCAAAATATGGATAACCATAAATCGCACCTGATATCCTTAAGATCTGCATTTAAGTATAAGTTAATGCAGGTAATTCCTGATGTGCAATTTAATGGGGACCAGGGAGACAACAGTTTACCACATATTCTCAGCGTGTCTTTTCCTCCACACCAAAAAGGCGATCTATTGATTATGAACCTGGACATTGCCGGAATTTCCGCATCCTCAGGAAGCGCCTGTGCCTCCGGTGTGGAGAGCGATTCACATGTCTTACAGGCAATTGGTCATGATTCCAGGAGAAAGACCATTCGGTTCTCATTTTCGGTGTATAACACACTCGAAGAATTACATGAAGTAGCAGAAAAGCTGGCGATGCTCACGCAGGAAAGCACCTGATATGCAGGATTTTGATCAAAAAGCCATGATGAGATGCTTCCAGCTGGCCCAGCTTGGCAGCAGGAATACCAAAACCAACCCCATGGTTGGTGCTGTTATTGCTTATCATCAGAAGATACTTGGAGAAGGCTTTCATAAACAGTTTGGAGAAGCCCATGCAGAGATAAATGCATTGAATAATGTCCGCGAACAGGATAAGCATTTAATCGGGGAGAGCACCCTTTACGTTAGCCTCGAGCCGTGTTCGCATTATGGTAAGACTCCTCCTTGTGCCGAATCGATTGTAAATGCAGGAATTCGCAAAGTAGTTATTGGCATTGAGGATCCGTCTTCAAAAGTTGCAGGTAAGGGAATTGCTTTTTTAAAGAAACATGGTGTAGAAGTAGAATTCAGCAAACTTCGTTTGCAGGCAGAGCATTTGATACGGCCTTTTACAGTTCATTTACACGGAAGACCTTACATCATACTTAAATGGGCCCAAAGCTATGATCATTTTACTGGCAAAGAACATGAGCAAATATGGATCTCAAATAAATATTCAAAGTTTATAAGCCATTACTGGAGGTCTGAATCGGATGGAATATTGATAGGTAAAAATACAGCCTTAACAGACAATCCCAGCCTGACAACCAGGCTTGTGGCAGGAGAAAATCCAACCAGAATAGTTTTGGACAGAAAACTTGAAGTACCGGATACGTCAACAATTTTTGATGGCAAAGTAAAAACAATCATATTTAACTCTGTCAAGGAAGATATCAAAGATGCGATAGTCTGGAAAAAAATCCCAGCTGATGCACAGGAATTACCCTTTATACTTAAATCGCTCTTCGACACCGGAATATACTATTTGATAGTAGAAGGTGGAACTACCGTACTAAAAAGCTTTATAAAAGCTGGCTTTTGGGACGAAGCAAGATATATTTCATCAAAATCATTATTACACGAAGGAATACCCGCGCCAACTATTACAGGTCATCTTTCAAAAAAATATCTACTTGAAACAGATGAAATAAAATATGTACTGAATCTAAATCCGAAATATGAATTATTCGGATAATTTTCTCTATTGTGAACGCTTCATTTTAAAAACCATAAATCCACATTGTTCTCTGTATACCGATGGCTCAAAAGTAAATTCCTGAGCCTTTTTAATGGCCAGGGTAACATATCCTTTTTTTACAATCGTCGACTTTTCCTGATTAAAAACTGCTTTTGTCACCTTACCTTCAGGATCAACACAAATATCGACACATACCTGTCCATCATCATCCACAAGAACGAGCATGGAAGGAATTTTAGTAATTTCTCTCCTTCCTAGTCCATTTCCGTACATCTGCACAGAAAGGTCTTCATTAATGGCAGTTTCAAACAAGTAATCATCAGGTTTTGGAATGGTAGGATCTTCTGTGACCGTATTTTGTTGTAAAGTGTCAGGTTGATTAATCGGGGTGTCTTCAGACCTGGACGAGTCCTGCTGGCTTACATTGGTATCTTCCATTGCGGGTTGACTTTCCGGTCTTTCGCTTGCACCAAGGGCAACATTATCCTTGTACCCAGTATTTTTATCGTTGGATTTATTGGACTCCTGCCTGGGAGGTGCAGATGGATCGCTGTTGTATAAAACTTTCGGACATATGGTTAATGCTTTTCGCTGGGCTGATGCTGATCCCATACGTATAGCTTCCTGATAATCCATACAAGCCCGGTAAAAATCTCCCTTTTGCTCATAAATTAATCCTTTGAGTTCAATGATATTGACGTCATCTTTTCTCAAAGCAGCTGCTGTAAGTACAGAATTTAGTGCTGCATCCAAATTTCCCAGGGCAAAATCACTCTTTGACAAAACAGTAAGACTTGAATAATCGACACCTTTTAAACTCATATACAACATGGCATCTTCCTTTGCGCCCTTGTAGGCCCCAAGCGCGTATTTAGCTGAAGCTCTTTTAATTAAGGCACTCTTAAAATCCGGTGATTTTTGGATAACATCATTATACTCTTTGATACAATCCTCGTATCTGCCGGTTTCATAAAGATATTCTGCCTTGACATATTTAAAACCTATTTCCTCGTCAAGACTTATTTGACTTTGTACGCTTTGGAAACAGGAAAAAGACAGCAATAAAATCAATGATATTTGCCTGAGCATATTCAAATTTTTAATTTTTATTTATAATAACGTCAAATAAATATTATAGTGTATCAATACCTTAAAAAATCTTAAAATTCAAATTTTAAGAATGTGCATAAATCCGAAAATTATACTGAAACCTCCGCTTTGAGATGGGGATGCGGATCATAATTTAAAATTTCGAAATCTTCAAAAGTGAAGTCAAAAATGGAATTGACGTCAGTATTCATTTTTAATTCCGGCAATGGCCTGAAGTCCCTGCTCAACTGTAACCGTGCCTGATCTATATGATTGTTGTAAAGATGAACATCTCCGAATGTATGAATAAATTCACCCGGTGCTAGTCCACATACCTGAGCCATCATATGTGTCAGTAAGGCATATGAAGCGATATTAAAAGGGACTCCCAAAAAAACATCTGCAGATCTTTGATACAACTGGCATGAAAGTTTTCCATCTGAAACATAAAACTGAAACAAACAATGACATGGCGTTAAGGCCATCTGATCAATTTCCCCAACATTCCAGGCATTGACAATCATTCTGCGGGAATCCGGATTTGTTTTAAGTGTCTTGACAACTTCACTTATCTGATCTACTGTCTTTCCATCTTTGCGTTCCCAGCTTCTCCATTGCTTTCCATAGACAGGCCCCAGGTTTCCATCCTTATCTGCCCATTCGTTCCAGATTCTAACCCCATTTTCTGTCAGGTATTTAATATTTGTATCTCCCTGAAGAAACCAAAGCAATTCGTATATAATTGACTTTATATGCAATTTCTTTGTTGTAACAAGCGGAAAACCTTCCTGTAAGTTAAATCTCATCTGATAACCAAAGCAACTTATAGTGCCTGTTCCTGTGCGATCAGATTTTTGGGTGCCATTTTCGAGTATATGTTGTAATAGTTCGTGGTATTGCCTCATAATTACAGAAATATAGATGCAAAAATACAGTAATATTTTTAAATGCCGGGGAGTTGGAGTATTCAAAAATGTGAATCCTGCCGAGACTTAATTTAAAGAAAAAGTAATTACTGTTTTCTCTCCCTTCCAAAGAGGTCTTTTTTAGCACCATCCAATACAGGTTTGGGCCTTGGTGCTTCGTCGAGGGTTTCATTATAAATTTCGTCTACATATTCCCATGAGCCATCCTTAATCGTATACCCACTAAGACTTCCATCAGGCACCAGGGAAGATCCTGCGCCGGGGTACATCTGAGGAATCAGATGGTCGTGGACAATCATCTCCAGCCCCTCGTTAAAATTTAATGTAAAATATGCTGCCTTTGCGTAGCGAAATACCAGTCTGGAACTTGATTTACCGATTACTGGATTTGTGAATATTTTTTTTCCAAATACAATCTTCCCGTTCTCAAAACTTAAAACTTCACATACCTTGATATTTTCAAATTCGTTCCAGTATCTAATACCAAATAGAAGATAATACTCCTGTTTGCCCTGGTTAATTTGCTTTAAATTATAATATGCCGCACCAAACCAGGAATTACTATCCATATACCCTTCTGTAAAATCCTCACTTCCATCAAAAACATCATGGAGTAAAATAGTTTCTCCCACATTTGTCTGCAATACACCTTTATACTGCCCGGAAAGTGTATCTCCGCGAAAATGCCATGTGATTATTCTGAAAGTTTTATTTTCCGGCTCTTTAATAGAAATAAACCTAACTTTTTCAAAAGATTCTGAAAAGCTTTCTTCCTTTTTTAATGCATCTAATAAAAGTTCACTAAATTGGTCAAATGCATACTTCCTGTGGGTTTCTTCAGCAGCATTTGTCATTACATCTGCCAAAAATGCAAGCTTACTTTCGGTATCTTCCAAAATCTGGGCATGCATTGAGGAGCACAAAAAAAGACTAAAAATGACCAAAATACGCTTCATGTATGTTTTAAAGTTCGTTATGCCCTTATGACAGATTATTAAATTCAAATGGAATTAGAATGAAAATTACCATTTACATTAGTGTATCCTGACAGCTCTTCGTTCCATAATCCCTACTAAGTTAATTGAAATTATTTGAAAAAGAATAATGGTATTAACTACTGATACAACAATGAAAATATGTAAAATGAACGTCGGAACTCACTTAAAAAGTATCAGATAATACAACTTTTTACCAATTCCTCATAATTTGGTTTATCTGCAATGGATTTGTGGATAAAGCTACTCTTTATATCTCCGTCTTTTAATAGAAACACCCCGGGCATTTGAAATCCGTCTCCAATTTGTTTGCTATTTGGATAAATTTGATTTTTTAGCGCAACTTCTGTACCTCTGATAAAAACCTTCAGTCCGAAAAGTTGGGAAAACGATCCTTTTACAAGGCCAAACATAGCATAGACCCTGCACTCAGGATCTGAAATATGTTCCACTCCTGATAAACCAAATTCAGATAGATACTTCTCCCCTACTTGATTTTCAGACATATGCACCATAACCAGATGAATTCCCTGCTTTTCAAGGGCTTCTTTCTCTCTGGACATTACCATCATAGATTCCCTGCAAAATATACATCCGAAATGGCGTAAAAAAACCAGAAGTACCGGATGTTGGTGGGATAAATCAAATAAATTATTTTTTCTATTGGTGACTACAATCTGCAAATTCTCTTTGGTAATCATCGACATGAAATTTAATCAATCCTTGGCAAAATCCTGAGCTGCGAAAATAATTACATTTTATCAAAAACATCCATGACTTCCTTGACAGATTTGGCAGATTCGTGAAGCAATGCAAGTTCGTCTTTTTTAAGTTTTAACTTAAGAATTTGCTTTATTCCTCCCTTACCAAGCTTTACAGGAGCGCCGACAAAAATATCATTAAGCCCATATTGACCTTTCAGCAAAGTGCAAACCGGAAAAATTCTGTTTTCGTCCTTTACTATGGCTTCTACCATTTGAGCTGCAGCAGCTCCGGGAGCATACCATGCTGAAGTTCCCATCAATTTTACTAGTTCACCACCACCTGTTTTTGTTCGTTCAACGATGGCATCCAGTGTTGAATTTTGTATCATTTCTGTCACAGGAATACCTGCTACAGTCGTATATCTTGGAAGTGGAACCATTGTATCACCATGTCCTCCCATAAGTACAGCCTGGATATCTTTGGGAGACACATTCAGTTCTGTTGCCAGAAATGCCCTGTACCTTGCTGTATCAAGTATACCAGCCATACCGAATACTTTGCTGGCATTGAGTCCTGATGCTTTAAACGCAGCATAAGTCATTACGTCAAGCGGATTGGACACAACAATTATTATAGGATTTTTAGAATATTCAAGGATACTTTTTACGACCGATACCACAATATTAGCATTTGTCGAAATTAAATCATCCCTGCTCATACCAGGTTTTCTAGGAATACCGGCAGTAATCACAACTATATCAGAATTTTTTGTGTCCTTATAATCGCTTGTACCAGTAAGTCTTGAACTATAATTATCAATCGGAGCTTGTTGCCAGGTATCAAGCGCCTTTCCTCGTGCCATATCCCCAACAATATCCAATAACACAATTTCATTGACTATATCTTTATGCGCCAGAACATTGGCTACTGTAGCTCCTACATTACCCGCACCTACGACTGTTACTTTACTCATATTCAGTTTTTTTTTAAATGAAGCACAAAATTAAGCTATTCGTATTTTTAATTCAAATTCAAAAAGGAATTTTCATGGTAAAATGCAAACAATTTAATTATTTCTCAACGACATTAAACTCATTTATGCTGGATTTAATAGAGATGTTTAGATTTGTTCACGTGATAAAGCGTAAACAATTGACTAAAAATTAACAAATGAAACTTTTAAAGGTTGAATTTTGTTTAATTTAGCGTGAATTTTAAAAACATGCAAAACAACAATTTCATTAAATTAATTTTAGTTAATATATTTATTACACTATTTGTATTAACCGGAATAAACAGCTACAGTCAGGATAATATTCGGGGCTTCTGCGGCACCGGCTTTTCAGAGCAACTGGAAATGGAGGCAAAATATTCCGGAAGACCCACACAAGAGGATTTGACAGAAAGAAGCAATACTATATACATTCCTGTCAAGTTCCATTTAGTGGCCAATAGTGATGGAGTGGGCAGAATAGCCCCACAACAGGTACTCAAGCAATTATGTGTTTTAAATCGGGATTTTTCTACTGCCAATATGAAATTTTATATTGATGGTAATTTTAACTATATTGACAATACTGCCATTTACAGTTCACCAGGGAGTAATGCCAATGCCATACAAGGTAGGAAGTTCAGTAAGGCCCTCAATATTTTTATAACGGACAAAGCCGATGTAGAGGGATCGCTGGGGACAACACTTGGATACTACAGCCCTCAGGGAGATTTTGTAGTCGTCATCAAATCGGAGGTTGTAAAAACCACCAACACATTAAGCCATGAAGTTGGTCATTTCTTCAGTTTGAGGCACACCTTTTTTGGGTGGGAAAGAGAGCCGTGGTCTGAAGCCAAGTACACTAAAAATGTATCTATCAAATATACACTTGATGGCGTGGAAGTTGAACATGTAAATGGTACAAATTGTCAGACGGCAGCAGATCAATTATGCGATACTCCTCCTGATTATAATTTTGGATTTACCAGTAACGGATGTAATTTTGCCTACGAGGTGTATGATCCAAACGGAGATAAAATAACTCCGATGAAAGATAATCAGATGAGCTATTTTTCGGGGTGTTCCACTTTCAAGTTTACGGAAAACCAATTTTCAAGGATAAAAACAAATTATCAGACTTCTGCCAGATCTTTTCTTCGAACAGGATATACCCCCAAAACAGACACTATTACAGGTCCGGTAAATTTTATTTATCCTGCTCCTAACCAGCAACTCAACATTTACGATAAAATTTTACTAGACTGGTCAGACGTTGACAATGCGACGGGATATATCCTTGAACTACGCAGTGGATTTGGAGAGATTCAAAACTATGTCGTAAACAGTTCTGAGTTTACCGTAACTAATCTACGGAAAAATTTCAACTACACATGGACTGTCATCCCATTCAATGAAACACAAACCTGTAATGCTGGAAACAGTGCAAATTTTAAAACAGGAAGCCAGTTATCCTCCGCCACTGAAGATGTAGAACACATTGATCACCTTCAGGTATATCCCAACCCAGTTTCCTTACAGGGTTCGACGCAAATCCAGTTGAGCATGAAAAGTTCAATGGATTGTATACTGACTATTTCAGATCTTGCAGGAAGAGTTGTTTATACTACCAAAACAACTCTGAAAGAAGGTAATCAGCTGATCAATACTGATCTGTCATATCCGTCAGCAGGGATGTATATCCTGCAACTTTCTGCAAGAGACTTCATGGTTACGCGAAAGATTGCTGTTACAGAATAATGGATGAAATAAAAATAAAAGAAATACAATACGGAAAGGAGATAGATAAGTTTATCAACTTTCCTCATGACCTTCACGCACAGGATTCCAATTACGTGCCGGAGATTTTTCTGGGGCAGAAAGATCTGATGAATCCCAAAAAGCATCCATTTCATCAATATGGAAAAGCGAGATATTTTTTGGCCTACAAAAATGATAAAATCGTAGGTCGCATAGCCGCCATTGAAAATCCAAATTATAATGAATTTCACTCCAGCAATGTTGGATTTTTTGGATTTTTTGATTGTGAAAATAATACAGCTGTTGCTAGGGAACTTCTGCACAAAGCCATGCACTGTGCCCGTGAATTTGGACGTGATAAAATAATTGGTCCAACAAATTTTACTACCAATGATACTGCAGGCACCCTGGTAGAAGGTTTCCACGAACCTCCCAAAATAATGATGACTTATAACCCGGGTTATTATAATCAATTATTTGAAAATATTGGGTTTGACAAAGAAATGGATCTTTTTGCCTATCTTATTAATAATGAAAACGTAAGCGAAAAAGCACTTCGCATTTCTGATTTGGTAGAAGAAAGGTTATTGCGTCATGACATCAAAATCCGAAAAATAAATCTTAAGAAATTAGACGAAGAAGCCAAAAGGATTCATAAAATGTATAATGCCGCATGGGAAAAAAACTGGGGATTTGTTCCATTTACAGATGCCGAGTTTGAGTTTCTCAAGAATGATTTAAATATGATTGCAGACCAGGATTTTATGTATCTGGCAGAAAAGAATGATACGCCGGTAGGATTTTTAATTGCTGTACCGGACATAAATGAAATATTAATTAAGAATAAGCGTGGAAAATTGCTTCCTTTAGGCATATTCAGGCTTTTATTTGGCAAGGGAGGCATTAAAAATGTTCGGATATTAGCGATGGGCGTATTAGAGCCATACAGGAAAATGGGTATTGAAGGCCTGTTTTTTTCAAAAATAATACGTGAAACCCGTAAAAAAGGAATTGTTGCCGGCGAGGCTTCCTGGATTCTGGAAAATAACGCTGCTATGAACCAGGCTGCCATCAACTTAAATGGTGAAAAATATAAAACATACAGGCTTTACTCCAAAACACTCTAAAATAATTGGGGAATGGAAAAAGTACTGGTTACAGGAGCTTCAGGTTTTATAGGTAATTTTATTTGTTCTGCGCTCCAGCAAGATGGATTTGAAGTCTATGCCGCAGTGCGTCCGTCAAGCCAATTCAGCTTGCTGAGCGACAACGGAGTTAAATGCATATCCCATAGTTTTAATGATGTGGATGCCATGGCAGAGATTATCAAGACTCATGGTATTACTCATTTTGTGCACAACGCAGGTGTAACAAGGACGCCGGAAACAAAACACTATTTTGATGTAAACGCAGGCCTTGTAGCCTATATGAGGGATGCAGTGATGAGTACAGAGATCGTCCCTAAAAAATTTGTACTGATGAGCAGCCTTGCGGCATATGGTCCCTCTGACTTCCAAGTGTCAAAGATAGTTGACCATAAGTCCGAACCAAATCCAGTCACTACATATGGCAAAAGTAAGCTGAAAGGAGAATCTGTACTTGAACATTCGTCTCTGCCATATATTATATTGAGGCCAACAGCTGTATTCGGTCCGAGAGAAAAAGATATTTTACAGGTTTTTAAACTTATTCGTGCAGGTTTTGCCATTTTGCCAGATATTAAGGACCAAAAGCTAACATTTATTTATGTAAAAGACCTTGCCGGACTTGTATCTATGGCCTTAAGAAGTTCGGTTGAAAGGAAAGCTTATTTTGTTGGGGACGGCAATACTTACAGCCAAGAAGAATTTCACGCATACATAGGCGAAAAACTAAACCCCGGATTCAGAATGCTTAAACTTCCTTTATGGGTCATTAAAGCATATGCTTATGCAGGACTCATTACCGGAAAATTCAATGGAAATTATCCAGTTTTATATCCGGAAAGAGTGAATGAATTAAAAGCACAAAGCTGGGAGTGTGATACAACACCCCTGAGAAATGACTTTCTTTTTTCACCTTCAAAATCACTCAGGGAAGCTGTTCATGAAACTGCAGAATGGTACCTCGAGAATAATTGGATTAAATAATACTTTTGTTCAGTATGATAAAAAAAGTATGGTTTATTATAAATCCTTTTGCCGGGACATCCTCAAAAGATGGCACCATTAAGTATGCGCGTAAATATCTTCATCCGGATTATTTTGAATGCACTTTTAAATATACCGAATATGCAGGGCATGGTATCAGCTTGACAAAAGAGGCCGTGGATGACGGCGCAGATATTGTCGCAGCCGTAGGGGGCGATGGAACGATAAACGAGGTTGCATCAGTACTTTACAATTCTTCTACGGTACTTGCCATAATTCCTGCAGGCTCTGGCAATGGATTTGCCTATCATATTGGTGTAAAACGCAATATAGAAGCAGCAATAAGTGCAATCTGTAAGGGTAAAACAAAGCTTGTCGATACCTGCAAAGTAAATGAGCATTTTTTTTTAAATGTGGCAGGAGTAGGTCTGGACGCCCAGGTATCCTACTATGCGGGTAAAAAGAAAAAAAGAGGCATATGGCTTTACTTAAAAAGCACCATAAAGTCTGCCATTCAATTCAAGTATTACCCAATGAATCTACAACTTGACAATTCAACAATAAGTGGTGAATTTGCCATGCTAACGGTATCAAATGGTTCATTTTACGGCTACAATTTTTCAGTCACACCGGAGGCAAGAATCGACGATGGTTTACTTGATGTTGTTTTAGTAAAAAAAGCGCCTGTATTTAAATATGCGATTCTAGCTATCAGCATGCTTACAAAAAACTTTCACAGAAGTAAGCTGGTAAAATTCTATCAGGTAAAATCGGTAACGGCAACATTGACGTCGCCTTATTTTTTACATTGCGATGGTGACGGATTTGAATCTACAACACACATATTGCAATTCAAAATATTACCAGGTTCCTTAAACATAATTATTCCCTGATTTTGATACAGATCGGTGGTATGAACAGCAGATAGTTTGTACCTTTATGACAATTGATTCAATTCGTAAAAAGCTTCTACGACAGTCGATTCAAAAATAATTTATGAATTTAACGATTCTGGTTCCTCTCATTTGCGTGATGTTAAATGCCACAATTGGCATAATTTTCAAGTATTTTGAGCAGTATGACATCAACAACAGAATCGCCATTATTACCAATTATTTCACCTGTGTGGCTACAGCAAGCATAGTTCTAGGAGATTTTGCCATTTCACCAGATGTACATCAGAAATCATGGTTTTGGGTATCTGTTATGTTGGGTGCTTGCTTTATAATTGTTTTCAACCTAATAGCACTAACTGTACAAAAACTTGGAGTAGTGGTTTCCACAATCTTCCAGAAGATGTCTATGATAGCTCCTGCTATTCTGGCAATGGCTATGTATGGAGAAAAAATTTCTATATCGAAAATTGCGGGCCTTTTATTAGCCATTGTAGCAATTGTACTTTTATCATACCAGCCAGGCGAAAAGTCATTAAAATCGTCTAACTTTTTAATGTGGGGGTTGCCTTTCGGAACATTTCTTGGGTCATGTTTTATAGATTTAAGCTTATTTCTTGTAGAGGCTGAAAATATTGCTCCAAGTGGAGACATTCAATTTACCGCTTCATTATTTCTCTTTGCAGGAATATTCGGAATAATCTGGCATCTTATTAAACCGCCAGCATTATCCCGAAAAGACTATATTAAAAGTATTATAGGTGGTATTGCACTTGGAATTCCCAATTTTTTTTCCATATACCTGCTTTTGTATCTCCTGGGTAAAAACTGGGAGGGTTCCCTTTTATTTCCGGTAAACAATGTTGGAATACTGGTTTTTACCGCATTATTCAGTTATCTGGCCTTTCGCGAAAAAATAAATGGCTTGAAGGCATGGGGTTTTGTAACTGCAGTATTATCGATTGTACTCATAGCCATTGCTTAAGATTAGAATGGAAGATTATTACAGGATAATATCGGATGTAGCGGAGGGATTGTACAAAGATAAGGGCAGTAAATTTTTTTCTTACGCTTATCCATTTACCGATCCGGCAAAACTTGATTTGATTCTGGAAAATCTTAAGGATAAACATCCAAAAGCAAGTCATTATTGCTATGCTTACAGCATTGGAATCAAAAGAAGTATGTATAAATACACTGATGACGGCGAGCCATCCGGAACTGCAGGAAAACCTATATTTGGACAGTTACTCAGTATTGATGTTTCAGATACGCTTGTAGTTGTCATCCGCTATTTTGGAGGTACAAAATTAGGGGTTTCCGGCCTGACCCAGGCGTATAAACTTGCTGCTGCAGATGCACTCAGTAATGCTTTAATTGCTACAAAATATCTCTGCGAAACGTTTCGGTTGTCTTTTCATTACGCTGAAACCGGAAGGGTGCTGAATATTCTCAAAAAATCAGGTGTTGAAATTACGTTTAAAAACCTGGAAGAAGATTTTTTTATAGATTTCGAAATAAGGATTTCTAAGGTCAATAAAACACTAACTGACATTAAAGCCGGACTTATTGAATGCAGCCACGTAGAAGCAACATTACATAGTGATGAGTTTTTAAATTTTAAAATTCAAAAATTGATTTGATTTAATACCTAAAGTAAATTTAATGCCCGGCTAAGATTATATTTTATATATTAGGGTCTGAAATTAAATACAGGTAATATGACAAAAAGAGAATTTCTTAAAAGCACGCTGGCTGGCAGTGCCCTGTTTATACCTGAATGGTCAAGAATAGAAACACTTATATCTCCATATATGGGTTTAAGTGTGGAAGAAATATCACGAGAGGAAGGATTTTGGAAAGAGATCAGAAAAGGATACAAACTCAATAAGGATTTTGTGAATCTGGAAAACGGGTATTATTGCATAATTCCGCAAAACACCTTGAACGCACTTATATCTCACGCAGGTGAAGTTAATTACCTGGGCTCCTACTACATGAGAAATAATCAGTTTGAAAATAAGAAAAAAGCTGCTGCTGAACTGGCAGAAATTGCCGGATGCGGTCAGGACGAGATTATTATAACGCGTAATACTACGGAATCACTTGACACTATTATCTCAGGCATCAACTGGAAGGAAGGTGATGAAGCGATCATGGCAGAGCAGGATTATGGATCCATGCTGAATCAGTTTAAGCTCATGGCTAAAACTAAAAAAATAGTAAATAAGGTCATATCTGTACCACATCACCCTCAGTCTGATGAAGAAATTGTCAGAATGTATGCAGAACAAATTACGGATAAAACAAGACTGATCATGATTTCGCATATGATCAATATTACAGGTCATATATTGCCAGTCCGGAAAATCTGCGACATGGCACACCAAAAGGGTGTTGAGGTGCTCGTTGATGGTGCCCATGCATTTGCGCATATTAATTTTAGTATTCCGGATCTTCATTGTGATTATTATGGCGCAAGCTTGCATAAATGGTTGAGTACCCCACTTGGTGCTGGCATATTGTATGTCCGGAAAGAGAAGATAAAAAACATTACACCTTTATTTGCACCGTGGGTAGATAATGAAAATGATATAGCTAAACTGAATCACACAGGTACGCATCCTGTATACACGGATTTGACCATTTCAAATGCTATAAAAAACTATCTGGCTATAGGCAGAGACAGAAAAGAAGCCAGGCTAAGGTATCTACAACAATACTGGACAAGCCAGCTAAGGCCGCTACCCAATATTATTATTAACACTCCTGCAGAGCCAGAAAAATCATGTGCTATTGCCAATGTAGGCGTAAGAGGCAAGTCTCCGGGTGAAGTTGCAAAGGTGCTCATGGAAAAATACAAAATATGGACTGTACCTATAGATGGTGTAGGCGTTTTTGGATGTCGTATTACTCCAAATGTATATACATCTATACAAGAACTCGATCTTTTTATAAAGGCAATGAAAGAAATAGCAAAATAATTATTTTAAACCATTAATTTTAATGCATCGAAAATCTCTTAAAGATGATTAAAAATGTAGGTAGAAAAGATAAATACATCAGGATGTCCGTTTCTCTGGTCATAGCAGCATTATATTATTTTGGTACGCTTGACGCTTCAGGAGTCTTGTCAATTATACTTTTAATTGTAGCCCTTGTGATAGGAGTTACAGCGGTAATGCAATTTTGCCCCATTTACCGATTGGTAGGAATTTCAACCTGCCCGGCGGAAAAATAAAGTTTTTGTCAGATCAGGGAGATAATTATAAAGCCCAGGCTTTACCTATTGTGCTGTACTCAATACATCCCTGATAAGGACCGGGCACAGACCTGAAATCCAACAATCCTCCTTTGGCCCCAATCTCACTGGTACAGTATCCGGATATGGTCAGTTCTTTCATCGTATTGAATATATGCGGATACTTGTTATCCTCCTTCGTTTTGGATGCATCCTGAACCATTTTTTCCAGAACATTTTCCCTTTCACTTTCTCTCAATGCAACAAAAGCCTTTCCATACATATCCTGAGCAAACTGATTGAAGTTTTGTAGATTGGATTTGAAATCAGCTTTCTTTTCTTCATCATAAAATACAGAAACTACCTGATCAATCCATCTGTGACAAAAAGCATCCTTTGCTCCCGGAGTATCGGTTTTAGGAAGAATAGTTTCGCATATTTCAGCAATAAGATCTACCTCATCATTCGTAAAAAAGGCTGGTTTCCAGTCTGCACCGGTATCCGCTTTACAACCATCCAGGATTGCTATCGTGGTCGTTCCTAATACCGAATACCCCAATAGCAGCGATGTCATTTTTAATACTTCTCTTCTATCCATGACTATATTTTATTTTAAATTATAATGCATTATTATTTAATTGTTTAATGGCATAGTCAGCCGCACGTGCTGTAAACGCCATATAAGTGAGTGATGGATTCTGACAACCTGCTGAAGTCATAAAAGAACCGTCAGTCACAAAAACATTGGAAACTGCATGCATCTGATTCCATTTATTTAAAACAGACGTTTTAGGATCTCTTCCCATTCTTGCCGTACCCATCTCGTGGATTCCCAATCCTGGATTACATCCGGAATCATATGTATTGACATCTTTAAGTCCTGCTGCTTCAAGCATTTCAGCAGCTGCAGACATCATTTCCTTTCTCATCGCTTTTTCATTTTCTTTCCACTCAGCGTCTAATGAAAGGGTATGCAGGCCAAAAATGTCTTTAACATCTTTGTTTAATGTCACTTTATTTTCATGGTATGGAAGACACTCTCCAAAGCCCATTATTCCAAAGGACCAGTCTCCGGGTTGACCAAGGGCGTCTTTTAGACCCTTACCATAGTTTGCTTCTGCAATATAACGACCCCAGCCATCACGGCCTCCTCCACCCTGATAACCAAATCCACGGATATAATCCTTCCTTTTTGTTTTTTCATCAAGGTTAACAAACCTTGGGATATAAATGCCATTGGGTCTTCTGCCAAGATAATACATATCCTTAAAGTCATCCGACTTGCCACCGGCACCAAGCCTGAAATGATGGTCCATTAAATTATGTCCCAGTTCGCCACTGTCATTTCCAAATCCGTTTGGAAATCTTTCAGAAACAGAATTGAGTAAAATCTGGGCCGTCCCGAGTGTTGAAGCACACATAAATATGACACGTGCAAAATACTCTTTGGTTTCCTTCGTCTCTGAATCCATGATACGTACGCCTTTGGCCTTTTGCGTTTTATCATCAAAGATAATTTCTGTTACAATTGAAAATGGCCTTATTGTGAGGTTACCAGTTGACTCAGCAGCAGGCAATGTAGAGGCGTTGCTACTAAAATAAGCTCCAAACGGGCATCCTCTCATACACCTGTTTCTGGAAAGGCATTGACCTCTGCCATTATGCCCTCCTTCTGAGGTAATGTGAGCTGTTCTGCCTATGGTCATTTTTCTTCCCGGAAATTTGGATTCTATCCGCTCTTTTACCTGTTTTTCAATACAATTCATTTCCATAGGTGGAAGATAATTGCCATCGGGAAGTTGACTCAATCCTTCATTCTGACCGCTCACACCTATAAAGGATTCCACTTTGTCATACCAAGGTTTAATATCATCAAATCTCACCGGCCAGTCAACTGCCACTCCCTCTTTGAGGTTTGCTTCAAAATCCATCTGACTCAGCCTGTATGATTGCCTTCCCCACAATAAGGACCGACCGCCTACATGGTAAGCTCTTATCCAGTCAAATGGCTTTACTTCTGTATATGGATGTTCTGTGTCTTTAGGCCACCAGTGAATCTGAGCCGGATTGATTGTGTAGCCTGTTCTGCTTTGCACTGGATAATCCTTCATTTCTTCCGGGGTCATTCTGTTTCTGTTTGGCAATTCCCAGTCCTCCATATTTGCAGTGGGATAATCTCCGTGTTTTACCATCCTTCCCCTTTCGAGCACCAGGGTTTTCAAACCACCCTCACAGAGGGATTTAGCAGCCCATCCTCCACTGATACCTGAACCTATAACGATTGCATCATAAGTAACTTCTTCTGCACCATTCGAATTGAAATACATATTTATATTTTTTTGAGATTAACATGTTATACGTTGCATAATTCTATAGCCTCCTTTAAGGATTTTACAGGATCACTGGATGCAGGAACGAATTCCTGGCCGACATATCCTTTAAAACCTGTTTCAGCAATGGCCGTCATAATAGCGGGATAATTTAATTCCTGGGAAGCATTGATTTCATTCCTTCCGGGAACACCCGCTGTATGATAATGGCAAATATGCGAGTGGTTCTCCCGGATTGTTCTGATGACATCTCCTTCCATGATTTGCATATGGTAAATATCATACAATAAACGGAAGTTTGGTGACCCAAGCCTCTCAGACAATTGCACACCCCAACTTGTATGATCGCATTGGTAATCATGATGATCTACTTTGCTGTTCAGCAACTCCATCACCAAAGTAATACGATTTTCTTCTGCGATTTTTACTACTTTATCCAGCCCTTTAAGGCAATACTCAAGGCCTTGTTCGTCGCTAATACCATTTCTGTTACCTGAAAAGCATATGACCTGGCTGACACCATTGTCAGCAGCTTCCGGTATAAGCCTGGAATAATCCATTAATAATTGCTGATGCAATTCAGGGTTATTAAAACCTTTTGTAATACCAAGCGGACTTCCATTGGCTATGGCACACTGCAGCCCGCTTTTTATCACTAGTTTATAATCTTCTGCATTCAATAATTCGATGGAATCAATACCCAAAGACTTGCATATTTCAACCAGGTCCCCGAGGCTGTATTTGCTAAAACACCAGCGGGAAACGGAATGTCTGAACTGCCTTTTTTTTTCCATGTAATCCATATCGACTTTAGGTAAATTTCCAAAAAGCGCCGCCGAAAATCCTGCCATTGTCCATTTAAGTGCGCCCCGTCTGTTTACCATATAAACTGTATTTAAACGATTTATAAAAATATAATTCTGAAATAATACTTAAATTTAATTAAAATAAAATAATATTTTAATCATCACAAAATTCCACCACTAAAATAATTATTATTAAACAACTCTGCAAAAAAACTACGGTAAAGTTGCATACACTTTTGCTCCGGACCAATAACCAGATGTAATATTGACCACAAATGAGTCTAATCAGCAATCCATATGACCTGGATCATATATTAAAAAAACACCCCTTGCTACCTTGTGCTAAAATTGAATGAAATAGAAAGTTCCCTCAAAAAACAGTAACAATAATAATGAAATGAGCATAAGTCGATCACACAAAATATATGATTGTTTCTCATGTGAATTCCATAAGACCTTAAAAAATCTGTCACGAAGAACGTGACGCATTAAATATATACAAATGAAAATAATTTTCTATCTGATTGTAATAAGTATAGTTGTAGCAGGATTTTTCCTTTACGCTTTTTTTTGGGCGGTAAAATCAGGTCAGTTCGATGACGATTATACCCCCTCCATTAGAATACTCACAGATGAGGACATGTTACCTAAAAAAAATAAACTTGGTTAAATTTAAAATGCTTATTTATGACGAATCTGGAACAATTTAGTTACGACAACAAAATAGTAAGGAATTTTGCTGTTGCCACTATCATTTTTGGAATCATTGGCATGCTGGTAGGCGTCATCATTGCACTTCAGCTCATCTTTCCTGCAATGAACCTCAATATGGCTGAAACTACTTATGGAAGAATCAGACCTCTGCACACCAATGCTGTAATTTTTGCCTTTGTCGGAAATGGCATTTTTACCGGCGTTTATTATTCCCTGCAACGACTGCTTAAAACCAGGATGTATAGCGATATTTTGTCCAATATACACTTTTGGGGATGGCAGGCAATTATACTTTCAGCAGCCATAACCCTTCCCCTTGGACTAACATCCAGTCATGAATATGCCGAACTGATCTGGCCGATTGATATAGCCATTGCACTGGTCTGGGTAGTATTTGGAATAAATATGTTTGCTACCATTCTTAACCGGAGGGAAAATCATCTTTATGTAGCAATCTGGTTTTATATCGCCACTTGGATCACTGTAACCGTGTTGCATATCTTTAATAATATACAAATCCCGATTAGCCTTACAAAGGGAATTTATGTTTTTGCCGGAGTCCAGGACGCCCTTGTTCAGTGGTGGTACGGGCACAATGCGGTAGCGTTCTTTCTAACAACGCCCTACCTAGGCCTGATGTACTATTTTATGCCTAAGGCGGCAAACAGGCCCGTTTATTCCTACAAACTTTCGATCATACACTTTTGGGCATTAATATTTATATATATATGGGCCGGACCTCACCACCTTTTATACACTTCTCTGCCGGATTGGGCTCAGTCCTTAGGCACCGTTTTTTCTATAATGCTGATTGCGCCATCCTGGGGCGGAATGCTCAATGGTCTTCTCACCCTCCGGGGTGCCTGGGACAAGGTAAGGACTGACCCTGTATTAAAATTTATGGTAGTTGCCGTCACTGCATATGGCATGGCTACACTAGAAGGACCGCTTCTATCTGTAAAATCAATAAATGCCATTTCGCATTATACAGACTGGACCATCGGACACGTCCATGTAGGAGCCCTGGGCTGGAACGGCATGCTTACTTTTGGAATTTTATACTGGCTATTCCCACGAATTTATAATACACCGCTCTACTCCACCAGACTTGCCAATGCACATTTCTGGATCGGAACACTGGGAATATTATTCTATGCCATTCCTTTATACTGGGCAGGCTGGACACAAAGTCTGATGTGGAAGGAATTTACAGCAGACGGATATCTGCAATACCCCAATTTTCTCGAAACAGTTACTCAAATACTCCCTATGTACAGCATAAGGGCCATCGGTGGAACTATTTACTTTACCGGTGTTATCGTCATGGTTTATAATTTATGGAAAACAGCAGCTTCAGGCAATTTAGTTGCCAATCAGGAAGCTGAGGCGCCCGCAAGAGTTAAAGAAACAACTCAAAAAGGTGAATACTGGCACAGATGGATTGAAAGAAGACCGATTCAGATGCTTGTAGCCAGTGCTATACTTGTACTTATTGGTGGGGTTGTGGAAATTATACCCATGATGCTTATTGACAACAATATACCTAAAATAGCTTCTGTAAAACCTTACACCCCTCTCGAACTTGAAGGCCGGGACATCTATATCAGGGAAGGATGCGTAGGCTGTCATTCTCAGATGATCAGGCCCTTCCGCTCAGAAACTGAACGATACGGAGAGTATTCCAAATCAGGAGAATTTATTTATGACAGACCATTTTTATGGGGCAGTAAGCGAACAGGACCCGATTTGCACAGGATTGGTGGAAAATACCCTGACAGCTGGCATTATAACCACATGTGGGAACCACAATCCATGGCTGCAGGAACTATTATGCCAAGATACCCCTGGTTGTTTGAAAATAATTTGGATACGCGGTACACATCCGCTAAAATAAAAGTACTGCAGGCCTTGCAGACTCCTTACCCGGACCAGTATGCTTCAAGGGCAGTTGATGACCTTAAATCCCAGGCCAGAACAATTGCCCAAAACCTTACAAAAGATGGTATAAAACAGGAAGGGCTGGAACAAAAAGAAATCATTGCACTCATTGCTTATCTGCAAAGACTGGGAACCGATATCAAGGTAAAAAATTAATAAACTTTTAAAATAAAAAACATGGCAAAATACATATTACAACAAGCTGGAAATATAAACTGGATGGCATTGTTTGCACTGATAACCTTTATGACCATTTTCATTTTTAGCGTCACAATGGTATTTATAAACAGTAAGGGCTACATGCAAAAAATGAGGAATCTCCCACTGGATGATGCCGAACAATAGCTATTCAAATACAAACAGTATACACCTAAAATTAAATACTTATGAAGCTAGTTTCTCGTAATTTCATAATGGCATGTAGTCTAATGATGTATAATAATTTTATATATGCTCAGACACCAACAAAAAGTGCAGCAGCAAAAATACTGGAGCTTGCATATGAAAACATATTGCTCGTTATATCCGCTATGGTACTGACAGGTGTTTTATTTGCAGGCATCAATTTAATCTGGGCACTTATTGCAGCTCAAAAAATCAAATTGCTCCATCAATTCGGTCCTGAAGTGCTTGAAAAATCAGGCCTTACCCAAAAAACATCCTTATGGAGTAGTATTTACAACAAGCTTTCAGGTCTGAAACCGCTGGAGGAAGAAAAAGATATCGAAATGCATCATCATTATGATGGTATCCGTGAACTTGACAATTCCTTACCCCCCTGGTGGCTGTATTTATTCTATATTACAATAGCCTGGGGTATAGGTTACTTTGCTTATTACCATATGTCTGACATGGGAACCAACCAGGAGCAGGAATATGTGCAAGCTATAGAAGAGGCAGAAATTCAAAAAGCTGCTTTTCTTGCCTCACAGGCAGATGTGGTTGATGAAAAAAATGTCGTTTACCTGGAAGATCCAACAGCTTTAACGGAAGGGAAGGAAATTTTTCTGGCAAATTGTGCCGTATGTCATGGCCAACAGGGAGAAGGTGGCGTCGGACCAAACTTTACAGATAAATACTGGCTGCATGGAGGAAGTATAAATGAAATCTTCACAGTCATAAAATATGGCGTTCCGGCAAAAGGAATGGTAGCCTGGAACAATCAGTTACGTCCGGGAGTAATTCAGAAAGTTTCCAGTTTCATATGGAGTCTTCAGGGTACAAACCCTCCAAATCAGAAGGAGCCGCAGGGAACATTATATGAACCCGCTGCAAAAGACACCACAGAAGTATCACAATAAAGACTTATGAAAGGCAAAAAACCAGTTGCTCAATTTCTAAAGTATTAAAAAAGGTTTGCCATTTTAATGAATACATTTTCGCAGGAAGAAGAAACATTCAGGGACAGCATTTCAACTGTAGACAAAAAAGGAAAGAGGATCTGGATTTATCCAAAGAAGCCTTCAGGCAAATATTATAATTACAGGTCCTATTTATCCTACTTTTATGTGGCACTCTTTTTAATACTTCCATGGATTAAGTACGATAGCAAGCCTGTCATATTATTTAATATATTGGAAAGAGAATTTATACTATTCGGTATCCATTTTGCACCCCAAGATTTTTATCTTTTTGCTGTAGGGATGCTACTCTTCTTTGTTTTTATTATTCTCTTTACGGTCATATATGGAAGATTATTCTGTGGATGGATTTGTCCACAGACGGTTTTTATGGAATTGATTTTCAGAAAGATTGAATACTGGATAGATGGCGATTACCGAAATCAGATGCGATTAAGCCAATCCACATGGGACAGAGATAAATTTATCAAAAGAATAACGAAGCACAGCATTTTTCTGCTTATTTCCATCATTATATCAAATTATTTTCTGGCATATATTATTGGGATGGATGCAGTGCTCAGTATAATGTCCGATCCTGTTTCAAAACATCTGACCGGATTTTTGGCTATGACAGGTTTTTCCTTTGCCTTTTATGGGGTATTTTCGAGACTAAGGGAACAAGTATGTACGACAATTTGCCCTTATGGAAGACTTCAGGGAGTGCTGTTGGATCAAAAATCACTGGTGGTAGCATATGATTATGTTCGCGGTGAACCCCGCGGGAAATTACACAAATCAGACCAGCAGCAGAGCGCAGAAAATTCAGATTACATGGCTTTACCTGTTGTAAACACTTCTGCAAAACTTATATCGGCAACATCAACTCCCATGGTAAAAGGAGATTGTATAGACTGTAAACTTTGTATTCATGTGTGCCCTACCGGGATTGACATACGTCATGGCACACAATTAGAATGTATAAACTGTACGGCCTGCATGGATGCATGTGACGAAGTTATGCACAAAATTAATAAGCCGGAAGGATTGATCAGAATCGACAGTATTGAAGGAATAGAGGATAGTAGGAGAAACCTCTGGAACTTCCGTGTAAAAGCCTATAGCCTTTTATTACTAATACTCATTGTGATAGAAGTTATTCTCATCTCCTTCAGATCAGATCTTGATGTCCTCTTTCTGCGAACACCAGGCATGAGCGCTATCGAAAAAGAATCAGGTTTTACCAGCAACCTCTACAATTTCAATATTATAAATAAAACAAGTAAAGATTGTCAGCTAACATTCAAAATAAAAGATATTTCGGGAAAAATTGAAGTTATAGGTCAATATCCTGTTTTTGCCAGGTCAGGTAAAAAGGTGAGCGGAAGCGTATTCATCGACATTCCTACCCATAAATTGATACCTGGTAAAAATGATATCCAAATCGATATTTACAATGAGCAAGGCGTGGTCATGGAAACTGCCAAAACCACATTTTTTGCCAAACCAAAATAAAATTGATGCTAATAAATAAAAATTTGAATTAAAATAATACGGCTGAAATGAGCATGAGGCAATCACGCAAAACAGCATGATTATTTCTCATGCAAATTCCATACGACCTTAAAAAAACCAGTCACGCAGAGTGTGACGAATAAAAAATAAACATATGAAATCGACATGAGTAAAATAGCATTTAGACACAAAATATAATGATTATTTTACTCATCAAAGATTCCATATGACCATAAAAACCAGTCACGCAGAGTGTGACGAATAAAAAATAAACATATGAAATTTCATTGGGGCACAGGTATTTTCTTATTTCTTGGCTTGTTTATAACTGTACTGATTGCAGTTTTTATAAAATCGCTTGAACATGACAATAGTCTTGTTATGGATGACTACTATTATTACGACATTCATTATCAGCAATTAATGGATAAAAAAAACAATTACAATGCATTAAAAAAGCAAATTGTCATTTCAGAATCAGATTCCCTGCAAAGAATAGAAATATCTTTTCCAGATACAGAAAGTGAAACATGGACAGGAAAAGTACTTTTATACAGACCTGCTTCCAAAAAATTTGACAAGGCTTTTAATGTAGGCTACAGCAGTAACGGCATGATGCATATTGACACCAAAAATCTACCATCAGGATTATGGAAAATACAACTTGATGTTACCAAAAACCAAACTGATTATTTCACAGAAAAAACCATAATACTCTAACAGCGTGTATTTTATTGCATTGAGTCTGGGATTTTTAGGCAGTCTGCATTGCGTAGGTATGTGCGGTCCACTTGCACTTGGCGCTTCTGGTAAGGGAACTAAGCGTTTGGTACAATCACTGATATCGGGTATAATTTACAATGCAGGAAAGTCAGTGTCCTACGGCATAATCGGTTTTGCCGCCGGATTTGCCGGAAATGTAATACTCCTGGCGGGTATACAAAAAAGCATCTCCATAATTTCAGGCATACTCCTCATTGCAATTGCTGTATTTGCGATACAGCCTGACATATGGATTGAAAAATTCAGTGTAATTAAAAAATGGAATGCTTTGTTAAACAGACACTTTCACAGTGCTTATCAAGGCAGTTATCCTGGCAGGCAGCTTTATCTTGGAATGTTGAACGGGTTACTGCCATGCGGCCTTGTATATATCGCACTGGCAGGAGCCATAACACTGCAACATCCTTTGGGTAGTGCAGGATTTATGATTATGTTTGGGGCAGGAACCATGCCTGCTCTGCTAATGGTCATTTTAACAGGGCATCGTATTAACCTTCGATTTAGACAGATACTGCAAAAAATATATCCAATAACAGCCACCATTACAGGCGTTTACCTGATTTACAGAGGTGTATATTCTGAGTTGCCACTTCAGCTGGATTTTTTAGAGGCCATCCGGCATCCTGTTATGTGTCATTAATTAAAAAAAAGCGATTCCCGGTGGTTGAAGCCAAGAATCGCTACGTTGGTAACTGAGAAAATAACTGGTTCTATTAATCAATTCTCAGATCTTCAATCCTGACACCTTTAATAGCCTTAGGGTTAAAGACAAAGATATCAGAAGCATATTTTTTATTGGTAATCAGGCTATTTACTTTAATGGTATATTTTGATCCTTCACGGGAAAAAACAATTAAAGATACCAATTTCATCTGGGTTTTATTCACCTTTAACCTCATTTTTGTATACTCTGAACCAGCAGATAAAGGTTTAAATTCAATATCCGTAATCTCTGTTCCATTTTCTTTGGATTGCCCTGTGATGGCATATGCAAAATTTTCTGTTTCGTATAGTCTCAGCATTTGTTTTGGAGAAAACATATCATTTTCTTCTGCTGCGGCAGGATCCAGAATTTGAACTTGCTTGTTTTTCTTGAGATAAACCCAGATCTGTTTGCCATCAGAATATATTTCCTGATCCGTCATCTTCACCTGATATTTGTCACCATATTGAATCAGACTTCCTTTTTGAACTTCCGGCTTTTGCTTTGGAAATTCAAGTGTAACCTCAAAATTAACTTCCATAGAAGAATAGCTTTCATAATTCTTCTTGAGTTTGTCGAGAATTTGTTTTGCCTTGGGATCCGAATCGCCCTTTTTGGAGTAGGTATTCTGTACCTCACTTTTGGTAACCAACCAAAACAAAATTGCGGGTAAAATAAATAATGTGCGCATATTCGAAATATTACGTATAAAACGCAAATCTTTGAAAAATGTTATTCCATTGGTTTAAAAGATTCGCTTTTAAAATCTGAAAACATATTATTTCCGGTCATCATCATCAGATCCCATGAAAATTCCTTTTCAAACGGATTTTTTCTCCGGGAACACTCAAACCTGCAAAACCCACACATTTGCGACAAACAAGGTTCGGCCTGTATGGAAATATCCGCTATCTGGTCACCCATGTGAGATTTTATTATTGTTTTAAGTTGGCGAATTTCCTGTTCCGATTCCCTTAAACTAAAAAAGAAAGGTAAAGTCAGATGCATATCAAGATGAACGACATCTCCAAATTTCAAAAAGGTAAGCTTGTGCAGATAAACCCATTGGGGAGGTTTTCCCGATGATATATAATTACTGATGTGTTCAAGCCTTTTTAAATCAGATTCATCCATTAGCCCATTAACTGTATCGCTTATTATTTCATAGGAGGAACGAAGAATGAAAAGTGCAAAAAATATAGCTATAACACTGTCAAGCCATGTATAGGGCAATATATTCATCAGTATTAAACCCAGGATAAGCCCCATTGAAGTATAGGTATCCGTCATCAGGTGCTTACCTCCGGATATAAGAGCTACAGAATTATACTTTTTACCAATGCTCAGGCTATATTTTGCGAGGACAAAATTGATCAAACCAGACAGGGCAACCAAGAGTAATCCAAGACCGACCTCAGTAACCGGTTGAGGATCCCACAATCTATGCACAGATTCAAAAATTATCCATAAACCGGCTAATCCAATCAGGGCTCCTTCAACCGAAGCCGTAATCAGTTCAATCTTTCCGTGTCCATAAGGATGATCTTCATCCCTCGGCTTGAAGGCATACCTAAGGCTGTAGAAAGTTGCTACAGATGTCATGAGATTGACAGTACTTTCAAGGGCATCTGACAGGATTGACACTGATCCGGTAAACCAGTAGGCCAGCAGCTTTATTCCAAACAATAAAATGGTGACCAGAATAACAACTTTCTGGATATTTAATTTGACAGCCTGCAGATGATTTAACATGGAAAAAAGTTGATTTTTCTTTTTATTTTATAGAAAACATGCAGTGACAAATTAAATACTCTTAAACCCGCGCCAAAAATAAAGCAAGATATAGTTAATCATTACATTAAGCCAAAAAAACATAATCAACCCACCTCATCAAATGGATTGAAAAAATTAAATGACACCATGTTATCATGTTGTTGATCAGACCAGACTTTAGGTGACATGCAAATACCCGGAATGCAAATGATATCATTTTCAGCATCCAGAATTACAGGATAAAAGGCCTTGGAGTATGTATCCGTTTTTGCTTCTGTCAGTACCTTTTTTACCGACTTTGTGATCACTCGTCCATAAAAAACCTGTATGTGATCCCCTGGTTTTCGAATCCGTATACGTAGAGGCCATTTTAATTTTCCAGGATCTGCAAGCAGATGTTTTCTGTCATTCTTTAGACCAGAACTGTACTGATTGGCGGAGATATAAAAAAACTGACTTTTAGTCCACAAAAATGGACACTGCTCAAATATCTCCACACTGTCGGCATTACTGTCAAACCGATACTTCGGAATAAGGTACCAGTGGCTCCTTTCTACACATAATCTATGGTCTGATGCCTCCAGGAAGGCTCCAATTTCCATACCTCTGACAAGTGATTTTATCTGGTCATATTTAAATCCGTATGGTTTAAAAACCTGATAAAACAGGGCTTCACGGTATTTTAAATCTTCTCCAAAACCCGATGGCAGTCTTACACAATCTTTCCAGAATTCCATTTTATCCCGCAACATATGATCAACGCATTCCTGCAAGAGACCAGCTTCCTGTGAAATGTGTTCAAGTGTGATGCCAAGGCCTTTATTTGATCTGGGCTCTATTTCGTGTAAAAGCGGAACCAGAGAATGACGTATGAGATTCCGCCGGTAATACAATGAGGCATTGGATTTATCTTCGCGAAATGGCACATCAAACCATGCTGCATAAAGGGAAATTTCTTCACGAGTTGTAAAAAGCATTGGTCTTATCACCTTTGTTTTTGACAAAGTAAGCGCAGCAAGCCCCTGTACTCCACTACCGGTCATCATATGCATGAGCATAGTTTCAATAGCATCATCCATGTGATGTGCCGTGGCTACCCCATCCAGCGAGTCGAATTCTGTTAGTTCTACAAACCAATCATAGCGCAGATTTCTGGCCTGTTCCTGCAGGTTTCCCTGCGGAAATGTTCCCAATGGTATATCTTTTTGGAAATACTTTAATTGGTATTTCAGGCAATACTCCCGCACTAATGCTGCATCCATAACCGAATCCCTGCCCCGAAGATTGTAATTCATATGGGCAACTTCAATATATATATTGCTTCGCCTGAATAAATCCAGCATGACCATGCTATCCATGCCACCGGACACAGCCAGCAATATCCGGCGATCAGGCCCGAAAAGTATATTGTCTTTATTAGATGTAAGAAATCTGTCGAAAAGATCTACTGCCATCCCCCAAAGATAAAAAATATGGTAATTATTTAGGCATTAACATTTCATGAACTAGGACCTATGACCTAGGTCCTAAGATATTTTAGGGTATGGGAATTGGGAGATAATAATGTCATAAAATCAATCATTTACAAAATTTCGGACTTTTTTATTTTAGCTTAATCCGACGTCATGTACAGCGATAGCTTCTTTGTTGACCTGGGACCTATGACCTAGGTCCTAGAATATTTTAGGGTATGGGAATTGGGAGATATTAATGTCTAAAAATCAATCATTTACAAAATTTCGGCCTTTTTTATTTTAGCCAAAAAACTCAGAAATTGCGTTAAAAACAAAAAACTGTTCGAGCCCAGACGAACCAATAATTCAAAGCCGGAAATCAATTAATCAGTAAACTTAATACAACCATAAACCACCAGGGGCGAGTTTTTTTTGTTTAGTAATTTCTGAGGAATTTTGGCGTTAAAAAATAAAAACAGCCGCGGCTTTTTTTTGCTTACTTTTTTTCAGCTGGAGGAAAAA
>Ga0172372_10000946_pt1 | contig 44774 bp, 40 predicted proteins | sample LakKiv5m_2_FD_114544 | JGI IMG/M metagenome (GOLD analysis project Ga0172372, IMG submission 114544) | Freshwater microbial communities from Kabuno Bay, South-Kivu, Congo - kab_092012_9.5m | ecosystem: Environmental > Aquatic > Freshwater > Lake | place: Democratic Republic of the Congo...
AATCTGACTTACCTGACTAGCAAAAGTGGCTGGTTTTTTTGGTGCTGGCGCCTGAACTTCTGGTTGCCGAGTAACTTGCTCCACTCGAGGAGCGTCAATTTTATTATCTTTTTTCTCTTCTCGCTTAATAAAAGCATGATCGCCAAAACCGGCCGCAATAACTGTAATTTTAAGCTCACCCTTTTTAAGTTGATTATCGGTAACTGCGCCAAAAATAACTTTGGCTTGCGGATCAATTGAATCGGTAATAATTTTAGCCGCTTCATTGATTTCCATCATCGTCATATCCGCCCCACCAGCGACATTAAAGATCACGCCTTTGGCACCATTAATAGAAACTTCTAGCAACGGCGAGTTAATCGCCATCTTAGCCGCGTTAACCGCTCGGTCGTCACCAGACGCTCGGCCAATGCCCATAAGCGCTGAACCAGCGCCAGACATAATCGCTTTCAAATCCGCAAAGTCAACGTTAACAAGTCCCGGCGTCACGATAATATCCGAAATGCCTTGCACGGCTTGCCGCAAAACATCATCAACGACTTTAAAACCTTCAATCAGCGAAGTATTGCGATCGATGGTCTGTAATAATTTATCATTTGGAATTGTAATCAAAGTATCCACCTTTTCTTGCAAGCGCTCCAAGCCCTCAACCGCTAAACGAGAACGCTGTTGGCCTTCAAAAGAAAATGGTCGAGTTACGACACCAACGGTCAGGGCGCCCACGTCTCTAGCTGCCTCAGCCACGATTGGACCCGCTCCAGTGCCGACTCCACCGCCCAGTCCATAGGTTACAAATACTAAATCGGCCCCCTTAAGCACCTCGTGAATTTCATCCCGATTTTCTTCCGCTGCTTGCCGGCCAACATCCGGATTCATGCCCGCTCCCAGACCCTTGGTCAGATTCTTTCCGATCAAAAGCTTTTGCGGCGCCAAGCAATGATGCAAATCTTGAGAGTCCGCGTTGATCGCGATAAACTCAACGCCTTGGATTTTGCATTCAACCATTCGAGAAACAGTATTCCCTCCACCTCCACCAACGCCTACCACCTTAATTTTGGCAAACGTCTCCATGTCTGGTTTTATTTGGGCCATATTAATAAAAATTAGCTAATTTAAATTTATTTAAAGATTAAATAAGGATATGACAGCAGCCAATAACTGTCAAGCTTTTTGGCTCTTTTAAGGAATAAAACCCTTAATCCATTTTTTCATTCGATCAACTGTTGGCGAAAAATCGGGTAAGTTTCCAAAAGAATTTCTTCCTTCGGTTTTTCCCTCTTCGCTCAACGCCGAAAAGATTAGACCACAAACCGTGGCAAAGCCCGGATCATCAACCTGATCAACCACCCCTTCCATCCCCTGTGGAAAACCAATTTGCACTGGCAATTTTAATTTTTCTTTGACTAGTTCAACAAGTCCCGGCAATTTTGCGCCGCCACCAACTAAAACCACCCCGGCCGGCAATAAACCCGCTCGGTCAATCTTTTTCAGCTCCTTATTTACCAAGTCTAATAACTCACAAACCCGGGCTTCAATAATTTCCGCAACTTGCAACCGAGAAGCTTGGCCTTCGGGCTCGCCAATCCGAGTTAAATCGATCATCTCTTTTTTGCTAATCGTCTCGGGCAAAGCCGAACCATATTCTAGTTTTAATTTTTCCGCCGTTTCAATTGAAGTTCGAAGCCCGATCGCAATGTCATTAGTAATATGCATACTGCCCACCGGCAAAATTTGGCAGTGCAAGATATCGCCTTCTTCAAAAACCGAAAGACCGGTCGTGCCGCCACCCAGGTCCAGAAGCAAAACGCCCAATTCTTTCTGACGCTTGGTTAAAATTGCCCGGCTGTCGGCCAACGGCGAGAGTAAAAGCCCTGCTTCGTCAACACCGGCATCGCGCACACATTTAATTAAATTTTTTATAAAAGGAGTTGAGCCCTCAACAATTAAGGCATCGGTTTCCAGCCTCACCCCGCTCATGCCTACCGGATCCTTAATCGCGTCTTGATTATCAACGGTAAAGCGCCGTGGCAAAACATGCAAAATTTCGCGGTTTGGTTGCAGCGATATCGCTGAAGCCGCGTTAATTGCCCGCTCTTTATCTTCCTGCGAAATTTCGCCGTCCGCCCGAGAAACGGCAATCACGCCCTTGCTCATTTTGCAGGAAATATGTGAACCGCCCACACTCACAAAAACCCGGTCAATTTCGTAGCCAGAAATTCGCTCAGCTAGTCGTAGCGCCTCTTTAATTCCCTTAACCGTTTCTTCAATATCCACGACTACGCCTTTGCGCAAACCCAGTGACGCAACTTTTCCCACGCCTAAAATTTGCGGCGCCGCGTTTTCTTTAGCCATCGCCACCGCCGCCCGAATGTTGCAGGTGCCGACGTCTAATCCAACAATGATTTTTTCTTTAGGCATATCACTTATTATCATCCCGGGCTTGCTTGCCTCGCCGTAGCTTTAGAGAAGGCGGGACCCGAGATCCAGGTTTTTATTACTTCGTAAATTTAAAAGTGGAAAAAACCTGCCGCATTCCATCCATTTGCTCTTTTAAGTCATCAGGGTAGTCTTGTCCGCGCGTCGGCTCTAAAAAAACATAGAATTCATTTTGTTTAAATATAAACGGTTTACAATTAGGCGGAGAAAGCAAGCCACAACGTGGATCTGAAAAATTTTCATATTGTTTTGGAGTTAAAATATTGATTCCCCATAAATAGGCGTATGGTAATTCAGAGAATGTCCATGTTTTTGAATTAGTCAAAAACCCGAATTCAACGAATATAGTTTCATTGTCCGACTTTCGTTCTCGTACCGCAAATTTAGGCCAATCACGAGGAATTTTCACTTCAAACCCATATTTTTCATTCTTATACGTCTGCCAGTCAGCGGTGGCATCAACAAGTTTGAAAGTAGAAAGGAATAAATCGCTGACCATCTTGTCATCAACACAAGCCGCAGCATCTATTAAATATTCCCCCTTCGCCACCTCAATACTTCCTCCGGGACATGCACCCTCCGGCTTAATTCTAACGCCCTGATAACTGCCGACACTATAATCTCCCTCAATAAAGGAAAGATCAAATTGCTGCTGTTTCAAAAAATCTCTAGCCGATAATTGATTAGGGTTATCTCGAACTGCAACTATAAGATTTTCGTTTGAATTATTGGGATTTTTAAAGATAAATTTATTCTGCGTGTCTTGAACTTCTTTTAGCCACTCTTTCGGATATTTCACTTCAAATCCATACTGCTCATTTTTATACGTCTGCCAATCCGCGGTCGGGTCCAGCGTGGCGCTCGGACACGCTACAAATTCGCAATTAGGACCCGTACGGCCGACAGATGAACCATCAGAGCATAATTTAGCTTCTTGTGTACAAGCTTGCTGATTTGATTTATCTGAAGCTTTCTGCCACATATAATATGAACCGTAAGAAACCCCGCCAATAACCAAAACCCCCGCCACGGCTAACGCCACAATCTGCCATGTTTTACTTAATGGCTTTTGGGATTGGATTTCTGGCTGGATAGTTTGATTCTGCCCGACAAATTGCTGTTCCATGTTTTTTATTTAAAAATTTTTTTCTCCCCCTTTCGTAAGGAGAGGAGGGATTCATTACTTTTTGTCATCCTGAACTTGTTTCAGGATCTATCAATTAAAAATTAAAATCTCCCCTAGCCCCTCTTTACATAAAGAGGGGAACAAAAAAAATTATTTGACCGCTAATAAATTTTTTAAATCTTTCATCTCATCTTCTAATCTTTCTATCCGGCGCTTGTGATCGGCTAATATCAACTTCTCGATTTTATCAAATCGCTCATCGACGGCTTTAAAACTCCTTCTCATTTCATTTTTAACTTCTGCTACATCTTCCTTGACGCCATTGATTTCTCCTCCTGTTTCAGAGAATCCTTTCTGCACCATTCTAGCCAAATCTTCAATTGTGATTTTTTTATCTTTTTTCATTGATTTTATCTAAAATTTTTGTCTCTACAGCAAACATCCTCTCCGCTTCGCTCGCCGATTTTTCATGATCATATCCGTTCAAGTGAACTATACCATGCGTCAAAAGTCGGGTCAATTCAACTTTTAAGCTAGTTTTCAACAGTTTTGCCCGCTTCGAATCGCTATTTTTTGAGGCGAGGCGAGCCTGCTTTTTTGCCATCGGCAACGATATAAAAATTTCATTTAATTCTTCAAAACTTAAAACGTCGGTCGTTTTATTTTTGCGACGATATTTTTTATTCACCGCTTTCATTTTTGCATCGCCAACCAAGACCAAGCTGATATCCTTTAATTCTTTCTTAACTAAAAAAGTCGCAGCTATTCGCGCGACTGTTTTTAGTGCTTTTTCGTCTATTCTGGTTTGGGTAAGATTGGTAATCTGTAACATCAAAAAATTATCAATAATCAATTTTCAATCAATAATCAATTTTCAATTGAAAATTAGACCATTGAAAATTCATTGAATATTGGGTATTGAAAATTGAAAATTATTTTCCCAATTCCTCTTTCACAATTTTATTTACTAAATTTCCATCGGCTTTGCCTTTCACACGCGGCATTAAAGCTTTCATTACTTTGCCAATTTCCTGTACCCCAGATGCATCGGACTCTTTAATAGATTCCTGAACAACTTTTCGAATTTCATCTTCCCCCATTTGTTCTGGCAAATAGGTTGCTAAAATTTGTAATTCGGCTTCTTCTTGTTTAGCCATCTCTGGTCGATCGCCATCTTGAAATTGCTTGATTGAATCTTTACGCCGCTTGGCTTCGCTACCAATAACTTCCAAGACTTCTTCGTCCAGCAACTGGCTCTCCTTGGCCAAAACAACTTCATCGGTCGTTCCCGATTTAACTAGCTTGGATCGCTTATCCATCTCTTTATTCTTGATAGACGAATTAAGCATCCGCAAAACCGACACTTTTAGCTCTTCTTTAGCCTTAAATGCCTCTTTAAAATCTTGATTGATTTTTTCTTTTAGAGTCATGTTTTTTAATTTAATACGCGATTTATAACCGCGCATACGAAAAACTTTACTACAAAATCGAGACGAGCGAAGCGTTAAGAAATTGCCGAAGGGAGCGCCAAAGGCGCGAGTTTACTGAGGCAATTTTAGCGGAGCGAATCCGATATTTGTTAAAGTTTTATCGTCGCGCGGCGGTTTTTTCCGCCGCTTTTTTGCCGCCAAAAAAGCGGCAAAGGCCTTCTACTTCTTCATCTTCAATCTAATTAATTCCTTCGGGATCAATTGACCTTCTTCCAATAATCCAGCCTTCATCATATCAGTCCGCATACCGCGTAATTGTTCCCGTCGCAAAGCCGAAGCTTTGCTTTGTCGCTTCGTTTTTGCTTTCACGTAAAAACGGCCGCGTCGCGCGTTCAACAAAACACCGCTCTGTTGGACCCGGCGGGTAAACCGTCTTAATAATGAACCGACTGGTTCTTTTTCTTTTCTGCGTACTTCTACTGCCATTTAAAACACCTCCTTCTTTTTAAATCCTAAACCCTAAGCTCTAAATCCTAAATAATTAGAATCTCTAGTTTAAATATCAGAATTTTTAAATTTATGCGATCTTAATGCTTTCCGACATCTTTCCACCACCTAATAAATGCATGTGAACGTGCGGAACTTCCTGTCCACCATCCGGCCGTACCCTGATCAATAATTTATAACCGCCCTCACTCGTGCCCAATTGCTCAGCCACTTTTTTGGCGACCATTATCATTCGTCCCGCCAAGGCTTCATCAACTTCTTCCATATCGGCCACTGATTCCAAATGTTTTTTCGGAATAATTAAAACGTGTACCGGTGTAATCGGATTAATATCATTAATTGCAACGACCAAGTCATCGTTGTAAAGTAATTCACAAGGAATTTTTCTATTGGCAATCTTACAAAAAATGCATTCATCCATAAGTTTTAATTTAATTTATTTATTTTTTAGCGAATCTCTTTTTCAAATCATCAACTACTTTTTCCTGCGGCACAGTTTCCTGCACCCCGCTTTGCATATCACGAATAATAACCGTCTTATCAAGCGCTTCTTGCTGGCCCAGAATTAGAGCAAATTTCACACTTAATCGGTCGGCGATTTTTAGCTGCGCCTTGATTGAATCCCGGCTTAACGATTCAGCCGCCGAGATACCGGCCTGATGCAATTTTTCAAATAATTTTAAACTCTTTTTCTTGCCCATGACGCCAAGCTGCACCAAAAAAACTTTTGGCGCGAAATTGCTGGCTGGCTTGACTCCTTCTTTTTTCATCAGATTAACGATCCGATCCATACCCAAAGCCATGCCCACCGCCGGTGTTGGCTTCCCGCCAAGCTCCTTAATCAAATTGTCGTAACGGCCGCCACCGCCCAGAGCCATTGTTTGAGCTCCCTCCTCTTCCCAAAAAATCTCAAAAACAGTTTTCGTGTAATAATCAAGCCCCCTGACTAAGGTATTGTTTAAAAAATATGGGATTTCCAATTCGTCTAAAAATTCCAAGACCTCCTTAAAGTGAGCGTGACATTCTTCACAGAGATGATCGATTACTGCTGGCGCCTGAGCTTTAATCGGCTGGCACTTTTCTTCTTTACAGTCCAGCAGCCGCAAAGGATTCTCCTTTAGGCGTCGCCGGCAATCGGGACAAAGTTTATTTTTCCGATGTCGGTAATAGTCAAGCAAGGCTCGCCGATAAGCCGGTCGGCATTGCGGGCAACCAAGACTATTTATTTGAATATTAATCTTTTTAAGTCCCAGGGTCTTAAAAACATGAAAACAATATTGAATAATCTGCGCATCAAGCACGGCTCCGGCTTCACCAATATTTTCAAGACCAAATTGAAATAGTTGTCGATAGCGGCCAGCCTGCGGCTGTTCGTAACGAAACATCGGCCCGTAATAAAAAAGTTTAACTGGCTGAGGCAATGAAGCCATGCCATTTTCTAAATAAGCTCGGCAAACTCCCGGCGTTCCCTCTGGTCGCAAAGCTAAATTAGTTCCGCCCGCTGTCTTTAAAGAAAACATCTGTTTAGTCACAATATCCGTTGTTTCGCCAGTGCCACGAATAAAAAGCTCCGATTCTTCTAGAATTGGTGTTTCGATTTTTTGGAAACCATAATCATAGGCCAGATTCGTTAGAACCTTAGTCAGCTTTTCCCAAAAAACCTGATCATCAGGCAGCAGGTCGCGCATTCCTTTGGGCGCCTGAAAAACTTTTTGTTGTTTCTTTTTTGGCATAAAATAATAAACTCTAAACCGTTTTGAAAATTTGATATTTGAATTTGTTTAGAATTTGGAGCTTAGGATTTAGGATTTTTAATAAGCATACTGTGGTGACTGAAAAACTTTAGCCATTTTCGGCGGCCAGGCTCGCAACCAAGCTCTTCCAATTAAATCTTTAGCCGGCAGGACGCCCCAACGCCGAGAATCAGAAGAGGCTTGCCGATTATCCCCCATGACAAAATATTCTCCAGTATTCAATACCGTTTTTTGTTCGCCATACGTAGCAATGGATGGTGGCAAGTAACTAGATTCATCCAGCACAAACCCTAATTTATTTGCATCGTTATAAATTTTCACCCGACCATCAATAACCTCAACTGTCTCACCTGGCAAACCAATGATTCTTTTTATGTAAAACTGCCTGGGATCAACTGGATAATGAAAAACCACCACCTCGCCACGCTCAACTGCTCGGAAACGATAAGATATTTCATCAATAATTAAGTACTGTCCATCTTCAAAATTTGGTTCCATCGAAGCCCCCTTAACGAAAAAAGGCTGCATCAAAAAATACCTGATTGGCAAGATAATTGCTAAGGTCAAAACTGTGATTTTTACGACTTCAAATAGAAACAGAAAAAATGACTTCATCTCTTGGTTTATGATTAAGCGCAATGATATATTAAACTAAAAAGAAAAATTGCGCAAGCCTCGTTAGAAGTTCCCCTGAAGAGACAATTTAGTTGACTGCTAAGCCGAAAGTAACTTGCCCTATTGTCAAAAATGATCATTACCTTGACTGAACTTCTAACGGGGCAAGCTGGGCGCTTTCTAGCTTTATGCTATACTTAGAAGAAAGCAAATCTGCAAAATGAAGCCAAAAATCACTCCAATTATTGTTGCTACCCTGTTGCTCGTCGGCTTACTGCTAATTTGGCAATGGCCCAACCTTAATCGATCCAGAATACTCGAAATCAAAAAATCGACTCAAGGCAAGATCACCTGGGAATTTAATCCCCCAAACTTTTTTTGGCCAATAGCGACCATCAAAAAAGAACCAGAAAATTTCTTGTTACTGGGCGCTCCAGGCCAAGGCAATGACGCTCCGGATTTGACAGACACAATTTTAGTAGCTAGTTTTGACTCTACCAAAAATAAAATTTTCCTTTTTTCCCTGCCCCGCGATCTTTTGGTCAAAATCCCCGACAGCCAAAGCTACACCAAGCTCAACGCGCTTTACGCTTTCAATAAAAAGAACACTAACCAAGAATTTAATTCTCTAATTAAAAAAACTGAAGAAATTACCGGCCTCAAAATCCATCACTACATTTTTGTTGAACTAGCAACCGTAAAAAATATTGTTGATATTCTGGGTGGCGTGAACATCTTAGTTCAAAAAGATATTATTGACGATAAGTTTCCTGGCCCTAATAATAGTTTTCAAGCCTTCGAAATTAAAGCTGGCTGGCGATATTTAGATGGCGTCGAGGCGCTAAAATATATTCGCTCTCGTCACAGCGTCGGTGGCGATTTTGATCGAATTGCCAGGCAGCAAGAAGTCTTGCAAGCCCTTAAACAAAAAGTTTTGACGCTTAATTTCTGGGATCTTAAAAAAATTCTCGAAATTTATCAAACCTTATCCGCGAATATAAAAACTAACTTGAGTCTTTGGCAAATTCAAAATTATTGGCAAGAGACAAAAGCCCTGCCCGGCGAGAACATCGTTCGAAACGAATTAGCTAGTCGAGATTTTTTTATCGGCGGCCAAATGTTGCTTGGGAGTGAACTTGCCTCTATAATTAAACCAAAAGCGGGCGTGGAAAATTACGAAGAGATAAAAGCCTATATAGCGGAAATTATAAAAAATTAATCCTTTTTATGAAAATTATAGTCGGCCTTGGCAACCCTGGCAGCCAATATTTAAATACTCGACACAATCTGGGCTTTAACGCCTTAAATTATTTTCAAGATACTTTAGCCGATTTTTCGCCGTGGCAAAGCCTGGATAAATTTAAAGCACTAGTTAGCGAAGGACAAATCGATGGCGAAAAAATAATTCTAGCCAAACCCCAGACCTTCATGAACCTCTCTGGCCAAGCCGTAAAATTACTGGTTGATTTTTACAAAATAGAATTGTCCGATATTTGGATCCTACATGATGATCTTGACCTACCACTAGGAACCCTTCGCCTTAGTCAAAACGGTAGCGCTGCCGGGCATAACGGCGTCGCTTCAATAATTGAAAACTTGGGGACTAAAGACTTCATCCGCTTTCGACTGGGCATTGCGCCCAATGGCCAAAATATTTTTTCGTCGCTGGCTAAAAAATTTCTACCAACCAAAAATTTCGTGCTGCAAAAATTCACCACTGGCGAAAAAGAAATGGTTCAAACCATAAATCAGAAAGCCAATGAAGCGCTAAAATTAGCAATAAGTAAAGGAATTCCGGCAGCTCAAACTCAGTTTAATTAAATAATTCGTCCGATTTTTTGAAAATAAAAAAGACCCAATGCTTGTGCAATCGGGTCTTCGCTCTTTTTGGAGAACTATTAATTTTTACTTGCCCTTATCAGCGGCAATGGGCCGCCCATTTCGCGTAAAGTGGGTGGCCGCTTTTTTCTGTTGCTGCAAATGTCTCGGCAAAGGAATACTATCCATGATCCGCCAAAAAGGCAGATTATTATGACATTCCCCGACGTCCAGGGCCGCGGCAAAAAGGCTGAGAGAAAAAAGAAAGTATAGGACAAAAGGATATTCGTAATCCTAAAAAACTCCTTGCCCTCAACATTCTTTGCCATTACCGGCGTCTGCCATCTGCCAATTTGATAACGACGATATCGCACAAACGACACCATCGTAAGGCAAAGGGCATAAGCGATTACGGCCACTCGAGCCCAACTCCAGGGCAACAGAAAACCGATAAAAATCGCAGACCCAGTCCAGAACAGGCTCATTTCAAACAGAATGAATAAAAAAACTTTTCTCTTCATTTTCGCTCCCCCTCTTCTGAATATTAAAGAACTGATTATTATTAAAACTGTCCGATATCCTACCTGCGAGCGTCAAAAGAATATTCCATAAAGGAACCGCTCTTGAACTTAAGGCTACTAACTTAAAGTAGGAGGGATTTATAAGCGTTCGCCACTCACAGATAGGATACTAGACACTTTTATTTTGCCTCTATTTTGACAGGACTTTTAAGATATTATACTATAATTCAGCTGAAATATTCTGTCAACGAATCATTTCTGAATCTATAAAATGCCTATAGATTCAGATTTCCTTTTTTGCGAGGATGATAATGAAAGGACTGCCCTTTTATCACTCTTATATTATACTTCAAATAAATAATCTTGTCAATAGCAAGCACTCCTTTTAAAAAAGCTATCAATCCCCTATGAATAATGAGAGAACCAGATAAAATTATTGCTGAAATATTAATTCCTAGCATCACCCCCTATTTTCTAGAACGGGGTCTTTTGTCGTTCGTTCTGCTGAACTCTCTCCTTAAAACCTTGCGGTTTTAATATTTCCACCGCGGGAAAACACCCAGTTTTCCCGTCGCCCTTTCTGAAAAATATCCCTAATTTTATGAGAGACCAAACTGCAAACAACAAAGAAATTCTTATCGCGAGCATTGTTCCCTATTTCTTAGAGCGCGATATTTTTTGGTATGAGCAAAATTATAAAAAAATAAAGCAAGCGGCAAAAAATCAACTTTGGTGGAAAGATAACGTGCTTTTTTTAGACAGAGATTCGCGGATAAATTTATTTGCCCTCTTGCGGCAAATTTCCGAAATGGGTTATCAAAAAGTTCAAACCTTGGGTGCGCCCGGCGAGTTTTCTCATCGAGGCGGTATTTTAGATATCTTTCCCATTAACTATCCTCATGCTTGGCGGCTGGAATTTTCTGGCCAACAAATTTCCAGTTTTGAATTTTTGTCCGTTGATATAATCAGAACCGAAAAGGCGATTCAAAAAGATTTAGCTAGCCGCCAAACTAAATCTCTACTTTCTTCTCTCAAGCCGGAGGAATTTATCGTTCACCTGGACCATGGCATTGGTAATTTTATTGGTTTTGCCAGCCAACCAGGCGGAGAAATTTCTCTTATTAATCCGACCGAAAAATCTAATGACCGTTTCTTCGTCGTTGAATATGCCAAAAAAGACCGACTCTATATTCCACTCGCGCTGGAAGAAAAATTATCCCGTTACGTTGGATTTGAGAAACCGATTGTTCATCGCCTCGGCGGCTCGCTGTGGCTTAAAACAAAAAAACAGGCCAAAGAAGACGCCCTGGCGCTCGCCAAAGAATTGCTGGATCTTTATGGCCAGCGAGCCGCCGCACGAGGCTTTCAATATCCAATTGGGAGTCAGTGGCAAAAAGAATTAGCTGATGATTTTCCGTATATTGAAACCGATGATCAGGCTCGAGCAATTGCCGATGTCGCTCGCGACATGGAATCGCCAAAACCGATGGATCGCTTAATTTGCGGCGACGTTGGCTTTGGCAAAACTGAAGTGGCTCTGCGCGCTGCTTTCAAGGCCGCCGAGTCCGGCCGGCAAGTTGCCCTGCTCTGCCCTACCACTATTTTAGCTAATCAACACTGGCATAATTTTTCTAGCCGTCTTAAAAAATTTCCGGTAAAAATTGCCCTGCTCACCCGCCTGCAGTCAAAAACAGAGCAACAAAAAATTCTCCAGGAACTAACCGACGGGAAATTAGATATTTTGATCGGCACTCATCGCCTGCTTTCAAAAGATATTCAGTTTCATAATTTGGGACTAGCCATTATTGATGAAGAACAACGCTTTGGCGTTAAGCAAAAAGAGAAATTTAAATCTTGGCGAAGTGAAATCGATATTTTAAGTTTATCCGCCACGCCAATTCCCCGCACACTGCACTTAACGCTCGCCGGCCTGCGCGATGTTTCGATTATCAATACTCCCCCGCCTGGCCGCCTACCAATCAAAACTTTTGTTCAGGCAACTAATAAAAAAATCATTAAAGAGGCCATCGCCAAAGAGCTGGCTCGCAACGGACAAGTTTATTATCTGCACAATCGCGTGCAAACGATTGGTCTAGCCGCGCGGGAAATTAAAAAACTAGCACCGGCCGCTGATATCGCTTTTATTCATGGCCGCATGAGCGAAAAAGAATTAATAAAAATTATGGATGATTTTGACACTAAAAAAATTCATGTTTTAGTTGCCACCACCATTATTGAAAACGGTTTGGATTTTCCAAATGTTAATACTCTAATTGTTGCCAACGCGGTGCGACTAGGATTAGCTCAAGCCTATCAACTTCGAGGCCGTATTGGACGATCGAATCAGCAAGCCTATGCTTACTTTCTATATAACAGTAAAAATTTAACCGATGATTCCGCCCAAAGGTTAAAAGCGCTTCAAGAAAATGAAGCGCTGGGTTCGGGCTATCAAATTGCTCTGCGCGATTTGGAAATTCGCGGCGCGGGCAATGTACTGGGCCGCGAACAATCCGGCCCCGTCAACTCCGTGGGACTCAACTTATATATGCAGATGCTGAATGAGTCGATTGAAGAGCTGAAATAAAAAAAGACCGCGTGACAGTTTTTGCTGCCTACGCGGTCGTGGTAGAAAATTAGCGATGCCCAAAGCTATGCCCTCGGGCGGCCCGAAAAAGCCATCAGAAAAGCGACGCTTTTTAACTTCATTCCAAGAATGAAAGGGTCAACTTCGCCAGTTTCCTGATCTGTCGCGTCGTCAATGCCGGCCATAATATAACAGCCGACCGGAGTCTGATCAACCAATTCGATCGCTCGCTCCGACGTTACGCCTTCTTCGACGATCGTTTCGTGAGCCCGTCTTTCCGGCGTGAAAAGCCTGTCAAATTCCTCTTTGCTGGCATAGCTGGTCCAGGTTCTAACTCCTCGGTACCCACCAGCTTCTTTGGTATAGCAGAAGACCACATTATATCCACCATCTGCTCCCGAAACATCGCGATGGTCACTCCTCTCCAAGGCATAATCATTTAGCGCAATTTCAAACGCGCGCTTGGGATTTCTAATCCCCAAAAAGATAAAGAAGGTCGACGCCCTCGACCCTTCTGCCACCGGCCATGAGTTATCACATAAAGAATCGAACCTTTTTCAAGTCTGTTCAATTCGCCTTTCTTCATCTCGTTCCTCCTTATTCAAGATTGTTAAAAGACTGACCCGAAGATAAAATATCTAACCCAATTTAAAAATATACTATATATTTATCCGCTATAAGTCAATAAAAAAGTCCGGCCGCCAGCAGCAACCGGACAAGAGGCAAAAACATGGATTAGTAAACTGACAATCCCTCCAGCTCGCACATATTAAACAAGGCGATTCTTCTTTCGGGACTATTTGGTTCCGTTTTTTCGCAAACATCCAGCCAGTAATTAAATTTATCTTCTTCTTTGGCCTCTCTTGCCGAGGCAATGAATTGTTTCATCCAGACTTCAACCAGCGGATCATTGAGAGGAATCCGATGGCGAATTTCCCGAAGATCGCAATGATCACCAGCAAGAATTAATCGCTCAAGAACATTCCGATCTTATTGGCACCTGATATTAAAATATCGCAGGTAATTCTTACACTGCTCCGGAGTACTGGCCAGTTCCGATGCTTTTTGATGGCCAATTTTATGCAGATTCCTCGTTAAGCGAAAACACTGATCCCTTAGAATCATCATCCATTCCTCGAATGATAGTCTATCCAAAATACCCCTGGGCAAATCCGGTCTCATACTGCGCTGTCCCTTTCCAAAGGGGGTTGTGGGCGGTTTTTCTATATCCTTATAACAGATGATTACTGCGCTGGATAGGCCAATCTCTCCAACAAATTCCTCAAAAGTTTTTTTCATGGCAAGCCCTCCCCTTAAATTGCCTACACGAATTTTTTAAGAACAAAACAGGTCGTAATTCTTTATTGCATACTATTAAAAAGCCCCCTCTCTGTCAAACAAATTTAGCCAAGAAAAAGAAAAGATGGTATAGTAGTAAAAGATTATGCATCAGGACGCTCGATATTTCCACGCTTTTAATTTATTTAATGAACGCATTGGCCCCGTGCGTTTTAAAAAACTGCTGGGCCATTTTGGTTCGCTAGCGGAGGCCTGGAAAAATGGTGGCCAGCAAGATTTTATTTTAGCCGGGCTAGAAGAAGATTTAGCTAGAGAGATTACGCTACGCCGACCGCAAATTGACTTAGACAAAGAACTAGAAAAATTAAACAAAGAAAGCATTGGCATTATAACTATTTTAGATGACGATTACCCAAAACTCTTAAAAGAAATATATGACGCGCCGCCCATAATGTATATTAAAGGCGCGCTAAAACCGGAAGACGAGTTCGCCATCGCGGTAGTTGGCACGCGCAAGCTTTCAACTTATGGACAGCAGGTTACGGCTCAAATTTCACGCGAACTGGCCCAAGCTGGTTTAACCATTATTTCTGGACTGGCACTGGGCGTTGATACACTGGCGCACCTAGCCGCCCTGGAACAGAAAAAGCGCACCGTTGCGGTGCTGGGATCATCAATCGACCGCTTTAACATTTTCCCGCCCCAGAACCGAAGCTTGGCCGAGAAGATTGCCCAAAATGGCGCCGTACTTTCGGAATACCCAATTGGCGCCCCAGCGTTGGCCCACCACTTTCCCAATCGTAACCGAATTGTAAGCGGACTAACCCTGGGAACGCTTGTCGTAGAGGCACCCGAAAAATCAGGCGCAATGATTACCGCCAATCACGCTCTGTCTCAAAATCGTGAAGTTTTTGCTGTCCCCGGCTCAATTTTTTCTAATACTTCCGCCGGGCCAAATATTTTAATAAAATCGGGCGCAAAATTAGTGGCCAGCGCCCAAGATATCCTGGAAGAATTAAATCTAAATAATCTCGCGCAAAACATTACGGCCCAAGAAATTTTGCCTGACACAATAGAAGAAGAATTAATTTTAAAAATTCTATCGCATGAACCAGTCGTGATTGACAAAATAGTTCAAGCGACTAAACTGAATACCGCAACAGTCAATTCCACCCTGGCGCTAATGGAAATAAAAGGAAAAATAAAAAATTTGGGCGGCATGCAGTATGTCCTTGCTAGATAATCATAAATTTATAATTTAGCCTTAAAATTTTAAAATGAATCTAATCATCGTTGAGTCGCCAACCAAAGCTAAAACTATCCAGCACTTTTTACCGGCTGGTTTTTCAGTTAAATCATCTTTCGGCCACGTGCGAGATCTGCCCAAAGGCAAATTAGGCGTGGACGTGGAAAACAATTTCCAGCCCAAATATGTTGTCTCTCTATTGGCGAGAAAACGCTTGGCTGAAATAAAAAAATTATTGCCCAAGGCAAAAAAGGTTATTCTGGCGACCGATGAGGACCGCGAAGGAGAAGCTATCTCTTGGCATTTAACTTATGCTCTCGATTTAAAAGGTAAAGAAATCGAACGGATTGTTTTTCACGAAATTACCAAGAAAGCGATCGAAGAAGCCTTAAAAAATCCACGCTCAATCGATATGCATATGGTTGATGCCCAGCAAGCCCGTCGAATACTGGACCGGCTAGTTGGCTATGAGCTTTCACCATTTTTATGGAAAAAAGTGGCCAAGGGACTTTCGGCCGGAAGAGTTCAGTCCGTTGCCGTAAGATTAATTGTTGAACGCGAGAGAGAAATTCAAAAATTTATCCCGGAAGAATACTGGAGCATCGAAGCGCTGCTAAAAAAATCAAAAGGCACCGAAGAATTTACAGCTCAACTGACCAAGCAAAACAATGTTGCGATTCCTAAGCTCGGTATCAAAACAAAAGAGGAAGCGGAAAAAATTACTGCCGATTTAGAAGAAGCTGAATATAAAGTGAGTCACGTTGAAAAAAAGGATGTCCAAAAACATCCCTCGCCACCTTTTGTGACAAGCACCCTTCAGCAAGAAGGCGTGAATAAGCTTTATTTTTCTGCCAAGCAAACAATGCAGATTGCCCAACAACTATATGAAGGCATTAATTTGGGAAAAAATGGTTCTGGCGGATTAATTACGTACATGCGAACCGATTCGACTAATTTAGCCCAAGAAGCGATTGATTCTATCGGCAAATATATTAAAGAGGAATTTGGCAAAGAATATCTACCGCTAACTCCAAGAGTCTATAAAACCAAATCGAAGGGCGCCCAAGAAGCGCACGAAGCTATCCGGTCAACTAATATTTCCTATGATCCAGAAAAAATTAAAGAATACCTGACACCGCAACAATTCAAACTCTATGATTTAATTTGGCGCCGGACACTGGCCTGCCAAATGGCCAGCGCAATTTTGACAACCGTCACCGCCGACGTTGAAGCCAAAAATAAAGACACCTATACTTTGCGCGCTAATGGTTCTCAAATAAAATTTGACGGATTTTTGAAAATTTACGAAGGAAAAATTCAAGAAAATATTTTGCCGGCACTAGAAAAAAATGAGCCACTCGATCTTTTAAAGTTGCAACCGGATCAACATTTTACTCAACCACCCGCCCGCTACAACGAAGCTTCTTTGATTAAAATGCTTGAGAGCGAAGGCGTTGGTCGACCATCAACGTACGCACCGACCATTACTACCATTCAGGACCGAAACTACGTCAACAAAAATGAAGATCGACGTTTTTCGCCAACCGAAATTGGTTTTACCGTCAACGACATTTTGGTTGAACATTTTCCCGAAATAGTGGATATTAAATTTACCGCTCATATTGAAGAAGATTTTGATAAGATCGCCGAAGGCGAAATTAACTGGGCAGAAGTCATTAAGGAATTTTATACTCCCTTTAAGAAGAATCTGATTGAAAAATACGATAATGTCGCTAACCAAAAGCCTGTACCGGAACAAACCGATAAGGTCTGCCCTAAATGCGGCGCCCCCTTATTGCTTCGAACCAGCCGATTTGGCAAATTCTATGCCTGCTCGAAATTTCCTGAATGTCGCTATACTGAAAGCTTGGATAATGGCTTAGGATTTTTTTGCCCCAAATGCGTCGAGGGAAAATTAGTTACTAAGCGCACTCGCCGCGGTAAAACTTTTTATGCCTGCTCTCGTTATCCAGATTGCGACTTTGCGCTTTGGGATAAGCCAACCGGCCAAAAATGCCCAGATTGCAACTCCCTGCTGGTGGAACATAAAACTGGTATCAAGTGCAGTAACAAAGAATGCAAATACAAAGAAGGCAAGAACAAACACGAAGATTAGACCCAGAAGATTAATTACTGTTTCTACATGTCTCGTCTATCTATAGTCCCGTGAAATGACCAATTCCCAATATCCAATGACCAATGAATTAAAAATCTAAAATCATTCTACTCACGACAGCAAGCAGAATATTAAAATTTTACACTTTGAAATTTAAATTTTTAATTTTTTCTCATGCCCGCAGCTACTTTGCAAAAACTTATTGAGAGATGCAAATGCAACAATCCCGGCTGCGATATTGACTTGATTGAACGAGCCTATAATTTTGCTACTCGAATCCATCAAGGCCAAAAAAGACTTTCTGGCGAAGACTATATTACTCATTGTTTGGCCGCGGCTGAAATCGTGGCTGACCTAAAAGTTGATACCAAAACTATCGCCGCGACTCTCCTACATGACGTACTTGATGATATCGAGGATGATAAAACCGCTTTGGAATTACGCGAAAAAGAACTCGAAAAAGAATTCGGGAAAGAAATCACCTCACTGGTTTCTAGCGTCACTAAGATAGGTAAAATTAAATATCATGGCATTGAGAGAGCCATGGAAAACCTGCGAAAAATGTTTTTGGCAATTGCCGAAGACATCCGGGTTATTTTGATTAAATTTGCCGATCGACTGCATAATATGCGCACGCTAGAATTTCAGCCACCCGAGAAACAGCAACGCATTGCGGCCGAGACTCTCAACGTTTATGCCCCACTCGCCGATCGACTAGGCGTGGGTCAAGTCAAGGGAGAGCTAGAAGATTTAAGTTTCCACTATTTAATGCCCGGCGAATATAACTGGCTCACTGATCAAGTCCGAGAACAGTTTACCGAACGAGATGCTTATTTGGCTAAAGTTGCCCCGGACCTTAAAAAAGAGATTCTCAAGGAGGGTATCAAATTAAAAGAAATCCATTGGCGCGCTAAACATTATTGGAGCCTTTACCGAAAATTGCAACGCCACGAAATGAATCTAAATCGAATTTATGATTTAGTTGCTCTGCGAGTAATCGTTGAAACCGTTGAAGATTGTTATGCTGTTCTTGGTTTAATTCACAAACTCTGGCGACCACTGCCGGGACGAATCAAAGATTATATCGCCCTGCCCAAACCCAATGGCTATCAATCAATTCATACTACTGTTTTCTGCCAAGGCGGGAAAATTACCGAGATTCAAATTCGCACTGTAAAAATGCACGAAGAAGCCGAACGCGGTATCGCCGCCCATTGGTATTATTCAGAACAAAAAGGCTTTACGGCTTACATTAAAAAAATCTTTACGCCAGCACCGGTCAAAGAGCTACACTGGATCCAACAACTTCAAGAATGGCAGAAAGAAATAAATGCTTCCCCCGAAGAATTTTTCAATTCATTAAAAATTGATTTTTTCAAAGATCGGATTTTTGTCTTCACGCCTAACGGCGATATTATTGATCTACCAGAAGGCGCCACACCGCTTGATTTTGCCTATAACATTCACTCCGATGTTGGTCATCATTATCAGGGCGCTAAAATTAATGAAAAAATGGTCGCCCTTGATACTCCGCTACAAAATGGCCAAGTGGTGGAAATTATAACCCAAAAACAAAGTCGGCCTTCTCGCGATTGGTTAAAATTTGTTAAAACTCACCAAGCTCAGAATAAAATTCGTCAGTGGCTCTTGAAAAACCAAAATGCATCGTTTGGCGATGGCGAAAAAGAAGAACCAAAAAAAGAAATACCGAAAGCCCAGCCACCAATTAATGCGAGACCAACGGTCACAAAAACCATCGTTGAAGTTGATGGCGACCCCAAAATCGCGACGATCTTGGCCAAGTGCTGCCACCCCCAGCCACCCGATGAAATTGCCGGTTATATAACACTAAGCCAACGCATTAGCATCCATAAAAAAGACTGCCATAATTTAACAAAAATAAAAAATGCTTCCAGGATAATAAATGTTAACTGGCGAAGAGAATGAAAAATCCCCCGCTCAGGGGGATTTTTAAATTGCAAATTTTTAATCTATAATTTTTTTAACTAGAATCTCCAACTCGTCCTTGTTTTCAAAATCGACTGCTAGTCGCCCGCCCACACCACTTTTTTTAACTTGCACCCGCTTGCCTAGATAAAGCTCGAGCCGCTGGGCAATCTTTTTAATTTCGGGATCAAACGCTACTTTGCGCTTGTGCCCCTGAACATAAACTTCGCGCGCCCGCTGCTCAATCTGCCGAACCGATAAATTATTTTTAATTACCTCATCGAACAAAGCAGCCTGAGCCGCTGGATTTTTTATACCCGCAATTGTTCGAGCATGACCCTCAGAGATTCGCCCTTGTCGTAAACCTTGCTGAATTAACTCGGGCAAATTAATTAATCTTAAAGTATTAGAAACATATTCTCGACTTTTACCAACTTTTTTAGCAATTTCCTCATGAGTTAAATCAAATTCTTCTTGTAGCCGCTTAAAAGCCTTAGCCCTCTCAACCGCGTTTAAGTCTGCCCGCTGAAGATTTTCGACCAAGGCCAATTCTAGTTTTTGCTGATCAGTTGAATCACGCACAATGGCCGGAACGTATGGCAGACCGGCTAATTTGGCTGCCGCTAAGCGCCGATGCCCCGCCACCAGTTGATATTCGACACCCTGTCCTCGATCAGTTTCTTTATAATTTTTTGTGACAATTATTGGCTGCAAAATTCCGTGCTGTTTGATTGAGGCTGCCAAATCTTTCAACGCCGAGTCTTCCATTTCATAGCGGGGCTGATACGGATTATCTTTTATCTTGCCAACCTCAATATCAAAAACACTCTCCTTGCGATCACGCAGCGGCCGAGAAGCTTTAGGATAATCAACTTCGGCCGAATTTCGCCTTGGCGGAATTAATGATTGTAGACCCTTACCTAAATTTGTCATAAAAATTTAAATTATAGTTTTATTTAAATTATCGCTACCCTCTTTATCCATTTTAATTATTTCTTCAGCTAGCTGCCGATAAGCCCGGCCACCCGGAGAAGCTGGCTCGTGTTGAAAAATAGTTTTGCCAAAACTTGGCGCCTCGGCCAAGCGGATGCAACGAGGAATCACCGAGTCAAAAACATGACCGGGAAAATGCAAACGAACTTCTTTCGCTACTTGCTGCGAAAGCTTATTGCGCTTATCAAACATGGTGAGCAAGGCACCCTTAATCCGTAAGTCACGACCCAAATTATCCTGAATTAAATTAACCGTTTTTAAAAGTTGCCCCAAACCTTCCAGCGCATAATACTCGCATTGCACCGGCACCAAAATTTCATCGGCTGCGGCTAAACCATTAATGGTCAAAAGTCCGAGACTCGGTGGACAATCGATTAAAATATAATCGTAATTAGTGCGCACCCGATGTAATAAATTATAGAGTCGAAATTCTCGCTCAGGCATACTAACCAATTCAATCGCCGCGCCCGCTAAATCGCCTCCCGCCGGAATTAAATCATACCCAAATAAATTAGTTCGGCGAATCACGTCTTCCGGATAAGAATCTTCCGCTAAGCCGTGATAAAGATTTTTCTCTAAATTTTCCGGATCAAAACCAAGACCGCTTGTCGCGTTTGCCTGCGGGTCTAAATCAACTAATAAAACATATTTTCCCAGGGCCGCCAAAAAAGCTGCCAAATTAGTAGTCGTGGTTGTTTTTCCCGTACCACCCTTTTGATTTACAACACTAATTATTTTTGCCATTACTCATATCTTACAACAAAAATCAAATTGACAAAAGGGGGTCAGATAGTTAGAATTGAACAGAAAATTGAAGCAGGCCGCGGTGGCGGAATAGGCAGACGCGCGCGACTCAAAATCGCGTGCCGAAAGGCATGAGAGTTCGATTCTCTCCCGCGGCACTAAAAAAGCACGAGCCAACTGTTTGGCTCGTGCCGAGAATCGAACGCCGGAATTAATTTTTCAACAGAAAAATTAATGAGGCGGTGGCTAGACCAAGGAGTGCGCCGGCGCGACGAGAGTCGAAGCCGATTCTCTCCCGCGGCACATTTTTAAAAAAGCCCCTAGTGGGCTTTTTTGTTTTGATATAGATTCAATAAATAGCAAACTAGCAAACCAACTAAAATTCCGATTATTGCGCCGGCTAGAACATCGCTCGGATAATGTACGCCAACATACACTCGCGCCAAACTGATCAAGACTGCCGCCGCTAGAAACCAAGCGCCTAATTTTTTATTATATAAATAGACCACCGTAGCTAAGGCGAAGAAAAAAGAAGCATGACCCGAAGGGAAAGAAGATTTGGCGCCATCATATGGAATCAGCTGATTCACAATCTCCGTCATAAACGGCCGGAGTCTTATGAAAAAATAATAGAAAGAGGTGGCCACCACAAAACGCGCTACCAGCGCCGCCGCTAGCGCACCAAAAACCATAAATATATTCCTAATTTTTTCCCTTCTGTCTTTGCCTATAAAAAAATAGATCAGCAGAGCGCCAACTAGTGGATATTGCACATAGCTAGCCAGATAGATGCCCAAATAATCCAACTTCACCCAATGGCCAGCCATGCCATTTATTTGTTGGAATAAATAATAATCGATACCTAATAAAGTCATATTAAATTGATAATATCTCTAATAATTTATCTTTATTTACCGGCCCGATCCGAACAATTTTTGGCTTTTCGCCCGATAAGTCCAGAACCGTTGATGGTTCACAACACTTCAGGTCGCCCGCATCTAAAATTAAGTCTGGTTTAAAAATATTTTTTTCAAAATATTTTATAACTTCGCCAATTTTAATGGTGGCCTGCTGACCGGAAATGTTAGCCGAGGTGGCTACATATGGCCGGCCCATGTTTTCTGATAAAAGATGCGTTAGTTTATAATCAGGAATTCGAAGGCCAATAGTTTGTTCCCGCGCTGTTAAAATTTCCGGCAGCTTATATTTTCGCCATAAAATTACCGTTACGGCACCCGGCCAAACAATACCCATCGCCCGCTCAATCTTTCGTTCAACCGTGGCCACTTTTTTGGCCATCTCGACATCGCGAACAATCACGGCTAGCGGCTTAGCTTCGCTTCGACCCTTAATTTTAAAAATTTTCTTAACCGCCTCCTCGTTAGTGGCATCGCATCCTAGTCCATAAACCGTGTCAGTTGGAAAAACAATTGTGCCACCGGCCAGCATAACCTTAGCCGCTTCAACAATGGCATCTTCTGAGTCTCTTAAGTTTTCTGGGTTAACCTTTAAAATTCGCATTTTTTGATTTTTTTATTCAATCACTTATTTGCTATTTGATTGGCCACTCTTCTACAATCAACGCCTTCTTGGCTCGATGCGGAATTTGTTGATAAATTTCTTCTGTCAAAAATGGCATAAACGGATGTAATAGCTTCAAAGAATCCGTAAGCACTTTCCATAAAACATATTGGGCTGTTTTTTTATCATTCTCGCTGGCTGGTTTTTTAAGTCTTAATTTTACGTCTTCGATGCATTTATCGCAAAAGCTGTGCCAAAAAAAATGATAAGCGCTTTGCGCTGCTTCATGAAAATCAAAATCATCCAAATCCTTAGTAATTTTTTTGATAGTCTGCTCTAACTCCCCCAAAATTTGCTTATCATTTTCCGTAAAATTTAATTCGATACCGGCCGGATCAAAACCTTCTAAGCTAGATAGGCTAAAACGCGCCGCGTTCCAAATTTTATTAGCAAATCTTTTTTGCGCTATAACTTTGTCTTCGCTGAAGGGCATATCGCTATCTGAAACTGCGCTGAAAATTAACGCCATGCGCAAAGCATCCGCACCATTTTCATCAACAACTGCCAAGGGATTAACCACATTTCCTTTGGATTTGGACATTTTCTGCTTATCTTTATCGCGAATCAAACCGTGCATATAAACATGTTTAAATGGTTCTTTTCCCGTTACGTAAAAACCCATCATAATCATGCGCGCTACCCAGAAAAAGAGAATGTCCCAACCCGTTTCCATAACCGCGGTTGGATAAAATTTTTCAAAATCCCCTGGTTTGCTAGTCTGCAGCGTCGCAAACGGCCATTGACCCGAGGAGAACCAAGTATCAAAGGTATCTGTTTCGGCAATAAATTCTGTAGCGCCGCATTTGGAACATTTCTCTGGATTGCCGTCCGAAACAACCCAGCAAGATTTTTCTTTATTGCAATACCAAATCGGCAGGCGAATTCCCCAAACAATTTGGCGAGAAATATTCCAGTCGCGAATATTACCCATCCAGTGTTGAAAAATCTTTTCGTATTTCTCGCTAACAAATTTTACATCGCCACTTTTTACCGATGCAATTGCCCGCTCAGCCAAGGGCTTAATTTTTACAAACCACTGTTCGGAGACTAATGGTTCAATCACTCGGCCGCATTTATAACAAACCCCAACAGAATGTTTGTACGGCTCCTCCTTTATTAAAAATCCTTGAACTTGTAAATCCTCCACGATTTTTTTGCGCGCTTCGGCAATTTTTAAACCAGCGTAGGAAACTCCGGCCGCCGCTGTCATCTTATCATCCTGGCCAATGACGGAAATTGTTTCCAGATTATGGCGCTGACCAATTTCAAAATCGGTTGTATCATGAGCCGGCGTTACTTTCACGGCACCCGTGCCAAATTCTAGCTCTACTGCTTCATCCGCTACGATTAAAATTTCTCTGTTAGTCAGTGGCAATAAAACTTTTTTTCCAACCAAATTTTTATAGCGTTCATCCGCCGGATTTACTGCTACCGCCGTATCGCCCAGCATCGTTTCTGGCCTAGTTGTGGCCACTTCAATAAAATTATCGGCTTCCCCGGCTAGCGGATATTTTATGTACCAAAGCTTGTCCTCCCGATCTTCATATTTAACCTCCAGATCAGAAAGACCGGTTTGATGTTTTGGGCACCAATTAATTATTCTTGGCCCACGATAGATCAAGCCATCGTTGTATAATTTTTCAAAAGTTTGATAAACAATTTTAACAATATCCGGATCTAGCGTGAATTTTTTACGAGACCAGTCACACGACGCGCCAAGTCTTTTCAACTGATCTTGAGCAACATTTTTATTCCCCTCAACGTAATCCCAAATCATTTTATAAAGAGTTTCTCGGTCAAATTGAAACCGGCTTTTGCCGTCCTTTTCTAATTTTCGTTCAAAAACCACTTGCGTTTCAAAACCAGCATGATCGGCACCTGGCAACCATAAAGTAATATCCCCCCGCAAGCGGCGATAACGAATTAAGATATCTTCTAGCGTCGTCATTAAGGCGTGGCCTAAATGCAATGCTTCGTTAGCATTAGGCGGTGGCATGATAATGCAATATGGCCTTATTCTTTTTTTGCCACCCTCAAGATCAGGCAAGTTGTCAGGATCGAAAAACCTGCCATCTTCCCAGAGTTTATAAATTTTATCTTCCACTTTTTTCGGATCGTATTGTGCTTCCATATGAAAAAATTTTACCTTAATTTAATCAAAAAATCCAGCTTGTTGCTAGATTTTCACTTAACTACCCATTCATTTAATCACTTTTTCTAATTCTGCCATTCCGCTATTTCCACAAAAAAAGTACTCCCCTTGCCCTCTCCCTCAGATTCAGCCCAAACTCGACCCTGATGAGCCTCAATGAGCTGGCGGGCAACATAGAGACCGATTCCCGCGCCTTCAGTGTGATAGTGAGAAGCCTCAGAGCCCCTAACAAACTTCTGGAATAAACTATTAATTTCTTCCGGCTTCATCCCCATTCCCGTATCCTTAATGGCAAATTGAATTTTATTACTCACTTCTTTCACAGAAACCTTGACCTCGCCCTTTTCAGTATACTTAACTGCATTGTCGATCAAATTCATCACTACCTGCCGTAATTTTTGCTCATCTGCCTTAACAAAAAGATCCCGCTCGCCCAGATCAACTATTAATTTTAATTTTTTCTTCTGCGCTTGAATATCTAATTCTTCGGCAACACTTTTAACCATTTGCGTTAGATTAATTTTCTGAAAATCAAATTCCATCTTCCCCCCCTCCATATGAGATAAATCTAATAGGTCATTAACTAATCTAATTAATCGCTCGGCGCTTTCATAAATTTTTTCTAATTTGTCATGAACAACTTTAGTCGTGCGACCATAAGAACCTTCCAGAATCATCGAGGTAAAGCCCTTAATCGCGGTCAGTGGCGTACGCAATTGATGAGAAGCAATCGAGATAAAATCCGATTTGGCTTTATCGAGTTTTTTCAAGTCCTCATTAGCCTGTTTCAGTTCTTTAGTTTGCCGCTCAACTTCTTGTTGCAGGGTCAGCGAAAATCCTTTTGCTTCTTCGTAAAGTTGAGCATTTTTAATAGCCATCGCCGCCTGCGAAGCAATCGTTTCTAATGTTCGCAAATCTTCATCATTATACATATCCCCAGACTCCTTCAATCCCAAGAAGATAACACCCAAAATTTCATTTTTAACGTTTAGCGGCACCACCGCGGCAACATTAACAGAAATCAATAGATCCACAACCTCTTTGTGCCGCCGATAAGCTGTGGCCTTGATTTCTTCGACCACCATAATCTTTGATTGCTTGCCGTACTCTTCTTGCAAACCACTGTCCTTAGGAAAATTTTTCCGACTGCCGAAAGAAAATCCATTATCAAATTGCACAATATATTCTTTTTTAAGCGAATCATAATTTAGAATACTAACTGCTTTAGTATGAAGAGAGCCCATCAAAACCTGGGCAATAAAATCATGAATCTCGGTGATCTCTAAAGTAGAGCGCAAGCCATCGCTCACTCGAGAAATTACTTCCCGACTGTCATAGAGAGATGAGAAAAAATATTTATTAGCTACCCGATAATAATAGTCGCGGATAGGTGAAAAAACCGAAACTGCCGCTATCAAAACGGCAATACTGGCATAAGTTGCGTACTCTGGCGCAAATTGATTGACCAAATACAAGACGCCCGAAGCCGGCACAGCCACTGCGACAACTGAAAGAACGTAAACAATAGAACGACGCAGGGCCAGTTTAATATCTAACAAACGATGAACGATGATAGCGTAAGCGATAAAAACGACCATAATTAGAGACAAAATTTGCCCCGCCCAGTTTAGAGAAAAAACACCAAAAGTTGGTAAGATTAGATTCGTAATCATGCCCAACGTTGAAGCCAAAAATGTTCCCCAAAAAACATAACTGATCTGAACCCGAAAGATACCCGAACTCTTGTGCCGTCTGATTAATAAATTAACATAGGCCCAAATAAAAAATACTGATATAAAAAGACTGTACAAAAAATACTGCTGGCCGAAAACGATTGTTTTCTCCTCGCCCGAAGCAAAAATAATACTTTTGATTATTTTATCCGTAAAAATAGTTAGCCAAAAAATCGCGCTACCAACAATTACAACGGTAGCAATAATACTCTTTTTTATCTTTTCTTTTCCTTCCGGAAAAACATACGAAAATAACAAAAAACTACCCACGATAAAAATTGGAGCTAAATATAAAATTCGGCACCAAAGGAGAGAAACATCAATTGTCAAAGAAGATCGATATAAAACCATTCCTAGTCCCCAGAAACAAACACTAAAAGCGATTAAAGCATAAAGCTTATTAACGATTTTATTTTGACCTTTTTGCAAAATAAAAAAACCTAAAAATAGGTTTATAATCGCCGAAACAATAATTATGATATTTTTTAAATCCATGAATAATTTTTAGATTCTAGATTTGCGAGAATAACAATCGTTAAAACAGAAACTCGCACCATACGAAAATGGCTAAAATCCATAAGCTACTAAAATTATAACAAACTCTAGAATTTTTGTTAAATGAAAAACCGGTAATGCCTTGCGAGACATTACCGGTCACTTTTTTACTGAACCAAGTGAGCAAAGAAGCCAAGCTCCTTTGCTTTCTGGTTGAACTCTTGTTGAGTGCAACCATTAAATTCCCCCGTCGCGGAAGCCATGATAGCTTCAACCGCGCAGCCGGGAATCCAATTTGGTTCATACCCGGGCAAACTGGGATAGAAGGACGTGTCCTTCATCCCAACGGCCACCTTGTAGAAGTTAACGCCGGTCGGACGATCCACGATCTTGGGATGTGTATCGTCGATCACGATCGCGCCTTCTTTCAGGTGTCGCACATACGGAGAAAAATCTTCTCCCTTTGGTGTCAAAACAACCACGATATCTGCCCGAGGCAGAAAGACCCTCGCATCTTCATCGAGAGCAACTATTCCGCCCGGCATAGTCTTGGTCATATTAAGAGCATCCGTGTCCACTCCAATAGCTTTCATGCCATTGGCACGCATCTCTTTTAAAAGCAGACCACCAACATAACCGACACCGACGACGATAATTCCGACTTCGGATAAATTCAAGTTATGTTTCTTAGCCGCTTCAGAGATAGTCTCCATAACGCAGAAGACTGTTCCCTTATTGCCCCGAACAAATGGCTCTTCGATGGTCACGCCATTTCGAGTCATCATGCCCGGAACCTGTCCCGCAACAGCAACGGCGCGGGAACCGACCAGAGCATTCAGCCAGGCAAGGCGCTTTTTAACAGTTTCGCAAACATCTTTACCCGAACCAAATTCTCTAGCGGTGTTGGGAACGACAAAATATAATCCCCGAACACCCGATTGACCCTTGGAAATAATTCCACCCACCGTAGGCTTCTTGGAGAAAAACCACGAGCGAGCAAGTTTCCGCGGACAATAACCATCAAGGTCGCGAGGCGAACCCGGATAAACCAAGAATAAATAATCAAAAACCTTAAAGATTCTTAGTGCACCAAGAGCGGCCCACACAACCCACCGAAGAATAAGACTGGCGAAAATGAAACCTGTTTGTCTTGCCAGCCTCATCCAGTTAAACTTTTTCCTTCTGACGCTTTTGGGGGCATCGGAAGGAATTTCAATCTTTACGCGGATCTCTGTTCCGACTAACATTCCGACACCTCCTTAGTTGAATTTTTAGTTTGTGATTTTCATATAGGCCGCCAGCCCGATAAAACAAACCGCACCGGCGACACACCTGACAAAAGTCACTGGGGCCTTAATGGCTTCCAGAAAACATGCGCCCGCCATCTTCATAGCCAACCCCGGAGTTATGCTAAACATAGCAGCACCTCCGTTCTTTCCCTTTCGGAATGAATAACCCGATAGCGATGTACAGAAATAAAAAAATTATGAGTCCGGCCTGGTAGCAAACAGAGAAGACAAAGTAGAAAAATCCTTGCCTCTTGATATCTTCCCAGGAGCCGGATCTGTCTCTAAAAAACATCAGACCACAGACAACGATAAAGATTGCCGGAATTATTCCAAGAAGGAAAAATCCCGCTTCGATCAGAAAATCTCCCACGCTTCTCAAAGCTTTCATGGAATCCTCCTCTTTCTTTTTTATTTTTTAAGCTTCTATCCCGTCCAGCCACGTTAGCCATTTGGCTTCGTCGCTAGACACCCTAAACAAAAATGGTTTGAAAATCATCTTTGTTCAATTTGCCTAGCTCTGATTATCGTTGGTCTTTTTTATCGTTTTCAAATTTTCCCAACACGCCGACCATCAGCATAAAAAGAGCTGGAATTGCCGCGATCGAAAGGATTAAAATTATAATCCCCTTACTGCTCATAAGCTTTTAATCGCTCAAATCTGTAAAACTTAAGCGAAATTTTACTTGATTAAAGGCCTTTTCCACGCCTTAGCTTAATATCCACATTATAGCCAGATTGCAAAACATTGTCAAGAAACTACCGACAAAATTATCAACAGCCCCATTATAGCCCAAAAAACCCGCTTATTTAGCGGGTTTTTGCTGTTTAGCTATGTTAGATGTTTGGTAACAAAACACCAAGATTACGGGGTTAATCGCTTAACGTCGCGGGGAAATAAAATTGCTTCTTTAATACTGGCTAACCCCAACATTTGCTGAATTATACGTTCGGAGCCCATTCCCCAACCACCATGCGGCGGCATCGCAAATTTAAAAACGTCTAAATAATATTCCATGCCATCCGGCTTAACACCTTTCTTTTTCATATTAGCAATTAATTCATCGTATTTGTGGATGCGCTGACTGCCAGTGGTAATTTCCATACCTTTGTACAACAAATCAAAACCTTCTGTCTCCTCCGCGTTGTCCGGCGACGGCATTGTGTAAAATGGTTTATCTTTCCAAAAATAACGCGTAATAAAAATAAAATCGGAATTAAATTCTTCTTTAGCGTAGCGCCCGGCCAATCGCTCGCCTTCCGGATCGATATCCGTTCCTTCGGCAATTTCATGATTATATTTTTTCTTAATGATTTCCCTAATCTCCGCTAGCTTAACCGCCGGAATTTTTTCTGGCACAAAAATATCGTCAACATTGTATAAAGATAAAAAACCCGATCCTTCTTCCTTAACTCGAGCAAAAACTTCCACCAAAACTTTATTCAGCATCGCCATTACATCACCGAAGTTGTTAATGAACCCCATCTCTGCGTCCAAGCTGATGTATTCGTTAACATGACGCGTGGTAAAATGCGGTTCAGCCCGAAAAGTTGAACCAATTTCAAACACTCGCTCAAACACACCCACCATCATTTGCTTATAAAATTGCGGGCTTTGGGCCAAAAAAGCTGATTGCTCAAAATATTTTATCTTAAAAAAATTCGCGCCACCTTCAGAAGCCGCTCCCAAAATTTTTGGTGTTTTAATTTCCGTAAAACCATTATCACGCAAGACTAAACCGTAATGCTTAAGCAACAAATCGTAAAGCTTAAAAATCGCCTGAATTTTTGGATGACGCAAAGATAATGCTCGCAGATCTAATAAAGTTGGTAACTGCAAATTAAGGTCTTTCTTCGATAGATCAATTGGCAGGTCTTCGGTGCTAGTATTAATCACCTTAAATTCGCCGCCCATGATTTCACAGCCACCCTTAGCTCGTTCATCAACCTTTACCGCTCCCGCTACTTCAATTGCGTCGCCAGTCTTAACCTCAACTTCTTTCTCCCAAACGATTTGAATAGAACCAGTATAATCTTGAAGCTGCGCAAAAGTTACCGCGCTTAATTTGCGGACATTCATCACTCGACCCATCAGTGAAACTGACTGACCAGCCTTTTCTTTAACTTCTTTAATTAGCGATCTTGTCATATAGCTCGCTTAATAATTAGCGTTTTTATTATATCAAAAGATTTAGAAATAATCGACCCCTCAGGTCAAATAACTTTTATTTGACAAATATTAAAAAAATATGTTAAATTATAGTTAGTCCCCTAACAATCCAATCCGCTCAGAAGGAGGAATAATTATGTTTCTAGAAGGCAAAAAAGTTGGTTTGCGACCCATTCAGATAGAAGATGCTGCCCTTTTTCAAAAGTGGCTGACTGATCAAGAAATCATTCAGTATCTGATGGTTTATCTACCTATGACCCGCCTGGTTGAAGAGCAGTGGATCAGGGAAACCAGCCAATCAAAAAACGATGTCGTCCTGACCATTGTGACCAAATCGCCCATCGATGGCAAAGCCATTGGCAACGTCGCCCTCCACCGAATCAATCATAAAGATAGCCACGCCACCCTTGGTATTTTCATCGGCGAAAAAGACTACCACGAGTGCGGCTATGGCACTGAAGCGGCCGGATTGATGATCGGCTACGGATTTAACCAGCTGAATCTCCACCGCATTGATTCCAGTGCTCTGGCTTTTAACCCGCGCAGCATTGCGATGCACCGCAAGCTCGGCTTCAAAAAAGAAGGCCGCCAACGCCAAAAGATTTTCAAAAATGGCGCCTATCAAGACGAAATTCTGTTCGGCCTTCTGCGAGAGGAATGGAAAGGATAATTATTACAACAAGTTCCATGAAATTAAAAAGCCCCGAGAACTCTCGAGGGCTTTTTTGTTATAAAAAATATCTTATCGTTTAATAATTTCTTTACCGCCCATATACGGTCGCAGGACTTCCGGAATTTTTACCGAGCCATCGGCTTGCTGATAATTTTCTAAAATTGCAATAAAGGTTCGAGGTGAAGCCAGCGCCGTGTTGTTCAATAAATAAGCAAATTTATGCTTACCATCTTTATCAACGTAGCGAACATTCAAGCGCCGCGACTGCCAATCCAAAAAATTACTAGCTGAGCCGGTCTCGCCCCATCGGTCCAGTCCCGGCATCCAGGCCTCAATATCAAAAGCGCGATACTTTCCCGGACTCATATCGCCCGTGCAGATTTGTAACAAGCGATACGGCAAACCCAAGTCCTCATGGAGCTGGCGGCTCACGCCAACCATTTCTTCTTGAATTTTATTAGCTACTTCAACATCGGCCGGCGCAAAAACCACTTGTTCAACTTTCATAAATTCATGCACTCGATAAATTCCCTTGGTATCTTTTCCGTAGGAACCAATTTCGCTGCGATAGCATTGGCTAAAACCGCAAAAACGCATCGGCAAATTTTCCTCTTTCAAAACCTCGCCAGCGTGATAAGCCAAAAGCGACGGCTCGGCCGTGCCCACCAAAAATTTCTTTTCTTTGCTTTGCGAACCATCAACCTCCTTATCCCTGTTAGCAACTTGATAAATTTCATCTTTTTCGCCATCATACTCTTTACCGCTAAAATAGCCACTGCCGAACAGCGCGAATTCCCGAACTAGTGTCGGCACAATCATTGGCGTATAGCCTTTGCCAACCATTTTATTAAACGCGTAAAGCATGACCGCCATAACTAGTTGTGCGCCCTCGTTTTTTAAATAATACCCGCGGTATCCCCCAACCTTTGTCCCTCGTTCCAAATCTAAAATATCCAAATCTTTGCCAAGTTGAATATGATCTTTGGGCTCGAAATCAAATTTAGGAATCTCGCCCCACGTTAAAATTTCGACATTATCATCAGAATTTTTGCCAATCGGCGTGTCATTCGATGGCACCGTTGGCACTTTAAGCATCAACTCATCATATTGTACATCTATTTCTTGCAGCTCTATGTCTAAAGATTTTTGTTCTTCCTTTAATTTTTTCGCTTCTTCAATATTTTCCCAACCTAGTTTTTTCTGTTGCGCTCGGGCATTTTCAATTTTTGTGATCAGTTCGCGCCGCATCTCATCCAACGATAAAAGTCGATCAATATTTAAATCAATATTTTTGTTCTTAATCGCTCCTTCAACCGCCTCCTTGTTTTCCCTGATAAATTTTATATCCAACATATAATAGGCTTATAATACCTTTTTATAATATCAAGATTTTAAACCGTTGTCTATTTTAAAAAACTTACCATCTATTTGACAATTTTCTAGCTAAAACTTAAAATATAGCTACCAATTAAATATGGCCCTGATACAGACTAACCACCTGTTGAGCCATCGTGTATCGCCAACGATAAAGGTGAGCAAAGTGCCCAGAAATTACGGGAAGCTGAGTGGAACCACCCTGCCCAAAGCGGAGTCTCAGCATCAGGTAATTTTTGGGTAATTTTTATTAAATTTTAAAATAAATAAATTTATGGAAAATAAAAATGACAAGCTAGAAGTAATCCGCCATTCGCTATCTCACCTAATGAGCATGGCCGTGCAAGAATTATATCCGCAAGTCGGCTTGGGCGTTGGGCCAATAATTGAAAATGGTTTTTATCAAGATTACGATTTGCCGGAAGCAATTACGCCGGAAATTTTACCTAAATTGGAAAAACGGATAAGAGAGCTTATCAAAAAAAATATCGAATTTAAACAACACGATATGGATTTTGCCGAGGCTTATGAATTATATAAGCTCGATCCATATAAAACCGAGCTCATTAATGATTTAAAGGCGGCCGGTGAAAAAAATGTCTGTTTTTATAAATCTGACACATTCGACAATCTTTGCGCCGGACCGCATATTGGCTCAACCAAAGAAATCAGCTTGGATGCTTTTAAATTGACCAAAATTGCCGGCGCTTATTGGCGCGGCAACGAAAAGAATAAAATGCTCACCCGAATTTATGGTGTAGCGTTTGAAACCAAAGAAAAACTGGATGATTATTTAAAAATGCTAGAAGAAGCTGAAAAACGCGATCACCGAAAATTGGGCAAAGAACTAGAACTATTTATGATCTCGGAAGACGTGGGCAAGGGGTTACCACTGTGGCTACCCAAAGGCGCATTCATCAGAAAAAAATTAGAAGATTATATGTACACCAAAGAATTGGAACGCGGCTATAAATATGTTTATACGCCAGTTTTGACGCATAAAAAACTTTACGAAACTTCGGGACATCTAGCTCACTATAAAGATGATATGTATAGCCCAATTGACATTGAAGGTGAAAAATACTATTTAAAACCGATGAACTGCCCGCACCATCACATGATCTATAACAATAAGCCCTTAAGCTATAAAGATTTACCCTTAAGAATGGCCGAATTTGGGCTCTGCCATCGCTTTGAACGTTCGGGCGTTTTGACTGGATTAATTCGCGCTAGATGTTTTACTCAAAATGATTCCCATATCTATTGCGCCAAAGAAGATTTGAAAAAAGAATTATTGGAAGTGTTAGATTTATTTCGAGAGGTCTATGAAGATTTCAACATCAAAGATTATTGGTATCGCCTGTCGCTGCCGGACTTTAATAATAAAGAAAAGTATGGCGATATTGAAAATAAAGAAATGTGGACAGAAGCAGGCCGAGTAACGGAAGAAGCGTTAAAGGAATTCGGCGTAAAATACGTGATGGGCGAAGGCGAAGCCAGTTTCTATGGCCCAAAAATTGACGTCCAAATTAAAAATGTTCTGGGCAAAGAAGATTCTATCGCGACCGCGCAAGTTGATTTTTATTCACCCGAACGATTTGGCCTGGAGTTTACTAACAACAAAGGAGAAAAGGAAAAACCCGTTATTGTTCATCGGGCAATCATGGGTTCTTTTGATAGGTTCTTCGCTTTTCTCGTTGAGCAAACTGCCGGCGCCTTTCCAGCTTGGCTGGCCCCAGAACAAGTTTGGGTTTTGCCAATCAGCGAAAAACATATTGAATACTCTAACAAAATTACTGACCAATTACGCGCCGCTGGGCTTCGCGTCTTGGCTAAGAACGAGAGCGAAAGTATCGGCAAGAAAATCCGCACGGGTGAGCAACAAAAAATTCCTTATCTTTTAGTCGTCGGCGACAAAGAAGTTGAAGCCGGCGCTGTAGCTGTGCGACAACGCGGCCAAGGTGATTTGGGGCCAATGAAAACTGAAAAGTTTATTGAAAAAATAAATCAAGAAATAGAAGAAAAGATTTAACATAAATAAAAACCCCTCGCTTGAACGAGGGGTTTTTATTTATGTTAAATTATAATTTCAGCTTAACCTCTAATTGCTTCTCTAGGCGATCAAAAATCTTTTTTCTAATTTCCTGTGTTTGCTCGGATGAAATTTGTTTAGTCGTGTCCAAATATTCAATCGCTAGCGTTAAAAAGTTTTTGTAGATGCCCTTGAAATTTAGTTTTAAAATTCGCCCATCGCTTTCCAAAATTATTTTTTCAATTTGCGGATAAACCACTTCCCCATTTGACGAAACAACAAACGTTAAGTCTTCTTTAATCGAATTAAAACCGCAAAGTGGCTGATAGGTTTTTACTGATACTGCCTTCTTAACTAATTCTTCAAAATCTAGCTCGGCCGTTAAAATTCCCTCCTTCTGCTCTTTAACTTCAAAATTAATAAGATTCTTAACGCCAATCTCTTTCTGCAACGCCTCGATAACACCCTTGAATTCTAAAAACTCCATCCCCTTAACCACTAAGCCTAATCTCAACGGCTGGGTTGGCAATTTCCCTTCCTGCGGCAAATAGACATTAGCTAATTCAAAAACTTTAATTTTCTCGCCATAGCCAAGATTTTTTTCTAGCACCTCTGCCAGTTGCGGTAAAAGAGAAGTCCGAAAATATTTAAATTCTTCCGTCAGCGGATTAGCTAGTTTTAACGCCCCATCGCCCGCCAAATTTTCATTTGTGGCGGAATTGGTATAGCACTCAAAAAATCCCTGATGTTTCAAGAAGTTTTTCGCTTCATCTTCCAGAAAAAATAACTTTTGATCGGCGCTCTTTGGCAAATCGCCGGTTAATAATTTATTAGGTAATTTATAGTAGCCATAAAACCGAATAACTTCTTCGGCCAAGTCTTCGGGCAAATCAATATCATCATAGCGCCAAGACGGCACCTTAACTTTCTGACCGACCGACTCAAAGCCCAGTCCCTGTAAAATTTCATTAACTTCTTTTTCGCTAATTTCAATCCCCGCTACCAGATTTATTTTTTCGTAATCAACCACCACCTCTTTAGGTAAATATTCCACATTCAAGATATCAATCAATTTTGAAGCCTCCTTAGCACTAGCATATTGCTTCATCAAATCTGCCGCCTCTTTTAGCGCCGACACAACGGCATCAAAATCAATACCTTTCTCAAAGCGTAGCGCCGCCTCCGTTCGGTGGCCCAAGGCCATTGAAGATTTGCGAATTCGCACTGGATCATAGACTTGAACAAATAATAAAACTCGTTTAGTATTTTCATCCACTTCGCTGTTTTGTGCGCCCATAATGCCACAAAGGTCGATCAAGCGACCTTCGCCATCTTCAATCACGATCACACCCGCCGGCAATTCGCGCGTTGCGCCATCCAGGGTCACCAATTTTTCACCTTTTTTCGATTCTCGCAAAATCATTTTAGCACCTTTGATTTTATCATAATCAAAAGCGTGCATCGGCTGACCCTTATCAAACATCAAGTAGTTTGTAATATCAATAATATTATTTAACGGCCGCTGCCCCACTGCCTCTAGTCTTTCCTTCATAAAATCCGGCGAATCCTTAATCTGGACATCTTCTAAAACTAATGCGCAAAAACGCGGCACTAAAGATTTATCCGCTATTTGTACATCTAATTTTAATTTATCAACCTCGCTGATCTCTTTATTTTTAACTTCTTGCCAATCGGCTTTAAATCCAAGCCGCGGCAAAAGCGCCCGCAATTCTCGGGCAATACCCAGAACCGAAAGAGCATCGCCGCGATTGGGGGTTATTTCAATTTCAAAGACTGATTCGCCACCGGGCATTTCGATAATCTTTTCTACCGAAAAAGCATGGAGTGATAAAGCATTAGCAATATCCGCCGTTTTTGCGTCGGTTTTAACATAATCCTTTAGCCAATTTTGCGGGACTAAAATATTCATAAAAGACTAGAATTGTTCCAAAAATCTCAAATTATTATTAAATAAATGCCGAATATCATCAATCTGCGTTCCTGATTTCATCATATAGGTTCGCTCAACACCCCAACCAAAAGCAAAACCGGTATAAACCTTGGGATCAATGCCCCCGGCTCTTAAAACATTGGGATGAACCATGCCGGCGCCACCCAGCTCCATCCATCCGCCTTTACAGAGTTTACAACCCTTACCCAGACATAAACCGCAATTTATATCTACTTCAAAACTGGGCTCAGTAAAACGAAAATCATATGGCCGCAAACGAATTTCCCGGCCTGGTCCGAAAAAGTTTTTGGCAAAATAATCCAGCGTGCCTTTCAAATGCGAAATACTGATTCCCTTATCAATTGCTAATCCTTCAAATTGAAAAAAAGTTTGAAGATGCCTAATATCTTCCTGCCGTCGGCCGCAACGCGAAATACCGAGCATTCGAATTGGCAACTCACCCTTTAGCATTTCATGGACCTGGCCATTGGAAGTGTGAGGAGTAATCACTAATCGGCCGTATTTTTTATCGGCCGGCGCGTCCACAAAAAAAGTTTCCCATTCATCCCGCGCCGGATGCGTGACGGGAATATTCAGGGCGTCAAAAGCAAACCATTCCCAATCAATTTCTGGGTGCCGCACGCGCACAAAACCGAGCGGCTTAAAAATTTCCACGATCTCCCTAATCGTCTGCGTAATAATATGCAAATGACCCGCCTCAACTTTTTTGCCCGGCAGCGTTTTTAAAAACTGGTCCAGCGGTGATTCTACTTTTTTATTAAAAAATCGCTCCTGCAGATCAACAATTTCCAGTTCAATCTCGCTCTTCATCTCGTTTATCTTTTTACCAAATTCTTTTTTCTCTTCCGTTCCTAATTTAGCGAACACCTCAAAAAGCTGAGCGATTTTGCCCTTTTTACCAATATACTTTTGGCGCAGCTCTTCAAAATCAGCCACCGAAGAAATCTTCTTGGCATCAGCTTTAAATTCGCCGACTAGATTCTTTAATTCCTTTAAATCCATATAAATATGGTATCAAAAACCTACAAAAGTGTCCATTGCCGCTTGAACCTTCATTCCTAAATATTGTAAAATAAAATTTGACAAAGTCCAGGCTCCGCGATTATACTCAAAATATGATTAACCTAGAACTACGAAAATTAGGCCTAAAAGAGAAGGAGGTCAACGTCTATTTAGCTGCTCTGGAGCTGGGCTTTAGCTCGGTTCAAAATATCGCTAAAAAAGCGGCTATCTCCCGCCCAACCGCCTATGAGATTATAAAAGAATTGACTGGCAAGGGCCTAATGAAAGAAGTAAAAAAACAAGGCACAACTCAAGGTGAGCGAACCTTTTTTGCGGCTGAATCACCAGATAATTTGCTCGGGCTTTTGCGGGTGCAAAAACGCGAGATCGAAGAAAAAGAACGGGAGTTTGTCCGAATTATTTCGGCTCTGCGCGCTAAATATAATATTGCCGGCCAATCAGAAATTAGATCATTTGAAGGCAAGAATGAAATCAAAGTCTTGCTAGATGACTTTTCTCAAAGTCAAACTGCCAATATTTATTTCATCGGCACTGATCAAAATAATTTAAAGGCTTGGCGAGATAAATTACCCGAAATTAAAAAGAGGCTCGGCGAAATGAAATTAAAAGAAGCCCCAAAAGACATCCTCGGAAATTTAATAATTTATGATAAAATAATTTATCTAATTTCCTCCGACGAGGCACTCCTAATTGAAAACAAATTCGTTGTCGAATTAATAAAATCCCTAATCACATAACTCTCCATCAATTTGAGCGAGCAAACAAGAATGTTGGAATAACAAAAACCCCGCGAGTGCGGGGGTTTTAATTTTATAAAAATTAATAAATGATATTCATCGCTTCCTTAGCGTCTTTTAGGGTTTGCACCGCGATAGCTCGCGCCCGTTCGGTTCCTTGTTTTAAAATTTTCATCACTTGCGCCGGGTCTTTTTCTAATTCTTTTCTCTTGGTTCGAATTGGCGTTAGAAAATTTTCCAAAACTTCCACCAAATAGTTTTTAACCGCCACATCCCCCAGCCCACCGCGCCGATAATGTTCTTTTAACTCCTGAACTTTCTTTTTATCCGAGGCAAAAGCATCTAAATAGACAAAAACCATATTACCTTCAACTTTTCCTGGATCATCAACTTTAATATGATTTGGATCGGTATAGGCTTCAAAAACCTTCTTCTTAACCTCGTCCGTCGAATCGGAAAGATAAATGCAATTGCCCAGTGATTTGCCCATTTTACTCTTGCCATTAATTCCGGGTAAACGAGAAACTTCCGAAACTAAGCCTTCGGCTTCGACCAACGCATTCGTCTTATAAATCCGATTAAACGCCCTAACAATTTCATTAACCTGCTCCAAAACCGGCAGCTGATCTGCCCCTACCGGCACTAGATTAGCTTTAAAAGCGGTAATGTCAGCCGCCTGTGAAATCGGATACATCAAAAATCCAGCTGGTACGCTTCTACTAAAACCCCTCTGCTTCATCTCGTCCTTGACCGTTGGATTTTTCTCCAACCGCGCCACCGTTACCAAGTTCAAGTAGTACATTGTTAACTCTGAAATTTCCGGCACCATTGATTGAATTAAAATCGTTGAAATTTGCGGATCAATACCAACCGAAAGATAGTCAAAGCCCAACTGCAAAACGCTTTCCCGCACAAGTTTTGGATCTTCAGCATGATCGGTTAGCGCCTGCATATCGGCAATTAGAATATTCTGCTGGCATTCATGCTGCAATCTCACCCGATTGGCCAAAGAACCAATATAATGCCCCAAATGCAAACGACCGGTTGGCCGATCACCGGTCAGAATAATCTTCTTTTTATTTTCGTTTTGTTGGCTCATTACCTTAATTCTAATTTAATTATCGCTTCTGGTCAATTTTAAGATCACCTCAAAATTATCATCGACAGCTGCTTTAACACGATGCTCAAAGCCGCAACGCTGACACTTATAATGAATAATTTTCTCGCCACCTTTAATTTCAATACCCGCCGGCTCCATATCGCCGCCGCAAGAGGCCTGCCGATCACCCGGGTTGATATCCACGTGTTTTGACCATAGGCAACTTGGGCAATGATCGGTATAACCGGTGCCCAGCACTTTAGTGCCGCATTTGGCGCAAATAAAATCTTCTATTTTGCGTTGGAATTTTTTAGATTGCATAGCTATAAAATACCGACTTTATTGATAAAAATCAAATCTTTGGCTATACTAAGAGCATGAAACCCCGTTAGAGTTTTTATAAATCTACTCTATCGTGGTTAAAAAATTATCATGAAAAACTCTAACGGGGTGAAACAATCTCTCTTAACCGCTAAAACTTTACGCGAAGCGCCCAAAGACGAAGAAAGCATTAACGCAATTTTATTAACCCGCGCCGGCTTTATTGATAAGCTCGCCGCCGGAATTTATACTTTTCTGCCGTTGGGGCTACGCGTTTTGCGCAAAATTGAAAATATTATCCGAGAAGAAATGACGGTCATTGGCGGCCAAGAAATTTTAATGCCGGCTCTGCATCCCAAAGAAAATTGGACTAAAACCGGTCGCTGGGAATCGCTAGACGTGCTTTTTAAATTAAAAGGTATGGGCGATCGAGATTACGCGCTTGGCTCTACCCATGAAGAAATTGTTGCGCCGTTAGCTAAAAAAATGGTTTTATCATATAAAGATCTGCCTTTTGCCCTATTTCAGATTCAAACGAAGTTTCGCAACGAAGCACGAGCCAAATCTGGTTTATTGCGCGGCCGAGAATTTTCCATGAAAGATCTATATTCCTTTCATGCCAGCCAAGAAGATTTAGATAATTATTACCAACAAGCCACCGCTGCCTATTTTAAAATTTTTGAACGGTGCGGCCTGGGCGAGAAAACTTATTTAACGGCAGCTAGTGGTGGCTCATTTTCTAAATACTCACACGAATTTCAAACGGTTTCCGAAGCCGGCGAAGACACAATCTTTGTTTGCACCAGCTGCAAAAAACTAGCGATTAACAAAGAGATTAAAGGCGAAACCAAAACCTGCCCGATGTGCGGCGGCATTGGCTTTGAAGAAGTCAAAGCGATTGAAGTTGGCAATATTTTCAAACTCGGCACCAAGTATTCAAAGCCCTTCGATTTAAAATTTAAAGATCAAAATAGTCAAGAGCAAAATGTTCTGATGGGTTGCTATGGCATTGGACCCGGTCGCGTGATGGGGACAATTGTAGAGACAAGTCATGACGATAAAGGCATTATTTGGCCAGAGAGCGTCGCGCCTTACAAATATCACCTATTGTCACTGGGTGATTCGGCCGAAGTTAAAAAAGCAGCCGATGAACTCTACGAAAAACTAACCGACAATAATTTGGAGATTTTATACGATGATCGCCCCCTTCCCGCTGGCCAAAAATTTGCCGAGGCTGATTTGTTTGGCCTGCCCTATCGCCTGGTTGTTTCCGAGAAAACCCTAGCCAAAGATTCAGTGGAAATAAAGAAAAGGACAGAAGCAGAAGCTAAATTAATAAAAATGCCTGATTTGATAAAATCGCTGAAATAATAACTCTTTTATAAAAACAACAACCCGTTCCAAGCTGGAACGGGTTTTACTTTTACTTAACATATTTTTTAAGCGCATATTTTGTTTCCGGTGTCAGAATTAAAGTTTTCGTTTGCCATAGACTGAACCATTTAAAATCCATATGCTCCCGACTGATTTTAACATTTTGTGAAGTGCAGCTGGCTGCGACAAAAATGATGCAATGCCAAGCCGGCCAACCAAAAATGGTCTTGTAGAGAACTGATCTTTTAAAGAGAATCCCCCTATAGCGAACTTTCTCGACCTTCAGGCCCGTTTCTTCTTTGGCTTCTCTGATAAAATCTTTTTTGATATTAAAGGTTTCCACTTTTCCACCTACAAATTCCCAGCACCGCCGGCAATATTTGCGATCCAGCGAACGCTTGAGCAATAAAATTTTATTACCCATCGAAACCATTCCCTTCACCGAGAAAACAATAAAACGCATAAGATACCTCCTGTTTAAAAAAGAACTACATTTGCTAAATCTGGGCCAAAAACTTAGACGAATTTAGCCTCTCCCCCGCTAATGATTGCAAATAATTTAAACGCTGAATCGGTTTTTGATGATTTGCTATTCCAGAAATTTTGAGTGATGGATGGCCTAGAAATTCCAGCAGTTTATCTTCAAACATAACTCTAATTTCCGCTAGATCTGCCCGTTTTTGATTTAACACTTCAAAAACTCGCCTCACCAGCCGCCAAACATCTTCATCGGCCTCAGCGTGGGTAACTAATTTATCAACTAATTCTGAAAAATAATAAGCATAGGCCAAGCTTTCTAAATTTTTATGTAAATAAGAGAAACTATTAGCCACCTCAAAATCAGTCACAATATCAATCGTCTTGCTTTTAGCTAGCACAAATTGCCCCAACGTGAACGGCTCCAGCAAGCCTCGCAATTTTGATTCTTTTTTCCGGGCTGAAATCGCTCTTAGAGAAATTTTGCCATAGCCACGAGCGTAAACAAAAAGCAGCCGATCAAGCTCACCCAGATCTGCTGCTTTTATAATAATTCCTTCGGTTTTATAGATTGAAACCTTATTGGCCATAACCAATTTACTTTTTCAGCTTAATTGCCAGCTTAGTTTTTTTATCTTCGAAGCTTGTTTCCTTCTCAATTAAATATTTTTCCTTTTTATCATGAATAACGACATCTTTAATTAGACTCTCTTTTTTGATAAAATCACCGAATCTAACAAATAGATTACTATCAATTAACGCGGATGAAGTTGCCAATATTGGCATATCCTTACGCGTTAAATTAGCCTCTTTTCGCATATCTTGAATTTGTCGCACTATCTCTCTAGCTTCGCCCTCAAGCCTCAATTCCTTAGTAATTTTAATATCCAACTTCACTTCTCCGCTCTTTAAATTTTCATCAAAAACAACCGCCTTGACATTAACTTCATCTTCAATTAGCCCAAGCAGTTCTTTATCTTTTGCTAGGGCCTGATTCCTGATTTTCAAAGCGCCCAATGGCTGGCGGACCTTAATCCCAGCACTCGCTCGTTGCGCCAACGCTTGCGCCACCACTTGCCGAAGCTCGGTCATTTTTTCTTCTAAATTTTTATCGATCAATTTCTTATCCAATTCTGGCCAATCGCAAAGATGAACCGACTCGGCCATCCGCGTTTTTTTAAGACCTAAATAAATTTCTTCGGCCAAAAATGGAATAAACGGCGCCGTTAATTTAGCTAAAGTCAAAAGCACTAGATATAAAGTCTGCGCTGCCTCATTTTTTTCGACGACACTTTCCGGCTTCTGAAACCGTCGGCGAGACCGGCGAACGAACCAGTTAGAAAGATTGTCCACAAAAACTTCAATCGCTCGTGAGGCCCCAACAACATCATATTTATCGAGCGACTCACTAACGCTCTCTATTAATGAATGGGTTAGCGAAATGATCCATTTATCTAAAATATTCTTGGTAACAAAAGATCGTTGAGGTTTAAAATTTTTGTCAGTGTAAGTTTTAAAAAAGACAAACGTATTAAATAACGTGCCAAAAAATCGATTATATTTGTCTTTAATGTCTTTCACATCAAAGCGCTTTGGGTCGCCGGCTTGATTAACCGTATAAAGATACCAACGAATTGTATCCGCGCCATACTGATCAATAACTTCTGTCGGCTGAACAATATTTCCTTTGGACTTACTCATCTTTTGTCCTTTGGCATCCAAAACATGACCCAAAGAAATTACATTTTTATAGGCCGGGCCTCGATCAAGTAAGGTAGAAACCGCCAAAAGAGTGTAAAACCAACCCCGAGTTTGATCGATCGCCTCAGAAATAAAATCGGCTGGAAAGGCTTCCCCATCATCAATTTTATTTTTATTCTCAAATGGATAATGCCATTGCGCGTAGGGCATTGAGCCGGAATCAAACCAGCAGTCGGCCACGGCCGAAACGCGAGACATTTTACCGCTACATTTTGAACATTCAAAAGTTACACCATCGATGAAGGGGCGATGAAAATCTTTTAATTTTTTATTTAAATCCTTGATGCTGCCAACCACTTTAATATCCTGACATTTTTCACATTCCCAAATTGGCAACGGCGTTCCCCAGAACCGGTCGCGAGAAAGATTCCAATCTTTAACGTCTTTTAGCCATTCGCCAAAGCGTCCTTGTTTTAAATGATCCGGCACCCAATTTATTTGATTATTATTAGCCAAGAGCTGATCCCGCAAAGCCGTCATTTTAATAAACCAAGAAGTCTTGGCCATATAAAGTAACGGTGTATCGCATCTCCAGCAGAAAGGATAATCATGCTCATACATTTCTTCACCAAAAAGCAGTTTGCGTTTTTTTAGATCAGCTACAATTTCCGGATCGACATCTTTAACAAATTTATTCTGCCACTGACCGACTTCTTCCGTAAATTTCCCCTCTTCACTAACCGTCACTAAAATTGGTAAATCATTTGCCTTGCCCACTTCCATATCTTCGATACCAAAACCCGGCGCAATGTGCACAATCCCTGTACCATCGGTCACTGACACAAAATCAGCCGCAATTACTCGGTAACCCGGTTTTTCTAACTTCATTTCGTAGAGCGGTTCGTATTCTCGTCCCACTAGCGTACCACCCAAAAATTCACTTTCGATTTCATATTCGCCCTCTTTTTCCAAAAGATCCAATCGATCTTTAGCTAAAATATATTTGTGATCACCAATCTTAACTTTTACGTAAGCGATATTTTCGCCAACCGCGATTGCCACGTTCGCTGGCAAGGTCCAAGGCGTAGTGGTCCAAACTAAAAAGAAGGACAGCGGCTCCGCCTTAATCGGCAATTTAAAATAAATTGAATTTTCTTTGACAGTTTTATACCCCTGCGCTAATTCGTGTGAGGACAACGCCGTGCCGCAACGAGTACAAAAAGGCACGACTTTATAATCTTTGTATAAAAGACCCTTGTCCCAAACTTGTTTCAAAATCCACCATAATGTTTCAATGTACTTATTTTCATAAGTCACATACGGATCTTTCATGTCCACCCAAAAAGCAATTCGCTCGGTCATTTTTTCCCAGTCGCTCTTAAATTGCCAAACGCTTTCTTTGCATTTTTTATTAAACTTGGCAATGCCGTATTTTTCA
>Ga0172372_10000947_pt1 | contig 44765 bp, 38 predicted proteins | sample LakKiv5m_2_FD_114544 | JGI IMG/M metagenome (GOLD analysis project Ga0172372, IMG submission 114544) | Freshwater microbial communities from Kabuno Bay, South-Kivu, Congo - kab_092012_9.5m | ecosystem: Environmental > Aquatic > Freshwater > Lake | place: Democratic Republic of the Congo...
GGTCCTGGGTTTATAAATTTTCATCTTTCAAAAAAGTTTTTTGAAGACGCTGTACAAGATGTAATCAATCAGGGAAAAAATTATGGACGAAATGATCATCTTAAAAATCAGAAAACTATAATTGAATTTACAGATCCAAATCCTTTTAAAGCATTTCACATCGGGCATATGATGAGTAATTTTATTGGGGAAGCACTTTGCAAAATTTCTGAATGGAATGGCGCAGAAGTGAAGCGAGCAATTTATCAAGGTGATGTTGGGCTACACGTGGCAAAAGCTGTTTGGGGTATGGTTCAAAATCGAGCTGGTTTTCCGCATGATGATGATCCAATGGATGTAAAAGTGAGATTTCTTTCAAATGCATATGCTTTTGGTGCAAAAGAATATAAAAAAGATGAACGAGCAAAAAAAGAAATAGAAGTTACAAACAAAATGATTTTTGAGCAATCAAATCATGAGTTGAATATTTATTATGAAAAAGGAAGAAAGTGGAGCTTGGAAGCATTTGAAGTAATTTATAAAAGACTTGGAACAAAGTTTGATTTTTATTTTTTGGAAAGTGAAAGTGCGGAATTTGGTAAACAAACTGTATTGGAAAATGTTGCAAAAGGAATTTTTGAAGTAAGTGAGGGGGCAACAGTTTATAAGGGGGAAAAGCATGGTCTACATACTAGAGTCTTTATCAATTCAATGGGACTTCCTACTTACGAAGCAAAAGAACTTGGTTTGGCAAAAATAAAATCTGAAACATATGAATATGATCGTTCAATTGTTTTAACTGCGAATGAACAAAATCAATACTTTAAAGTTGTGTTGAAAGCAATGAGTGAAATTTTCCCTGAGCTTTCAGAAAAAACTACACACATATCACACGGAATGTTGCGACTTCCTTCTGGAAAAATGAGTTCTAGAACCGGTGATGTGATTATGGCTGAAACTTTGATTGAAGATGTAAGAACAAAAGTTGCTGAAAAAGTTGCAGACAGAGATTATGATGAATCACTTAAAGAAGATGTGATTGAAAAAGTTGCATTAGGTTCTCTGAAATATTCAATTCTTAAGCAAGCAATCGGACGAGATATAATTTTTGATTTTGATAAATCACTTTCATTTGAAGGGGATTCAGGTCCGTACTTACAATACACCGCAGCGCGTTCAGTATCAATTTTGAGAAAAGCCGAGTCAGAAGGTTTTATGGAGATTGGGGGTGAACAACCAGAAAATTGGGAAGTAACAAATGTAGAAAAAATTGTTAACCGTTTTCCAGAAATTGTGCGTGAAGCATATAATGAATTAGCACCTCAAAAATTAATTTCATATCTAACTGAGCTATCAAGTGAATTTAATAGTTTTTATAACTCAGGAAAAATCATTGATTCAGAAAATCCATCAGTGACTTCATACAAAATTGGAATCACACAGGCAGTTTTAAATATTTTGCAAAACGGTCTAGAGATTTTAGGTATTGATTTACCTCAAAAAATGTAGTATTTTCATTTTTGAAATGAGCTGGTTCAATCAACCATTACAACGGGTCTTTGTCCGAAAGGAAGAAGATGGAACACACTTCGAAACACAAGTTCTTGATGGGAGTTGGACGGAAATCGTTCTTCGCAATCAAGGTGATTTCGATGTTAGATTTCACAATAAAAAAGATGAAAGTGGAAAATTGATATCCTACAAACCACAAGGTGATGAGGCGTCTGAAATTTTCCGAAATGATCCCAGACAGGAATCCTTGTTTGTCAGGCACTTATTCACTTCGTCCTTGATTGCTCAGAACGAGGTCCTGAACAAAATTTTGGAAGCAATGAATCTGTTACAGATTTTCGGAAATCGTCTGGAGGATCCGTCGGATGATCCATCGGGGTACACGGATCCTGTGTCTCCGATTCCACCCAATTCTTCAACCTCTCCGTTTTTGGAGAAGTGATTCAGATTTGTTAAGCCGCGGACGGAGTCCGCGGCTTTTTTATATTCATTGAAACAAAGCCTTAAATATCGTATGCTGTAAATCATGACAAAAGAAGCAGGGGAAACTAATAAGAGTCCAATAGCTCAACGAGAGGAAAAAATACTAGATTTTTGGAATCAAAATGAAGTTTTTAAAAAATCGGTAGAAAGAGATCCTAAAAAAGGTGATTTTGTGTTTTTTGATGGGCCACCATTTGCAACAGGTCTTCCACATTATGGACATGTTCTTCCTGGAACAATTAAAGATATTATTCCTCGATATAAAACAATGTTGGGTCATAGAGTTGTGCGACGATGGGGTTGGGACACACACGGTCTACCAATTGAAAACTTAGTTCAAAAAGAAAACGGTCTTAAAACAAAACAAGACGTAGAAAATTTTGGAATTAAAAATTTCAACGAAGCTGCTCGAGCAAGTGTGTTTCGATATTTAGATGAATGGAAAAAAATTATCCCTCGAACGGGACGTTGGGTGGATTTTGAAGACAACTACATCACAATGGATTCTCGATATATGGAATCTGAATGGTGGATGTGGAAAACACTTTATCAAAAAGGTTTGGTATATGAAGGTTTTAAATCAATGCACATTTCTCCTTTACTAGAGACTGCGCTTTCAAACTTTGAAGTTAATCAATCATACAAAGACATCACAGATCTTTCTGCGACAGTTAAATTTGAATTAGTAGATGAAAAGGGAACTTTTGTTTTAGCTTGGACTACAACACCTTGGACACTTCCAGGAAACGTTGCGTTGGCTATAAATAAAAATGTTAAATATGTGAAGGTGAAATCAGAAGAACAATTTTTTATTGTTTCAAAAGATCTAGTTGAAAAAGTTTTTGAAGGAAAACAATTTGAAATAGTTGAAGAAATTAAAACAGAAAATTTGTTGGGTAAAAAATATACTCCTCCTTTTGATTACTATATTAATGATTCTAAATTAGAAAACCGAGAAAATGGTTGGAAAATTTATCACGGAGATTTTGTTACAACAGAAGACGGAACTGGAATCGTGCACATTGCACCAGCTTTTGGTGAAGACGACTTAAATTTAGGTAAAGAAAATAAATTACCTTTTGTTCAACATGTAAAAATTGATGGAACAATAAAGCCAGAAGTAAAAGAATTTGCAGGGCTTCAAGCAAAACCGAAGGAAGATCCAATGCAAACTGATATAGAATTTGTTAAGCATTTAGCTCATGCAGGACTTTTGTTTAGTAAGAAAAAATATACTCACTCATATCCTCATTGTTGTAGAACAGATGCACCGCTTTTGAATTACGCGATGTCTTCTTGGTATATAAAAGTTACAGATATCAAAGACAAGATTGTAAAAGAAAATGAAAAGGTAAATTGGACTCCTGATTTTGTTGGAAAATCTAGATTTGGAAATTGGTTGAAAGAAGCAAAAGATTGGTCTGTATCACGAGCACGATTTTGGGGAACTCCAATTCCAATTTGGAAATCAGAAGATGAAAGTGAAGTTGCTTTTATTGATTCTATTGATGAACTTAAAGAAAAAACAAAAAGTTCAAATACTTTTGTGATTATGCGTCATGGTGAGGCTGATCATAATTTAGAAAATAGAACTTCCGATAGTAATAATTCTCCAAGCCATTTAACACAAAAAGGGAAGGATAATGTGGCCAAGACTGCAGAGAGTTTTGAAAATCAAAAGTTTGATTTAATTTATGCATCTCCGCTTTTTAGAACAAAAGAAACGGCTGAGATTGTTGCTGAAAAATTGGGTTATCCAAAAGAGAAAATTATTTTTGATGATCGTATAAGAGAAGTACAAACTGGTTTTGATGGTAGACCAATTTCAGAATACAGAAAATATTTTTCATCAAATGAAGAAAAATTTAATAAAGCAGCACCAAGTGGCGAGACTCTTTTAGAATTAAAAAAAAGAGCTGGACAATTTATAAAAGAAATTGATTCTCAAAATGAAGGTAAAAGAATTTTGATTGTTACACATGAATATCTGACTTGGATGTTGATTTCATCAAATGATGGATTAAATACAAGCGAAACTATAAAAATAAAGGAGTGTAAGGAAGAATTTATAGAAACAGGAAAAACTCTAGAGCTTGTTCCAAATCGATTACCAGTAAATGACAATTTTGAAGTTGATTTGCACCGACCATATATTGATGAGGTGACATTTGTTCAAAATGGAAAATTAATGAAAAGAATCCCAGATGTATTTGATACATGGATTGATTCTGGATCTGTTCCATATGCTTCAAATTATTATCCAAAAAATAAAGAAAGATTTGACCCAGAATCTGGACTGTTTAAGAAATCAAAAAATTTCCCAGCTGATTTTATCGGGGAAGGGCTGGATCAGACTAGAGGATGGTTTTATTCTTTGCTTGTTTTAAATACGGCTTTATTTGGAAAATCTCCGTATAAAAATGTAATTGTAAACGGTTTGGTTTTGGCAGAAGATGGTCGAAAAATGTCTAAGAGCTTAAACAATTATCCAGATATGAATTTAATTTTAGATAAATACGGGGCTGATGCTCTAAGATATTTTCTAATGTCATCTCCAGCAGTAAAAGCAGATGATTTTTTATTCTCTGAGAAAGGTGTCGATGAAATTTCTAAAAAATTAATCGGCCGACTAGACAATGTGGTTTCATTTTATGAAATGTATAAACATGTATTAGGAGAAGGAATTAATTCTCAAAGTCCAAATGTTCTTGATCATTGGATTTTAGCTCGCTTGGCTGAACTAAAAGAACAAGTTACAAAATCACTTGATAGTTATGAAATTGATAGAGCGACACGACCTTTCATGGATTTTGTGGATGATTTATCTACTTGGTATATTCGACGTTCTCGAGATAGATTTAAAAACGAGGAAAGTGAAGACGCGAAATATGCAGCACAAACAACAAAATTTGTTTTGAAAAATCTAGCAAAATTAATGGCACCATTTACACCATTTGTTGCAGAAGACATTTATCAAAAAGTGCGAGATGAAAATGAATCTGAAAGCGTCCACCTAGAAATGTGGCCAGATCTAAAAAAGTCAGATGAAAAAATTCTTTCTGAGATGCAAATTTTGCGTGACCTTGTGACTCGATCTTTAGAAGAAAGAACAAAAGTTGGTGTGAAAGTGCGACAACCACTTGCAACTCTTACAGTTAAAAAAACTGAATTACAAAGCAAAAATTATTTGTTAGAAATTTTGAAAGACGAATTAAACGTGAAAAATATTTCATTTAATGAATCACAAGATTCAGATGTAATTTTAGACACAAACATCACGCCAGAACTTCAACAAGAGGGAAATGCTCGAGATTTTATTCGTTCAATTCAACAACTAAGAAAAGACTCAGGATTAAAGCCGGCTGATGAAATTAATGTTGAGGCTCCTCAAAATATTGAATTAGAAATTGGTTCCTTTGTAGATGAAGTGAAAAAATCAGTCCGTGCTTCAGAAATAAAATTCTCAGATACACAAGATATCAAAATCCAAAAAATATCTTAAAATTAGGGAATGCATCATATATACGAAACAAAAGCTTTTGTTTTGAAACACACCCCTCATGGAGAAGCCGACGGTCTCCTTCATCTTTTTACAGAAGAGCTTGGTTTAGTGATAGCTACTGCGCAAGGTATTAGATATGAAAAATCTAAGTTGCGTTTTGCTATACAAAAGTTATCTTACTCCCATGTATCACTTGTTCGCGGAAAGGGAATTTGGCGTCTTACAAACGCTGTACCAATTGAAAATAATTTTTCAAATTTAGATTCAGAAATAATCGGTGCTATTTCTAGAATTTTTCGTTTAATTGAAAGACTGGTGACTGGTGAATCCGGAGATCAAAAATTATTTTCAATGGTACATTCAGGAATTAATTATTTAAAAGGTTTAAAAGATTTTGATAAAGAAAATATTTTAGATATTGAAGTGGTTATTGTTTTGCGAATATTAAATCGTCTTGGATACATTGGTTCAAGTGAACAAATAAATTTCTATACTTTAAATGATTCATGGGAAGGGGAGTTAATAGAAAAAATGAAAAACGAACGTCGAGAGGCATTAAAAGTTATTAACGCAGGAATCCGCGAAAGCCAACTTTAATCACTTACTCAATAAAACTTGCATGTTATAATTTTCTCATGAGTGATCCATTGGATTTAAGTGGCGCAAAAGACAATTTGCCAGAAAAAAGCCGTGTAACAAAGCTTCAAGAAAAGCTTTATTCTCCTAACACACAATTCCAAATTCGTTCTAGACAAAATTTAAAGAGACAAGTTGGAGATATTCCTCAAGGATGGAATGATGTTTCTAATAGTAGCTTTTCTCAAGATGTAGGCAAAAATAGAATGTCCGTTTTTACAAAAGTAGTTATTTTTGCATTTTTGTTTTTTGTTGTCGCTGTGAGTTTTGCTGGGTATAAATTTTTAGGTATAGGTCCTAAACAATATTCAAACACTGTAGATCTCAGTGTAATTGGCCCAATAGCGGTGGGAGGTGGAGAAGAATTGTCTCTAGACTTTATAATTCAAAACAAAAATCCATTTCCATTAGAAACAGTGGATATTGTTATTGAATATCCAGAAGGTACTAAAACTATAGATTTACAGAATGATTTACCAAGATTTAGAGAAGGTCTAGGTGATATTCAGCCTAACTCTATTTTAAAGAAAACTTACTCTTCAACTCTTTTTGGAGAAGAGGGTGATCAAAAAAATATTAGTGCAAGAATAGAATATAGAGTACCGAATTCTAATGCCATTTTCGAAACAAGGAAAAACTTTGAGTTGGCTCTAAAATCTTCACCTGTTAGATTGGTTGTAAATACAGTTAAGGAAATTACTTCAGGACAAGCATTAAATTTTGACGTGGATGTTTCTTCAAATTCAAATAGTGAAATTCAAAATGTTTTAGTCACAGCAGAATATCCTTTTGGATTTAGTTTTTCTGAATCTACAATTCCACCAACAAAAGGAAATAATACTTGGTTTTTTGAAAAACTTTCACCTCAAGAATCAAAAAAATTTAATGTAAGAGGTTCTTTGGTTGGTCAAAATAATGAAGAACGAGTTTTTAGATGGAATATAGGTCTAACAGATCTATCTGCTCCTGAAAATTATAAAGTAAAATTTACAACAGTTCAAAGGTCAGTATCCTTAATCAGACCTTTCTTAGCTCTAGAATTAGCAATTGATGGAGACTTGAGTGTTGATGTCATTAGGAGTGGAAGTACCAAGATTGACGGTCGTCTTACGTTCAAAAATAATACAGGTGGAATTATAATTGACCCGCAAATAATTTTGAAATTAAATGGTGAAGTTTTAAATGATCCAACTGTTGATTTAGAAGATGGTTTTTTTAATTCGGCAGACAATACTATTACTTGGAATAAAGTTACAAACCCAGAAATCTTTAAAGAATTAGAGGTTGGAGAGACAGCGACTTTACCTTTTACGTTTGAATCAAAAGCTTTAGCATCAAGGCAAGCTGTTTTTAAAAATCCAGAAATAGTCGCTAGTGCCACAATTACAGGTAAGAGATTGGGAGAAGAAAATGTTCCTGAGGATATAAAAGTTGATATTGCAAAAAGAATTAAGTTTATTTCTGATGTAAATTTATTGGCTCAAACACTTCATACTTCTGGACCTTTTCCACCAAAAGTTGAACAAGATACTGTTTACACAGTAAAAATTGATTTAACAAATTCTTCAAATTTAATAAACAGAGGCAAAATAAGAGCCACATTACCTCCATACGTGAGATGGAATAATTCATTTTCACCAAGTACAGAAAAAGTAGTCTTTTCACCAGCTTCTAGAACTGTAGAGTGGGATTTAGGCGATATCCGTGAGCACACTGGTTTTATTGATCCTGCTAGATCTGTTTCAATTGATCTAACTTTGACACCTTCAGCAACACAAATTGGGCAATCTCCTCAATTGCTTATCGAACCAACATTTAGCGGTTTTGATTCTTTCACACAGTCAGAAATAAATAAAAATACAGATGCGCCAACAACAGATTTGGGAAGATTAAGTGACTTAGAAACTGCTAAAGTTGTAGAGTAACAGAATTAGTGTAATATTTCGTTTATGACAAATGACAAGATGGAAAAGATAGTTGCATTGGCAAAACGCCGAGGTTTTATATTTCAAGGTTCAGAAATATACGGAGGATTGGCCGGGAGTTGGGATTACGGTCCTTATGGTGTGTCTCTAAAAAACAACATCAAAAATATTTGGTGGAAGCAATTCGTTTTGGATAGAGAAGACATGTACGGTCTTGATTCAGCTATTTTAATGAATCCAAAAACTTGGGAAGCCAGTGGGCACGTTGGTGGTTTTTCTGATCCGCTTATTGAAGATGTTAAAACTAAAAAAAGATATCGCGCAGACCATCTATTAGAAGAGAATGGTGTAAGTTCACTTGGACTTTCTTTATCTGATATGAATTCCATTATTAAAGAAAAGAGCATTAAGAGTCCTGACGGAAATGATCTTGGTGAAGTTGTTCAATTCAACATGATGTTTAAAACTCAAGTTGGAGCCACAGAAGATCCAAATTCAATCTCATATCTTCGACCAGAAACTGCGCAAGGAATTTTTGTTAACTTTAAAAATGTTTTAGACACAATGCATCCAAAGCTTCCTTTCGGTATTGCACAAATCGGTAAAGCTTTCAGAAATGAAATTGCTCCACGAGATTTTATTTTCCGAACAAGAGAATTTGAACAAATGGAAATTGAATATTTTGTTCATCCAGAAACTTGGAAAGAAAATTTTGAAGCACTTGTAAAAGATACAAAACAATTTTTCCAAAAAATCGGACTTTCATCAGAAAAAGTTCATGAACTAGAAATTGCAAAAGAAGATTTAGCTCACTATTCACAAAGAACAATCGATTTCGAATTTGATTATCCTTTTGGGAAAAAAGAATTGTCTGGTCTTGCATACAGAACAGATTTTGATTTACAAAGTCACATTGCTTCATCAGGTCAAAAACTTGAATATTTAGATCAAGATACAACTCAAAAAATTGTTCCACATGTTATTGAACCTTCATTTGGTATTGATAGACTTGTGTTGGCAATTCTTTCTGAAGCTTATGCAGAAGACGAGATGGACGGGGAGGTGAGAACATATTTGAAATTGGCTCCATCTGTAGCTCCTGTAAAAGTGGCAGTGTTTCCACTTCTAAAAAACCGACCGGAACTTCAAGAAAAAGCTCGAGAAATTTACGCAAAAATTAAAAAAGAAATTCCACAAGCTGTTTACGATGATAGTGGAACAGTGGGAAAGCGATATCGAAGACAAGATGAAATTGGTACGCCTTTCTGTATTACAGTCGACTTTGAAACAATCGAACAAAATGCCGGAGTTACTGTCCGAGACCGAGACTCAGGACAACAAGAAAGAATTTCTGAAGATCAAATAATTGATTATTTAAAATCAAAATTGTAAACATTGTTGTTTTAATTAAATAGGTGATAAAATTTAATTAATGAAAAATCTAACTGAAAAACAAATTGCAATAAATATTACAACAGGAACATTAATTAAAGCCGGTGTAGTTGGTCTTTTGTTTTGGTTTCTTTGGATAATTAGAGATTTAGTTTTGGTTTTAATTGCTTCAATTATTATAGCTTCTTCTATAAGTCCTATTGCTCAGTTTATTTCTAAAAAAACAAAAGCACCAAGAGTAATTTCAGTTCTAGGTATTTATGCTTCTGTAATATTATTTTTCATTGCCATTTTTGCAGTTTTTCTACCTCCGTTTATTTCAGACATAAAAACAACATTTTATAGATTACCTTTTTATATTGAAGAATTAAGTAGTGCTAGAGTGAGTGAGCTTCCTGGCTTCGATATTATTGTTGCTTCAATTAGAAATATGGAAATCACAGAAGATGTTTTGAGTGTTGTCACAGGTACATTCTCTGGGGCTACATTTGGATTCCTTACAACTGCTTCAGCGTTTTTTGGTGGAGCTCTCTCGTTTGCTTTAATTGTTGTGATTTCTTTCTACCTATCAGTTCAAAAAGATGGAATAGGTGATTTTTTGAGAATTGTTACACCTCTTAAAAATGAAAAATATGTGCTCGATCTTTGGGCTAGAAGTCAAAGAAAGATTGGACTGTGGATGCAAGGTCAACTGCTATTAGCTGTGATTGTGGGGGTACTTACATTTATGATGCTTTCAGTTGTAGGTGTGCCAAATGCTGTAATGCTTTCATTTATTGCAATGACTCTAGAATTGATACCTCTCTTTGGACCTATTTTAGCTGCAATACCCGCTGTAGCGTTGGCGTTATTGCACGGAGGTGTTACACTCGGCCTGATTACTCTTTGTATATTTATTGTTATCCAACAATTTGAAAACCACTTAATCCAACCACTCGTTGTTAAAAAAATCGTTGGTATACCAGCTTTAGTTGCTATCTTTGCGATTATTATTGGAGCTAAAATAGCTGGATTCCTAGGAATGATCATCTCTGTACCTATTGCTGCCGTGGTGATGGAATTATTGAGTGATTTAGAAAAAAGAAAAATTGCTTCAAATATTAGAGAATAATTTATTTAGTATAAAATACATGGCTGAAAATAAAAAATCTTTTTATATCACAACGACGCTTCCTTATGTTAATTCAAAACCTCACGTTGGTTTTGCTATGGAAATTGTTCGTGCTGATGCACTGGCTCGTTTCAAAAGAGAAACTGGTTTTGATGTCTTCTTTAATACGGGTACAGATGAGCATGGAACAAAAATATTTGAAAAAGCTCAAGAATTGGGAAAAGATACTCAAGCTTATGTAGATGAAATGTCTGAACATTTCAAAAATTTAAAACAAATTCTTAATTTATCTTTTGATAATTTTATCCGCACCACAGATTCTCATCATATTTCTGCAACTCAAAATTTTTGGAATAAATGCTTAGAAAATGGATATATTTATAAAAAAGAATATTCAGGACTTTATTGTGTAGGGGATGAAATGTTTGTAAAAGAAAAGGATTTGATTGAAGGAAAATGTCCAAACCATCCAACACAAGATCCGGTAATTCTTACTGAAGAAAATTATTTCTTTGCATTTTCAAAATTTGCAAGTGATCTAACAAAATATTTTGAACAAAATCCTAATTTTGTCACACCAGATTTTCGATTGAATGAAATGAAACAAATGATCAAATCCGGTTTAGAAGATTTCAGTATTTCTAGAGTAAAGGAAAAAATGCCTTGGGGAATTCCTATTCCGGGAGATGAAGAGCAAGTTATGTATGTTTGGTTTGATGCTCTTGTGAATTATATTTCTGCAGTTGGATGGCCAAATGATGAGGATAAATTTAAAAAATATTGGACTGATGCCACTCGTGTTCAGTTTTGTGGAAAAGACAATACTCAACACCAGTCACTTCGATGGCAAGCAATGCTTTTAGCTGCCGGTCTTCCTCTTACAAACAACATTATTGTTGGTGGATTTATTAATTCCGGAGGACAAAAAATGTCAAAATCACTTGGAAATGTGATTGATCCTGTTGATATTGTAAATGAATTTGGTATTGACGCTCTAAGATATTATCTTTTGCGAGAGGTAAATCCTTTTGAAGATAGCGACATGACTATTGAAAAAATAAAAATTGCTTATAATGCTAATCTTGCAAACGGTCTTGGGAATATTGTGAATAGAATTTTGAAGATGTCAGAAGATAATCTAGACGGTAATTTCAATTTTTCAAAAAATTTTGAAAACCTGCCTGAGCAATATGTAAAAGCGATTGATAATTTTAATTTTCAAGAAGCAATGGATTTCATATGGAAAGAAATTTCTGAAATAGATCAAGTAATCCAAGACAAACAACCGTTCAAATTCGTGAAAGAAAATCCAGAAGAAGCAAAGAAAATTATCTTTGAATTAGTTGAAAAATTATTTAATACTGCTACACTTCTCAAGCCATTACTTCCGGATACTTCAGAGGCAATCATTTCAGCTATATCTGAAAACAAAAAACCAGAAACCCCTTTATTCCCTAGAAAAGACTAAACATGGAAAATTCAAGACCAAATATGCGAGCCCTTGTGCGAGCGTGCCAAAGTTTAAATTTTGATTACAAAGTGCTCGATCAAATCGGTAATCTTCTTTCTGTTGATATCGACGGCAAACACTTCTACTTCACAATTTCAAAAGTTCCTATTAACAATGAATCTGTAGCTGCTATTTGTGTAAATAAAGCTTACACATATTGGGTTCTTTCTGATGAATTACCAATGCCAAAAACAAAGGCATATCTTGATCCAGATTCAGATGACGAAATTGTTAGTCAAAATGCTGAGTTTAAAAAACAAAAGTTAATTCTTGCAGATATTTTGAAAAATTTTAAGTTTCCTTTGGTTATTAAAATGAATTCTGGTTCAAAAGGAAAACATGTTTATAAATGCTCTACAAAAAGAAAAGTTGCAAAGGCAATTAAAGCTGTCTTCAATAAAAAACATAAAAACTATGACTCAAGTATTTTAGCTCAACAATTTATTGAAATTAAAAATGAATACCGAGCAATTCTTTTGGATGGTGAACTACTTTTGCTTTATGAAAAAGTGGCAACCAACAAAGATTCTAATTTGAGTCCGTTACACAATGATGAAGGTCGAGCAGAAATTGTTTTAGATAAAAATATTCGTAAAGAAATAACAGAAATTGTAGACAAAAGTCCAACTCTAAAAAGTTTTGAATGGATTGGTTTGGATATTGCTAGAGATGCAGATGGTGTTTGGTGGGTGCTAGAATTAAACACACGTCCAGGATTTAACTATTTCATTCGCGATAATGGAGATTCAGAAATAGTTAAAATGTACGAAAAGCTTTTGAGAAGAATCCAGAATGGAAAAAACTAAACCAAAATTTATTGATATTCATGCACATGTGCAATTCAATGCATTTTCAGATGATTGTGATGATGTTGTAAAAAGAGCAATTGAATCCAATACTTGGATGATTAATGTTGGTACAAACCTAAAGACGTCATCTGATGCTTTAGATTTGGCAGATAAATTTTCAGAGGGTGTTTATGCAATAATTGGTCTTCATCCAATTCATACAAATGCTTCTTATAATGATAAAGATGAAATAGGAGAGGAAAGTGAACCTTTTGATTCTAAAGGCGAAGTTTTTGACATTATGGCTTTTGAAAAATTAATCACACATCCAAAAGTTGTAGGGGTTGGAGAGTGTGGTTTGGACTTTTTTAGAATTGAAGGCAATAAATCTGAATATATAAAAAAGCAAACAGAAGCATTTGAAGCTCAAATTGATCTAGCTGTTAAATATGGCAAACCTTTGATGATTCACTGTAGAGATGCATATAAAGAAGTTTTAGAAATTCTTTCAGAAAAGAAGAAGGTTTACGGCGATAAACTTCGAGTAAATTTCCACTTCTTTGCCGGAACTCTTGAAGATGCTCAAAAAATCCTTGATTTAGGATTTAATTTTTCTTTTACTGGAGTTGTTACTTTTGCCAAACAATACGAAGAATTAGTCAAAATGGCCCCTTTAAGCCGCATTTTTTCAGAAACGGACTGTCCTTATGTATCTCCTGTACCTTATAGAGGACAAAGAAATGAGCCTGTCTATGTGTCTAAGGTGGTTCAAAAAATCGCTGAAATAAAGGGTCTAGATGAAAAAGAGGTGTCAGAGGCTCTGGTCCAAAATGCTATTGATTTCTTTGGGCTAGCATGTTAATCTTTGACCCATGTCAGAAAACGTAACAACACATAACGACGAGGTACGGCTTTATGAGCTGGGCATTAACCTTATTACAACTCTTGAAGATAAAATCAAAACTGATTTCGAAGGAGTTAAGAACATTATCAAAAAACACGGTGCTGAAATCAAATCAGAATCTACACCAGTAGCTATTCCTTTAGCTTACACAATGATTAAAAATGTTGATTCTCGAAACCTAAAACACAGAGCAGCTTCATTTGGTTGGGTTAAATTTGAATCTACACCTGATAAAATCGAACTTATCCAAGAAGATCTAGATCTAAATGTAGAAATTCTAAGATACGTTATTCTAAAAACTACTGAAGACGCAAATACTACAGCAGAAGCTATTGCCGAAATACTTACAAAAAGAGTTGATTCAGATGATAGAAAGAAAAAGTCAGATGACGTGGAGGAGGTAGAAGCTGAAGAAGTAGCAGAAGCAGAAATAGATGAGGCTATCGAAGAGCTTGTGGAAGAAGTAGAAGAATCTAAAGAATAAATAAAAAATACCTAAAATCTGGATAAAGGTCTAGATTGACTATGTCCGACAACTCTGCGAACATAGTGTATATGTATTTAAATAAAGCAATAATAGTAGGGAATCTTACAAGAGATCCAGAATTAAAAGCATTACCATCAGGCATGTCAGTTTGCTCATTTTCAGTGGCTACAAATCGCGTTTGGAAAGATCAAGCAGGTGCTAAACAAGAATCGACTGATTACCATAATATTGTGGTTTTTGGTCGCCAAGCAGAGACAGCTAATCAATACCTTAAAAAAGGTCAAAATGTGATGATTGAGGGCCGAATTCAAACAAGAAGCTGGGACAATCAAGCTGGTCAAAAGCAATACAGAACTGAGATTGTGGCAGGCAGAGTTCAATTTGGAGCAAAAACAGGCGGTACGCCAGGATTTACAGGAAATACGTCTTCGTCTGTACCATCTTCGGATTCTGCGCCTGCAGACGATATGGGACAAATTGACTATCCTGAGGACGAAATAAACCCAGATGACATTCCTTTCTAGGTAGTTGCACATATTAAAGACTTTGTGTATAGTGTTCAGACTTATGACAAATGATTATTTTAATCAAAAAAGTATAAAGACAATTGACTACAAGGACATCGAGCACTTGAGAAGATTTGTTAATCCAAACGGAAGGATTCTTTCAAGAAAGCGAACTGGACTTTCAGCAAAACACCAAAGACAAGTTGAAAATGCTATCAAGCGAGCTCGACTTATGGGTCTTATGGCTTTCATTGCTCGGTAATTTGAAATTGATTTATTAAATCTTTCATATTAGAGATAAAACAAAAACAGAGATACGCAAGTATCTCTGTTTTTGTTTTTCCTCAAATATAGAGACATGAAATTTTAGATTGGTAAATATTTTATTTTTTATTTTTAGAGTTACAATTTTATAGAACGAACTTTTTCAAACATATGATTCAACAAAACTTCTTTGGATTACTTGGGGTGTGTGAAGATGATGTTGAGTACGGACCACCTTGTTCCGATACCAGCTCGGCTCATATCTCTGTAAATTCAGAATTTTACAGCCCATTTCAGCAGGAACTCTTCGATTTTCAGTCATTACCAAACGATAGGCTTCCTGGAGACTTTGTTCCAGGTGAAGATGATTATTGGGGCGAATTAGCTCCAAAAACATCTTGATATGAGTGGTGTGAGGGGAAACCCTCATTTTATTTTTTAAACTCGTTCTGTATATAATCCAGTTTCAGTATTGATTCGGATCACATCACCAACTTCCACAAAAACGGGAGTTGTAATCATGGCGCCAGTTTCAACTTTAACTTTTTTATCTGCACCACTCGCAGTGTTTCCTTTAATACTTGGTGGAGCTTCAATAACCTTCAACTCAACTTTGATTGGTAGGGAAATACCAATAATTCTTTCTCCAAAGTATAGAGCATCATAATCAGAACCTTCTTTCATAAATTTAATTTTGTCTCCAATTACAGACTCTGATATTTCGAATCTTTTGCTCTTGTCATTTGGATCTGTAAACCAAAATTCAGTAGAACCTGTTTGTCGGTTGAATTTGTTGAATGAATATCTAACAGTTTTCTTTTCAATATAAGCCTCTTCAACTGTGTCGGCATAGTGAAAAGTCTGTTGTCTTGTAACACCAGTGATTAGGTTTCTAAGCTTAGTTTGATTAACTGGCTTTCTTTGTTGTTTTCTTGATACTTGAGCTTCTAATACTTCATATGGCTCACCATCTAGAGTGATATAACCTCTTTCTCTTACTTCATTGTAATTTAGCATGTTCCAGATTCTATCAAAGAGTCAAAATGCAGGCAATTACATTTCTTCTTTCATTTTGTCTCGGATTTTCTTCAATACTTCTGTAGTAATTTTAGGATTTTCTTTTAGGAAAGTTCTAGAAGCGTCATATCCACGACCAAGTTTAACTTCGCCGTATGCATATGAAGATCCTGATTTTTGAATCAAACCATATTTTTCTCCTAGGGCTAGAAGTTCACCTTCTCGAGAAATACCTTCATTGTACATAAGGTCAAACTCAGCAACCTTGAATGGGGCAGCGACTTTGTTTTTAACAACCTTTACTTTAACTCTTCCTCCCATAATTTCTTCACCTTTTTTAATTTGGGCTACTCTTCGAATATCAAGTCGCACTGATGTGTAGAATTTCAATGCTTTTCCTCCTGGAGTTGTTTCTGGATTACCAAACATTACACCGATTTGCATTCGTATTTGGTTTATGAAGATAACAATTGTTTTTGATTTTGCTGTGATAGCTGTAAGCTTTCGAAGTGCTTGTGACATAAGTCTAGCTTGCTTTCCAACATGATGAGCTCCCATATCACCTTCAATTTCATCACGTGGTGTAAGAGCAGCAACAGAGTCCACTACAATCACATCAATTTTTCCTGAACGAACTAAACTCTCTGTAATTTCAAGAGCTTGTTCTCCTGTGTCTGGTTGTGAAATTAGTAATTCATCTAAATTAACACCAATCTTTTTTGCATACTCTGGATCTAGTGCGTGTTCTGCATCTACGAACGCGCAAATACCTCCTTTCTTTTGTGCTTCAGCTACGATGTGAAGGGAAAGGGTAGTCTTTCCAGAAGATTCCGGTCCATAAATTTCAATGATTCTTCCTCTGGGAACACCACCAACTCCTAATGCTTCATCAAGACTGATTGAACCTGTTGGAATAACATCAACATTTACTTTTGGTTTTTCTCCAAGCTTCATGATTGCTTCTTCTCCGAATTTTGTTTTGATTTCTCTTAAAGTATCTTCAATATTTTTTGAAGAGTTTTTTGGACCGTCACTTGGATCTACTTCTTTAATTACTTTTTTTTCTTTTGTTGTTTTCTTTTTAAATGCCATGTTCGTATTATAAATTATTGGTAATTAAATTTTGATAAAAAATTATTCAAGTGACGATGAAGATGATGTGGAAGTAGGGGAAGTACTTGCTGTGCTTGTAGATATTTCAGGTACCTCAATATCAGTAGCTTCTCCATTGTATGTGTACCAAAGAGTAACTTCAGTAGATCTTTCAAATCTATCTTGTGCGTCGATTTTAATTATACTTGTCCCGGGTGGTAACAGCAATTTTTCACTAAACTCATCATCTTCGTTTACGTAAATAGTCCTGCCGTTCATGTTTATAAAAGATGTGTTTTTTGCTTCTCCTATGATTTCTATAAAAGGTGTATCAAAAGATAAACCGTTTTCAGGGCTTTTAATTACAATTTGAGGACCGGATAACAATTGTCTTGCGTTAAATAATGCATAAACGAAAACAAATGCCAAGACAGCAATTGTGCCCCATATCTTTAATTTTTTCCGAAAATTCATTTTAGTTAATATTGATATTCGTCTTCGTCGTTAGATGGAGAAGGTGTTTCTGATGATTGTGGCGCGCCGGCCCCAATTACATCACGTGGTTTTGCACCATCTGCAGGCCCTACAACACCTCTTTCTTCCAAGATATCGATTAGGCGCGCCGCCCTAGAGTACCCAACACGAAGCTTTCTTTGAATATATGAAGTAGACGCTTTTCCTGCTTCGATTACAACTCTTCTTGCTTCATTATAAAGCTCGTCGTCGTCTTCACCTGGTTCATCAAAACCACCAGCTGCAGCTATAGCATCCATTGGGTTTGATTCTGGATTTGCTTCACCTGTTAGATCAATCGCAGCTGTATTAAGTTCATCCTTGTATTGATTATGCAACCAATCGACAACATTCTTTACTTCCTTTTCTGTAATAAATGCAGATTGAAGTCGAACAGGTTGAGACATATCTCCAGAAAGATAAAGCATATCTCCGGCACCAAGAAGTTTTTCAGCTCCGGGCATATCCAAAATTGTTCGAGAGTCGATTTGTGAAGCTACTTGTAGTGCTACTCTAGTAGGGATGTTTGCTTTAATCAAGCCAGTAATGACATTCACACTTGGTCTTTGTGTTGAAATAATTAAGTGAATACCTACGGCTCTACTCATTTGTGCTAGTCTAACAATTGCTGATTCAAGTTCTCGAGGGTATGCTTGCATAATATCTGCCAACTCGTCGATAATTACTACTATATATGGCATGTTTTCAGGTAGCTCTGCTTCAGGGTCATCTTTAGCTGATTTTATAGCCGGTTCCAAAATATTTGAATGATAAGATTGGATATCTCGAACGCTATTTTGTTCTAGAAGATCATATCGTCTATCCATTTCTTTCGCTGCCCATTTCAAAGCCAAGATAGCTTTTTTGGCATCAGTGATAACTGGTGTAAGTAAGTGTGGAATTTTATTATAAAGAGTGAGCTCAACTCTTTTTGGGTCCACCATGATGAATTTAAGTTGGTCAGGATGATTTTTATATAGAAGAGAAGTCACAACCGCATGAAGTGTTACAGATTTACCAGAACCAGTGGCACCAGCAATCAAAGCATGTGGCATTTTTGCAAGGTTAGCAATTTGAGCTTTTCCTGTGATACCTTTTCCAAGACAAACAGTCAGTGGTTTTGAAGGATCTTCGAAAGACGGATCTTTAATAAGTGAACCAAGTCCAACTGTAGTTTTAATTGAATTTGGAATTTCGATACCTACAAGTGACTTTCCAGGGATAGGAGCTTCAACTCGAAGTGGGTGAGCTGCAAGTGCAAGAGACAGGTCGTTTTGCAAAGCGACTATTCTTGATAGCTTCACACCCTCTGCTGGTTTCAAGGCGTAACGAGTTACTGATGGTCCGATAGAAACTTCATCCATTTCTACTTGAATACCGAAGTTTGCCAAAGTTCTTTTAATAATATTTGCGTTCGCTTTCACATCTCCAACTTCTGGTTTACCAGAATCTTTTTGTAAAAGTGAAAGTGGTGGAGGAGTGAAAGTTTGTTGTGCAGATCTTTTTGCAAAGAAAATTAATCCACTTGGTTTTGCAGATGGTACAGATGCTGTAGCTGGTGTCACGATAGGTACTTCGTCATCCTCATCATCTTGATCTGGAGGAGTAGTTGGTGAAGATTTTTCTTCTGGAGTTTTTTCAATACCTGTAATAGCTATGTTTGAAATTTCATCAGAAACAGGTTTTTCTTTTTTGGCAAAAATTTTCTTGAAATCAATTTTTATAGATAAATTGAAAATTACTAAAATTGAAATTAATAATACGGAAAATAGCATTATCAAAGATACCCAAAAATCCAACATTTTTTCCAATGGACTTGAGATTAGATTTCCCACAAAACCACCTCTTCCAAATACCAGATCAACTAAACCTAATCCTGACATAAAAACAAAAACCGCTCCAACAGTTTTTGTAACTGCTAAATTGTGCTTTAGATCTGAAAGAAAAGATATACCCAAACCAAACAATATAATGGGTACTAAATAGTAACCTATACCAAAAAGAAATGTTGATATCTTAAATACTCCTTCTCCTAAAAATCCAGCTTTACCAAAAGCGGCAAAGGAAAGAAATGCTGCGACTACTAAAAATACTATGGCGATGATTGCTTCTACTGTCTCCTCTTTTAAAAACCTTTCCTTAGGTTCAGCAGAAACATCCTTTTTGTTTTTTTTCTTAGACATTGTTCTATATATAATAACATGCATATTTTAAGCCACTAAATGTGAAAAACTAATGTCTTTAAGGACATCTTCAAAAAACATGTCTTTTAATAAAAATGTCTTTAATAATTAAAATAAAAGACAAAATTAGAACACTTGAAAAAAGTCTGCACAATTGTTTTTTGACCATTATTCTAATAGAATGTCCTTATGGATTTTGAATATTACCCTAAGGGTTACGACAACTTCAAAATATTCTTGTATAAGAAAGTAGAAAGAATTTCTCTAGCACTTTATCTGTGCACAAATCATCTGACGGACAATGTTTCTTTAAAGACAAACATTCGTTTATCAGCAGATAATCTTATAAAAGACATTTTATCTTTCAACAAAGGTCAAGATAACATACAATCTACAAGTGGCATTAAAGAGACATTTTTGGAAATAAGATCACTTATCAATATTAGTATGAATTGTAATTTAATAAATCAAAATAATGCTCAGATATTATTAGATGAAATTTCTAAAATTAGTAAAGAAATTGAAAATCAAAAAGACAATTTTGTTGGAGATTCAGAATTTAAAAAGTCATTCTTTGTGGTTGAGTCCAGACATAGAATACCGGAACAAACTCAAAACTCGACAATAGAGTTTAAAGGACATAAAGGACAAGAAAATTTAGAAATAAACTCAGAATCTCAAAAAGAAAATATAGACAATACAAGAAAATATAAAGGACATTTTGAAGTTAAACAATCAAACAGCAGAACTGAAGAAATACTCAAAATAATAAAGGACAACCAAAAGGTTACTATAAAAGACATCACGACCCGAATAAGTGGATGCAGTGAAAAGACAATTCAGAGAGAACTTTTGAGAATGGTGTCCTTGAAAATGATCAAAAAAGAGGGTGAAAGAAGATGGAGTACTTACTCAATTATTTAAACTATTTTTGTTGATTTTTAAGGTTTGTTAAGATATAGTCATGGGGTGTGGTTATCCACATTTGCTTATTCGTTCAGTATTAAGTACTGATACAATATGCAATGTACCTAGAGACGGAGGAGTTATGACGGTACACTGATCGTTGATAATTGAATAAGCGATTCGTCATTTTAAGGTATTTCCGCACGACCAATTCAGTCATGGTTGCATATCAGAAATTCAGACTAAAATATTGAAGCCAACCTATTGTAGGCGACTATGATAGTTGGTGTTTATCGCTCGACTTCCGATTTAAAATTGAAGTCGAAAACGTTAGTAATTAATTACCAATGTTCACTCATTAATCATTATTAAAATAACCGATTAATGTTTGCACTTAAGATTTATAAAACACAAATGAAAAAGATTTTTTCAACAGTTGTGCTTTCAGCATTTGTTCTTACATTTGCTTTTAGCGCAGCAGTAACAGTGTCTGCACAAACAGTTGCAGGTGCTGTATACACAAGAGACCTTACTCTAGGTTCAACAGGAGCTGACGTAGTTTCACTACAATCATTCCTAGAATCAAAAGGACATTTAACAATCCCAGCAGGAACATCAAAGGGATACTTTGGTGCTCTTACAAGAGCTGCTTTGGCTAAATACCAAACTGCTTCAATGATTTCACCAGCTGCTGGATACTTTGGACCACTTACACGGGCTAAAGTTACATCTGATACTGGTACAACAGGAACAGGTACAACAACAGGTACAACAACTTCAGATCTTAACGGAGATGAAGCTTCACTTGAATCTTTCGACTTCTCATCAGGAGATGATTCTGATATCGAAGAAGGAAAAACAGGTGACGTTGCTGAAATCGAATTCGACGTAGAAGACGGTGACGTTATGCTAGATCGAGTTGACCTTGCATTTGTAAATGCATCTACAACAGATACAACAGATGTATGGGATGCACTAGAATCAGTAGAACTAGTTATCGATGGTGACGTAGTTGGAGAAGCTGACCTATCTGACGAAGATGAATATCTAGACGAAGATGATGGTACAGTTCGAATCTCAGGAATCAAAACAAAACTTGAACAAGGCGAAACAGCAAAAATTGTTGTTCGAGTTACAGTTCAAGACAATGTTGACACTGACGACCAAGACACATTTACAGTTTACGTTCTAGATGATGGTATCCGAGCAACAGATGCTACAGGTATTCAACAATATGTTGGTACAGATGCTGAAGACGTTGATTTCGACGTAGAAGCAGCTGGAGCAGATGCTGAACTAAAAGTAAGTTCATCAAAAGAAGACCCAGAAGCTACAACTCTAAAAGTTGAAGACGATGCTAAGTCAGATATGTACTCAATCTTCGCATTCGATCTTGAAGCTGAAGAAGATGACATTGAAATCGACACAGTTGCTATCAATCTTCAAACAGGTTCATCAACAGCAGGAACAATCTCAGATCTTGTTCTAGAAATCGATGGAGAAGAATTTGATGACTGGTCATATACATCAGGTGCTGCCGCTTCAACAACAAGAGAAGTAACATTCGATATTGATAAAGATTACACAGTTGATGCTGATTCAGAAGTAGTAGTAGTTCTAAAAGCAGAATTTAATTCAGCTAATGGTACAAACTACTCACCAGGAAATACAGTTAGAGCAACTATATCTGATTATGCTGTAGAAGGAGAAGGTGCTGATGATGAGATTTCAGATGGTACAGCAAACGGTGAAACACACACACTTGCAGTTGAAGGTATTATCGTAGATGAAGCTGGATTCTCAGACGAAGGTTCATCAGCAAACAATGATGGAAATACATCTCGAGATTTCACATTCACATTTGAAGTAACAGCATTTGAAGAAGACTTCTACATTGCAAGTTCATCTGTTGATATCTTCATTGATGGTACTGCAACTACAACAGCTACATCTTCATACACTGTTGATTCAACAGGAGAAGAAGATGCAACAGGAGTATTCACAGTTGAAGAAGGTGAAACAGAAACATTCACAGTTGTAGTTACACTAGATGTTGCGACTTCAGGACAATACCGAGTTGGATTAGATTCTGTTCTATACACTACAAATTCAAACGGAACAACAGGTCTTTTAACAAAACAACTTGAAGACCAAGATTTCCGAACAGCTTACAGTACAATCAACGCTAACTAGTTAGCCGAGAATTCTTAAGAAACTAAGAAATCTACTAAGTTAAACACTTTGGCAAAAAGCCGCCCGCAAGGGCGGCTTTTTGTTTTTCTTTAAATAAATTTAAATTGATTTATCTCATTTTTGTTTTACAATAAATATATGAATAAATTATTTTTAACTTTAATATTAGCGATCTTCATAGCTTCACCAGTATCTGTATTTGCTTCTGAAGAAAAAGATTTATTTGAAATAGAAGTGCAAAAAATTGCGAGTACAGATAAAGCAAATGTGAATGACTTTTATTTCTCACCAAAAAACATTCAAGACAACTCAAAAATTGCCAGTTGGAGAATGAGATTTAATTGTGATAAAAATATGGCAATCAAATTTATTGATAGTTCAAGAAATGTGTGTGGTAAATCTGTGAAGTTTTCAAACGGACAATTTTTCCCAGGAAAATTCACTTTTGAAAATCAAAATACAAAAAATAAGAAATTCTCATTTGCTCTAAAAGCATATGATTCAAATGGAAAATGGATTCACACAGAAAGGCAAAACTTTAACTGGAAATAATAAATTTTTTAAAATTCTATAACCCTAATATTGATAACATAAACGAATGAAAAATATTTCATTCGTTTTGTTTTTATCAAGTTTATTAGTTTTACCAAATGTTAGTTTCGCGATGAAAATTAGTGAAATTATGTATGATGTGGCAGGTACTGATACTGGCAGAGAATGGATTGAAGTTTTAAATGATACTTCCGCACCTGTTAAGTTTTCTGGTTGGAAATTTCTAGAAAACGCTGTAAATCATACTTTAAAACTATCTCGTGGGGATGAAATTATTCCTGCCGGTGGTTATGTAATTATTGCTGATAATGATGTTAATTTTTTGATTGATAATCCAAATTTCACTGGTACTTTATTTGATAGTGCATTTAGTCTGGCTAATACAGGAGAGACTGTATCCTTAGTGAATGAATCAGGTTTGATTATTGATCAAGTTTCTTATAATGATACCTTGGGTGCAAAAGGCGATGGAAACTCATTACAGCTTTATGAAGGTGTTTTTATATCAGCTTTGCCTACTCCAGCTGTGAAAAATGCCACAAAAACAACACTTTCAACAAGTACTACCACATCAACTACTTCAACTTCTAATATTTCTCAATCTACCCATTCATCACCCGAGCCTTTATCAAAAAAGATTGATGAGCCTGATTTTAATATTGATATTGGAAGGGATAGAAGTGTGAGTATCAAAACCAATGTTAATTTTGAGCCCGAAATAGATGATAAATTTAAAAGCAAATCAATACGTTATTTATGGAGTATAGGAGACGGTCGTCAACTAAAAGGGAAGAAAATAGAATACTTTTATAAGTATCCAGGAATTTATAATGTTGTTTTAAATGCGAGTTATGAAGGTAAAAATGCAGTTTCTAGAGCTTTAATTAATGTTTTTAAGCCAAATGTGAATTTTGAAGTTTTTCCAGATTGGATAGAATTTTCTAATTTAAGTAAAAGTGAAATAAATATTGGTGGTTGGAAGTTGAAATCTGAGGATAAAACAATAAATTTCATTTTTCCACAGGACACTATTATATCGAGTGAGAATAAAATCCTGTTCGATAAGGGGTTATTGATAAAAAAGGATGAAAATATAGATTTAACCACAAAAAACATAAAATTATATTTTTCAAATGGTGATATACTAGAGCAGTAAAACTATGAAAGGAATTGGATTTATACTAGGTTTTGTTCTGTTGATTTTAGCTAGTTTCTTTCTGGTTATGATTGTTTAATAATTAGGTTTTTTAAAAATATGGAAGCATTAGGAAAATTATTTGGAAGTCTGCCACGCGTGAAAGTAATGAAACTTTTTTTATTCAACGATGATGCAGTTTTTACTAAAAAAGAAGTTTCAAAAAGATCTAAAATATCTCAAAGCACTGCTTCAAAAGAAGTAAATTTGCTTGTAAAATCTGGTCTTTTAAGAAAAAAGAAAACTGGATTCTATTTAGATAAAACTTTTCCTTTTCTTATACCTCTAAAAGATTTGCTTATGTACTCTGCACCTATGCAAAACAAAGAAATATCAAAAAGATTATCTGGTGTTGGGAAAGTTAAAGCTGTCGTTGTATCTGGAGTGTTTATTCAAAATCCTGAGAGTCGTCTGGATATACTGGTGGTAGGAGATGATATAAGTCAAAATCGTCTAAAAAGCGTTATAGGAAATATGGAATCAGAAATTGGTAGAGAATTGAGATTTGCTCTTCTAGAAACAGCTGATTTTAAATATAGACAAGGTGTGTGCGATAGATTAGTGAGAGATGTATTCGAATACCCTCATAAGGTAGTTGTGGATAAAGTGGGTATTGAATACTCTAGGTGATACAATAGATAGAGGGGATTACCCTTTAATATTATATTAATATCACATGAATAGTTTTAATGATTTAGTGAATACACTATCTATGTCAGCCACAGGGGTTGGACGTAGCGTGGTGGACGTTGCTGCTTCAGTTTTGATTGCAGTAATTGTTTTTGTAGTAGGTTGGCTTGTTGCTGTTTTGGTATCAAAAGCAGTACAAAAAGTTGTGAAATCAATTAAATTAGATTCACTTCTAAAAACAGCAGGAGTTGATGAACTACTAAACAAGATGGATGTTAAATTGAACTCAGGAAAATTCTTGGGAGAAATTGTAAGATGGTATCTTGTTGTAGTATTTTTAATCGTATCATTTAACATCATTGGTCTAAATCAAGTAACAGCGTTCTTGGCTAGTGTAGCTATTGGTTACCTTCCACAAGTTGTTTCAGCTGTATTGATTTTGATCATTGCTGCTTTGATTGCAGAAGCAATGAGAAAAGTTATTGTTGCTAGTGCAAAAGGAGCAAATGTTAAATCAGCTAACTTTGTAGGAACAGTTGCTAAGTGGGCAATCTGGATTGCTGCTATTCTAGCTGCTTTGCTTGAATTACAAATCGGTACAACATTTATTCAAACATTGTTTACAGGTTTGATTGTGGCACTTTCATTGGCACTAGGTCTATCTTTTGGACTAGGTGGTCAAGACGCTGCTCGAGACTATATTGCAAAGCTTAAGAATGAAATCAAAAACGATTAATTTCGTTCTCAATTTTTAAAGCAAAAAACCGGCTTTTAAGCCGGTTTTTTGCTTTAAAAATAAACTTTATTTTTATACACAGTTTATGAGATTTTGACTATATTGATTTAGTTGACTTATTCCAAGCAATTTTATATACTCGTGCCTACATGTTGATTAGTTTAGAAAGGTATAGACGACTTAGTTAGTTTGCGATTTTAAATGCACTCAACTAGGTCGCCAGAAGCGACCTTTTTTAAATTAAAAAACACTTACGATTCGACCTCATCATTTTGAACTTCGGTTCTAGAATGGTGAGGCCGGGCCGGAAGAGGGTTCGATGAGTTCTTCGACAATTGAAGATTAGATGTAGGTAGAAAAATAGCATTTAACTAAATTGTAGAAAAAGCGGTTTTTAGCATTCCTGACGGGAGTGCTAAGGGCGTATGGTGGATGCCTAGGCTTCTAATAGCGATGAAGGACGTGGTCAAGCTGCGATATGCTTCGGGGAGGTGCCTAACAACCTTCGATCCGGAGATTTCCGAATGAGGAAACTCAACTGTTCATCAGTTATCACAAACTTGATTTGTGAAGCAAACCCAGGGAAGTGAAACATCTCAGTACCTGGAGGAAAATAGAAAAATATTGATTCCCTTAGTAGCGGCGAGCGAAAAGGGAGTAGCCCAAACCAATTGTACTTGTATGATTGGGGTTGTAAGACAGAGACGTCTTTACGAGGAGAGTTACAAAATTAAATTTTAGTAGAAATACCTGGAAAGGTATACCCCAGAGGGTAATGGTCCCGTATACGAAAAAATTTAATCTCTCTTGTTTCTGATCTTGAGTAATTCGAGACATGACTAGCTCGGGTGAAGCAGCCAGTACTAACTGGCAAGGCTAAATATATTAGAAGACCGATAGTGAACTAGTACCGTGAGGGAAAGGTGAAAAGCAGCCCGGTGAGGGCGTTGAAATAGACCTGAAACCATATGCCTACAAGGAATCGGAGCGGACTTGATCCGTGACGGTGTGCCTATTGAAGAATGAGCCAACGAGTTTATATGTACTGCATAGCTAAGGCCTTAGCCGGCTGGAGCTCTAGGGAAACCGAGTGTGAATAGCGCGACAAAGTAGTACGTATAAGACCCGAAACCAAGCGAGCTTGCTATGAGCAGGGTGAAGTTTGTGGAAACATAAATGGAGGCCCGAACCGGTAGGTAGTTCAACTCCTTCGGATGACTTGTGGTAAGAAGTGAAAAGCTAATCGAGCTTGGTAATAGCTGGTTCTCTCCGAAACAGCTTTTGGGTTGGCGTCGCGTGTTCCCTCTGGGGGTAGAGCACTGGAAGGTTTAGATAGGAGGAAACTTCACTAAACCTATCAAACTCCGAATACCAGAGATTAAGAACGCGGCAGTTAGACTACGGGGGCTAAGCTCCGTCGGTCAAAAGGGAAACAGCCCAGATCTCAGTTTAAGGTCCCAAAATATATACTAAGTGCGAACAAGGTTGTGATATTTCAGAGACACCGAGGAGGTTGGCTTAGAAGCAGCCATCCTTTAAAGATAGCGTAACAGCTCACTCGCTCAGAGATAATGCGCCACAAATTATCGGGGCTAAAGTATATTACCGAAAACGAGGGATTATAGTTTATTCGTAAATTATAATCGGTAGGAGAGTATTCCACTCTGCGTTGAAGCCAAAGGGGCGACCCATGGTGGAGCGTGTGGAAGTAAGAATGTTGGCACAAGTAACCGCAATGCATGTGAGATTCATGCACGCCGAAAGACTAAGGTTTCCTTTGCAATGTTAATCAGCGAAGGGTTAGTCGGGCCTAAGGAGATGACGAAAGTCGAATCCGATGGACAGATGGTTAATATTCCATCACCTCATTATGTTCCGATGGAGGGACGGAGGACACAAGTTTAAGCGTATTATTGGATTTACGTAGTTAGCATAAGAGTTATTGGGTAGGCAAATCCGCCCATGTTAGACTCGTTGTCGACTAAATGGTGGCTTCGGCCATCAAATTTAAACGAAGAGCCTTCCAAGAAAAACTTCTAAGGTTAAACATAATGAGACCGTACCGCAAACCGACACAGGTAGTCAGGTCGAGAAGACCAAGGCGAACGAGTGAGGGGTCCCCAAGGAACTCGGCAAAACAGCGACCGTACCCTAGGTATAAGGTCTGCCCACGTAAGTGGGCCGCAGCTAAAGATTCCTGGCGACTGTTTATCAAAAACACAGCTCCCTGCTAACTCGCAAGAGGATGTATAGGGGGTGACGCCTGACCAATGCCGGAAGGTTAAGTATTGGCGGTGCCAAACACTGTGCGCACGAAGCACGGTTTCATAATTTATTTTATGAAAAAATTCGTGTGCAGAGTGTTTGGTGCAGACTGATATAAGCCCCGGTGAATGTCGGCCGTAACTATAAACTAACCGTTGTAGTTACGTTAATAAACTTTGCTATATGCTGGAAACTCTGACAGAGCAAAAAATACTTTAGGAAGTATGCTCGATGAATGTACTGGTACTAGAAAATGTCGAATTTTCAGTAACAATCCACGTACTGCAGACAATCAGCAGGAAAGATTCCTACTTGTAATCAAAACTTAAATTTATGACCAATGGTGGTTTAAAATCCATCGAGCCAAGTCTTGGTAATTATATTGCCGGATTTGTCGATGGTGAAGGAAGCTTTAATGTTTCCTTAAAGAAAAGAATAGATTACAAGAATTCATGGAAAATTACCGCTTCATTCAATATTTCTCAAAACGAAAGATTCATTCTTTCAAAGATTAAAGACACTTTAAAATGTGGAACTTTAAGAGAAAGGAAAGATGGTGTAATTTACTATGAAGTAACAAATATAAATTCATTATACGAAAGTATAGTTCCATTTTTTCAAAAATTTGGTTTTATCTCTATAAAGAAACAAAAAAACTTTGAAATTTTTACAAAAATTGTTCACATGATGAAAAAAGGTGAGCATTTAAATGAAAAAGGATTCAAAGAAATAGTTTTACTTAGAGAAAAGTTAAATTACGGAATTGGAAGAAAGAGAAAATATTCATTACAAGATGTAGAAAACATCAAGTAGGAAAATCCTCACAGGCCATACGCAAAGCATCGTAAAAATCAATTGGTCAAGTCGACGATTTTTACGTAAAGATATGGTCGGATCTCTATGGCGACATAGAGTTAACGAGATAGAACGGTCCTAAGGTAGCGAAATTCCTTGTCTGGTAAGTTCAGACGCGCACGAATGGCGTAACGACTAGGAAACTGTCTCGGGGACTTGCTCGGTGAAAATGCGATACCGGTGAAGATGCCGGTTACCTACAGCTAGACAGAAAGACCCCAGGAGCTTTACTGCAGCTTGATATTGGCTGTATGTTCTCTTTGCGCAGAATAGATGGGAGGCTTTGAAGCATCGATTTCGGTTGATGTGGAGCCGTCAGTGAAATACCATCCTCTGAGGACATACAGTCTAACCTCGACGGAAAAAACGTTGAGGAACAGTATCTGGTGGGTAGTTTTAGTGGGGCGCTACCCTTGACTTGCGCCTCATGTACCTTTCCTTCGTTAGTACGAAAAAAATAAATGGGGGCCATTATATGTAAATATAATGTTCACATTCTGCTATATGCTGGAACCTCTGTGGTTCAAAGCCTTAGTATCTTAAATCACCGCGTGTCGAAACGGGTAAAAGTATTTAAGTGCAGACAACCAGCAGGAAACTGATTTTTCAGGATCCTCAGAGACTATACGCAGAATTTGCATTTAAATTAAATGCAAAAAGATATAGTCCGATCTATGTGGCGACATATAGTCTGATTTTTAATCAGAATCCAAAATAATGAACGAAAACAAAAGTAAAAAACAAAAATCATCTTTAACAAAAAGACAAAAAGATATTTTAGTTGGATTACTTCTGGGCGATGGATGTTTGGAGACACAAACAAACGGAAAAACTTTTCGTTTGAAAGTGGAACATTCACAAAAGCAAAAGGATTATGTTTATTGGCTTTATAAAGAGTTCAAGAACATAATTCCTGGAGAAATTTATGAAAGGAAAAGACTCGACGGAAGATTGTCAGTGGGTTTTCAAACTCACTCAAGTTCTTCTTTTAGATTTTTTTATCATCAATTTTATCCAAATGGAAAAAAAGTTATACCAAAAGTGATTGGTAAAATTATACAACCCATTTCAATTGCTGTGTGGTTTATGGATGATGGATCTAAAAAGTCCAGTAAGCACAAAACTTACAACATTCATACTCTAGGATTTGAAAAAAAAGATTTAGAGCGAATGCAAAAGATCTTTGATATTAAATTTCAAATAAAAACATCATTACATCGTCAGAAGGATAAATACTGGAGAATATATATATTATCTGAATCTGCAAATCAATTTAAAATCTTGATTAAAGATTTTGTAAAAGAAATTGCTTCTATGAAGCACAAAATTGGATAACAAAATGCCTAAAAAGTAACGGAGGGGCCTAAAGGTCCTCTAGGCGCGAATGGAAACCGTGCCGATAGTGTAATGGCAAAAGAGGGCTTAACTGCAAGGCGTACATGCCAAGCAGACACGAAAGTGGAGCATAGCGATCCGACCTTTCACATTAGATGTGGGGGAAGCTCAACGGATAAAAGTTACCCTGGGGATAACAGGCTGGTACCACCTAAGCGTCCATAGCGACGGTGGTGTTCGGCACCTTAACGAATCGGGGTGCCATGCGAGGAATCGCATTAGCCAAGTCTTTCAAAATATCTCGCGGTATTTTGAAAGGCTCTAAAAATTTGGCTTATAACGGTGAAAGCCATATACTAAAATATATGGTCAATACCGTGGGAAGTCTTACTGAAGTTGAACGAGAAATTATTGTAGGGTCTTTGTTAGGTGATGGGTATATGAGAATTATACCCGGCAGAGCTGATGCTTTTTTAGAAATTAATCACTCTATAAAAGCAAAAGACTATGTTGATTATAAATATAATTCTCTAAAAAGAATATGTGAATCAGCTCCTGTGCAAAGAACTACAAATGATAATCGGGTTGCTTATAGATTTTTTACTAAGCAGCACAGAGATTTAACGGATTTATACAATCAGTTTTATAAGAATAAAATTAAATTTATTCCAAAAGACTTAGATTTAACTCCATTAACTCTAGCAGTTTGGTATATGGATGACGGCAGTAAATGTCGTGATTCAGATATCTATCTCAACACGCAACAATTTTCAGTAGACGATCAAAAAATATTATTATTTAAACTTCGTTTATTGGGCATCAGTGCTCGGTTAAATAAAGATAAAAAATATTTTCGGATCAGAATATTGAAACCAAGTATCAGAACATTTATGGATTTAATCTCTCAACATGTTATTGATGCGATGCGTTACAAATTAGTAATGACCCCGTAGAGACTTAGAATGAAAATTCTGGAGTGTTCCAAATACGGAACGCTAACACGCCAACTCCGACACCACAGTGATTTGTGGAAGGAAGAAGATATAGTCCACGCCATTGGTAACAATGGAATTTTCGACAGCGATGTCGGCTCATCTTATCCTGGGGCTGAAGAAGGTCCCAAGGGTTTGGCTGTTCGCCAATTAAAAAGGTACGCGAGCTGGGTTCAGACCGTTCACGCTTTAAGCGTGAGTGTGTACTGACCAAAATTGAAGTCAAACATTTAAAATAAACTTGAAGTGTGAATCAATCTGAATCACTTCGAGGGTTATCACATTGTATATTTGTCTTTCTGTCTATAGTATAGAAACCAATTCACGGCGGCGTGATGTAGAGATACATACACGTTTTGCTGACTAATATCGGAAAAATCCCAACACTTCGGTGCGGACAATTCCGAGGGAAACATAAATTTTTATGTACCCGTAGAGACTAAATGTCAGCTTTCCTAGTATATACAAGGAAAAAGTTATAGTCCGATCCCGTTAGTAATAACGGCGTTACTGCAAAAGTACTAAAAGTGTAAAGCTTTTAAATACGCAGTGGCTACTGTTGCGTGAGACAGGTTGGTTCTCTATCTGCTGTAGGCGTTGATTTTTGAGAAGAGTTGCTCCTAGTACGAGAGGACCGGAGTGAACTGACCTCTGGTGTACCAGCTGTCATGCCAATGGCATTGTTGGGTAGCTAAGTCGGGAAGGGATAACCGCTGAAAGCATCTAAGCGGGAAGCCCACTTCAAGATAAGAAATCTTTTGAGAGCCCTAAGAGATGATTAGGTTGATAGGCACCAAGTGTAATCATAGCAATGTGTTTAGCTGAGGTGTACTAATTGCTCAAAACTCCCGTTCGGAATGCTGAAAGTCGCTTTGATACTTTTTAAGCAAATGCAAAATTTTTTACTACAATAAAAATCTATCTTCAATTTCATAAAAATAAATAAGATATATATCTTCTGATCTGGTGACTCGTCGCTGGGGAAACACCCGTTCTCATTCCGAACACGGCAGTTAAGACCAGTAGAGGCGATGATACTCCTCGTGGGGAAAGTAGCTAGTCGCCAGTTCAGAGGATATATATTAAAACAAAAAGCCGCGGACGGAGTCCGTGGCTTTTTGTCTTTAATATAATTTTTTAATATATAATTTACTATAAATGTTTAGAAACAAAAATTTTTTTATATATAATATTTTTTCAATAATTTTTACTATTATATTAATAATTTTAGGTTATATTATATTGAATATTTTAAGAAAAGTAGATTCTTCTAGTTGTGCATTATTCAATAATAATAAAAATGGATGTTTGCAACAGTCTGGGTGTACATGGCCATATCCAGATGGTACAGGTTCATGTTCTGATTTCGATAATAATCAGAATATCTGTGAATTAACTTCCGGGTGTACATATCCAGCAAATGCTGGTAATTGTGGTAATTTTTATGGTAATGAATCTGAATGTATTTCTAATTTAGGATGTACATATCCAGCAAATGCCGGTAATTGCTCTAATTTATCTACATCAATTTGCTCAAGTGTGTATGGTTGTTCTGAAATAACAGACTCTTGTTCAGTTGGTAATGAAAGTGAAGAAAGCTGTTTGTCAAATTTAGGATGTGCCTGGAATAATAATACTTGTGAAGGTGAATACGTCTCAGCGTGTTCGGGTACCTTTGATGATGGTGCATGCACAGGTTCTTATGATGATGGTGCATGCACAGGAGTCTATAATCATAATGTGTGTGTAGGTTCATATGATGACATCCCACCTAATCTCGAAAGTGCAGAATTTGTCAACTACACAATAATTCTAAAATATGATGAAAATTTAAGATTAAATCCATTACCTTCAAAAGAGTCTTTTTCAGTAACTGAAAACGGAATAAATGTTGAAATTGATTATATTACTGTTATAGATAATCAAGTTATAATATATCTTAATAGAAGTCTTGTACGTGTATCTTCTGTGCTTATTTCTTATAATTTAATAGGTATTTTAGCAGTCTCAGACACAAGTGGAAATAATTCAGCTAACTTTAGTAATTACACTGTATTAGATACTAATAGCAATAATAATCCTACTATTTTAAATAAATCTCCAAATGGAAATCAACCATATAATACAAAATCTATTTTAGTAGAAGTCGAAACAGACATATCTTCTATTTGTAGATATGATGTTAATCCTAATGTTGAGTTTGATTCAATGAACAATATTTTTGAGATTACTAATAGTACACAGCACTCTTTTTTATTATCAGACCTAACTCCAGGAACAGAATATACTTATTATGTTAGATGTTCTGATGGTGGTGCTGGTATAAACATAAATGATACTGTAATAAATTTTAAAATCGATTCTATGGAAGATAATAAAAATACTTCTAAAAAAGTTAGTAGTATGATTAAAAAATTGAATATTACAATCTATGAAAGTATTATGAATATTTTTGATAAAATAGTTGAATTATATAATCAATATATAGAATCATTTGATGAAGAACCTCAAAATAAAGATAAACTCGATGACCTGATAAATAAAATCAGAGAACAATTTATTTTGTTAGAAATGACCAGAATGAATCAAAATGAATTAGATAAATTTACAAAAGATCTTTATTTGGGATTAAAGGATAATGAAGTTTTATTACTACAACAATTTTTGAATACTAATGGCTACAGTGTAGCGCAACAAGGACCTGGCTCAATAGGTAGAGAAACAGATTTTTTTGGTGTATTAACGAGATCAGCTCTCATAAGGTTCCAGAAAGAAAATAATATATTTCCTGCAGAGGGCTATTTGGGTATAAAAACCAGAGCATTTATAAATCATTTATTATTGTTATAATATAAAAATGTCTTGGGGAACTAGAAGAAGAAATACAATTATTACAATATTTTTTACAATTGTTTTCTCGATTATAGGATGGGTTTTATATGATGCTTTGTATGAGCCCCCAAATTGTTTTGATAAAAAATGGAACGGAGATGAAGTAAATATTGATTGTGGAGGTTCATGTTCATTGAGGTGTGAATCACAGGTTTTAAATCCAATAATTCGTTGGACAAGATCATTTGAGGTATCTCCTGGAGTTTATAATGTTTTAGCCTATTTAGAAAATCCTAATATAGATTCAGGAACTCAAAATGTTCCCTATCGTTTCCGTGTTTTTGATTCTGAAAATGTCTTATTGCAAGAAAGAAGAGGTTCAATAGCAATTATTCCTAAAAGCATATTACCAATTTTAGAAAATACTTTACCTGTCGGAAAACTTGAAGCAAACAGAGTAGTTTTTGAATTCACAGAACCACTCGTATGGTATAAACAAGACTTATTAGAAAACCTAATTGTGGTTCAAGATGAGGAGATTAGTAGATTGGAAGATAGCCCGAGGATTAGAGCTAGTGTAAAAAATACAGGTATTAAACCAATCAAAGATTTAAAAGTGATTGCAATAGTTTATGATGCACAGGATAATGCGATGGCTTCATCACAAACAATTTTAAAAACTGTTCCACCAAATCAAAATATGGAAGTTTTCTTTGTATGGCCAAAACCTTTTGAGTCAGAAATGTCTAGGTTTGAATTGATTCCTTTGTATGATCGAACTAACCAATAATATTTTTCGGAGACTAGTCGGTGGTATTGATTGGATTTTAGTATCTGCTGTATTCTTAATTTCTTTAGCAGGTTTAGTGACAATGTCTTCTTTAGGAACTGAAAACAATTTTTTTAACAGACAAATTATTCTGTTAGCATTTTCTTTTGGAATATTTTTTGCTTTTAGTTTGATTGATTTTAAATTTCTCAGAAGAACTGAGGTGATTGTGTGGATATTTGGACTATCATTGGTACTACTTACGTCATTGTTTTTTATTGGAACAATTTCTAAAGGGGCTCAGAGTTGGTTGAATCTTGGTTTTTTTAATGTTCAGCCTGCAGAAATTGTGAAGTTGGTTTTAATTTTAGTTTTAGCAAAATATTTTTCTAGGAGACATGTTGAAATTAGAAACATTAGGCATATTATAGTTTCTGGAGTATACGCTTTTTTAGTTTTTATTTTAGTTTTAGTCCAACCTGACTTTGGTTCGGCAATGATTATTTTTTTAGTTTGGTTTGGTATGATCATGGTGTCTGGTCTGTCTAAAAAACACCTTTTTGCCGTTATTTTAATGGGTATTTTAGCTTTTGCCTTTATGTGGACTGCTGTACTGCAACCATATCAAAAAGCAAGAATTATGACTTTTTTAGATCCTCTGCAAGATATTCAAGGTACTGGATACAATGCTTATCAATCAATGATAGCTGTGGGTTCTGGTGAGTGGGTCGGAAAAGGTATCGGATACGGTACTCAGTCTAGACTTTCTTTTTTACCTGAATATCAGACAGACTTTATTTTTGCTGCTTTTGCAGAAGAATGGGGATTTGCGGGTGTGATGATTTTATTCTTTTTATTTGCAGTTGTAATTTGGAGAATTATCTCAAATGCAATGTGTGGAGCTACAAACTTCGAAACGCTTTACGGTATTGGTTTAGCTGTATTATTAATGAGTCATTTTGTTATACATGTTGGTATGAATATTGGTTTGTTACCAGTGACTGGCTTAACCATTCCTTTCATGAGTTATGGAGGTTCTCATTTAGTGGTGACATTTGCTGGGTTAGGAATTTTGATGAGTATGAGAAGATATGCTAGAGCTGCACACAGAGATGTACTCCGTAATGAATTTTTTGGTATATAATACCAAATTATGAATTATAGAAATTTTATTTTTATTATATTTTTTAATTTTATTTTATTGATTGCCAATTCTTCAATAGCATCTGCAAGTGGGTCGTGGATACAGCAAACAAGTTCCGGAGAAAGAGACTGGAGATCCATTACATCTTCATCAGATGGTACAAAATTGGCGGCAGTAGATCACGATGGCTACATATATACCTCATCAGACTCTGGAGCAACTTGGACTCAGCAGACAGATTCAGGTGCTAGAGATTGGTATAGAATAGTTTCTTCATCAGATGGTACAAAATTAGCTGCTATTATGGAATTCGGAAATATATATATTTCTGATGATTCAGGATTATCATGGAATTTAAGCGCTGGTGCTGGAGCAAGAAATTGGAATGCTCTCGCAATATCATCTAATGGAGATTATATATTTGCTGGTGTTAAAGGTGGCTATATATATGGTACAGAAAATTTTGGAGTTACATGGAATTTATTATCAAATTCAGGAAATAGATATTGGTATGCTATTACCTCTTCATCAGACGGTACAAAATTAGCAGCAGTAAATTATCTTTCTGGATACGTGTACACTTCAACAGATTCTGGGGTAAATTGGACTGAACAAACAAATTCAGGAAATAGATATTGGTATGCTATTACCTCTTCATCAGATGGTACAAAATTAGCTGCTGTCGCAGAAAATGATTATATATATATACCTCATCAGACTCCGGAGCAACTTGGACTCAGCAGACAGATTCAGGTGCTAGAGATTGGAGATCTATCACCTCTTCATCAGATGGTACAAAATTAGCTGCGGTAGATCATGGTGGATATATATATACCTCATCAGACTCTGGAGCAACTTGGACTCAAAGGACAGCTTCAGGTGCTAGAGATTGGACTTCTGTTACCTCTTCAGTTGATGGTACAAAATTAGCAGCAACAGAAGAAAATGGTTACATTTATACTTTATCAACAATAATAAATGAAACACAATCATCGGGTGGTTCTGGCGGATCAGATGTAAAAATAAATGCAATATGCAAGGTGTCTAATAAAAGAGTAAAGGTTGGTGATAAGGTTGATTTTGAATTAAAAGTCGAAGAAGTTTCTAATTCTAAAAAAGATGAAGAATATACTTTTAAGTGGACAAAATTATTAAAAGGCTCAAAAGAAAATATTTCATATAAGTTTGATAAGCCAGGTGAATATGTAGCAAGAGCTATAATTAGTACCCAATATAAAAATAAAGTAATTAAGTGTGATAAAGTAATCGTTTCTGCTAAAGATGTAAATAAAAATATAAGAGAAGAAAATAGTAATGCTCCCAGTCCAAATAAAAATATAAGAGAAGAAAATAGTAATGCTCCCAGTCCAAATAAAAATATATTTACTAAAGATTTATTTTTATCTGTTAATAGCGCTGATGTTAAATTACTTCAGCATTTTTTAAATAATAGAGGTTATTTAATTGCAGATAGAGGACCTGGGTCTAAAGGAAATGAAACAACAATTTTTGGATTTGCCACACGTGCAGCTTTAATTAGATTTCAAAAAGACAATAATATTTCACCTGCGTTAGGGTATTTTGGTTCAAAGACAAGAGGTCTTATAAATAATTTTTAGAAGTTTCTTCTAACATTTTTTTATAGCTAAAATTTTCTCTAATTCTGTGGTTTAAATTTTGAGCTGTTATTTTTGTTTCTTCATAATTTTCAATTGCTGAATTTATTTCATTTGAAAGTTCATTAGAATTTTCTGAGGTAAATAATCTGCCGTATTTTTTATCTGAAATTATTTCAGGAAGTCCACCAACTTTTGATGCTATTACAGGTACTTCTGCCAAACCGGCTTCTAATAAAACTAATGCCAATGCTTCTGAGCGGGAAGGTAAAATAAATAAATCAAAAGCTTTTAAGTATTTTGCAGCATTATCCAAAAAACCAATTAAAATAACCTTCTTATCAAGATTTAAAGATTGTATTTTTTCTTCTAATTCTTTTTTAATATGTCCGTCACCTATGATCACGAACTGGACATTTTCAATTTTTGTTACTTCTTTTGCAGATTCAATTAAAATATCTAGACCTTTAATTGGATGAAGTTCAGCGATTGTCCCAATCAAGAATTTTTCTTTTGATACATTTTGATTTACTTTAGAAATTTTTTCTCGAGCAATTTCTTTTTCATAAAAATCAATTTCCTTAACTCCGTTGTGAATGACATCAATTTTATTTGCAACAAAAGGCCAACCTAAAACTCTTTTTTTTATGTTTTCTGAAACTGCGATTGTTTTGTCGCAAATCATTATAGTTGTCCAGTAACTTAACTTAATTAAAAGTTTTGATAAAAAAGATCTTTCTTCATTAAAAGCCCATCCGTGTGCTGTGAATATGACTTTAGGTGTGCTACATAATTTTGCAGCCAATCCACCAAGTCCACCGATTTTTGAACTATTTAGATGCACAACATCAAAATGTTTTTTGTGAAAAAAGTTAATTAGAAATTTAAAAACTTTCAATTCATTAAATATAGAAATATCTCTTTCAAGGTGGGGAATTGATATCACTTCTATGCCAGACTCTTCCAGTTTTGTTTTTAGAATCCCATTGCCTCCCAGTGCAACAGTGACATCGAAAATATCTTTGTCTAAAGAAGTAGCTATTTCGTATACATACTTTTGAGCACCTCCAAAATTGGATTTTGTAATTACAAGGCATATTTGTTTTTTAACCATATATTTGTATTATAGTGAAGCAATGACTATTGTAAACAAAAGGGAGTCTTTGATTTTGCTTCTTGGAGACGTTGTCTTTTTCTTTTTAGCTTTATGGCTAACTCTTTCAATTAGATATTTTGAATTTCCAGGATATGAAAGATTTGTGTCTCATACAAAACCTTTTTCTATTTTGTTCATTATTTGGATTGTATTTTTTTATATTGCTGGTCTTTATGAAAAACACACTGTCTTTTTAAGAAATAAATTACCAACAACTATTTTTAATACTCAAATATTGAATAGTTTAGCTGCTGTTTCTTTCTTTTATTTGATTCCATTTTTTGGAATTACACCTAAAACAAATTTATTTATTTATTTGATTGTTAGTTTTGGTTTGATCGTAGTGTGGAGGTTGTTTATATTTACAAAGTTATTTTTTAGAAAAAAAAGATTCTCTGCAATTTTAATTGGTTCGGGTGAAGAGATGAAAGAGTTGAAAAACGAAGTTAATCAAAATGATCGATACGGATTTTCATTTGTTCGAAGTATAGATGTTCAAGATCTAGATAAAATTGATTTTCAAAGAGAAGTTTTGGATATGGTTTATTCAGAGAATGTTTCTTTGATAGTTGTAGATATGAAAGATCCTGGAATAAAAGAAATTATTCCTAAACTATATAATTTAATTTTTTGCGGCATTCAATTCATTGATACACATAAAGTTTATGAAAGTATTTTTGATAGAATCCCACTTTCAATTATTGGATATAGCTGGTTCTTAGAAAACATATCTTCAAAATCACATATTGTTTACGATATTTTCAAAAGAATAATGGATGTTTCTGTTGCAATTATTTTTGGAGTTATCACACTTATTTTTTATCCATTTGTTATTTTTGCAATAAAAATTCAAGATCGTGGCAGTGCTTTTATTTATCAAGAAAGAGTCGGGAGAGGTGCGAGAAGATTTAAATTAGTTAAGTTTAGAAGTATGACTAGAAACGAAGATCGTGGAGGATGGGTTGGTGAAACTGACAATAAAGTAACAAAAGTTGGAAAGTTTTTAAGAAAAACTCGTCTAGATGAACTGCCACAACTTTGGAATGTTTTAAAAGGGGATATGTCATTAATTGGTCCTAGGCCAGATATTATTGGTAATTTTGAAACATTATCAAAAGAAGTGCCTTATTACACAATTAGAAATGTTGTGAAACCGGGTCTGTCTGGTTGGGCTCAGACTCATCAAGATATAGTTCCTCAATCAATTGAAGAAACAAAAGAGCGTCTAGCTTATGATTTGTATTATATTAAAAATCGTTCATTTATTTTGGATATAAAAATAGCATTGCAGACTATAAAAACACTATTAAGTCGAGTCGGAAAATAATTTAATTTGTGATAATCTATTCATCATATGGAATCTAATAAAAAAGTTGTTGTAATCACTGGGGCTGCAGGATATGTTGGAGCAATGCTTGTGGATCAATGGACTCAAAGAGAAGATGTTGAGAAAATAATTGGCATCGATAAGGAACCGCTTCCAGAATTTTTAAAAGATAAAAATAAACTAGAATATATACAAGCGAATCTCTCTGATTTGGATTGGCAGGATAAAGTACGCTTGGCTAAACCTGAAGTTATAGTGCATACAGCTTGGCAAATTCGAGAGATGTATGGTGAAAAAGATAAACAATGGAAATGGAATGTGACTGGATCTGAAAATATTTTTGATTTAGCTTTTGATTTACCATCTGTAAAAAAAATAATTTATTTTTCTACTGTTTCTTCTTATGGTGCATTTCCTGAAAACCGTTTAGATTATCGAATAAAAGAAACTCAAGAATTTAAAGAAGATAAATATCTTTATGGTGTCGAGAAAAAAGCTGTAGAAGAAAAATTGAAAGAAAAATTTGAAGAATCTGAAAAGTTAGGTGGACATGTTCCGCAAGTATTTATCGTGCGTCCTGCAGCAATCACTGGTCCTCGTGGTAGATATATGAAAGTTAGATTTGGTTTGCAATCTGCTCTTTCAGGACAGTTAGATAAAAAAGATTTTTTCTATAATATTGTTTCTAAATTAGTTTCATTTGTCCCAATCACAAAAGGATGGTGTCGACAATTTATTCATGAAGATGATGTAAATGACATCGTTACACTTTTTGCTTTTAATGATTTACAAGGAAAATATGAAGCATTCAATATTTGTCCACCAGGTGAAATAGTTCTTGGAAAAGATATGGCAAAAGCTGTAAATAAAAAGTCTATAATGTTACCACCTTTTATTATTAGAATTGCTTTCTTTTTTATGTGGCATCTTTCAAGGGGTAAAATACCAACATCAAAAGGAGGTTGGAAATTTTATTGTTTTCCTGTTGCTGTGGATGGATCAAAACTTACACAGATGTATGGTTATCAATATAAACATAATTCATTGGATGCGTTTACTAAAAAAGAAGGACGATATTCCAAATTCGTCAATTAGCTAAAACTTTTTTAAGGAGTATAATCACTAAAATGAAATCAAGAATAGTCTCTATAATATTTATTATTTTAATTGCTTTGGCTGGGTATTTTGCTCTTGGAACAACAAAACCATTTAGTTATGGTTTGGATTTAAGTGGTGGTACAAGACTTACATACAGTACTGATACGTCTCAAATATCTGAAATGGAAATTAAAGGTGCAATGAATGTTTTGAAACAAACTATTGAAAAAAGAATCAATATTTTTGGTGTCTCTGAACCAATTATTACTATTGAAAATCAAGACAGGTTGGCTGTTGAATTACCAGGTGTAACAGATGTTGAGGCCGCTATTAAATCTATTGGTGCAACTCCGCTTCTTGAATTTAGATTAGAGAAAAAAGATACACAAACAAAAATGGCAGTTTTAAATTTGGAAGAAAATAAAACACTAGAACAAATCAAGACAGAAATTTATAATGCGTATGAAGCGAGTGGTCTGACCGGAGGACAACTTGAAAGAGCTAGTGTGGTTTTTGGACAACAAATGGCAGCATCAATTTCTCCTGTGATATCTTTAAATTTTAATGAAGAAGGTTCTAAACTTCTTGCTGAAATCACAAAAAATAATATTGGAAAACAGATGGCAATTTTCTTAGATGGAAATATTTTATCTGCACCTGTTATTCAATCAGAAATTATTTCTGGAGAAGGGCAAATTACAGGTGACTTTACTCCTGAAGAAGCTAGAGATTTAGTTCAAAATTTGAATTTTGGTGCTTTACCACTTCCAATAAATTTAGTTGAAACAAATACTGTTGGGCCATCATTGGGCCAAGAAACTTTAAATTCTGGAACAAAGGCTTTGGTTATTGCTTTCGGTTTGATATTCATTTTTATGGTTTCTTTCTATAGACTCTATGGTTTTGTAGCTGCTATTTCATTGGCAGGTTATGTTTTATTAACTCTTTTTGTTTTTAAATATTTGCCAGTAACATTAACAGCATCAGGAATTGCAGGATTTATACTTTCACTTGGTATGGCAGTAGATGCAAACGTATTAATTTTTGAAAGAATTAAAGAGGAAAAGAAGTCAGGTAAAAAAGGTGCTGAAGCAATCACAGATGGATTCAATAGAGCTTGGCCTGCAATTCGAGACGGTAACTTCACAAGTATTATTGCTGCAATAATTTTATTTTGGATGTCAGACGCTGCAGTGGTAAAAGGATTTGCTCTCGTGTTTGGTCTTGGTGTGATTATCTCTATGGTTACAGCTGTATCTTTAACAAAAAATATTCTACTTTCATTTACAAAACAAGTTAAAGAAAATAACAAATAAAAATATGTTTGCAATAAAACACAAAACAAAATTTTATATCTTATCAATAACATTAACATTTATAGCTTTGGTTGCTCTATTTGTTTATGGATTAAACCCAGGTATTGATTTCACCGGTGGTTCTGTTTTAGAAATTTCTTTTCAAAATGAAAAACCTTCTCAAGAGCAAATCGAGTTTGCAATTTCTGAATTAAATATAGGAAATTCTGTGGTGAGAAGTTCAGGTGAGAGTGGTTATTTAATAAAAATGCCTACTATTGATGATGCCACCAAAAAAACTTTAGAAAATCTGATTTCACAAAATGGACAAATTCAGTTTAAAGAAGAAAAATTTATTACCGTAGGTCCGGTTTTAGGTGAAGAACTTACTTCTAAATCATTTGTTTCTGTTGGGTTAGTTTTATTGGCTATTACTTTATATGTTGCTTATGTCTTCAGAATAGTTTCAAAACCAGTTTCATCATGGAAATACGGTTTCGCAACAATTATCGCCTTGATCCACGATGTAATTTTAACAATAGGTTTCTTTGCTATTGCTGGAAGATTTTTTGGTGTAGAAGTGGATACTTTTTTTGTAATCGCAATTCTTGTAGTTCTTGGATATTCTGTTAACGATTCAATTGTTGTTTTAGATCGAGTTAGAGAAAAATTGAAAGAAACAAAAGAAGAACAAAGAGTTTCTCAATTTAAAGAAATAGTAGGATTTAGTTTGAGAGAAACTATTGCAAGATCTTTAAATACAACAATTACAACTTTATTGTCATTAGTCGCTTTATATATTTGGGGAGGTGAAGCCACAAAAATATTTGCTTTAGCTTTAATTGTTGGAATTACTGCTGGAGCTTATTCTTCAATATTCGTTGCTCCGCAACTACTTGTGACATTTTTTGAAAGAGGAAAAAAGAACTTGAATAAATAAAAAATAGGAGTAGATTATTTTTAGAAAGGAGAGTACTTTTTTATGAGTGATTTTTTGGAAGGTGTTCAAAAACAAAGACAAGGAGAGGTAAAACCTCAACAACAGCAACAGAGGAAAATCAAGCCGCTTGATGAATTAGAGGCAATGAAAAAAATTGATTTGCCTACTGAAAACAGGTTTCGATGGTGTGGATGCCCAAGGGGTTCTGTTCCATGTAAATGTGATTCTAACTACAATGGTTGATTGTGTTTTTTTCTGGTCGGTGTGAAAATACCGATTTTTTATTTTTTGCTAAAAATATTTTAATAATCTGACAATGCAAAATATATTTTTAATCTGAATACTCTACAGAGAAAAAAAATTCTCCGGTAACTTATGTTCACTTGGATGGCGTTATTGATGTTTCGAGTTTTCTGGTCGGAATTACTGAGATGACCTATCTTTTTTCAAACTTTAATCCACGGCAAAATGCGAAGCATTTTGCCGTGTTTTTCATTAAAAATAACCCTTATTTTAAGCCATTATTTTGCCTGTTGATAAAGCTTGACCTTATTTCATATATGCGTATAATGCTAACCACTCCTTAAGAGAGGAGTTTTTAGATGAGAACATTGTCAATTTAATACTGGTAAGAATCACATAAATGAACATTGTTTTGTTTATAGGTTCCGAATTCCAATACAAAAAATAATAATTCAAGGAATAACAAAAAATAGCAACAACGAACCAATATTAAAAAGCACGACTTTTTGATTTGTTTCGTTCACTTAAAGTTAGAGTTTGATCCTAGCTCAGGATGAACGCTGGCGACGTGGATAAGGCATGCAAGTCGAACGAGGCCTAGAGCCGAGTGGCAGACGAGGTAGTAATACGTAGGAATGTACCCTAAAGTCAGGAACAACTATGGGAAACCATAGCTAATACTTGATAGTCTCTTCGGAGTAAAGTTTTAACGCTTTAGGAACAGCCTGCGGGGTATCAGCTAGTTGGTAGTGTAATGGACTACCAAGGCTATGACGCCTAGGGGAGGTGAGAGCCTGACCCCCACCGATGGTACTGAGACACGGACCATACACCTACGGGTGGCCGCAGTCGAGAATCTTCCGCAATGGACGCAAGTCTGAC
>Ga0172372_10000948_pt1 | contig 44755 bp, 55 predicted proteins | sample LakKiv5m_2_FD_114544 | JGI IMG/M metagenome (GOLD analysis project Ga0172372, IMG submission 114544) | Freshwater microbial communities from Kabuno Bay, South-Kivu, Congo - kab_092012_9.5m | ecosystem: Environmental > Aquatic > Freshwater > Lake | place: Democratic Republic of the Congo...
AGAATTGATCAGTTTTGTAAGCAAGAATTGGCACATGCAAATGCACACCAAGCGCACAATAAAACTTATAAGCTTAATGCCATGGAAGCACGTGAGTTACGTAAAGCACGATTGGTGTTTCGCAGGCCTAATCATCAAATGTGGCTTGCAACTATGGTATCCATTGAGCATATGGCTGCTTGTGGAGCAAGAACTTTTTTGAAAAGATATGATGGGCAAAGTAGCAAAGAGTTAAATCTTTATAAATGGCACTGCAAAGAAGAGTTAGAGCATAAAAGTTTAGCCATGGATTTATGGTTACATTTTGGCAACTCACAAACAGTATTGCGCAAAGTTGCAGCATTGAATATGTTTTATGTGCTTAAGTCAGTACTTAGATACACTATTACAAAATGCAAAGAAGATGGCGTATTATGGAAGCTTTCAACTTGTAAATCTTTTGTAAGTTTATTTTTAGAATTGTTTTTTAAATCTTGGTTGCCTTACACTAAGATTTTTAAGAAAAATTTTCACCCTAATAACCATGATGATTCACGTTGGGTAGCCGTATGAATTCACAAATTAATATTCAAGGTCTTAAAAAAGCGGCTGCAAACGTTAAAAAAATACCTATTGAGCAAATTGTTCGACGTGATGTAAAACTTAATTACTCTGGCATGTCTGCACAAGAAGGTATGGCCAAGTTAGAACAACTTAGAAAAGATGGTGCAGGACTTGTTAGATTTCTTAATACTATCTTTGTTGTAACTGATTCAACAGGCGGAAGAATACGATTTCATACTATTTCAGGTGATAGTAGACCAGCATTTTTATTAGCGTGCTTGCTGTTTTATTTTTATTTAAAAAAGCTCGGCTATGATGAGGCTATGACAACATTTACAAATCCTGCCGTTATTAAAACGTTGATTGCAAGCCCTACAGATAAGCTACCAACTTGGCTATCAATTCAAAAAACAGATAATGGCTATCAATTAGAGGTGGATTTAAATGGGCTGGGTTGAAGATATAGTTGAAGATGCCGTTGACTTTGTAGACGACGTTGTTGAAGGCGCCGGAGAAGTTGTTAGTGATATTGGCAATACAGTACAAGACGTTATTATTGACCCAATTCTTGACGCTGGGCGTGATATTGACGATTTTGTAAATGAAGAAATTCCAGGCGGATGGGGTACTGTTGCCACTGTTGCAATTGTAGCAACTACAGGCGTACCTGCAGATTTTGGATCAAGCGCCGCAGGCGCAGCCGGTGCAGCTGAAGCAGCAGGTGCAACTGGCGCGTTTGATGCCGGCGTTGGCGGTATAGCTGAAGCCATGGGCTTAGGGGAACTTGCAGGTGCAACTGGCGCGTTTGATGCCGGCGTTGGCGGTATAGCTGAAGCCATGGGTGGAGGAGCAAATCTACCTGGTGCTGAAATCATTGATCGTAGTATCCCATTTGATCCAGCAGCGTATGGACAATTTGGTGGCGTACGTGGCGCGTTAACTGGTTTAGGTGATCTTGCATCTGCAGGACTACAAACTGCAACGCAAAATCCATTACAAACGCTTAAAGTTGCCAACACAGCAAATAATCTTTACAACGCTTTAACATACGAACCTACTATGCAAACGAGTAGGTTTCCTAGCAACTTTGCAGGATCAGTTTTACGTAACCCACTTGGTATGGGCACGCCTATATCAGGCGGACTGCCTGGTAATTTAGAAGCACAAGCACTGGCAGCAGCTCCTGTAACTACAACACCACCATCGCCTATGAACCTCTTACAACTTAGACAACTTTATCCACAGCTTAGTACAATAGATCCTAGGCTATTGCAAATTCTAACCAATAGAGGCGGTAGTACAACGCCAAGTTACTATACATACGGCGCAGGTGGCGAATCTCCTGCAGGTGATCGCACATCACTGTCAATGACTGCAACAGGTGGACTACCTACAGCAGGGTACCCGTCGATTGCTGCGGATAGAGACACGGCAAGATCTCGTTTAGCAGGTGAAATTCCTGGCTATATGTCAACAAATCCATTATCAACTGCAGGTTTAAGTATGTTGGCTGGCCGTTCACCATATGGTTTTGCCAAAGGTGGCCAAGCACATAATCCTGAGTTTATTACTGGAGCAACCGGACATTACGTGCAAGGTAGAGGCGATGGTCAGTCGGATGAGATTCCTGCCATGTTAGCAGATGGAGAATACGTGTTTGACGCTGACACTGTTGCTGCTCTAGGAAATGGTTCTAGTAAAGCAGGGGCTGCAATGCTTGATAAAATGAGAGAAAATATTCGCAAGCATAGACGCTCCGCGTCGCATAAAGATATACCCCCAAAGGCTAAATCACCTTTAGCCTACATGAAAGGTTAATCATGGCCGAGATTACACAAGGCTCACCATTACCTAATATCACCACAACGCAGCAGCAAATCACAGCTGCGCCTAACTGGTATACTGACTATCTTAGTAATTTAGCTCAGCAAGGTAAAGACGCAACACAACAAGCACAGTTTGTTGGCGCATCGCCTTTACAGCAGCAAGCATTTAATCTTACTGGCCAACAAACAGGTGCGTATTCACCTACATTGCAGCAAGCAATTAATTTGGCAGGTCAAACCGGCATGCCTAGCGCTGTGTCAGCAAGCTCACCGTATTTTCAAGCTGCAACAGGCAGCACTGGACTTGGTGCAGCACAGCCCTATCTTACGGCGGGTACAGGCACAAGCGGCATGCAAGCTGCATCACCGTATTTTCAAGCAGCAACTGCAGGCACAGGCTTAAACGTTGCGCAGCCTTATCTTACTGCAGGCACAGGTATAAGCGGCTCACAGGCCGCGTCGCCTTATTTGCAAGCTGCTTCTCAATTAGCACCTAGCAATGTTGCGCAGTATTTAAATCCTTTTACGCAATCTGTTGTAAGTGAAATTGGTCGTCTTGGTCAAGAGCAAATTACTCGCAACCTAAGTCCACAAGCCACTGCTGCTGCGGTAGGCTCTGGGCAATTTGGTTCTCGTCGAGGTGCCGAAATTCTTGGTGAGACAATTAATCGCGCGTTAGAAAATATGCGCGGTCAACAACTTGGTGCTTTGCAAACAGGCTATCAAAATGCGCTTACGGCTTCGCAAACCGACCTAGCACGTCAGCTGGCAACAGGCCAAACGGCTGGTCAATTAGCTAATCAACAGGCAGCTAATTTACTACAAGCTGCGCAGCTTTCCGGCGGGCTTAGTCAAGCAGATCTAAATCGACAGCTGGCAACAGGCCAAACTGCAGGTCAATTGACTAATCAGCAAGCGGCTAACTTATTGCAAGCCGCGCAGCTTTCTGGTGGATTAAATCAAGCAGACTTGGCTCGCCAGTTATCAACAGGCCAAGCTGCAGGTCAAATGGCTGCATCAGACGCAATGCAAAGATTGCAATCAAGTCAAATGCTAGGCAATTTGGCTCAAGCAGGACAAGGTTTAAATTTAGCTGATATTAATGCATTGTCTACGCTTGGTGCGCAACAGCAACAAATTGGCTTAGCAGAGCAGCTATTCCCATTACAAGTTGCAGCACAGCAAGCCGGATTGCTTAGAGGCTACACCATTCCTACATCGGTTGCCTCGACTTATACGGGACCAATTCCTGGCGCGTACAATGCATCACCCTTGCAACAGATTGCAGGCATTACATCATTGCTTGGTGCATTGACTACGCCACAACAAGGCAGTAGTACTTCGCCTTTACAAAATATCATTAGTGGTATTGGTGGATTATTTCCTAGCAGTGGTGGTGGTGGTGGCACTACAGCGTACCCTGTAGATGACATTTTTGGCAATATTATCTACGGCCCTGGTGGCAGCTATACAACTAGCGGCGGTTCTGTTATTAATCCATCAGACTATTCTGATTTAGTTTAAGGTATAAATCATGGCTGCACTTCCTACTACATTGCCAGCGCCGCCTACAGGTTTAGGTGGCGACGAAGCCGCAAGAAAAGAATATTTTGACGCGTTAGATAAAACATTGCAAGCGTTAGAAGCTCGTGCAACTCGTGGGCCTAATCTATTTAAACTGGCAGGTGCGTTTTTAGACCCAGGCCGTACTGGAAGTTTTGGAGAGGCAGTTGGCAAGGCTGCTATTTCGGCAGGTGAAGACATACAACGTCAAAGCGAAATGGCATTGCCTATTGCGCAGGTTAGAGCGCAGCTTGCAGGACAAAAATATCAAGTTGCCAATGAAGCTAAAGCTCTTGATCTTGTATCTAGCGTATTAGGCGCATCACCTGCACAAACAAATCAAGTTATTAGTTCAGGTCAAATGCCACCTGATATGGTGAGCAAGATTACACCAGGGTTAGTCATTGCGGTTAATAAACTAGATCCTAAGCTTGGTACATCACTTAAGCAAGTGTTTGATATGGACATTGAACGACGTAAGTTGATTGATGCCGATATTAAAAATGGTCTTAGCGTAACAGATTTAATTGCTAAATACGGGTCTGGTGTAGTTGCGTATTTACCTACAGGTGTAAAATTGCCTGGACAGCAACCGCAAAGGGCACCAGGAGGCCCTGGTACAACTCCAGCAGGCACACCTGCTTCAGGTGTGTCCACAACTACGCAGCCTGTTGTTGTTACGCCAACCAGTGGTGATGCAGGTTTACCATTAGCGGTACAAGCTAAAATTAAAGAACAACGCGCATTAGATATTGATAAGCAATTTCTTAACGAACGTATTGCAATTAACGCGTGGACACCGTCGGCGGTTTCTAACAGTGATCGCACGCTTCGTGAGTTGTATACAATTGCTGATAATCGACCAAATATATTTGGTCTTATGATGGAGCAAGGCATATTATCGGCTGCGCAAACAGCTGCACAAGAAGGCATACAAACACCTCGCGGCAGTATAGCACTGCCTGTACAAAAAGCATTAGAAAAAGTAAAACTTGTACCTAAAGATCAAGAATTATTACGTCGTGCATCGCAGCTTATGGCTGAACAATTCTTTGAAAATGCCAAAGCTAATAAGTCTATTTTGGGGCCTCAAATTTCAAATGCAGACGCCCAGTTTATGCAACGTCCTATGGTTACACCAGAAGACTCAGCTGCTAATATTAAGTATTGGGTGCAGCAGCATATTCTTATCAACAAGCAAAGAAATGACTTATTTTCATCATTAAATCGTTATGATCGACAGTATGGCGCATCAGTGCCTGCAGGTGCGTATTTTGACTCGTCTGACTATCGCGGTATCATATCAAAATATGATGCATTAAATCAACAACTTATTGAGCGAAGCCCTTTTTATAGCAATTTAAGAAGATAGCTATGGCTAAAGATAACTTAACCGTAAGACTTGAAGACACAGATCCTATTTTTAGGAATGATAAAAAAGGCGCGCCTAGAGCAAATGAGCTTAGATTAGAAGATGTTGACCCTATTTTTAAAGATACACTGCCTGTGCCTTCAAGTACAAGCACGTCAGCGCCACCACCGCCTGCTGAGCTTTCAAATCTACAAAACTTGCCTGCGTCTTATCAAATGGCAAGACGTGCCATTTTTGGTGAAAGCCCAATATCACCAGGTGTAGGTGAGTTTGGTGGCGCCATTCTTGGTGGCACCGCAGGAATGCTTGAGCAAGGTAGAAATATTTTAAATCTTCGTCCAGGCATTAAAGCAATGGGTGAAGCAATAACTGCGCCGCCACCTTCAGCTGCAACAGGCTCAGCGTATGAGAAATGGCTACGTAACTTTGCAGGCCTTGAGCGAACCGGGCCAGGCGGTGTGCCTGAAGCCGCACAAACTTATCAACGCACTAAAACACATGGTGAAGCCGGTAAAAAAGTATATCAACGCTATGGCAATCAGCCTTTGGATATCAATCGGTATCTTGCAGCAACTGATGAAGCTGATCGTGCAAGAAAACTTGCTTGGCTTAAACAAGCCGGAGAAAAAACAACCCGGGGTCTTGGCTATGTTCCAGGTTTAAGTGTACTTGCCGGAGGCCTAGGAGGCGCCGATCTTATTGAGGCCCTTAGACGTTTAGAACGTGGCGAGTATGGAGGGGCAGCAATTAAAGGTATAGGTGGCTTAGGCGCGCTTGCGTCGTTGTTGCCTTTTCCACTTACTCGTTTAGGCGGTGGCGCTTTATCACTACTATCAATGCCTGCTGAAGCTTTATATCAAGGTGGTGAACCACCACCCCCATCAGCTGAATACGAAGCACCTTAGTCTCCTCCACATTTACACACTTCAGCCAAAAGTAAGTCTCCCAGTGTAAATGTGATTCTCCCCGGCTCAATGCCGGGGATTTTTTTATTTTGATAAACCTTTGGACTCAATGAGCGTAATGACTTTAGTTAGTGTATTTTGCTCATCCAAAGTTTTTGCTTCTTTAAGCATCTTACCTATGGCGTGAATAACACCTACACGCTCAAACAGTGTTGCGCTGGTAAAAGCTTCAAGCCATATATTGTATGGATCTTCCAATAAAGACATGCTGTTGGTTCTTTGCAGTAGCTCCAACCAATCATGGTAGCCATTTTTTATTACGTCATTGGGGTTCATAGTTTTTTGCCTTCAGTTGATAGCCATGTTCTAAGAGTTGTTAAACCACCGTCAATTAAGACGTGACGAGGGTTATCACGATATTTGTTATACACAGCATGTTTAATAAAGTTTTTCATTAATAAGTGTGCATCGGCTTCGATTGGCTTTGCGCCAATTGCGTAGTCGGTAGACATAAAATGAAAGTCATAGTCAGGAAATTCTTTTTGAATTGATTGCTCTTGGTGTGGTAACAAACCAATTACAGATATCCATGGCTTTGCAATACGCCTTACAAACTCCATTTCAGGATTATGTCTTTTAACTTTAAACTCATGCTCAAGCTCATGCACAACTTTTACAACTTCATCTTTTACAGTTTGTGCTATGTATTGTGCTATAGTTTGGATTAATGTTTCCAGTGTTGCAGGTTTAATTTCTAAAGCACGACTGTCAGGCTCTATGGCCTGCTCTGCAACATATGATGCAATCTTATTAAGCTCTTGCTTAACAAGCTTAGGCAAATCACCTAAAACTTGCAGTGTTGCCAAATCACGCTGCCTATCTACAGGCAATGCAGTACTTTGCGCGTAACGAAACGCGTCCAACAATTTGTAATTGCTTGTACGCATTAAAGAAGCTGTCTTATCAATTAAGAGAGCGCGTTCTGCAGTTGTCCAACGAATAACATGCTTCATTTTGATTCCTTTCAATAATCAAAGTAACAAGTGACTATTTCTTTTCAATAGCTTGTTGGTATTGTACTACCGTGGCCAACTCCACTTTTATTGCTTGCAAAGCGGTCATAACATCTTGCATTGACCAACCTTTACGTAGCAATTCTATCACAGTTTCACGTAACTTTTTTTCTATATGTTCATTAACCATTTGCCAAACGCCATGTTAGGGTTGATAGTCTTGTTTGATAATAGCAATGCCTCTTCATGCTCAATTTTAGGCGCAGGGTCAGATATCTGCGTAAGAGTATGCGCTATAATAATGTTATTAAACATATCCATACGTGATTCATATACATGGAATGACCCTACCGCCACTGTAAGTGTGCCCATAGGTACTTTTAATCTTGCTGCCACAATCTCTTGCAAGAAACTGAATGTAGGTAAATCATTGGTCATGCCCCATAGTATGTCTTGACTGCGCATAATGGCGCGGGCATTTAATGCCCCATGGCGAATTCTAAATTCTATGGCTATGGTGCAAGGTACATCCTTGGCTTCAAGATCCATATGATCTATGTCAGTACCGTACATAGGAATCACAGCTCGTCTGCTCATAGGATCCTGTTGCAAAATGGCTACGATGTTCTCCACGCCATAGCGACCAAACCAATAGGAACCATAATTGCTATTCAGTTTGCCATTGGCTATGATCTTTCCCCATTGACTGGCATGCTCAGCAATTGATAAGTCTGTAGGGTCGGCTTTAATGTACCAAGCCATTTCACGCTTAAGATACTTTAAATTGAAATTACGCCCAGCAAAATTGTTGTATCTAATATAAGGTTGGCATACGTAGGAAAAGTTTTCAATTTCCAAAGTACGTTCACCGCGAGGCTGTACCCAGTGGCCTGCAACTTTTAATACCGCATAGAGTTTATAAAGATCTTCAGGTAAATTAATGTGTATGGTTTCCATAGTCAGATTCCGTAATTGTGTAAGGCTGTTCAGGGTAGTTTTGCATATGATATAACGGTGGAGGAAGTTTGATTGCCTGCACATTATTGTTTAACGCCCATGTATAGGCGTTGTTGCCAAGGGCAAAGATTTTGCTAGGCTTTAACTGATTAATAAAGTCGGGCGTTGTGGCAACACCTAAATATGATTGCGTGTTAATCCAGTAAATTTGTGATTCACGTACGCCTTCATGTTGCAATGTCTCGGCCAACATACGGCTGGGTCCGTCATTATCCAAAAAGTTAATGAATGGCACTACAACGGCTGAGGCGCGTACATTTGTGCGTGGGCCTTTATCACAAAGCATTAAGATGTTGCCTTCTTTAAAACAGCCACCGCCTGAGGCTTTGTTTTCGATTGATAAAACTTTAACCTTTTCCATCAGACTGTCCACGTCATCATTCTCATAATCATAGTGCACGACAGGAATGGCAGTACCTTGACCTAATGTGTCATACTCATCATACACCTTACGTAACTGCTGCACAGTATCGAGGTACTCTTTATCTACGCGTGATGAGAATGCTTTGGCGCATACTTCAAACGCCGGTTGGCAATGCACTACAACGGCGCCTCGTGATAATGCTGCCCTTTCCAACATACGAAGTCTAGGCGTATCAACACGATTTGCGCCATTACGATACACAGCGCCATAGATTGGTTCTGATAACCAGGCACGATCCAGTATGACATGATCATCATAGGTTAAGGCTTGGCTCATTGATCTAAAGTAAATCCTGCAGATATCCTCGGACGATAGACCATTGTATGGACCATGCTTAACAACATGAGTCATACGATCATTTTGAAACTCTTGCCGTAAAGTCTCAGCCAACGTAGTTTTACCTGCGCCATCTGGACCTTCTAAGATCAAGATCATTTAAGTAGAACCTTTAATGTTTGTAGTGTATTTTTTTCAGTTGCAATGGCTGAAAATAACTTCTCTGCTTGCAGAGTTGCTATGGCTTGCAAAGCGTCGTCATCCATTTGCTCAATTTCTTGCAATGTATAGCCATAAGACTTATGAATCATGCTGAGTTCTTCTGGGCTGCCGCCAAGGATACAACCTGCATGGGCACTGTGTAAGTATCTAACACGCCACCATCCGCATCCGGCATGAGCATATGTTGGACAAAGCACGCCTTTGTATCCTCCGTACTGCCATACAATGTCACTCTCCAACAATCTTGGTTGCCCAAGCTTTTTTCCACCAATACTATGAACGGGCCAACTGAGATGCTGTGATTCAGCCCAAAGGTGTGCTGTGGTTGAGAGGCTTGCGTTGTACCATTCATGTTTTCTGTTTGTCCATGGCAGTTTATGCGTTACAGGCAGATCATACAAAGGGGACGGGTCCCAACAGAGTATCTCCTCAATATCTTTTAAGCCCATCTTTTTAGAATCACCCCAAGGAAAAAGAGGCGCAAGCCATAAGCGATTAACCAGATCACGTATGTCAATGGCCTCTTGCCAAGTTGGCAATATCTCTTGAAATGACCAATCATCAAGGCAAATAACTGCGTCGAGGCGTTTTTCTAACGTGTAAACAGCGCCTTCACTGTTCATAGCATTATGATCCAGTGGATAGACATACACGAAAACTTTATCGTAATGCGATAGATTTTCACCAGGTTTAACAGCACGGTGCTCAATCTCACAATCTAACATGCCAAAACCTTTACGCATCAATTCAGGTATTGATGCAAATTTGGTTGTTGCGGCGCGTTTAGGGTGATTGACGTGTGTTTCGGTGACGCCCGTAATAAGAATATGCATACTGCTTATGCCTCGCTGACCTCGATTAAGTTTGCTGCAATATCATAGTGTATGTCACCGGTACGACCGCCGGCGTCAACGTATTCACCAACCGTCATACCGTCTTTGTACAATTCAAATCGTTGGTACGCAAGGCTGCCTTTACGCTTTGGATTGCCATCACAAAGCAGTGTAATAACGGCTGTTTTCTTAAAACGCTTGCGCGCAGTTGTTTGCTGCTCAGCAGACATAAAGTTGCTCCTTAGTTTTAATGTGTTAAGAGTGAGTATTGCAAAGTTGACATGTATGCCTTTCAAATATCATTAAGCAGTTACGATTGTATCACGTTTTATGTAGTCACGTACCGCGTTTAGCAGACTTTGTTGCGTCTTATCTTTTCTCTTAATTGCGAGCATGATGGCCTCGTCGACCGTATTCCGTGCTATTATGTGGTGCACCATGATATGGTTCTTTTGCCCTTGGCGCCAAAGCCTGCGAATAAACTGCTCATAAGTTTCAAGACTCCAAGTTAAGCTGTACCATATAACTGCATGGCCTGCGCCTTGCAAGTTAAGGCCATGACCTGCCGACATCGGGTGCGCCAGAAGGACTGGCACCTCTCCTGCATTCCACCTTTGGGTTATATCATCCAAGGCTTTGCCAACCACGCCTGAGCCAATTACCGGAGCTCCAGGAAAGGCTGCTTGTAGTCTTTCCAAGTCATGTTGGAAATGATAGCCAATTATGCAAGGTTGGCCGGAAAGTTCCTCGACCAGATCAAGTACGGCTTCAGTCTTGGCGTCGTGAATGTGAATGGTTTTACGAGCCATATCAGTGCCGTCTTGATCCAAATAGGAACCACCGTTGGCAATTTGCTGGCCTTTCATAACTGCAACGGCTGCATTAACTGCAGTCACATTACCAGTGTCCAATTCTATGGTTAGCTTCTTTTCGAAGTCCTCGTAGATGGTCTTGGCGCCTTCCGGAAGATCTATCCGTATGTCATTATAGGCAAGCTCAGGAAGGTCAAGATGATCCAATGCGGCCATTCTGAGCACTTTTTCACCTAGTTTCTCATAAATTCGCTTTTCTCCGTCAGGTAGAATCTTCCATTCGTAGCCACCGTAGCCTGAAGGGTAAAAATACTCAGTTCTAAACTTGCTTATGAACGGGCCAAAGGTGGCGCCTTGATCAATGATATACTGTGGGCCAAAAATATCAAGCAAACTGTTTGGCGCAGGTGAACCTGTTAGCCCCCAACGGCGATCAAAATTATTAAGCAAAGGCTTAAGAGTTTTAAACCGTTGAGTTTGCGTGTTTTTCATATACGAGATTTCATCAACTACTAGAATCTCAAAAGGCCATGGTTTGCCGTTTAACTTAACTGCCAACCAACGTAGGCCTTCAAAATTGATTACGTAAATATCGTGATTCTTATTTAATATCTTATCTTTGCCTCCACCATGCAATACGCCGATTGAATAGCTGGCAAACTGCTCCCATTTCTTTGTCTCAATTGGCCACACACCATACACAGGTCTAAGAGGCGCAATGACCAACATTTTTTTGGCCAAGCCTTTTAGCTTAAGAATACGAAAGGCTTCCAATACAACGGCTGTTTTGCCTAAGCCGGGGTCAAGCCAAAGAGAGCCTGAGCCATGCGTAATAAGAAACTTTACGGCCTCTTTTTGATATTCATGGGGTTCCCAAAACACTGTTTATCCCTTCTTTTGAATCAATAACATACACAGCTTGGCCATATTGCTTCATTTGATTAATGGTCTTAGTTTGCAAAGGGGTAGGTTTGCCGCCAGGGCGTTTAAGCTCAACCCAAATCAATTTGCCATTAGGAAATAAAACAACACGATCAGGCCAACCACGTGAGAATCTAACATGTAATTTTAAAGACATTAAGCCTAGTTTTTTGCATTGCAAAGTAAAGTACTTTTCTAAGTCACGCTCAAGCAGTTCACTTACCACTTGCAAGGACCTCCATTGGATTTGCGAAAATGACACCATTTACAGCCATAGCTTGGTTTTGGCGCAAACACATCGTCTTTTTCAATCTTGGCAATTCTATCTGTAACCCACGCTTTTAAGTCATCAAGCTTATCACGCAATACCTCACCATAGCTTTGCTGCTTGCAAATATCAATATAGCAAATCTCCATTGTTACACGATTTATGTTTGGATGAGTTGCAAATAGTAAAGTTGCGTATAGCTTAAGTTGATCACCATAGTCACGTTCTTTGCCTGTCTTCCAATCCAATACATGGATTGAGGTACCATCAACATACATGGCGTCCATGACTCCACGTAGCCAGACTTTTGGCTCGCTAAAGCCACAAGGTAGCCATTCACGGTCTACGCCAAGCTCAACCTCAGGCCTTGCTTGTTTTTGCCTTAACTCGGCGAGATAGGAATTCCAATAAGCAAAGGCGTCCTCAATGGGTAAATGCAAACCTTCTAAAGCTTTTTCAAACTTTTCATGTATTTGTTTGCCACGATCTGCAGCGTCACCTGCAGGTTCATGTAATCTGTCAATTCGTGTGAGCTTGTACTTAAACGGACACTGTTCGTAAGCTTTAATGCTTGAATTTGAGAAACTCATTTACATGTATCCAAGAACTCATTTAGTTTATCATGTAGCCAAAGACGATTAGCCTCGCCTGTTGTGATTGCAGGATCCATCATCGACGGGCGTTGATCTTTTATCCATTCTTTAAAGTCAGCTCCTAACCTGATTTGAAATGTACCTTGTTTAGCATTGGCTAAAACTGTTGTGCCTAGACCATTAAAAGACGCCCCTGTTGTTAAGTCTGCGTAGTTCATTTTGTTTCCTGATAAGAATTGCCAACTTTATAATCAGAGACCATGGGTACATCCATTTTACATGCATTGCACATGGCATGCATAAGACAATTAGCCTCACGTTCAATGTGCTCTTTAGGCGCGGAAATAACCAATTCATCATGCACGCTTAATAATAGTCTACTATCTTGCCTTGTCTTTTGATACAGCAACATTGCAGCTTTGGCCTGATCGGCAGCTGAGCCTTGAATTAACAAGTTAACGCCTTTATAGTCAAACTCACGTAATTGACCATTAATAACCTTAGGAGGCTCCATCTTGACTAAGCGACTGCCTAGAGTTTTAATAGGTTGATTAAGCTTGTACCGCTGACGCATCGTAGCTTGCATTGACTTAAGTCCTGGTGCCACGGCCGATGTGTAGGCATCCATCAATGTTTTGGCCAAGTTGTAATCAATCTCTAACATTTCACTAATCTTTTTAGGCCCAGCGCCGTATAGGATTGCAAATGATACGCCTTTTGAATATGTACGACTTACCTCGCGGCCGCTGGCTTTGGTCATCATCTCAGCTGCGTAGGTATGCAAATCAGCTCGAGCATCTTGTTGATACTGCTGCATTAGGTTGCCACCTTCAAAGTGAGCAAAGATACGTAATTCTTGTGCGTTAAAATCACATGCCACAAGTTTATGGCCTTCATCAGGCAAAATAAAGCTACGAATTAATGGCAACGGAGCAACATTTAAATCTTTTGGCAATTCAACCTTAGGGTATCGGATAGGCGCATTTTGAAAATTTGGTGTTGATGAAAGTCGTCCTGTACGGGTACCGCCACGCTCACCTCGTACACTGTTCCAGTTGGTGTAGATTCGACCTGTAGATGCTGAAGCCTGTAACCAAGGCTCAATAAAAGTTGATAAGCAAGTTGATAAGTTGGCTCGATATCTGAGTACATCTTTTAACTCTTTGTTGATTAGCATTTCATCCAAAGCTTCTTTGGTGGCTTGCATTTGGCCTTTATCCGTGGTAGGCCAAATTTTATTTTTATCCCAATGCTCGGATTGATAAATACTCTCGACAAGCTGTTGATCGCTGTCGACATTCAATTCAGGAGACTTTAACAATGAACGGACCCAAACAGTACTGGCTTCAATATCTTTTTCTGCTTGTTCTTTTGCTTGCTGTAGACCTTGTTGGTCAACGCGTACGCCAAGCCGAGAATTTTCAAGCAACATTGGGATTAGCTCTAACTCACGGTAGTACGGCTCTTGCTGTGCAGGCAGAACTTTATCATGTAAAAAAGTAAAAAGCTTGTAAGTTAGTCTTACATCAGCCATGGCGTATCGGCCAACTAAATTAACCGGGCCTTTTGATATGTGAGCGCCCCAGGTAGATTTTTTACGCTTTGCCTCGGGCACGTTATTAATAATCCATTCACGGAGCTCATCTCTTTCACTAGGCTCGGCCAAGCCCCATGTTACAACCAATTCTTTTAATGCCAGTGATTGTACATGTGGATCATGTAAGAAAGCAAGTATGAGTGTATCATGAATAAGCTCAGGCCTTGGCACTGATAGATTGAAATAAGTCTCAATCACATCAAGATCAAACATTGCATTATGAAATAGCAACGGTCGACCCGAGTTGTAAGCCCATGTTAAATATGACTTAACTATGTCAAAGGCGCAATTATTGCCTACAACATGTCCAAAGGCGTAGTAGTTACAAGCATCGGTTAACGGATCATACACAGCTAAGCCGACTGGCTCAGGCGGATACTTGGGTCGCGACTCAATGCCAAAAGTTTCAAAGTCTAATACAATAGGTTGCATAGCTACTTAAAAAAGAAGTTTATATTTTGGAGCGCAGGTAACGTCAATCACAACATCAGTTGTGTAGTTATTAACTCTTCGTTTGCCGTAGACCATTACGGCACGAGCACCATTGCCTTCACATTCCTGAATTGCAGTAATAACTTCATTACGGCTTAAAGGGCGCACATGTGGATCAACATCCAAAGCGCTGTTAGGCTCAGGAATACGACCTGTGTACATTGGCGGAAAAGGCGGTGTTTGATTAATTGATTTGTATTCTGGCTGCGCGCAACCAACTACAAGTATTGACATACATAAAGCTAATTTTGCGTTCATATTTAGCTCCAAGTGGGGGCTACGGGCAGAGTGTGTACAACAACCGAGATCTCACCTTGATCTTAATTGTTCTCCACCCTCGCCCCCAAGCTTATTTTAATATTTATCACTGCCGGCTTCAGCTGCCGGCTCCTGTACCAAGCCACCATCACCAATTTCGCCTGCCGATTCGATTGCCTTTTCCAATTCATCCTTGGCTTTAGCAATCAAGGACTGGATGACGCCAGTGTCCTCAATTGGTTTGACCATGGAGAAATTAACCTTGAATTGCGTCTTGGCATCTGGCGCCACTGAGATCTCACTGATAACGGCCAAGGGAGGACGCTTCAATGTTGCAGCGACTGTTTGTACATAGTTTGCGTAGTTTTTTAGGCTAGTTACCGGTGGACGTAGAGCTGCGACCTCAGCAGTTTTAACGGTCTCAGGCGTTGAGATTGCATCGGCTGGGACCAACAATAGCCTACGTGTTTCACGACATGCTTTGCCTTTTCCTCCCGTGGGGCTAGAGCCCCATTCATTCATCGGGCAGCCGTCACATTTACTGGATTGAGGCTTTGGTGATCCAGCTGCTGGGGCCATATCACTTGCTGATGTGCCGATGGCAAAACAATCCGGAGGCACAATCTTGGTTGGGTCATACCGGCTGGAGTAATACAAGCGCTCAATCGGGCCGGATAAGATTACACAAGCCAGTTTATTGTTAGCAACCGGATCACCACGGTAGCTGAGAGTACCTCCTTTTGTTGATAGAAAAGTTGTTTGCAAACTTGCTTGCTCCGCCTTGACTGACTCGGTTGCCAAAGCTGCAAGTTGATCTTCAAATAATACAACTGCATTTTGTTGCTTAGCCATAAGGGCTCCTTTCAATAGTAACGAGTTACTTGCGACGAACGCTGAGCTCCCAGACCGAAGTAATCTCGGTACCAGGAATTTGCTCGCCCGATTCCCAGCGCTCACGGAATGCGGTCGAGGATAAACGCTTGTGAAGAAGTTCGAATTCACCTGTCTTTGCAACATGATCATAGAAGGCCGGCCAATCAATGATGGCTGGGTGTTTAGCTTCACGCATTGTGCAGCTAGCCTTTTCAGACGATGCTTGCGTGAGGCCTGCAGTTGACATTTGTTCCATGATGTCGGCTTCGATCTTGGCCAGGTCTTCATTGCACTTTTTAATTTGTTCATTTAAGCTTTCCTTTAAAGCTTTGACTTCAACAAATTGGTCGATAAGATCTTTAATGTTCATACCATTGCTCCATGTGCTCTTAGTAACCGTTCAATCTCGGGCTCGGGGTTTTGCCAGCCAACAGGCTTTACGACATCATACTGTTGACCGCGTAAAGACCGTACTCGATCATTAGCAGGTTCTTTTTGCATATTGGCCTCGTGCACAATGTCAAATAGTTGGTTGAAAGGCAACCCCATGGCGTGTGCCATGCCAAGAGTAACATAGACAAGATCGGCAAGGGCGTCGGACGCGTCCACTATGCTATCTTCCTCAACGCCGCGAAGGTACTCGCTAAGCTCCTCCATAATGAAGCGTGCAAAGTAGCTGGTTTGCTCCGGTGAAAGTAACCGAGGCCTATCACCTATTGGCAAAGCCATTTTTTGTCTAAACTCTTTTACTTGGTCATACATCATTTAACGGCCCAGGCAATGAGAGCAAAGATCAAACCTACAATGGCTAGATCGCCAATAAAGTACCAGGGGAAGTATTTACTCCATGCAAATTGAATGCGTGTCATGCTAGTTGCTCCTCAAGAATGTTGTTGTCATTAGTTTGCCATAAGTCGGATAGCCAGATGGGTGGTTTGCGTTGGCCTTTGTAATACACCATGGGCATACGGCTGGCTTTGCTGGCATAAAAGCGACGGTAAGATTGTATAGTGTCGTCGCTTTTGAATTCGTCAGGCATAGCCAAGGGTGGTGGTTGCCATTTAAGGGGTAAATTGGCCAAGGTTGGTGGTGCATAATAGAGATGGTCGTGCAATACGTCGTGGCATTTATGCCGTTTGCCGTAACGGTTAAAGAATTCACGGCCAAGATAGTTGGCTAAGTCAACAAGCCAGTCGTAATGCAGCCGTGATTGCCTACACCATATGGCGCTAGGATGATTGACATGCGTAGGCTTGTAGACAACTGTATGGCCATTGCCGTGTTGATGGTGTGCAGTGGCTAAGAGTTGGCAACTTTCCATAAGCATTTTGCCGACATGTTTGTCGCAATGCATACTGGCTGCCAACGGCGCCGAAGGGTGTAGATAAAAAATATTCATAGTGGTGGATGCCTTTCAATAATCAACAGGAGAACTACAATGTTAATTATACCATAAGCAGCCAGGGGCCGGAGCCCCTAGCCAACTTATTGTTAGGCTGCCAAAGCCAGGAGCTCGTTGGCGGCTTCTTGCTTGACATTGACGCCGGAGCCAAACCAAGCGTTGCGGAGCCGAGCATCGGTGGTGCGGGCGGTTTCCCAATCCATGAGCTGCGTCACGGCGTTAAGAGCACCCCAGGCCGTACCTTTGGATGACTCCATGTTGGCGCCGATGCCTGCACCTTGGAAAAGCTCCAGTGCTCGAGTTGCAGCACGGCTGGGCTTGAGCTCGTCGCCACCAAGAATCTTGGCGAAGATCTTAGTTGCCTGCTCGCTGGAGACTTTGATCTTGGCCAGCGTTTTGGCCGTGAGCTCAAAGTTTTTAAAGACTTGGTTGTACTCGCCAAGCTTGGATTTGACCTCGTTGGCGTTAAAGACCGAGGAGTGACGAACCTGAACCACGTCGCCGGAGCCTTGCGCCGCCAGTTGCAGAGTGTTGTTGCATACCACGCGGACCGAAGTCAGCCTTGCCTGAGTGGCCAGAGATCCATCGGCCGAGGATGCCAGGAGTAGATATTGGTTAACCTGATCACCGGCCACTGAGAACTCGCCTTCCATTCTGGCAAGGGCCCAATAGTGAGCACCGTCGCGCAGGACGCCGGCTGTTTCCAAGTGCGCAATGGTGCCTACCATGTCACGGAAAAACTCCAACACCTCGATAGGCTGTACAATCTTGTACCGGTTGGATACCAGGCCGAGAGGTGAGTTGGTATCTTGGCGATAGATGACGCGCTTGCCATTGAAAGCGTTTAACGCGCCGGATTCAGGTTTGAACATCACATTGGCCATGGACAGTTTGAAATCAAGGCCAGATTCTTGAGCCCAGACTTCAATTGGAGAATTCTCGGTCAGTTGCTGACCTAGGCCATGCCAAGGGGTTTGGCCAACGTAGGCCATTGCGTTGCGACCATCTGCTGTTTGTGCAATCATGTGTGCCATGATGTAATTCCTTTCAATATTCAAAAAAGTTAGTTAGTAACAAGAAACGTGCTGTACTACAATTGCAATTTTAATGGTTCTCGGGACTTTGTGTAGGCAAAATGGGACTTTTTTCATATTTTCGTGTTATTTTTACATCGTGAAATATAGCACGAGAACAGGTCTATAAGCCTTGCTGCGACTTCCAATACTTCTTATTTTGTTCCCCTACCCATAGACCAACGCAGGCCATCTCAAGCTGTTCTGATGGATTTCTAGGATCGATGGCCGCTTGCTGGCCTTTGAGCTCGCCAAGATGTGTCCCCATTTGAAAGAAAACAACCCCCGAGAGGGCCATTGCCAGGATGGTTTTCATTTGTTTCTCCTTATGTCACGCCAGATAACCACTGCCACGCCTACAAAGACAAGCACAACAAACCAGATTAGGTCACGTGCCGCTTCGGCCGCTAGGACTGAGTCAATCCAATAAGTATTTCTCATTATTTGGGGCTCCTTGTCGAGGAAAAAGCAGTTTGAATTTGTAGCTTTACTTTTACCGGCACGCCGCGTAGACGCCAATAACCATTGTCTTGCGTGTCGCGCCATTGCTCGGCATTTTTGCGCGTCTTAAACAACGCGGTGGTAAATGATTCCCAATGATACACGGGCATGCGCGCAACAAAACGTTCCGTGCCTTTAATTTGCAAAGCCCAAAAGTAGCGTTTCATTTTAATGGCAGCCGTTGTTGTAAAAACCAAATGTAAAGCTTTTCTCTCCACTCATCAGAGGCAAAGGGCCATGCATAAAAAATTGCGTCACGCGTTGGCACGTAAAGTCCTTTCTTGCTGCAATGTTGTTTCGCAGTTTAGCAATTCATGGCGTAGCATTTTAATGTCATGCTCTTGTGTTTGTTGTTGCAGTGCGCGTTTTTGTGCATTGGTTCGCTCTTCTATTGTAATGACATACTCCGTGTCGTTTGCGTCTCTTATTGAGATTTTTTTAGTCGTTGAAGCTAGCTTGCTATCACCAGCCATGTCAAACTCAATAGGTCCTACGTATTGCACTGCAACGGAGGTGCCTCGTTCTTGTTGCAATGCATGACGCACGATGTATGCAAGCTCGTGGCAATACACTATAGTTGGTTTCATTTTTTCCTCTCATCAATTGAATAAAACCATGAGCTGCCCGTAGTCCACTTGGCCGTACTCTCAACCGACCAAGTGTTACTTGGGACTAAAAAGTCTGGAAACTTTGTTTCGTTGGGGACCATGCTTAGGTCATAGAACAGGCACCGGTTATTTGGTTGAGCTGCAAACTGACCGTTATCCAGCTTCAAGATATTGAATGACTTATGCTCTTGGGTGCCTTCGGTAAAGGTTAGATCTAATCGATTATGGTCAGCCGCGCAGAAGTCTACTGTGAACATATAGCTGCCAAAGTAGAATTGCCGGTCCTTGCAGTAAAACTTAGCCTTAAGTCCCCGGAGGTTTGACTTCTCAATCACCGTGAAGTCGTAGGACATACAGTCCCATATCTGGAGATAGTCCAGGGGCAACGTCTCCTCCACCGGTTTCCAAACATAGGCCGACAACGGCAGCTTGTCGTACAAAGCGCCATAGTTAACCAAGAGGGATTCGATTCGCAACGCCTGGCCCTTGATCGACTTGACTGTCATCCAAACGCACGGTTCTAACTCTCCATGTCGTTTGGTTTGGTCATACAGATACTCAGCCCTGACAAAGCACTTAATCGGGGGGATGTTAGAAACGAGGAAACTCAAGTGTTCTTCTCCCTTATTTTGGCTTCAACAAAATCAACGCCAATAAAACCCATGTTTCTAAAAAATTGCTTTTCCTGATCCGTCAGCCCAACCCATTCACGATCTTGATCCGGCTGCGCTAGTGCTTGGCGCAGTGCTTCGATTGCTGAAGTCTTTGCTCTCCATTTGCCTAGGTTTGCTTCCAGCGCCTGTAAGCCCATTTCTGCCGCTTTGCGTAGGTCAGTCATTTTGCTTCTCAGCAGGTTGTTCATTTTGCAGCAACGTAAAGTGCTTGGATAGGTCATGCTGAGCGATGTAGTCGCCGAGATTAATAGGCTGCTTGGCCATTAATCCGTTGATGAACATTATCATAAGCTTGGCCGTGTCGTAGCCTGAAATATCCTTGGCAGGCGTAAAGACAAGATCCACGTTGCCAATCTGCACCTTAATATCACCTACGGGGATTGTGGCTTGCTCAGTTGTCGTTGTTGTTTCAGTCATAATAAAAAGCTCCTTGTAAAGTTATTTTGTACACTCGCGGTACAGACACAGCACCTCTTCATAGGTCATGCCATATTCTTGCGCGATCTCAATCAATACTTCTCTCTTCTCATCCGGTGACTCAAAGCCCTTAAGGCATTCAAGCCTAAGGGCGTCGAGCACCGTGAGCTGTTCTCTGCGATAATATGCCACGATCGGTTAGACTCCTTTTTTCAACTGCTTTTTCCAATCCTCGATCAAAAGCTCAAAGTCCTCGTAGTGGCGCTTATCGGCTTGAAGCCTGCCAAAATCGTCGGGCTCAAGACACTCTAACAATTTAAGTGTGCTCTCAGCAAGCTCGCGATCAACAATCAGTTTGCCAAAATGCTTGGCCGTTGAGTTGGCGCGAATCATTGCCGCGCGGTCCATGAAGAACCGATCACGCTCGATCGGGTCCTCGGGGATAGGGAATTTGAAAGTCTTAGACATGATGTTAAACCTTTCTTGCAGTAACCTTGCAGGTGATGGAGGCCGTCGTGGTGGTGTATTGCTTGACGGTCTGGGCGTCGATGGCCAAATCCTTGACCATTTGCTTGTAATCGATGACGTTGCGTTGGCTAAGCGTAACGGTGGCGTCATACAGATTGCCTTCGTGGCGACCTTCGCCGGCGTTTTTAAGGTTGTCCTTAATCTGCTCGGCGCGTTCTTGGAGCTCCGCAATCTGCGCCAACAGCATACCGAGCTGATCGACGGGGGTAAGCTGGATGTCTAGTGCTTGCATGATATGATTCCTTTCAATAGTCAGTTAGATACAGAGAAAAACGTGTTACAAGATGAATTATAGCACGAATCTGCCATCTGGACCGCCATTTCGTGTTATTTTTACATCGTGAAATATAGCACGTCCGACCATGGCCAGATAGGCCTCTGAGAGGTGGTTAAAAAGTAACCAGCCTGGCATGTACATAAATCCATTGTACAATGTAGGTGTGGCAATGTAGCCTTGTTTTTTGATCATTGAAAGGAATTCCTACAACATGTCGGGCCAAGCAAACACGCAGGTTATATCCAAAGAGCTTATGCAGGAGTTGGAGCTTTTAACCGTGCAGGCGCCGACTTTTGAAATCGCGCTGACAGCGTTGAGATTGCAAACTGCAATTAAAAATTACGAATTCTTGATTGATCATTGCTTAACGCCGAAAGTTTTTTTTTCAGACAGTGATGGAGAGACAAAACAGTGATTACAATAAGCCTGATGTAGTAAAATATTTTTCCATTGACCATTGACAACGTAAAAAAGTTTAACAGGAGCAAAAGCTTTGACACAGCAGCAACAGACTGCGCCAACAACAGGCTTTGGCGCAAGTGTTATTACACACCAACAGTTGTATGATCAGTTCCTGCAAGATAGACAATTCACACACACGGATGAGCAAGCATTAGGCTTAAAGCTTTTAACGCCCGAGGAAACACATAAGCTCTTAGGCCATACGCGTGAGGCGTCGATTCAGTTGCCGTACTTTGACTTGGATGGCAAACAGACAGGCTTTAACCGCGTCCGTTTGTTGGCGCCAAAAAGCAAAATGAAATACTCACAGCCTAGAGCCTCGGGCTCACACATTTACTTTCCACCTACAACGGGGTGGAGGCACGTCGCCAATGATGTTGATATACCTATCATCATTACGGAGGGTGAGTTTAAAGCCTGGCAGCTAACCAAGCATGTAACGTCGAACGCATTGAGTTACGCATGCCTAGGCTTGGCCGGTGTTACGAGTTGGTCGGATAAGCAAGGCCTGCATCTGCATGCAGACTTAATGCAAATACTGTGGAGGCGTAAAACCAGCTTTGCAGATAAGTCGCGCAAAGTGTACATCATCTTTGACTATGATGGCAAAGAGGATAATGGTGAGCCTAATGAGCAGGTAGGCATGGCGGAGACTAAGTTAGCCGTGACGCTGCGTGGGCTAGGCGCCGAGGTTACACTGTGTCGTGTTGGACGATTCAGTTCAGGCAAGGGAAGTAAATATGCTATTGATGATTTTTTACTAACCGGTGGCAGCTTGGGGCAAATCTTAACTGCAACCACAACGGTGATGAATGGCGTTGACACGTTAGAGACAAAGTTATATGAATTTAAAACTCAATACGCGTTGTTTAATGGCGACGTAATCAGACTGCGCGACGGATTGGTGCTTAACTGGGGCAAGGCTAAGATAGACTCGGCGCAGCATTTTTTTATACAGATGACGCCTAAAGCAAACGGAGGAGTCTCAACAAAAGAACTTCCACTAATCGAGGAGTACAAGAAATGGCCTAAGTGCTGTAAGCTTGAACACATCGGTATGTACCCGGAATTTCAAGGCTTGCAGATCACACCAACCAGGTGTTACAACCTGTTTCGCGACTGGGCTCACGAGCCTTTAATTGGCGACCCTAGCCCGTACTTGGAATTTTGTCAATACTTTTTTCAAGCCGAGCCACACTTTGCGGAGTACTGGCACGACTGGGTAGCCAATGTCATACAATTCCCGTATAGGAGAAATAACACAAGCCCACAGTTCATACACGATATGCAAGGCATGGGCAAGTCCGCGATCCCTGAATTTATCGCCGAGATGTTGGGAATTGGCGAAGGCGCGCCGGCAGCGACGTTAGGCCCTGACGATCTTTTTGGCAACTTTAATGGTGTATTAAAAGGCAAAGTCTTTGTGGTTGTCAATGAGCCCTCAAGTGATAGAGAGGACCACTCTGCAAAGCTAAAGAACCTAATCACTGGCAAAGAGATCATGATCAATAACAAGTATGGCGCGCAATACGTAATCAAGAATTACGTAAACTACGTATTTACATCCAATAAGCCTTACATCACGCATATGGGCAACTCCAGCCGCCGCGAGGCGATTTACAAATGCCCAACGTTTGATCAGAAGGATATCTTTGATCGTGTAAGCAACATGATGGCTTGGGCCAGAAAAGATGGAGGCAAAGGCTTTAGCTTTGTGTTGGATTGGTATTTGAACCGAGACATTACGAAATTTGATCCATGGGCTGCGGCGCCAAAGACTAAATACAAAGAACAAGCTATCGCGTTGAGCAAAACACCTACCGAGGACTTTGCTCAAGAGCTCGTGCAATGGATTATTAACAACTGTGGAGGCAAGGCCGCACTGACGGCCAATCAGATACAAGTTTTATGTGAAAAATGGGGCCATGATAAAAACGCCAAGCCTCAGTACATACGCAAAGCTTTGGCTGCTTACGGAGATATTGAGCCTTCTCGATTAATAAAACACAATAAAAAATCAACTCGTTACACGATCATTGTGGTAACACCTGCAAATGGAGAAAGCTGCTTAATTGAAAATTACACGAGTCTTGTGAGAGAGACCGAAGCTGCTTTGACACAAGAAATTGGCAACGAAACTGCTTATTAATGAAAAAAGGTGTTACCCTGTTACTTTGGTGTTACCGATGAGAGCCTTTGCTGGATTGAAAGGTAACAAGGTAACAGTAAGTAACAGTAATTTATATTTTTATATAGATATGTGTACTTATGTACATATATACATATATATACGTTTTTCTATAATAGTTTTCGGGCCTAGTGTTACCTGTTTTTTGTTACCTGCTGGCGCGAAATCCAAACCTGTGTACAATCCATAAAGTGTTATGGTATAACTCACTTTCACTATGACTACGAAAACTCCGACAAAGGACGGGAAGTTCTTAGGTCGACCCACTAAGTACGATCCTGCGCTGTGCGAAAAAATTGAGCCACTTGGCAAACTGGGCAAGTCGCGTTGGCAAATCGCGTCCGAGCTTGGCATTACGCCATCTAATCTTCGTAACTGGGAAGAAGTTCACGAAGATTTTCGGGCAGCCTTGGATTTAGCACGATTAGACGCGCTAGCTTACTGGGAAAAACTTGCTGAGACGCACATCATTGAGACTCCAGGCGCGCCAAGGCTTAACACCGGGCTATGGTCGCGTTCCATGGCTGCGAGGTTTCCCAACGAATATCGTGAAAATTCTAAAGTCGAAGTCACCGGCAAGAATGAAGGTGCAATTCAAGTCGATGTAATGCATGACTTTTCACAAGATTTGATCAACGATCTCTTGGCTGTAAGACAGCGCGATGCTGAAGCCGGAGGTAGCTGAGAAATTTGCCGACAAGATTCGTAATGGGCCGGATCTTGGCAAACTCCCACCAGAGCAGCGTGCTGCTGTCAAAGCACGCATTAAGTGGCTTACCATCGCAAACAAGCACCAAATACCTCCAGCAGGAGATTGGTGGACGATATGGTTGCTCTTGGCAGGTCGAGGCGCCGGTAAAACGCGCACTGCTGCTGAGTGGACCTGGCACGAAGCTTGGACCAAACCTAGTACGCGGTGGCTAGTGTCCGCGCCTACTTCAGGGGATGTACGCGATGTGTGCTTTGAGGGTGACTCAGGTTTGCTGAGCGTAACCCCCACCGAGTTGATTGAAACCTATACACGATCGTTGCATGAGCTACGCCTAAAGAACGGGAGTCTCATCAAGGGGATTCCAGCCTCTGAGCCTGAGCGGTTCCGAGGCCCGCAGTTCCATGGTGGTTGGCTTGATGAGCTTGCAGCATGGGAGTACCTTGATGATTCGTGGGACATGATCCAATTCGGGCTACGGCTTGGCATACAGCCTCGCTTAATTTGCACCACAACGCCAAAACCAAAACCTTTAGTTGCCGATCTGGTGGCACGCGACGGCCAGGATGTATGCTACACCACGGCCAGTACGTACGACAATCTCCAGAACCTCGCTCCGACCTTCAAACAACAAATTTTGCAGTATGAAGGAACTACGTTAGGAAGACAAGAGATTTACGCCGAGCTTATTGATCCTGAAGAGTCAGGCATCGTAAAACGTGATTGGTTTAAGCTTTGGCCAAATGAGAAGGCGCTTCCACGATTTGAGTATGTCGTGCAAAGCTATGACTGCGCCACGTCTGACAAGACTAAGAATGATCCAACTGCCTGCACCGTGTGGGGCGTGTTTAAGCCGGGCGCGGACTCGGCAATGTCGGTCATGCTCATCGATTGCTGGGAAGAATACATGCAGTATCCGGATCTTAGGCCTCGTGTTATCGAGGAAGCAGGCGCCATTTACGGAGATGAGAATGAGTTTGGACATGGCAAAAAAGTTGATCTCATTTTAATCGAGGACAAATCAGCCGGCATATCACTTGTCCAGGACTTGCAGCGTGGTGGTTTGCCTGTAAGAGCTTACAATCCAGGCAACGCGGATAAGATGCAACGTCTTAACATTGTGAGCTCTATCATTGCCAAAGGCCGCGTCTACGTGCCTGAGTCATCGGTCAAAGCGGGCTATGCTCGTGATTGGGCCGAGCCTCTCATTAACCAGCTTTGCTCGTTCCCCGAAGTTAGACACGATGACTTGGTAGACAGTACAACTCAGGCTTTAAGAATTTTACGCGACATGGGGCTCATAACTATCGATGTGGTGTATGATGACTCCGACTCTTACGTCGATGAGACAAGACCTAAACGAGTAAATCCTTATGCCGCGTAATATCTCGTTAGAAGTTCCTACGCCCGAGAACTTAGAGTTTTTACGTCAACGCGCACAGGCGGAACGCGACATGCTTGATGCAGCGCAAAATAAGAACATAGCATCACGTGTGACGCCGTATGTCGAGGCTGCCTTGGCAACGGTTGCGCCAATGTTTACAGCGCCTGCTGCGGCTATGTACGGTATGGGTAGAACTTTAGCAACACCATTCATGGGGCCTGTACAAAGAGAAAAAACAGGTGATGATTTTGTATATGCAAGTCCGCAAGATCAAGCTGCAGCCGATTTTATGCGTCTTGCAACTTTTATGCCACGTACGCAAAAAGGACAAGAATATACGCAAAATGTAGCCGAATTGTTTGAAGCTTCTAAGCTTCCGCATGCCTGGCCTGTAAGTGGCAATCCACCTAGACTTGGACCAGGGGCCGCGCGTTATGCAGGCCAAGCGCTTGATTTGCCTGGCTATACGCAAACCGCGCCCGTTGGCGCCATTGATCTTAGCAAACGTAAGCTATTCACCTTGCCTAAGGTTGAGGAAAAACCCGCGCAAGTGCCTGCAGTTATTCCTGAAACGCAACAAGGAGCGTTGCCGGTTGCAGATCCAGGAAGACGAGAATTCTTAAAACGCAGCGCTAGTAATATTGCAGCCAATGCTGTACTAAGTTCAACGCCTATTGGTGTACTTACCAAGTTGGCTGCTGAGCCTGTTGCCAAAGCAGTTGCCGAGGCGCCTATTATTTCAGACTTAAGTGGACCTATTGCAAGTTACATTGCAAAAGTTATTACTGATCGTGATCTGGCCAATTACATCGCTGATCAAACCACGTACACTAAGCTTGATCGTGATAGACCACCAACTGTGGCTTTTGAGAGTGCGCTTGGTTTTCGTGGCTTTGCCAATGAATTACCAAACTTGCAATATGATAAGCTTATTTCAAAGCTTGGTTTGACCATTGAGCAACTAGCATCGGCAATTGGTACAACACCTGAGAATGTTAAAAACTTTTTACAAAAATCTCCTACTAAGAATGCAATTTCTCAAAACGATATTCTTGATTACGCCGGGGGTATTGCGCAAATTGATTACTTTATTGATGAAGCCTTCAACAAAGACGGCAGACCTGTAGAAGCTTATCGTATGTCACCCTTGCAAGACATTATTGAAGATAGCAACGCAGTTAGAACTGCAATTAAGAACGCAATTAAAGAATACGGTCGTGACGCTGATATTATGGAAATAGCGCCTAGCGTTTATGATGAGCTGTACAATGAATTTAAGAAACGACAGTTTGAAAAAGTAGGCGTTAGCATTGATGACCCAGTTGCTACAAAGCTTTTTGATGAAGTTGTACGTGATGATCGTTTACGTGAATTATTTGATTTTGCGCTTGAGCCTGTAGAAGATGAAATAAATCAAAGAGTTACAAATGCATTGCAAGGGCGCAAGTTTCGTAAAATTACATTAGATGAAGATTACGAAGACTAATGTCACCTAGTGAATTAGATTTCTTTCTGTCCGCGCTCAATCCGGATCAGTCCGAGCTTGATCAAATGCGCTACGCTTTGGCAAACCGCGCGCCACCAAAACCTGCAAACTATGAGCAGACCAGAGAAATTCCTACACCTGAAAATATTGCCTATGGTAATTACTTGGCCGAGCAGGAAGCTTTAAGACGTCAATCACAGGTCAAGGCAACATCGCCTCAAGGGCAATTCATGGAGCGTGTGGTTGCGCCGTATGTTGAGCCTGCACTGTCCATCTTATCAAGCATGGGCTCAATGCCTCTTGCAGCAGGTGAATCGCTTGCCAAAACGGGCACGACCAAAGCTTTGGAGCTTGCAAATATAATCACACCGGCGCAAAGAGCTGAGCTCTTGGCCAAAACGCCAAGCATTGAGCAGCAAATTGCAGCCCGTACGTTTGAACCAAGATCCACAGGTGGCAAAGAAAACCTGCAAGCTTTAATGCAATTAGCTGAAGAGTCCAAGCTCCCGCATGTATGGCCTGCTGCAGGCGGCAGAGCGCCGCGGAGGCCTGTGCTTACACCGGATGATATAAGAGCTATGGGTGGACAGGCTGCAAAGCTAAAGCAAGAAGTGCGTGACATTCCAATAGATTTTCCTAATGCAAGACAAGGCATGGTCAGGCTTGATCAATTTGGTGAGCCTACGGTTGGTGCAAAACTAGGTGTCGTGGCTAACAGAGCTGAGTTGGCAGGTCAAGCCTTAGACTTACCAGGCATTACGGATAGGCCACCGGTTGGCGCCATTCGTATGCCTGGTGGCCAATTAATGGTGCCTAAATCTGTTGGTGATATATCACCAGAGGCAGTAGGTTTGCCTGTTGGCAAAATTACCGACATATTGACTGAGTCTTCACCCGTTGGTGCAGTGTTTGCTAAAGCTAGTCCTGGAAATTTGTATAACACGTATCAAGAGTTATATCTTAAGCCACGTGACAATATGCCTCTAGATCAAGCATTAGCATTTGATACTGATATGCAAAAAAGCCTTACAGCTTTTAATGAAAACCAAGTTAAGCAATTATTCCCTGATGCAGCATTGAATGAAGCTTATGAAGCTTTTAATACTTTATACCCGCTTGATAAACGTCTTGAAATGCAATACAATTGGCTTGACGCGTTCACTAAATCACCTGAAGCTCAAGATATAGCGCAACGTTTTGGTGTTCAATTACCATCGCTGCAGGAATTTGATAACAGATTTACCGCAGCCAATCAATGGCTTACAGGCCCGTTTACACAGTATGTGCAAAAGTTTGTAGGCACTGAGAAAGATCCGTTATTGCAACTTGCTGAGCAAGGCATGACATTTAGACCTGCAGCCGAGTTAATAGAAGCCATTGATGATTACACATCAAATTATTTGCAAATAACTAATGAAGTAAAGAAAGCAAGACAGCAATTCAACAAAGACCCAGAAGGTTCATACAAGCAACGAATTGCTGAGAAAGAAACAGAGCTTGAAATTTTGCAAGATGACTATAGAACGCTGAACGCGGAGCGTCGCGCATTAAGTGAAAAGTTTTTAGCAGAAAATCCAAATCGCGATCCGGCCGATGACCCAGCTTACGCTGCAACAACAAATCCTCTTAAGAAAAAAGAAAAAGAGATTACTCGCGCGTCTTTTGAGCTTGATAATCTAAAATTAGCAGATAGATTTGAGTTTATCAGCGACGCGATTATAACGCCTCGCATTAGTCAGAATATTAAAAATGAATTATCTTACGCGCAAAAGAAGTTTTTCCCAGGCATTGAAAAGATCCCCGACATTGAAACAGTGTATGACATTCGTAAATCGCCGCTTCGCATTTCTGGCTTACAAGAAGCGGGCAGTAAGTTTACACGTGACATTATGCACGGCGTTATTCCGGTTGATCAGATTAAAAATACGCCACTTGACAGGTTTATTAGAGACATTGCTGAGACACGAATTAAAGAAGAACGCGACGCCAAGTTAGCAGAGATTAAATACATTAATGATTTGCAAAACAAGCTTTTAGATGACATTAAAACTTTGCCTACTGTTAGCAAGTTTGGCAATATCACAGCGTTAACAATAGATAGCTCATATCCAAAATCTGAGATTGCCAGGCTCCTTTCCGCCGATACTGAAGTATTGGATCATTGCGTAGCTTCGGGTGGCCCCGGTGGCAAACGTAAACATTTTTTAACAGGCAAATCACGCAACCATGAGCCTGTAGCAAATCCAATTACCGGTGTGATACAAAGCAAGTTTGATGAAAGTCAGTTGCCTAGATACATACGTGATGTAGAAAGAGGCGCATCACAGATTGTGTCTATCCGTGATAACACGACAGGCTATCCGGTAGGCACCATTGAAATGTTTGCCGTGCAAAATCCTGAGCCTCCAACACCTGAGTTAATGGCTATACTTGCAAAGTATTTGTCGCCTGAAAACGTTGAAAAGTTTATGACAAAAGTCGACGCTGGTGGCGTACGAGATGGCCTAGCTTGGTTGGAAAATGTTACCGATTCGCCAAGTTTTAGTGCACTTAAAAATGAGATTGAGCAATTACCTACGGGGCAAGTTTTTAACATAGGCTCAGCCTATGGGTATCAAAACGGCGCGATTGACGCAAACTACACAAAGTCTATAACCGAGTACCTTAACGCTAATTCTAATAAGATTGCTTATAGTAGTAGCCCTCTTACTGATGCAGGTATTTATGACGCTGTACGTGAAGGTGTATCAGAGTTAGCCAGTCGGTTTTCTATTTCCCCTATGATGATGGGAGACGTGTTACAAGGCAAGCCAAGATTTGTTACACGTGATGAAATCAAACAAGGCATAAAAGATTTAAAGACACGTCAAGCTGAGGATGCAAACGCAAACGACCCTGTTATACAAGGCATGCTAACTGCGCTAAACGTTTTAAACAACGAGTCCACCAAATTAAGAAGAGGCGCCAGCATAGCACAAGATTTACGACTCAGGCCTGAGTTGTATAACTTAGAAAATGCGCCTCAAAATGTAATTAACGATATTGCCAACACTATGTCGTTGTATGAAAGTTTTTTTGCAGGCGATTTAATTAAAGAACTTTCTCGAGAACTAGGCAGACGTAAAGTTATGCAAGCAGGAGGCGAACCGGTTGACGTAGCAGCCAATCTTGTGCTTAATTACTTCAACACAATGGAGCCTGGTGATATTCGTATAAACGCAAACAGGCTTAAAGATCAAATTACGCGCCGTCCTGCTATGTATGATTTAGAAAACACGCCTCCTGAGGTTAGACAAGACCTTGCGCAAAGAATTGCTAACATACAGCCGTTTGACCCGTTTAAAGAATTAACAATCAATGATTTGCAAAACTTATTGTCAGGCAAACCTCTTGAGCAATTACCTGCAGTAGCACAAGCGCCTGAGCGGCCTCTTATAGCCGACGATATCTTTGCAATCATGGAAAATGTCTATAACCCTAATAATGCGCTTGAAATGATGTTATATACGCCACGTGATCGAACTGTAGCAGCCACGTATAACGAAATTTTGAATCGTGTTGCTGGTGATGATAATGTAACTAGTCCAGATGATGCTGTACAAAAGCTTCGTGAGTACGCAGATCGTATACTTACTGGAAGGTTTGGCTTTTTGGAACCACCACAACGTGATTTGGTTGCGAGGTACATAAATTCACATGCACAAATTATAGAAAATGCAGTAGAAAATACAATAGAAAATGCAATGAGACCTCAGCAAGCTGCGCAAGCACTAATGGCTGATCCTGAGCAATTACCAGCCCCAGCAAGAAGGCCTGAGTTTATTCGCACTGCGGTTGAAGCTTATGATCTATACTTTGACGCTAATAATGGGTTCAACACACCTAGGGATTTTCAAACGCTTGTTATTCTAACCGACATGGCAAATAATACGCCTGAAGCGCTGCCTGGAGTGCAACCACAAGTCTTGGGCGCAGAAGAAATAACTGAGCTACGTAATTCTCTTACTGCTACGCTAGTAGCACGTACCGAGGAAATGGACCCACTGCAGTACAGAAATATTTTGGCCACTGCAATTACTGATAAAGCTGCAAGAACAGGTGATTACACGCAGTCTGTGCCAATGCTAAGATTAACACTATTTGATGATCATCGCGCGTTATATGATGGTTTAATTGCTGGCATGGGTAGAACTAACACGCTACAAGAAGCTAGAAACGCGTTTTCGCAACTACTTGACTCAATTGATCAACTGGAAGTATTCTTAGATAATTACCCAAATCTTACACAAAAAATTGAAGACCTTAGAAATGAAGGCATGGACATAATTGACGCGAAGATTGAAGTCTTATCGCCTATTCATAATGTAATTGACACGCAGCTTCGCGCAATCGATCAACTTATACAAGAAGAAAATCCACCAGCAGATATTTTTGCTCGTGGCGGCTTTGTACAAAATCCAACATTGGCGCAAATGCGCGCCGAGATGATGCTAAGGAATCATAATGCCTGAGATGCCTATTCCCCAGGAGTTTCAACGTTTCATTGAGCCCGTTGAAGACTTAGAGCAAGAAGAAGAATTTGCCAAGACGCCGGCTGTAAAACTTTTTGACCAAGAAGATATCGAGGAGCTACCCGACGGCTCGGCCATTGTTAAGCTCGAAGAAGCCGAGTTGCAAGGGCCTGAAGATACGCCTGACTTTTACGCCAACTTGGCTGATGATACAGTTGATATTGGCACTCTTGATGGCATTGCAACCAAATACTTAGATTTAATTGAAAAAGATAAACGCGCCAGAGAAGAACGCGACAAGCAATACGAAGAAGGTATTAAAAGAACTGGTCTTGGCAATGACGCGCCAGGAGGAGCTCAGTTTACCGGCGCCAGCCGTGTTGTGCACCCCGTCATGGCCGAGGCTTGTGTAGACTTTGCAGCCCGCGCGATTAAAGAGCTATTCCCACCGGATGGGCCGGTTAAAACCAAGATCATTGGCGAAGTTACTGAAGAAAAAGTAGAACGCGCCGAGCGTAAACGCGACTACATGAACTGGCAGTTAACCGAGCAGATTGAGGAATACCGCGATGAACAAGAACAAATGCTCACACAGCTCCCGCTCGGTGGATCTCAATATCTTAAAATCTGGTATGATGATAAGAAGCGGCGACCGTGCTCTGAATTTGTGCCCATTGATAATATCTATCTCCCATTTGCGGCGGGTAATTTCTATACTGCCTCACGTGTCACGGAGGTCCATGATATCACACAGGAGGAGTTTGAGGTAAGAATTTCTTCTGGTCTGTATTTGGATATTAGCATACACCGAGCATCGCAGGAGCCGGAAGAATCCAAGAGTCAAAAAGCAACCGATAAGATTGAAGGCCGCACCGATCAGTCGCTAAATGTAGACAGCATTCGTAGAGTGTTTCATATCTACACATGGTTAGAGCTTGAGGATGATAAGCATTGTAAGGGTGAAAGAGCACCTTACATTTTGATGATTGATGAGCTTAGCCGTCGCGTGGTTGGTTTATATCGTAACTGGGAAAATGGTGATGATACATACACCAAACTTGATTGGCTAATTGAGTTTAAGTTTATCCCTTGGCGAGGTGCCTATGCAATTGGTCTTCCTCATCTTATTGGCGGTTTATCTGCTGCTCTTACTGGCGCTCTTCGCGCTTTACTGGACTCTGCTCACATCAACAATGCTCCTACAATGCTTAAGATCAAGGGAGCTAAGATTAGTGGCCAATCCATGCAGATTGAGCCTACACAAGTCGCGGAAATAGAGGGTGCTCCTGGCGTAGATGATGTGCGCAAGATTGCCATGCCTGTGCCATTTAATCCACCAAGCCCGATCTTATTTCAACTCTTAGGTTGGTTAACACAGGCTGCAAAAGGCGTTGTCACAACCAGCGAGGAAAAGATTGCCGACATAACATCTAACGCGCCGGTTGGCACAACGCAGGCTTTGATTGAGCAAGGCGCTGCTGTGTTCTCATCCATTCACGCCAGACTGCATGATAGTCAGCGGCGAGTTTTGCGTGTCCTTGGACGCATCAACCGTTGGTATTTGGATGAGCAAACTTTTGGCGAGATTATCGAGGATTTAAATGTTGAGAAAGAAGATTTTGAAAAGAACTCGGACATTGTACCAGTATCTGATCCACATATCTTCGCGGAGACGCAACGATATGCGCAAATTCAAACGCTGGCTGCAAGAGCACAAGCCAATCCGGATTTGTACAACCGACTTGCAGTTGAAAAGAGAATCTTAAAACAAATTAAATTGCCTGAGATTAATGAGGTGCTGCCTGATCCCGCGAATGTGAAAGATATGAATCCGGCGCTTGAGAACGTGGCCATGACTTTAGGCAAACCTGTTGGCGCGTTCCCCATGCAAGATCATTTGGCCCATATTCAAATCCATTTGGATTATTTTAAAGATCCTATGTATGGATCTAATCCTATTATTGCACCGGTGTTTATACCTGGCTTGCTTGAGCATTTAAAGCAACATCTAACATTATGGTATCTGAATCACATGGACTCTTATACCTCAGCGGCCTTGGATCGACCTTTTAATGTTTTAAAAGTTGAGCCTATTATGCGTGAAGCGCAGCAACTTTTGGCCGCAGCTGGACAGCATGTACACCAAGATAGTATGGAGCAGTTTGCAGGTGTACAAGACATGATGCAAAAAGCGTTGCAAATGCTGCAGCAATTACGTCAAAACTTACAGCAACCGCAAGACCCTAACATTCGAGCGTTGGTGCAAACACAAATGGCTGAAACACAGCGCAAAGCCATTAAAGATCAAGCCGACGTACAATTGAACGCCAAGAAACTTGACGCTGCTAACGAACAAGACGCGCGCAAACTTCAGGCCGAAATACTTATGAATACCGAGAATAACTTGACTGATGAAAGAATGAAAGCAGCCGAGTTGACTCGAGATGCACAACGTTTGCAAAGTGAGCAAATGCAAACGGTTTTAGAAGCTCAAGATCAACTTCAATCTCAACTAGGAGGACTTAGAAATGTCTGAAGGACCTATCAACATGCATAAAAGAATTGCCATGGGGCAGCCTGGGGCAGAAACGCATTTAAAGAAAGGAGGCAAAGTACAAAAAAACGCCAAACCTATGGCAAAGGCCTATGGTGGCAAAGCATCAGCAATGAAAAATGGAGGCATGACTAAGCGTAGCGCTCGAGGTTGCTAATGTTTTCCATTGCTGCATTAATCACTTTGATTAAGCAACAGCAAGGAGATATAGCAAAATCTTTAGCTAATGGCAATGCTTCGTCTTGGGAAGCATACCAACGCTTGGTTGGAGAAAACGTAGGCTTGGAAAAAGCCTTAAGTTTAATTAATCAACTTTTAGAGGAAGCAAAGAATGTCGAATGACATTGTAGAACAAACGCTTGCAGAAGCGTTTCCAGCAGTAAGTCCACTTATGTCGCCGTATGGCGCTCGAGTTCTTATTCAAATAAGAGCTGTGAAAGAAAAAGTAACATCAGCCGGCATTGTAATCCCCGAAGAAACCAAAGAAGCCGAGAAGTGGAACACCATGATTGGCAAAATTATTGCCATAGGACCTTTGGCTTTCAAAAAACGTGACACAATGGAACCATGGCCCGAAGGAGCATGGGCTCAAATTGGTGATTTTGTGCGTGTTCCTAAATGGGGCGGCGACCGTTGGGAAGTCGACTTTGAACAAGATGGCTTAAAAGGGCGCGCGCTGTTTACGTTCTTTAATGACCATGAACTTATTGGCAAAGTAACCGGCGACCCGTTGAAGATTAAGGCGTTTATTTAAGTTTTGAAAGGAAACTGACATATGACACCTACAGAAAAACTAGAAATGCAGGTCGCGGAGTCGGATGACGGCTCTGCAGTGGTCTCTTTGCCCGATGAGCCACAATCTGCGCCTCAAGAAGAGGTAAAAGCAACATCTATTGAGTCAGAAAGTGCACAAGATGCACAAGAAAGTGACGATGAAGGCGGCGATGACATACAAGATGAAGGATCTACCACAGATCCGGATCGCGAGGCCATTAGAGTGGCCCGTCGTGAGGAAAGAAAGCTTAAAAAGCAGATTCATAAGGAAAAAGCTCGTGAATCTAACCATCTAATTACTGCTCTTAAGAAACAAAACTCCGAGTTAGCTGAAAGACTAGCAGTTTTAGAGAAAAGAACCTCAGGCGCTGAATTAGCACGACTAGAAAAAGCAATTGACGATGCTGGTACTCGTGTAGAGTATGCCAAAATGAAGTTGCAAGAAGCAGTCAATGCTCGTGATGGCGCTGAAGTAACCAAAGCACAGCAACTTTGGTACGACAGCATGCGACAGTTGGAATCTTTGCAATCTATTAAAGAGAATGCCAATAAGCAGATCAGTCAGCCTAAGCAAAATAACATCCAAGTGCCTGATCCTATGATTCAGCGCATGGCTACACGTTGGATGGAAAAGAATGATTGGTATGATCCGCAGCTTCGTGATCATGATTCACGAGTTGCGCAAACTATTGATCAAGCTTTAACCGAAGAAGGCTTTGACCCATCGCTTGCAGACTATTGGGAAGAGCTTGACGAGCGATTGCAAAAATACCTTCCCCATCGCTACGCAAATGGATATAATCCTCCCATCAGAAATCAGAAACCAAGGTCTGTAGTGACATCTTCCGGTCGCGAAACAACTGGCTCACTCAAGCCTAATGAATTTAGGCTAGATCCTGAGCGCGTTAAAGCGATTAAAGACGCAGGCATGTGGGATGACCCCAGTGCACGCGCAAAGATGATCAATAAATTCCGCGAGTGGGATAAACAAAACAAGGCACGGAGCTGATATCATGGATGAAAGAATTAAGCGTAATGTTAGAGCAGGCCGCGAAAATCGCGCACAAGAAGATGCACCGCGCGCAGCGCCTGAAGAAAATTTTGCATTATCCGAGGAACGTCGTAAGATGTTCCGCTCGGAGTGGTTACAAGAAGCCCTTCCGACCCCGCCGGAAATTCCCGGCTACCATCTATGTTGGCTATCTTCAACCAACGGTTACGACCCCATTCATAAAAGAATGCGACTGGGCTATGAACCAGTGAAAGCCGATGAACTGCCCGGCTTTGAGCATTTAAAAGTGAAATCAGGTGAGCATGTAGGTTTTGTTGCTTGCAATGAAATGCTTCTCTATAAAATGCCCATGGAAATCTATCAAGAAATTATGATGGATTTGCACCATCGCGCGCCATTGGAAGAGCAAGATAAAATTCGTGTGCAACAAGAGCAATTACAAGGTGCTCGTGATAAACAAGGTCGTTCACTAGTATCGGTTGAGGGCGATGGCATAGATACTGACGCCCACGTTCGTCCACCTGTCTTTGAATAGGTGATGGACATAACCAAACTGTGAAAGGACTCTTATGAGTGCTACTTCTGCTCCGTTTGGATTGCGCCCGGCGTTCCATCCTTCTGGTCTGGATCGCGCCTTCGCACTTGCAAACGGTATTCAAGCAGTGTCGACCTCAGGGAATGTCTCAGCTGGCTTTGCTAGCAACATTCTCAAAGGTCAACCTGTAAAAATGAACACGGCCGGTTGGATTGAGCCCGCTGCTACTGGCGATGCGTTCCTCGGAGCGTTTGCCGGTGTTGAGTGGACTGATGCCACTGGTCGCCGCCGTGTAAGCAATTACTGGCCTGCCAATGAATCATTCCAAGTTGGCTCGGTTGTTGTTTACTTTTATCAAGACGCACAAATTGTGTATGAGATTCAGGCTGCAGGTTCCCTGGCTCAGACCTCAGTTGGTGATGAGTTTGATATCACAAATGAAACTGCAGGCTCAACTACTACTGGACTGTCGCAAGCCACTCTTGGTACGACTGGTGCAGGTAGTGGTAGTGCAAAGCAGTGTCGTGTCATTGATATAGCCCCCTATCCGGATAACGCTTGGGGAGATGCGTACACGATTGTACGGGTACAAATCAGCGAGTCTCAGTACGCAGGTACTGTGAACGCCATTTAAGGAGGGTATGTAAATGGCAGCCCCAATGCGCAGTACCGACTTTAGAAGCATAGTTGAGCCAATCCTCAATGAATGCTTCGATGGAGTCTATGATCAACGTACCGATGAATGGTCACGGGTTTTCCGTGAGCAGCAAGGTATTCCCCGTAATTACCACGAAGAGCCGGTCCTGTATGGATTTGGCGCCGCACCGCAACTGCCTGATGGAACTCCGGTTACCTATCAGCAAGGTGGTGTGCTCTTCCTCAAGCGTTATGTGTACAATGTCTATGGCCTGGCCTTTGCATTGACCAAAGTGCTGGTTGAAGATGGCGACCATATTCGTATTGGTCAAGTTTACGCTCGTCATCTGGCTCAATCTTTGATTGAGACCAAAGAGACACTAAGCGCAAACATTCTCAACCGTGCATTTAACTCCACTTACCCCGGTGGCGATGGCGTTCAATTGAACTCCACCTCGCACCCGATCGTAAGCGGTACGTTTAGCAACCTACTGACTACGCCTGCTAACCTGTCACAAACCTCGCTTGAACAGATGCTTATCCAGATCCGTCAGGCAGTGGACAACAACGGCAAGAAGATTCGTCTGGTGCCACGCCAACTGGTGGTTGCTCCTGGCAACGTCTTCCAGGCCGAGGTTTTGCTGAAGTCAGTGCTTCGTGCAGGCAACGCTAACAACGACATCAACCCGATCAAGTCCATTGGACTGCTTGATGAGGGTGCTGCCGTTCTGTCGCGTTTGACCTCTGCGACTGCATGGTGGGTGCAAACCGATGCGCCTGAGGGTATGAAGCTGATGATGCGCCGTGGCCTTGAAAAGACCATGGAAGGTGACTTTGAAACCGATTCTATGCGGTACAAAGCAACCGAGCGTTATGACGTTGGCTTTACCGATCCTCGCGCGATGTACGGAACGCCTGGTATTTAATCGTCTGAGAACAGGAGAAAATCATGCTGACTAATTTCCCTAATGGGATTACTAGTTTTGGTGTGCCTGTTCTCGGAACCATTGGTGGCCTTCCATTTACCGGTAACTACTACTTTGTAGACCCGGTAAATGGTGCTGATGGTAACGATGGCACACCAGAGCTGCCGCTCAAAACTCTGTACGGAGCATTGGCCAAGTGTACGGCCGGCAATAACGATGTCGTTGTCCTGATGGGCGATGGCACTTCTGCCGGTTCTGCACGACTGTCAACCGCACTGGCTCAGACGATTGATTCCTCGGCAACCGCAGGAACCTTGAATTGGAACAAAAACGCCACGCACCTTATTGGTGTGGCTGCACCGACTATGGTCGCGCAGCGGGCGCGTATTGCTCCTCCGACGGGAACCTACACACAAGCAACCTTTAATAGCTTGGCATTTATCAATGTCACCGCATCGGGTTGTTACTTTGCTAACCTGTCTGTGTTCTGTGGTTTCTCCACGGGCGCAAACGGCATGATTGCTTGGACCGACTCTGGCGGTCGCAACGCATATAGCAATGTCAACATCTACGGTATGGCCGATAGCGCTTCCGCTACCGGAGCTAACTCGCGTACTTTGAAACTCAATGGTGGTGGTGAGCACACCTTCATCAGTTGCGTTTTAGGTGGCGATACGGTTGCCCGTAGTGGTGCAAATGCTACTGTTGAACTGGCTGGTGGTACGGCTCGCAACATCTTTGATGGTTGCGTATTCCCGTTCCAAGCATCCGCCGGAACTCCGCTTGGTCTGTTGGTTTCTGCCGCTTCAGGCATGGACCGCTACCAAGTCTTTAAGAACTGCTCTTTCATCAACAATGTGGGTTCTACCTCCACAACCCTGTCTGCGTTTGCCACCTTACCGGCATCCTCAGGTGGCCAAGTGGTCGTGCAAAACACAATGATGGTTGGCATTACGGAGTACGGTTCGGACGCTACCACCCGTGGACAGATTTATATCGATATGCCTCAGCCGGCAGCGGCTGATGGTGGTATTGGTACGAATCCGACCTAATGAACTCCCGGGGGGAAACCCTCGGGGTTCTAACCTAAGGAGCCAGATATGGGTGAATTTAAGCCGATGGTCAAGATGATGACTACGGAGCCTACCGTTGAGCTTAAGCTCAAAAAAGGCGGCGCCGTCGCCATGAAAAAAGGTGGCAGTGCAAAAGCTAAAAAAATGATGGATGGTGGTATGTCTGGTATGCGTGCACCTGCGCCTATGCCTATGCCTGTTGGACGTGCTATGGCACGACCGGCACCGCGTATGCCTATGCGCCCAGCACGACCGGCGCGCCCCATGATGAAAGAAGGCGGTGAAACCAAAGCCGAACACGCTAAGGAAATGAAAGTTGCTAGTGAGTTTAAAAAGCATAAAAGTATGCCTGCTTCCAAAGCTCATAAAGGACTAAAGACCGGCGGCGTTGTTAAAGGCCAAGGTGGTTACAAAACAGGCGGTGTAGTAAATGGTCAAGGTGGTTACAAGACCGGTGGTGTCGTCAATGGTCAAGGTGGCTACAAAAAAGGTGGAATGCCAATGAAAGATGGCAAACCAGCTTTCTTGGCTAAGAAGAAGGGCGGTGCCGCAAAAAAGTATGCTAAGGGTGGGTCGGTAAATAACTCAGGCAAGGCTAAGTCCATGCCTCAGGGTCATAAAAAACCTTCCACACCCGTTAGCATCAATCAACTTTCCGGAACTTTTAAAAAAGGTGGTGAGGTCATAACTCCTGCTGAAAAACGCCTCACAAAGGTGTTTGATAAGGAGAATGCACCGGCCATGAAGGCTGCTAAATCGAAAGATGTAGAGATTTACAGTAAATACGGAAAGCAAATGCGGTACGGTGGTTCGTGCTAAATGGAGTGGGGGCGAAAGCCCCCGCTTTCAATCAGGAGAAAAAATGAGCACATTAACAAATGTATTCTCAGCTCATAAAGATGCAACTGGAACAATTTATTCTGGAGCAACTAATCTTGGCGGGTATCAACTTGCTTCGGGTGGCACCGCTGGTGAAATAGTATTTCGTGATGGAGGCTCAGGAGGAACAGTCAGATTAAGAGTAAACATCACAACAAATACCGCTGTTATAGCAACTTTAATACCAGGAAACGGAATTCCTTTTACTACAGATATTCATGTAACGCTTCCTTTGAATGCGGCAGTTACAATTTTCTGCGGTTAATCATGCCTTTAGTTAAATCTAAATCTAAAGAAGCTCTATCAAAAAATATTGCTACCGAGATTAGAGCCGGTAAACCACCTAAGCAAGCCGCGGCTATTGCCTACTCAGTGCAACGAGAGGCTAAAAAAATGTCCAAAGGTGGTGATCCTAGGCTTTCGGTGAGTAGAGGCGAGAAGCTACCTACAAGTCAAGGCGCAGGCCTAACTGAAAAAGGGCGTCAAAAATTTAATCGTGCAACTGGTGCTAATCTTAAAGCTCCAGCGCCAAACCCAAAAACTAAATCAGACGCTGCGCGTAAAAAGTCTTTTTGCGCTCGTATGTCAGGCATGCCTGGCCCTAAGCGTGATGAAAAAGGCAACCTTACTCGTAAGGCTGCAAGTCTAAAACGTTGGAATTGCCCAGGCTGGTAAGTTATGGCTTATTCAGGTACTGTAGGAACAACTGTTGTTAATGTGCAAACCATGATAGATCATGGGGCACGACGCTGTGGAAAACTTGCAGAAGAGTTAACATCAGAGCAAGTTATTTCTGCTCGTGAAAGTTTATTCTTTGCGCTTTCTGCTTTGGCCAATAAAGGTATTAATTATTGGGCAATCAATAAGAAAGTTTTTGGACTAAAAGCAAATCAGTATATTTACGCTATGCCTGTTGGCTGCGTAGATGTATTAAATGTGCTTTATCGCACAATGAATCGACCCACAGGCACTTACGCTACAAGTGCAGGAGGTACAGTTAGCTTTGTCGCAGACTCCGATATTGACACTATATGTCAACAAACATCCGCCAATGGCAACATCTCAGTTGCCTATGGTACAAATAACCCCATTTACGCCGGTTCTATTGGCTTATTGCCTTACGTTGCAGGCGGTGGCTCTGCTGTATGGTCTATCATATATGAGTACTCAACAGACAACATTAGTTGGAACACTTTGGAAGACCTTGGGCAAATAACCGTTACTGATAATGAATGGATTTGGACCGATGTTGATCCTGGACAAAATGTTGAGTATTATAGAGTTAGAGCTTATAATGGCACAACTTTAGCTTTGCGTGAGTGGTATGTCGGCAATAACGCCCGACTGGTCCAAATGGCTCGCCTGAACCGGGATGACTATACAAATTTGCCAAACCAAAATTTCACGGCCAATCAGCCCTACCAGTTTTGGTTTGACCGCACAATTCCTCAACCAACCATGTACCTATGGCCAGTACCGTCAGATCCGTTTATTCAGATGACCGTTTGGTATTCCCGGCAGATCATGGATGTTGGCGCTCTCACCGATGAGCTGGAAGTACCGCAAAGGTGGTATGAGGCAACAGTGTTTATGCTTGCGCACCGTATGGCTTTAGAAATGCCTAATGTGCAGCCTGATAGAATTGGTTATTTAGAAAAAATGGCTGATCGGTATATTTATGAGGCAGAGCAAGAAGAGCGTGACAAGTCACCTATCTACTTTGCGCCTAACATTTCTGCATACACACGATAATGCCACTCTTTCTTGATACTCGCGGATTAACTTCTATAGCTATTGCAGTATGCGATCGTTGCAAGATGAAAAGGCCCTATGCGGACTTAGGACCCGATCCTAACTTTCCGGGTTTGCGTGTGTGCGGTAATAACTGTAAAGACCAATATGATCCTTATAGACTTCCTGCGCGTAAGACTGAGAGAATCAATCTGCGCTTTCCTAGACCTGACGTAAGTGTTGCCAACGTGCAGCCTGCGCTTCAAACAGGCGGATATGGCCAGTTTTTAATTTCAACGCAAGGCAATAACGATACTCCTGAATCTAATGGAAACCTTGACGTCATTAGCCCGAGCCCATAATGCCTTCAGCCCAAGTCACTATTACGCAATTACCTGCCGCAGGTGCAATAACAGGCACTGAAGCAGTACCTATTGTCCAAAACGGGCAAACCGTACAGACCACCACAGGTGCAATTGCTGCTTCACCTGCGCAAAATCAAACTTTTATTACACTAAATCAACAGCCAACACTCCCAAATAGTCGTTCATTAAGTGGTAGTACAGGCATTGGCTTAGTTGATGGTGGTGCGCAAAGCACTTTACAAATTACTCTCAATGGCGCATCAGGCGCATTAGAATCCTTAAGCCCAGGCTTTGTTGTAAAGACCGGAGGCACCGTTGTTGCAAGATCATTAACAACTACGGCAAATGGCATTGCAATTGCTAATCCAAATGGCGTAGCTGGCAATCCACAATTTAGCTTATCAGATACTGTAGGCACAATTAATGGGCTAGCAGGCACAGGTCTTATGGGTGTTGTAGGTGGTTCTACCACTACGCTTGTAGAAATTCAAGGCACTGCAAATCAAATTAGTATTGCCAATGGCACAGGGCCTGGTAATCCAACAATAGCAATTACTTCAAATCCGACAATACCAGGTACCGGCGCAATGATTGTGCCTACAGGCACATCAGCACAAAGACCTGGCGGTACAAACGGACAAATTCGTTTTAACTCTGATACCGCGCAATATGAGGTTTATCAAAATGGTTGGGTAGATTTATCAACATCGTCAGGCACGGTAGATTTTTATCATAATGGCATGGTTGTTGCTTCTGGTGACGGTCTCAATTTTGTTGATAGTGCCAATATTGATTTAACCGTTGTAGACGATCCTTTTAATGGTTGGGTGGATGTCACCCCCAATCTAACCACCACAGGGGTGGCTGCGGGCGCATACGGATCTCAAAGTAATACCCTGACCGCTACGGTAGATGTCTATGGAAGGCTATCGGCACTTGCCCAAACGGCAATCGGAAACCTGCCAAATGCGGCATTGCAAAATTCAGCGGTGACCTTTAATGGGGTGACCGTGTCTTTAGGCGCCTCAGGCACGATTACATCGAACACCACAAATGCAGTTACCTTCAATAACTCAGGCGCCGGAGATGCCTCTGGTACCACATTTAATGGGTCTGCTGCGCGAACGATTTCTTATAACACCCTGGGCGCTCCAAGCACTACAGGAACGAATGCCTCCGGAACTTGGAATATCAGCATCAGCGGTCTTGCCGCTACGGCGACAAGCTTAGCCGGCGGTGTAGCTGGATCACTACCTTATCAGTCCGGAGTCGCCTCAACGACCTTTTTAGGCATCGGTGCATCGACAACGATCATGACCTCTACGGGGTCGGCACCTCAGTGGTCGGCAGCCTCAGGAATCACGGTCGGAACGGCTACAAATATCGCAGGCGGTGCGGCCGGATCGGTGCCATATAACACCGGATCAGGAGCCACAACATTTTTAGGCATCGGGTCATCAACTTTTCTGCTGACATCTACCGGAACCGCCCCTCAATGGTCTGATCCGTCCGGTGTAACGGTAGGAACGGCAACAAACGCCGTGAACTCAGGCATCACCCTGACATCAACAAATGCGACTTTCTACCCATCGTTTGTTGCAAATACTTCAGGCAATGAGCCAATCAGAGTGGCTTCAGGTTTAACCTTTAACCCATCAACAAATACTCTAACCACCACGACATTTAGTGGGGCACTAAGCGGAAATGCCACGACTGCGACTACGGCAACCAACGCAAACAATATCGCAATTACCGCATCCGGAACCAATGCAAGCTTTTACCCTGTGTTTGTTAGCGCAACCACTGGCAATCTTGCACCAAATGTTGATGCTGATCTTACTTATAATCCATCAACTAATACATTAACCGCCGGGACGATGACTGCAACGACCGGTATTTTTGGAGGTATCTTCTAATGGCCGCTGTCGGATTTACGCCTATATCGCTTTACTACTCATCCACCCCTGCAGCAACACCAACTTCAGGTAATCTTGTATTTGGTGAGCTTGCAATTAATATCACCGATGGAAAGCTTTTCTACGAAGACAATTCAAATGTTGTCCAGGTGATTGCAACTAAGGATGCTGCGGCGGGTATTTTTACCACGGTAGACACGACAAACATTGAAGTCACGAACATCAAGGCTAAAGACGGTACTGCCTCAGCTTCGATCGCAGACTCAACCGGTGTAATCACGGTATCAACCGAACTGAAGGTTGACAATTTAAGCCTAAATGGCAAC
>Ga0172372_10000950_pt1 | contig 44718 bp, 41 predicted proteins | sample LakKiv5m_2_FD_114544 | JGI IMG/M metagenome (GOLD analysis project Ga0172372, IMG submission 114544) | Freshwater microbial communities from Kabuno Bay, South-Kivu, Congo - kab_092012_9.5m | ecosystem: Environmental > Aquatic > Freshwater > Lake | place: Democratic Republic of the Congo...
ACCGGGCTGAGCGCCGAACAGGCCTGCACCGCATCGGCCAGCGGCAGCCCCAGCGCACGCGCCGCGGCCAGCACGCACAGCAGGTTCGACACGTTGTAGCGCCCCACCAGCGGCAGGCTCAGCGTGTGCGCCTCGGCCTGTTGCCCCCGGGTATCGCGTTCACCCAGCGTCAGAGACAGGCCGCTGTGGGTGAAACCGATGTCGCGGGCGAACAGGCGCGCCGTCGCGCCCGAGTCGATGCCCACGGTCCAGAGGTCCAGACCCCGCGTGGCCAGGTCGGTGGCCAGCGTGGCGCCGCGGGGGTCGTCGGTGTTCACCACCGCAGCCTGCAAGCCCGGCCAGTCGAACAGCGCCGACTTGGCCGCCCAGTAGGCGTCCATGCTGCCGTGAAAGTCGAGATGGTCCTGGGTGAAGTTGGTGAACACCGCCACGCGCAGGCGGGTGGCGTTCAGGCGCCCTTCAACGATGCCGATGGACGACGCCTCGATGGCACAGGCCTGCACACCGGCGTCAACCAGACCGCGCAGCTTCGATTGCAGCAGCACCGGATCGGGCGTGGTCAGGCCGGTGGAGACGATGGTCGAGGGCCGCTCGCCCGCCGGCGGCAGGCCGATGCCGAGCGTGCCCACCACAGCGCAGGGGCGCTGCAGGGACGAGAGCAGTTGCGCCATCCACCACGCACACGAGGTCTTGCCGTTGGTACCGGTGAACGCCACCACATCCAGCCCCGCCGTGGGGTCACCATGGAACGCGCTGGCGATCGGCCCCGCCAGCGACTTCAGCCCCGGTACGGCCAGGATGCGGTCGTCGTCAAAACCGAATGCCTGAACGCCGTCGTGTTCGACCAATGCGGCCACGGCACCGGCCTGCAGGGCTGCGGCCACATAGCGTCGGCCGTCGGTAGCCGCTCCGGGCCAGGCCACGAAGCCATCACCAGCCCCCACACGGCGGCTGTCGCATTGCAGCACGCCGGTCACGCGCTCGCGCAACCAGTCGGCCACAGCCTGGGGGTGCTCAAGCGTTTTCATCAGAAGGATTCCTCCACCGCTTCGGTGAGGATCAGCGGCTTGACGTTCATGTCGGGCTGCACACCCAGGATGCGCAGCGTCTGCTGCACCGTCTCGCTGAACACCGGCGCCGCCACCAGACCGCCATAGAAAGCGCCGTTGTTGGGCTCGTCCACCATCACCGCCACCACGATGCGCGGCTGTTCGATCGGCGCAATGCCGACAAACCAGCTGCGGTAGCGGTTGGCCGCATAGCCTTTGCCCTCCTGCTTGCGCGCGGTACCGGTCTTGCCGCCGACCGAGTAGCCGATCGTCTGCGCCTTGGGCGCGGTGCCCTTGGGGCCCGCCGCCAGCTCCAGCATCTTGCGCACGGCCAGCGCATTGGCGGGGCTGAACACCGGCACACCACTGACCGGCCCTTCGCTCTTGAGCAAGGTAGCCGGGATCAGTTCGCCATCGCGCGCGAAGACGGTGTAAGCCTGTGCCAGCTGGAACAGCGAGGCAGACAGGCCATAGCCATAGCTCATGGTGGCCTGCTCGATCGGACGCCAGCTCTTGTAGGGGCGCAGGCGACCGCTCACCGCCCCCGGGAAGGGCAGTTGCGGCTTCTGGCCGAAACCGGCCTGCGCATACGACTCCCACATCTCGCGCGGGCTCATCTGCATGGCCAGCTTGACGGTGCCGACGTTGCTCGACTTCTGGATGACCTCGGCCACTGTCAGCACATCGTAGGGGTGCGAGTCATTGATGGTCGACCCCCCGATGGTGATCCGGCCCGGCGCGGTCTGGATCGAGGTGTGCGGCTTGACCAAGCCCTTGTCCAGCGCCAGCGCGGCGATAAAGGGCTTCATCGTCGAGCCGGGTTCAAAGCTGTCGGTCAGCGCCCGGTTGCGCAACTGCTCACCCGTGAGGTTGACGCGCCGGTTCGGGTTGTAGCTGGGGTAGTTGGCCAGCGCCAGCACCTCGCCCGTCTGCGCATCCAGCACCACGGCACTGCCCGCCTTGGCCTTGTGCGCCTTGACCGCGTCACGCAGCTTTTCGTACGCGAAGAACTGCACCTTGCTGTCGATCGACAGCTGCAGGTCCGGCCCGTCCACCGGCGGCACCACGTCGCGCACGTCTTCCACCACCCGGCCCAGCCGGTCCTTGATGACACGGCGCGAACCGTTCTTGCCGGCCAGCTGCTTGTTGAAGGCCAGCTCCACGCCTTCCTGACCGCGGTCCTCCACGTTGGTGAAACCCACCACATGCGCAGCGGCTTCACCCTCGGGATACTGGCGCTTGTATTCACGGCGCTGGTAAATGCCCTTGATGCCGAGCGCCGCAATCTGCTTGGCCACCGGCTCGTCCACCTGGCGCTTGATCCAGACAAAGGTCTTGTCCTCGTTGGCCAGCCGCTTCTTCAGATCGGCCAGCGGCATCTCCAGCAGCTTGGCCAGATCGCGCAGCCTGGGATCGTCCTTGGCCACATCCTCGGGAATGGCCCAGATGCTTTGCGCCACCACACTGGAGGCCAGCAGCAGGCCGTTGCGGTCCAGGATACGGCCACGGTTGGCTGGCAACTCCAGCGTGCGGGCAAAGCGCACCTCGCCCTGGCGCTGGTAGAAGTCGTTGCCGATCACCTGCACATAGGCGGCACGGCCGGCCAGACCCGCAAACGCCAGGGCCAGCATGGCGACGATGAACTTGCTGCGCCAGGCGGGCGTCTTGCTAGCCAGCAGCGGGCTGGCACTGTAATTGATGCTGCGGCTGGGCCGCTGGTCGGCGCGCACCTTCATGGCTGCACCCCCTGCCCGGTGCCGGCGGGCAACAGGGCGGCCGCATCGGCCAGCGTCACGTATTGCGTGATGGCGGGGTTGACCGGCCGCATCTGCAGGTGGCGCGTGGCCAGCTGCTGCACCCGCGCCGAAGTGGCCTGGGCCCGCTTTTGCACCTGCAACTGCTCGTGGTCGGCCGCCAGGCGGCGCGCCTGAGCGCCCGCCTTGTCGATGGCGGTGTACAGCCGGCGCGATTCGTACTGGGTGTGCACGAGATAGAAGGCACTGGCCAGCACGGCCGCCAGCAGCATCAGGTTCAGCCGGATCACGTCGCGCCTCCCGGCGGCACGGGCGCCTCCGTGCGCGTGGCCACGCGCATCACCGCGCTGCGCGAACGCGGGTTCGCGGCCACTTCGGCATCCGAGGGCATCACACGATGCACATCGGTCAGCGGCATGGGCCGGGGCTCGGCAAACGGCACGCGGCGGTCCACCACGGCACGCGAATGGCGCGCCATGAACTGCTTGACCATGCGGTCTTCCAGCGAATGAAAGCTGATCACCACCAGCCGGCCACCGGGCCGCAGCACCTGCAGACTGGCCGCTAGCGCTTGTTGCAGCTCTTCAAGCTCGGCGTTGATGAAAATCCGAAAAGCCTGAAATGTGCGCGTTGCAGGGTCCTTGCCCGGCTCGCGGGTTTTGACCGCGCCAGCCACGACTTCGGCCAGCTCGCGGGTGGTTCGAAGAGGGCCCCGTTCCTGTCGGCGACGATCAATCGCCTTTGCAACCTGTTGAGCAAACCGTTCTTCGCCGTATTCACGAATCACCTCCGCGAGGGTGGACACCTCGGCCGTTTCCAGCCACTGGGCAACGCTCTGGCCGCGCGTGGTGTCCATGCGCATGTCCAGCGGGCCGTCACCCCGAAAAGAAAAACCCCGCTCGGGGTCGTCGATCTGCGGCGAACTCACCCCCAGATCCATCAGCACGCCGTCCGCACTGGCTGGCGCCAGCTCACCCAGGTGGCAGAACCCTTCGTGCCGTATGAAAAAGCGGCCATCGCGGGCCGCTGTTTCCTGGGCGACAGCCACCGCTTGTGGATCCTTGTCAAAGGCGGTCAGCCGCCCCCCGGCCGACAGCTTGGAGAGGATCAGGCGCGAGTGCCCGCCACGCCCGAAGGTGGCGTCCACATAGTGCCCCTCGGGCGCAATGGCGAGCGCCTGGACGGCCTCGTCCAGCAGCACGGTCTGGTGTGTCCACACGTCCTGCACGGCCGGCCTCAGAAGGAAAAGTCCTTGAACACGTCCGGCATCTCGGCCTGCATGGCCTCGGCCTCCTGCGCCTGGTAGGTCGCGGCATCCCACAACTCCAGGTAGGAACCCATGCCCAACAGCACCGCATCCTTGCTGATGCCGGCGGCCGCCCGCAACTCGGGTGACACCAGCACGCGGCCTGACGCATCCATCTCCAGATCCATCGCATTGCCCAGGAAGATGCGCTTCCACCATTGCGCCTGCATCGGCAAGGCCGCAATGCGCTCCCGGAAGCGGTCCCACTCCAGGCGGGGGAAAATCATCAGACAGCCGTGCGGGTGCTTGGTGATGGTCAGCTGTCCCGCGGTGGCGCCCAGGGCGTCGCGGTGCCGGGTCGGCACGGACAGCCGCCCCTTGGCATCGAGACTGAGAGAGGACGCACCCTGGAACACGGTTTAAAACCTTCTGAAGGCAGCTTTCACCACTTAATTGCACTTTTTCCCACTGTAGCAGGAAATCGCGCCTTCTCAAGCGGGTCAACCAGGGATTTCTTCTTTTAAATCAACCACTTAGCGCCGACTCTGCAGGCTTGAACGGATGAAAATTTGAGCAAAAGCAAGCACTTACAAAAGGGTCTGCAGGTGAAGCATGAAGACCCCGGCACGCGCAGGACTTTGTAACCAGGCGCACGCCTGCCGATGAGCGGCGATCCACCCCGCGCGCCCCGCAGCGGCGTGGGCATACAAAAGACCGCATGAAAAAACCGCGTGCCGGGCGGTCACGCGGTTTTGCGGGGCGGCGCGCGACCGGTCAGAGGATGTAGCGCGAGAGATCCTCGTTGCGGCTGAGCGCACCCAGGCGCGCATCCACGTAGGCGGCATCGATTTGCACCGTCTGGCCCTGGCGGCGCGTGGCGTCGAAACTGACTTCATCGAGCAGATGCTCCATCACCGTGGCGAGCCGACGTGCGCCGATGTTCTCGGTGCGCTCGTTGACATCGCAGGCGATCTGCGCGAGCCGGCGGATGCCCTCGTCCGAGAAATCGAGCGTCACGCCCTCGGTGGCCAGCAAGGCCTGGTACTGCTTGACCAGGCTGGCGTGCGTGCTCTTGAGAATCGCCTCGAAGTCATCGACCGACAGCGACTGCAGCTCGACCCGGATCGGGAAACGCCCCTGCAGCTCGGGGATCAGGTCGCTCGGCTTGGCCAGGTGAAAAGCCCCCGATGCGATGAACAGGATGTGGTCGGTCTTGACCATGCCGTACTTGGTGGACACCGTCGTGCCCTCGACCAGCGGCAGCAGGTCGCGCTGCACCCCCTGGCGCGAGACCTCGGCCCCGCCGGCTTCGCTGCGCGAGGCCACCTTGTCGATCTCGTCGATGAAGACGATGCCGTTCTGCTCGGTCGCCTGCAGCGCACGCGACTTGACCTCTTCCTCGTTGACCAGCTTGCCGGCCTCTTCGTCGATCAGCAGCTTCATCGCATCAGCGATCTTGAGCTTGCGTTTGCGGCGGCGCTCCTGCCCCATCTGGCTGAACATGCCGCGCAGCTGCTCGGCCATTTCTTCCATGCCGGCAGGACCCATGACCTGCATGGCCGGCGCCGATTCGGCCAGGTCGATCTCGATCTCGCGATCGTCGAGCTGGCCCTCGCGCAACTTCTTGCGGAAAGCCTGGCGGGCGGTGTTGTCCGCCGTGACGGCGGGCTCGGCCCCGGCGCTGCGCGGCGGCGGCACCAGCACATCCAGGATGCGGTCCTCGGCCGCGTCTTCGGCGCGCATGCGCTGCTTGCGCGCCTCGGCCTCGCGCGCCTGCTTGACGGCCATTTCCACCAGGTCGCGGATGATGCTGTCCACATCCTTGCCCACGTAACCGACCTCGGTGAACTTGGTCGCCTCGACCTTGATGAACGGCGCGTCGGCCAGCCGGGCCAGGCGACGGGCGATCTCGGTCTTGCCCACGCCAGTGGGGCCGATCATCAGGATGTTCTTGGGCGTGATCTCGGGCCGCAGCTTCTCATCGACCTGCTGGCGACGCCAGCGGTTGCGCAAGGCAATGGCCACGGCACGCTTGGCACCGTTCTGACCAACAATGAAACGATCGAGTTCGGAGACGATCTCCTGGGGGGTCATGGAAGACATGGGACTCTCAGAATGAAAGATGAGCTTGTCGCTGCGCGACGTCGATGAAGGATGACAGGCGCCCGGATCGGGCCCGTCATGCGTCATCAGTTCAACACTTCCACCGTGTGGTTCATGTTGGTGTAGATGCAGATCTCGCCGGCAATCGCCAACGACTGCCGCACCACGTCTTCGGCGCTCAGTTCGGTGTGCTGTACCAGGGCCCGTGCGGCAGCCTGTGCGTAGGCTCCGCCCGAACCGATGGCCACCACGCCGTGCTCGGGCTCCAGCACGTCGCCATTGCCGGTGATGATCAGCGCCGCGCTGCGGTCGCCCACGGCCAGCATGGCCTCCAGGCGCCGCAGCACGCGGTCGGTGCGCCAGTCGCGCGTGAGCTCGATGGCCGCGCGCACCAGGTGGCCCTGGTGCTTCTCCAGTTTGGCTTCGAAGCGCTCGAACAGGGTGAAGGCATCGGCCGTGGCACCGGCAAAACCGGCCAGCACCTGGTCGCGGTAGAGCTTGCGCACCTTGCGCGCCGTGCCCTTGACCACGACGTTGCCCAGGGTCACCTGGCCGTCACCGCCAATGGCGACCTGCACACCCTGCGGCGTCTCGCGCCGCACACAAACGATGGTGGTTCCGTGAAAAGTTTCCATAGGAGACAGCAAATGGGGATGAACCATGCGAGCTCAAGCCCTGAGGCAGAACAAGGGGAAGTTGACCAAGGGCACCGCGGAACCGGCTCTGCCGGACCGCCAGTGCCGCCCACTTGAGGGGGTCGCGCGCAGCGCGGCGGGGGTGGACTCATCCCTGCGGCGCGGGGGGGAGCCGTTTCTAATCCTCCCTCACCACCACCTTGGCGTACTCGGTGATACCGATCACGTGGAAGAACGCCGAAACCAGGCGGTGCACATCCACGAACTGCACCAGCCGGCCCTGGCCGTGGTGACCGGTGACCCAGTTGAGCAGGGTACCGGCAGCGGAGAAGTCCACCCGGATCAGGTGGCGACAGGAAATGATCATCACGTCCGCGCCCTGGAGTCGGCGCTCCAGCGCCTCCAGCGTGGCTTGCGGGTCACCCCGGATTTCGCCCGAAAGCTCGACCAGACCGAGGTTGTTGAACTCGGAGCCCTGCGAATCCAGCGCCGAATCGCCGTGAAAGCTCGACGGCACCTGCTCCAGCATCGCCTCACCGAGCAGCGAACCCCCTTCGTCTGCCGCAGCGCCACCACTGGACACGGACTGGAAATGGCAACGCGGCTTTTCCCAGCCGGGGGGCGACACTTCGTAGGTGACGCAAAAGTCCAGCGCGGTCAGCTCGAACTCGTCCGGGCGGTTCATCACCCGCAAAGCGGCCATGCGCAACTCCCACCAGAGCTGCTCGACATCGCGCCGTCCCGACGGCGTGAGCGTCTTGAGCAGGTCGCGCAGCGTGGCCGCACCCATGAAGCGCAACTCGATGTCCTGGTCACCCCAGAGCGTGAAGATGCCCAGCAGCGCACGCGCTGCCTTGACATCCACCGTCTCGATCGGCGACCAGTCGAGCACCCAGGGTTGCTGGGCCCGCAGCAGAACGTTCTGCAAGGTGCCCACCGCGTGTGCATCGAGCTCGGCCTCGCAGACCCAGACCGCCCGGCTCGGTCCGGTGGACGGTTTGTAGACCTTGCCGGACAGGCCCGACACCAGCTGTGGCATGTCGTACCACTGCGGCGCGGAACGGCCGAACCGGTTGACGAAATCCACCGCCTGGCTCTCGAACGGTGCGAGCTGCCCGGTGGCACGGTAGAAGTCGAACAGCGCCAGCCAGTCGTCCTGGCGGTGCATGCCCACGCTCTCGTTGCCCAGCGCATCCAGCAGCCCCTGCTCGGCACCGGCATCGTCACCGTTGGCGAACCGGATGGCCGCCTCTTCGACTTCCGGGTCCTGCGCGATTTCCTGCACATCCAGCGCGTAGAAGTGCGAGGCCGAAAAGGCGGAGTTCGCCCCGGAATCGCCAGACGAACTGCGGGGCGCCATCAGGCCCGTACGGGCCGTCGAGGGCGGTGGCGGCGCAGGCGGCGGCACCTGCTGCGGTGGCTGGCTTTCCTGACGCGAACCGTATTGGGCGCGGGCCTGATAAGGGGCTGGGGCAGGCGCGGGAGCGGGCTCCGGCGTGCGCCGAGCGATCAGCGGCGCGGGGTCGGTGCGCTGCGATGGCAGCGGCGACGCCTCGGTCTCGTTGTACTGCGCCTTGAGCCGGCGCGCATCGGCGTCCTCGGCGGGTGTGGTCTTTTTGCTGCTGTCCTTGCGTTCGAGCGGCGTCCCACCGGTGGTGTGTGCGCCCGAATGCAGGCTGGAACCACCGGTGACCAGCGAGTCGGGGCCCTTGGTCTTCCACCACTGCATGGACATCTGGGCTTCGATTTCGTCGATCTTCTTGAGCGTCATGGCCCGGTCGTCCGGCTTGGACGGCAGACTGCTCTGGAAGAACGACGGGCGCACGCCCTGCACGCCATCGGGTGAACCTTCGCGGCTGCGGATCTTGCGCAGCATGTCGAACTCGCGTTTGCGCACGAAATCGTTGCGCCGCTTGCGCTCGATCATCTCCTTGAGCGCGGCCTTGCTGTACTCGCTTTCGCGATCGGCCGCGCGCGTGTCCAGATCCGACCAGCTGGTGGTCGGATGGCGCACGAACTTCACCACCTTGGACAGGAAGCCGCCGCTGGAGTCGTCCTTGGACATGAAGGCTTTGCGTCGATTCGGAGAATACGGAAAACGCTCGTGAGGCGATCAGTCCCCGAACATCTTCTGCTTGAGTTCGCGGCGTTGCTGCGCCTCCAGCGACAGGCTGGCGGTGGGGCGCGCCATCAGGCGGCCGACGCCGATGGGTTCGCCGATCTCGTCGCAGTACCCGTAGTCGCCCGAGTCGATGCGGGCGATGGCCTGCTCGATCTTCTTGAGCAGCTTGCGCTCGCGGTCACGGGTGCGCAGCTCCAGCGCATGCTCTTCTTCGATCGTGGCACGGTCGGCCGGATCGGGCACGACCACGGTGTCCTCGCGCAGGTGCTCGGTGGTCTCGCCGGCGTTGGCCAGCATGTCGGCCTTGAGCAGGCTGAGCTTGCGGCGGAAGAAGGCCAGCTGCACATCGTTCATGTACTCGCTGTCGGGCATGGCCTGCACATCCTGATCGGTCAGCTGATCGACAGGCACGGTCTTCCAGTTGTTGGCCCGCTTGGGGTCTTTCTGGATGGCGGAGGGTGCGGGAGGGGTCATTACGCGTTCGTTCATGGTGGAAAAGGTCGCCTTTGCGGCGTCGGGAGCATGGGTCGGCACCACGGCGGCCTGGGTCATCTGCTCCATCATGACCTTTTTGGCCGCCCGTTTGCCCAAAGGCCTGGGCGTGGGCTCAACGATCACCGGGGCGGGCACAGGGACAGCCTTGGCAGGCGCTGCGGGTGCCTTCGCGGCGGCGACGGGCTTGACCGGCTTGGCCGCGGGCACTGGCTTGGCTGCCGCGGCAGGCTTGGCCGGTGCCGATTTGACCGCCGGCTTGGGCGCTGCCTTGACCGGAGCGGCCGGCTTGGCCGGGGCTTTGGCTGCGGCCTTGGCCGGGGCTTTGACCGCGGGCTTGGCCGGCGCTTTGGCGACCGGCTTGGCCGCAGGCGCGGGCTTGGCCACCTTGGCTGGGGCCTTGGTGGCCGCAGAAGACTTGGCCGCCGCAACCGGAGCCGCTTTGGCCGGGGCCTTGGTGGCCGGTTTGGCGGCTGTCTTGGACGCTGCCTTGCTGACCACCGCAGGTGTTTTCGCCTGGGATGCGTGCCCCTTCACCGCCGTTGTGGCCGTTTTGGTGGATTTCGCTGTCCGGGTGGCCGGGGCTTTCACAAGGGATCTCCTCTCAGTGCCTGACGAAGCCTGCTCCTGGGGTCGGGCGCTGCGCCCCTTTTGGGCGGGCGGCGCGTCCGGCGTGGTCGGCGTCGCCGACCCTTTTGTGGTTATACCCCGTTTGTGCGCCGCCACAGGGCTGCGCTCGGCCCGCGGGCTGACGGCAGGCCTGGCCGGTCGCTGGGCGCCCGACTTGGGCGGCGATTGTAGCGACGGCGACTCCGCCGCCCCTGACGTTCGACCCGAGGGAAAACCCAGGCGTTGGAGAAGCGAGACAAAGAGCACAGCAGGCCTGCTTTCTGATGGTTGCGGCCGACGCGGCGGGTCAGGCCAGCGCCTGGTCAAGGCCCTGCACCAGGATGTCCTGGGGCAAATCGATACCGATGAACACCATCTTGCTCATGTGGGCCTCGCCCTCGGCCCAGACAGGCCCCAGGTCGCTGCCCATGAGCTGGTGCACGCCCTGAAAGATCACCTTGCGATCGGTGCCCTGCATGTGCAGAACCCCCTTGTAGCGCAGCATCTTGGGACCGTAGACCTGCACGATGGCACCGAGGAAGTCCTCCAGCTTGGCCGGGTCAAATGGTCGATCGGCCCGATAGACGAAGCTCTTGACGTCATCGTCGTGGTGATGGTGGTGACCGTGGGCGTGACCGTGCTGGTGCGAGGGATGGTTGCAGTGCTCGCCGTGCACATGTTCATGGTGGTCATGGTCGTGGTGGTCATGACCATGGTCGTGATTGTGGTCGTCAACCTTGAGGAAATCCGGGTCGATATCGAGCTTGGCGTTCAGGTTGAAGCCACGCAGATCGAACACTTCCTTGAGCGCCACTTCGCCAAAGTGCACAGGGCGCATGGGCGCGCGCGGATTCATGTGCTTGAGGCGGTGGATCAGCGCGTCCACGTCTTCCGGGCTCACCAGATCGGCCTTGCTGATGAAGATCTGGTCGGCAAAGCCCACCTGGCGGCGCGCTTCCTGGCGGTCGTTGAGCTGCTGGGCCGCGTGCTTGGCGTCCACCAGGGTCAGGATGGAATCGAGCAGGTACTGCTCGGCCACCTCGTCGTCCATGAAGAAGGTCTGCGCCACCGGGCCCGGGTCGGCCAGACCGGTGGTCTCGATCACCACGCGTTCGAAGTCCAGTTCGCCCTTGCGCTTTTTCTGCGCCAGGTCGGCCAGGGTGGCACGCAAGTCGTCGCGGATGGTGCAGCAGATGCAGCCATTGCTCATCTGGATGATGTTTTCCTGCGTGTCGGCGACCAGGATCTCGTTGTCGATGTTTTCTTCACCGAACTCGTTCTCGACCACGGCGATTTTCTGGCCGTGGGCCTCGGTGAGCACGCGCTTGAGCAGCGTGGTCTTGCCCGAGCCGAGGAAGCCGGTGAGGATGGTGGCGGGGATGAGCGACATGGCGGATTCCGTATGCAAAAAGCAGGCCGGGAGTGTAGTGCAGTGGTGTGCCCCTGGCGGTTTACAGCTTTTTCATGATGACAAGGCCCTTGAGGTATTCGCCCTCGGGGAACGCGGTGGTCATCGGGTGGTCGCAGGCGCCGCCCAGGCGCTGCAGGATGGCACCGTCCACGCCGGCATCGATGGCGGCCGACGCCACGATCTTGTGGAACAGTTCCACGCCGATGCCGCCGGAGCAGGAAAAGGTGAACAGGACACCGCCGGGCGGCAGCAGCTTGAAGGCCAGGCGGTTGATGTCCTTGTAGGCGCGGGCGGCCCGCTCGGCGTACGCCGCCGTGGGTGCGAGCTTGGGCGGGTCGAGCACGATGGCGTCGAACAGCCGGCCCTCAGCGACGAACTGGCGCAGCGAGGCGTTGACATCGGCATCGATGAAGGTCGCCCGCGCGGGGTCCAGTCCGTTGAGCAGCAGGTTCTCGCGCGCCTGCGCCAGCGCCGGCCCGGACGAATCGATGCTGGTGACGTGTCCGGCCCCGCCCGCCAGCGCGGCCACCGAGAAACCGCCGGTGTAGCTGAAGCAGTTGAGCACTTGGGCGAACTTCAGGCGTTTGGCGTATTCGTGCAGCGCCAGCCGGCTGTCACGCTGGTCGAGGTAGTAGCCGGTCTTGTGTCCCAGCGCGATGTCCAGGCCCAGGCGCCAGCCGTGCTCCTGCAGTTCAAAGGCCGTGGGGCCGTCGCCACGCAGCCATCCGGTGACTTCCGGCAGGCCTTCGAGCGCGCGCGAACTGGCGTCGGAACGTTCGTACAGGCGTGTGCAGCCGGTCAGGTCCAGCAGCGCGTCGGCAATCACGTCCTTCCAGCGCTCGACACCGGCCGCGCCGAACTGGGCCACCAGGGTCTCGCCGTAGCGGTCCACCACCAGGCCGGGCAGGCCGTCGGATTCACCGTGCACCAGGCGCAGGCCATTGCTGGCAATGCCCATGCGTTCGCGCAAGGCGATGGCGCGGCGCAGGGTGTCTCGGAACAAGCCGGCGTCGATGCGCTGGCCCTGATCGAAGCTCCAGGCGCGCACGCGGATTTTGGAGGCGGGTGAGTAGGCACCCCAGGCCAGGAACTGGCCGTCGGCGCTGTCCACACGCACGGTTTCGCCGGCGTCGGCACCGCCCTTGGCGATGGCACCGTCGAACACCCAGGGGTGGTGGCGTTGCAGCGAGCGCTCTTTGCCGGGCTTGAGTCGGATGGTTTTCATGACGTTGATTGTCGTCGGCGCGCCCAAAACAAAGGCCGGGCAGCGCCCGGCCTTGCACACAAGAAAAGCGCTCGCGGCTCAGGGACGCAGGTAGACGAAGCCTTCCCGGGCCTGCAGCTTGGCCACTTCGGCCACGCCCGAGGGCACGATCTTGGCCTCCATGGCCACCTTGGCCGCGTCGATCTTGCGCGAGACCAGGGTGTTGTTGCAGACGCGGAATTCCACGCCCTTGCTGGCCAGATCACTGATGGCGCCGGCAAAGGGCTGCTCCATCTGGTTGGTGGCGCCTTCGAGCAGGAAGTCGATGCCCAGGCCGTGGGTGACCACCACGATCTTGGCCTTGGGGTCGGCCGCGAGGTGGTTGCGGATGTTGTTCATGGCGCGCGAGGCTTGCGGAATGCCCTCGCTCATGTGGTAGACGGTCTTGATGACGTCATCAGCCGCCTGGGCCTGCAAGGACACGGTGGCCAACAGCGCGAGCAGGGTGGATTTGAGGATGAGGAACAAGCTTTTCATGGTGTCTCCTGGGTTCAATACCGTCCGGGGGTATCGAGAGGCATTCTCGGCGGATCGGGGTGCAATGCTAACGGGGATTACCCGGTCCGGCCGACCGACGGGGGCATGGCCACAGGCACGGCTGGCCAGGATCAGGATTTGTTGCGCGCCCGCGGGTGGGCGGCGTCGTACACCTGCGCCAGGTGCTGGAAGTCCAGCCGGGTGTAGACCTGCGTGGTGCCGATGCTGGCGTGGCCCAGCAGCTCCTGCACCGCCCGCAGGTCGCCACTGCTCTGCAGCACATGGCTGGCAAACGAATGGCGCAGCATGTGCGGGTGCACCGGGGTGGACAGTCCGGCCAGCAGCGAACGGCGCTTGAGGCGCACGCGGATGTGCTGCGGCGTCAGGCGCTGGCCCTGGCGGCCGATGAACAGGGCCGGGTCGTCTTTCGCCCAGTCCTGTCGGGCCGCCAGCCACTGCGCCAGCGCGGCCAGTGCGGCGCGGCCCACCGGCACGCTGCGCCGCTTGCTGCCTTTGCCCAGCACATGGGCCTCGCCCGCCTGCGGGTCAATCCAGCCGCGGGCGGCATCGCTGGCCGTCAGGTCCAGGCCCACCAGTTCGCCGATGCGCAGGCCGCAGCCATAGAGCAATTCGGTGATGCAGCGGTCGCGCGCCTCCAGGCGCGGGTCGTCGTCCTCCTGCGTGTGCGCCGCCAGCGCCACCGCGTCGTCCACCCCCAGCGCCTTGGGCAGCGGCTTGCCGGCTTTGGGTGCGCGCACGTCCTGCACCGGGTTGTGGGTGATCAGACCCTGGCACCCCAGCCACACATAGAGGCCACGCCAGCCCGAGAGGATGAGCGCGATGCCGCGCGCGCTGCGGCCGCCGCTGTGCATTTGCGCCACCCAGCGGCGGATGTGGGCGTTTTGCACCTGCAGCAGGGTCACACCAGCGGACTGGGCATGAGACTGGAGCTTGTCCAGATCAGCGGTGTAGAGAAGGACCGTGCGATCGGCCAGGCGCTTTTCGACGCGCACATGGTCCAGGTAGGCCTGGACCAGTTCGCTGTCGGCGGGCGCGGCCAGCATGGCTGGGCCGGCTTTCAGGGCAGCAGGCGGGAAAGCGCGGCCGCGCTCAGCTCGCCGATGCGCTCCAGGAAGTCGGTGCCCATGTCGGCTGCGAAGCGCTGCGCCTCGGGCGAGGCCAGCACCAGCAGGCCGAAGGCCTGCGGCCCTTCGCCGGTGCGCAAGGGAATGAGCGCGAGCGATGCGGCGGCCGCCGGATCGGCCAGCCAGGTGGCCGCCTCCAGGCCCGGGTTGCCACCGCAATAGGGCTTGACCAGCGACGAGGCAAACGCCTGGGCATCGTCACTCACACCCTGGGCGCAGGACAGGCCGGCAAAGGCCGGCGCCACGCCCCAGAGCTTGACGGCGGCCTGCGGCACGCTGAAATGCGCCGCCACGCCGCTGGCGACCACCTCGGGCAACTCGGCCGCTTCGCGGGTGTTGAGCAGTTGCAGCGTCCAGCGCTGCAGGCGGTCGGCAATCGCCGTGTTCTCGTGGCCGTGGCGGATCATCTCGGCCGCCTTGAGCTCCAGGCCCTTGATCTTCTCGCGCAGCATCTCGGCCTGGCGCTCCTGCAGGCTCACCGCCCGGTTGCCGTGCGGGCTGGTCAGCTGCACCGCCGCCAGCAGGCCGGCGTGACGCTCGAAGAAGTCGGGCGTGTTGGCCAGGTAGTTGGCGATGTCGTCTTCGGTGATCGGGGGAATGGTCGCGTCGGTCATGGTTCGTCTCGGCAAGTGGCTCAGGCCAGATCGGGAATCTCGATCTCGCCCTCGAATACGGAAGTGGCGGGCCCGGTCATGAAGACCGGCGCGTCGTGCGCGGGCGTGTCCTGCCATTCGATGGTCAGCACACCGCCATGGGTCTGCACATGCACGGTTGCGTCCAGCAGGCCCAGGCGGATGCCCGCGACCACGGCCGCACAGGCCCCCGTGCCACAGGCCAGGGTTTCGCCCGCGCCGCGCTCGTACACGCGCAGCCGCACGTTCGAGCGATCGACCACCTGCAGAAAGCCGGCGTTGACCCGCGCGGGAAACTGCGCGTGGCATTCGATCTGCGGTCCCCAGGTGAGCACCGGCGCGGTGTCCACGTTGTCCACCAGCAGCACGGCGTGCGGATTGCCCATGGACAGCACGGCCACCGGCGCCACGTCACCATCGGTCAGCGGCAGGGGCCAGCATTCGAAATTCCCCATCGGCTCGGGGGTCTGGCCTGCGCTGTCGAAGGGCACGCGTGGGTGATCGAAAATGGGCCCACCCATGTCCACGGTCACGCGGCCATCGGCGTTGAGCGCCAGGCTGATTTCGCCGTTTTTCACCTTCACCCGCACCGGGTTGCGTTCGGTCAGCCCCTTGTCGCGCACGTAGCGCACAAAACAGCGCGCCCCGTTGCCGCAGTGCTCGACCTCGCCGCCGTCGGCGTTGTGGATCACGTATTCAAAGTCCACCCCGGCCGAGGGCGCCGGGCGCACCGACAGGATCTGGTCGGCGCCGACGCCGAAATGCCGGTCGGCCAGGAAACGGTACTGGGCCGCGCTCAGGCCCAGGCGGCCGCGCGTCTCGTCGAGCACGACAAAGTCGTTGCCCGCGCCCTGCATCTTGGTGAATCGCACTCGCATGGCGGGATTATCGGCCCATGCCGTTCGCGACAGTGACCACCCGGCCGCCGCCTTAACATGCGGCCATGGTCCGTCCCACCCAACTCCTACACCTACAGCGCGCGCCGGCCCCGGTGCGCCCCGCCGCCACCGTGCTGCTGCTGCGCGACACGCCGCAAGGCCTGGAAGTGCTGATGACCCGCCGCTCGATGACGGCCAGCTTCGCGCCTGGAGCCTATGTCTTCCCCGGCGGCGGCATCGACGCCGCCGACGCGAAGGCACACGGCCAGTCCACCCGCCGCGCGACCCAGAGCGACTTGCACCTGACGCAGGCCATCGCCGCCATCCGCGAAAGCTTCGAGGAACTGGGCGTGCTGCTGGCCCGCCGCGCCGATGGGTCCCACCTGGGCACCGCGCAAATCGCCACGCTCGACCGCAAGACCCCGTTTGCCGCCCAGTGCGCCGCACAGGGTCTGACGCTGTCGGGCGCCGAGGTGTTCGTGCTCGCCCACTGGGTCACCGACCGCGACCTGCCCCGCCGTTTCGACGTCCCCTTCCTGGTCGCCCGCATGCCCGAGGGCCAGGAGCCGGTGGCCGACGAGTCGGAGCAGTTCGAGCCGCTGTGGGTACGTCCGGCCGACGCGTTGGCGCGGCATGCCGCGGGGCAGTTCTTCATCATCTTCCCGACCATCCGCACCCTGGAGCGGCTGCAGGCCTACCCCAGCGTGCAGGCGGTGCTGGACGCCTGTGCCGTCAACGATGAGCCGCTGTTCACCAGTTGCCCGCGCGCCGGCCTGATGAACGGCCACGAGTCGCGGCACATGGAGCACGAGCCGCCCTTTGGTGAGCTGGCACTGGTCTGCCCCGACGGCCAGATCGTGCACGAGCTGGCCTGGCAGACCGAGCGGCCGGTGCCGCTGCTCAAGAACGTGCAGCGCCTGACCGCGCCCAACCCTGGCTTCATGACCGGCCCCGGCACCAACAGCTACCTGGTGGGCGACCCGGCCACCGGTCACATCGCCATCGACCCCGGGCCGGACGAACCGGCGCACATCGAGCGCCTGTGGCGTGCCGCGGGTGGCGACATTCGCGCCATCGTCTGCACCCATTCGCACCCCGACCACTCGCCCGGCGCCGCGCGGCTGCAGGCGCTGTGTGTGCACGCGGGCCGCGAGAAGCCGCCCATCCTGGGCCTGCCCAGCGCGCCCACGGCGCGCGAGAACAGCCGCTTCACGCCCGAACGCGCCCTGGCCGACGGCGAGCGCCTGGTGCTGCGCGCACCCGACGGCAGCACCCACACCCTGCAGGTGGTGCACACCCCCGGTCACGCGGCCAACCACCTGTGCCTGTTGCTGGAGGAAGACGGCCTGCTGTTTTCCGGCGACCACATCCTCAACGGCAGCACCACCGTGATCGACCCGCCCGACGGCCACATGGGCGACTACCTCGATTCGCTGGACAAGCTCGACCGCCTGTGCGCCGCGCACGGCGTGCACTTCATCCTGCCCGCGCACGGCTATGTGCTGGGCGACCACCCGCGCAGCGCCGACAACCTGGCCGCCCCCGAACACGGCGGCGCGCGTGCCGCCATCGCCCAGCTCAAGGCGCACCGCCTGGCGCGCGAGGCCAAGGTCGCCCGTGCCATGCAGGCCCTGCCCGACGGCACGACGGACGACTGGGTGAAGCTCGCCTATGACGACGTGCCCGAACGCCTGTGGCCGGTGGCCAAGCGTTCAATGCAGGCGCACGTCGAACACATCCAGAGCCTGGGCGGCTTCAACGCATGAGCCCGCGCACCCACACCGCGGCCTGGCTGCTGGCGCTGAGTGCCGGCGCCCTGCCCCTGACCGCCCAGTCCAGCATGACGCTGGCCCTGGACAAGGGCTGCCTGAACTGCCACGGCACGCCACCGCGCGGCCAGGCGCCCACCATGGGCGAGCTCGCCGCCCGCTACGCGAGCGCCCGAGGCCACGAGGCGGAGATCGCCCGACTGTCGACCCAGCTGCGCGAACACCACCTGTTCGGTGGCGTGCCGGCCCACGAGCGGCTCAGTGCCGCGGAGGCCGAGCGTTTTGTGCGCTGGCTGGTGGACGGCGGCCGCTGAAAGGCCGCCGGTGCGCATCGCCTTCGTTTCCGACATCCACGGCAACCTCGCCGCGCTGAACGCGGTCATCGACGACATCGCCCGGCGCGGCGTCGACGAGGTCGTGAACCTGGGCGACACGCTCAGCGGCCCGTTGCTGCCGCTGGAGACGGCCCGGCGCCTGCACCCTCTGCCTTGGCTGCACGTGGCCGGCAACCACGAACGGCAGGTGCTGCGCCTGCCGCTGGCGCGCCAGAACCCGTCCGACGCGTACACCAGCGGCCAGCTGGCCGTGGCCGACAAGGCCTGGCTGGCCAGCCACGCGGACCCTTGCGACCCGCACCTGCACCGCGGCGAGGTCTGGCCCGAACGCCTGGGTCCGGACGTGGCCCTGTGCCACGGCAGCCCGCGCAGCGACATCGAATACCTGCTGGAAACCCCGGTGGGCGAAGCGGCCCGGCTGGCCACGCCGGACGAGATCGAGGCGCGGCTGGATGGCCGCATCCCGCCGCACATCACGCTGCTGGCCTGCGGGCATTCCCATGTGCCCCGGTCGGTGCGGCTGGGCAGCGGCCTGCTGATCGTCAACCCGGGCAGCGTGGGCCTGCCGGCCTACGACGACGACCACCCGTACCCGCAGTCCACCTACCACCGCATCGAAACCGGCAGCCCGGATGCGCGCTACGCCATCGCCGAGAAGCGGGACGGTCGGTGGCGGTGCGAACAGGTCAGCGTGCCCTATGACCACGAATCGGCGGCGCAGCAGGCCGACCGGCGGCAGCGCCCGGACTGGGCCCATGCGCTGCGCACGGGCTGGATGCCGCGCTGAAGCGTGAGGAGGGCATCAACCCGCGCCAGCGGTGGAGCGTGGGGGTCACAGATCCGGCGCCGGGCCGCCCCAAGGCGGATCAGCCCCCTCGGGGGGCAGCGACCCGCGCAGCGGTGGAGCGTGGGGGCATAAAAGTGTGAAGCGCGCCGATAAGCCGGATTCTGTGCACCCGGGTTGCCCCGGATGTGACCGCCATTCCTCTGGGCCGGGGGTCGCCCACCCGGCTCGGTGCTACCTACCCGCCAGCTCCGCGGAACCACATCAACGCTGGCCTATTTGGTATTGCTGCGCGTAGAGATTGCCCGTTTCACCCGAACTGAATCGGCTCGTCTCTGTTGCTCTGATCCTCACCTTAGGGCCCTGCAGGTTGCCCTGCCTGGCTGGTCGGTGGAGAGGTGTTACCTCCTACGCTGTCCTGTGCAGTCCGGACGTTCCTCCAGCACACCCTTTCGGGTCTCGTACCAGCGGCGGTCTGGCGCGCTTCACCCCGGTATTATCCGTGTTCGCCGTTGACTGCTTGATCACCACAAGCCCCACGACACCATGATCCGCGTTTCCGAACTCAAACTGCCCCTGGCCGAGGTGCCTGCCGAGCACCGCCGCGCCGCCGACGCCCCCAGCGAAACCGCCGAGGACCGCACGCCACCGCCGCACCCGGTCGATGCGCTCACCCGCCTGGCTGCGCAGGCACTCGGCGTGGACCCTGCCGCCATCGCCGAACTCACGGTATTCAAGCGCAGCTTCGATGCGCGCAAGGCCGACCTGCTGGCGGTCTACATCGTGGACGTGACGCTGGCCGACCCGGCGCTGGAAGCACCGCTGCTCGCCCAGCACGAGAAGAACCCGCACATCCAGCCCACACCCGACATGGCCTGGCTGCCACCGGGCCACGCGCCAGCGGGCTGGCCGGTTGACGAGGCCGACCGCCCAGTGGTGGTGGGCCTGGGGCCCTGCGGTCTGTTCACCGCGCTGGCCCTGGCGCAGATGGGCCTCAAGCCCATCGTGCTTGAACGCGGCAAGCCGGTGCGCGAACGCACCAAGGACACCTGGGGCCTGTGGCGCAAGAAGCAGCTCAACCCGCAGAGCAACGTGCAATACGGCGAGGGCGGCGCCGGCCTGTTCTCCGACGGCAAGCTCTACAGCCAGATCAAGGACCCGCGCTTCCTGGGCCGCAAGGTCATGCAGGAATTCGTGGACGCCGGCGCGCCGCCCGAGATCCTCTACCAGGCCCACCCACACATCGGCACCTTCAAGCTGGTCAAGGTGGTCGAGGCCATGCGCGAGAAGATCATCGTGCTCGGCGGCGAGATCCGCTTCCAGCAGCAGGTGGTGGGCGTGACGCTGGCGCCCGCGGCGGACGGCCTGCAACAACTGGCCGGGCTGCGCGTGCAAGACCTCGACTCCGGTGCGACACGTGAGATGCCGGCCCGGCGCGCGGTCTTCGCGCTCGGCCACAGCTCGCGCGACACCTTCGCCCTGCTGCACGACGCGGGCGTGTTCCTCGAAGCCAAGCCCTTCTCGGTGGGTTTCCGCATCGAGCACCCGCAGAGCGTGATCGACCGCGCGCGCTGGGGCCGCCACGCCGGCCACCCGCTGCTGGGCGCGGCCGACTACAAGCTGGTGCACCACGCCAAGAACGGCCGCGCGGTCTACAGCTTCTGCATGTGCCCGGGTGGCACCGTCGTGGCCGCCACGTCCGAACCCGGCCGGGTGGTCACCAACGGCATGAGCCAGTATTCGCGCGCCGAACGCAACGCCAACGCCGGCATGGTGGTCGGTATCGACGTGGCCGACTTTCCGCAGTCTTTTCCCAAAGACGCCCCGCTGTGGACCGCCGCCTTCGGCGAGACCGACGGTGCGCGCTACGCCGCCCAGGCCCAGGCCATGGCCGCGCAGGGCCGGACCCACCCGCTGGCCGGCATCGTGCTGCAGCGCCAGCTCGAAGCCCGCGCCTACACGCTGGGTGGCGGCACCTACGAAGCGCCAGGCCAGACGGTGGGCGATTTCCTCGCTGCGCGTCCTTCCACCGCACTGGGCGAGGTCACGCCGTCCTACAAGCCGGGCGTGAAGCTGGGCGATCTGGCCCCGGCCCTGCCGGCTTACGCCATCGAGGCCATGCGCGAGGCCATCCCGGTGTTCGGCCGCAAGATCAAGGGCTACGACATGGCCGACGCGGTGCTCACCGGGGTCGAGACCCGGACCAGTTCACCGCTGCGCATCACGCGCGGCGCGGACTTCCAGAGCCTGAACACGCGCGGCCTGTACCCGGCCGGCGAAGGCGCCGGTTATGCCGGCGGCATCCTCTCGGCCGGTGTCGATGGCATCAAGGTGGCCGAGGCAGTGGCGCGCGATGCGCTGGGCCTGCCGGGCGGCGAAGCGGCCGGGCTGGCGCCGGCGGAAGACCTGGTCTGAGCGGCCGGCTCGTGCGATAGCGCACAGCCGCGCCGCACAGCACGAACTTTTACATCTGCGGCATGGCGGCTTGACACAGCCCCCGCATGCTCAAGGCTCCTTCAACACCGGAGCTTTCCATGAAAACCCCGAAGCCCCTTGCCCTCTTGCCCGTGATGACCGGCCTGCTCGCCCTCGCCGGCACCGGTTGGGCACAGGCCCAGGACGAACAGGGCCGCGTCATCAGCAGCACCCCGGTGGTGCAACAGGTGGCGGTCCCGCGCCAGGTGTGCACCGACCAGACCGTCACCGTCCCGGGCCAGAAGTCCGGTGCCGGCGCGATCATGGGCGGCATCGCCGGCGGGGCCATGGGCAATGCCATCGGCGACGGCAGCGGCCGTGCGCTGGCCACCGTCATCGGCCTGATGGGCGGCGCCATCCTGGGCGATCGCCTCGAAGGCGGCAGCCAGCCCCAGACCAAGGTCGTGCAGCAATGCGGCACGCAAACTTTCTATGAAAACCGTACCGTGGCCTACGACGTGGTCTACGAATACGCCGGCCGCCAGTACCGCACGCAGATGCCCCAGGACCCCGGTCGCTTCGTGCGCCTGAGCGTGACGCCGCTGGACGCCGCGCCGCCCCCGCCGGTGCACCTCCAGCCGCCCCAGCCACGCGTGGAATACATCCCCGCCGCGCCGGTGGTCACGCGCATCCAGGTAGGCACCACCTGGGTGCCGGCGCCGCAGGTGGTCTACATCAACAACCGCCATCCAGCCCCCCGCTGGGAGCACCGCCATGAACGGCGCGAGGACCGACGCGACCACCGCCACGAGCGTCGGGACGACCGGCGCGACAGCCGCGATGGCGAGCGCTGGATCCGCCACTGATCAAGGCTCCACAAAAAAAGAAGCGCCCCGCGGGGCGCTTCTTTTTTGGAAGACTCTTCAACCCTCATGCATCCGGTGTGCGGGGTCTGGTCCAGGATGCGGTGGAACCGGCTGTGCCGGGCCACCCGCATCGCCCCGGGGGGTGACGCGAAGCGGCGCGGGGGGATCACAGTTTCTGCAGGGCTTCGATGCGTTCTTCCATCGGCGGGTGGGTCGAGAACAGCTTGCCCAGACCGCCGGTGATGCCCATGGCGGCCATGGTCTTGGGCAGTTCACCCGGGGTCAGGCCGCCCAGGCGGGCCAGGGCGTTGATCATGGGCTGCTTGCGGCCCATCAGCTGGGCAGCGCCGGCGTCGGCGCGGAATTCGCGCTGACGGCTGAACCAGGCCACGATGATGGCGGCCAGGAAGCCCAGGATGATGTCCATCACGATGGTGGTGACCATGTAACCGATGCCCGGGCCGCTGCTTTCGCTGTCGCCCTTGCGCAGGAAGCTGTCCACCGCGTAGCCGATCACGCGGCTGAGGAACACCACGAAGGTGTTCATCACGCCCTGGATCAGGGTCATGGTGACCATGTCGCCGTTGGCCACGTGGGCCACCTCGTGGCCGATCACAGCCTCGACCTCTTCGCGCGTCATGCTCTGCAGCAGGCCGGTGGACACCGCCACCAGGGCACTGTTCTTGAAGGCGCCGGTGGCGAACGCGTTGGGCGCGCCCTCGTAGATGGCCACGTCGGGCATGCCGATGCCGGCTTTCTCGGCAAACTTCTGCACCGTCTGCACGATCCAGGCTTCGTCGGCGTTCTGCGGCTGGTTGATGATGCGCGCACCGGTGCTGAACTTGGCCATGGGCTTGCTCATCAGCAGCGAGATGATGGCGCCGCCGAAACCGATGACCAGCGAGAAGCCGGCCAGCGCGGTCATGTTCAGGCCGTTGGCGGTCAGGAAACGGTCCACGCCCAGGATGCGCGTGGTGATCAGCAACACCGCCATGACGGCGACGTTGGTCAGCACAAAAAGAAGGATGCGTTTCATGTGAGTGAACTCCTGTGGATGGGGTGCCCGGCGGGCCTTGCGCATTCAGACCCGAATACGCATGGACGGTTCCGTCACGAACACGGAAACGCCACCATGATAACGGGAATGATGCAAGTCCGGACTTCGCAAAAACAAGAGCTTTTCTGCGCCATCGGCAGTTCAGCCGACGGCTGGCCGCTGCGGACGGAACACCTGGGTGTCGGCGTAGAACGCGGGGTCCTGGTTGGCGGACCACCACCCGGGCACCCCCAGCACCGGCAGCGGCGTGAAGGGCTTGGTGGCCAGCTCGGCGGCCGACAGGCGACCGGCGAGCCAGCCATCCCAGGCGGCGATGTCAGCGCCCACTGACAGCGGAACCGGCACGCGGTAGACATGGCCCGTGATGGACTTGTACGGCGACACCAGCTTTTCGGTCAGCGCATGGCCAAACAGCACCAGCCGTGCCTGCGCCCACAGGGGCCGCAGATCGACAAACAGCCGCGTCCATTCGCGCGCCAGCAGCGCGGCCCACAGCGCATCGGGCGCCTGCAGCAGCACCGCGTTTTCGTCGAACAGGGTGATGGCGTCGCGCACCGGGCCACGCACCTGCCCCACCCCGGCCTGGGCGATCTGAGCCGCCTGCAGCCGGTTGAGCAGGCGCTTGGTGGCCGGGAAGCGCGCCCAGACCAGGCCGTTGAAGAAGTCGTGCAGGCCTTCGCGTGTGGGCACGGCGCCGGTGTCGAAGATGAACTGCTCGTAGGCCACGCCCTCAGGCAGGTCTGCCTGCGGCACGAAGCGCGGGCCGGCCGCGCCGATGTGCGCGGTCAGCGCCTGCGGCAGCGGCACCCCTTGCCCGCAGGCCGTCCGTACCGCGCGGCCGACGTCCGCAAAGGGGGCATTCCAGGGCTGGCCCCAGTCGGGTGCGGGCCACCCGGCCGCGGCGGTGCCGACGGCGCACATCGCCGATCAGGCCACCAGTTGCCAGGGCAGCGCCTCACCCGAGCGCAGCGGTTTGAGCTGTGCCTCGCCGAAGGCATAGCTTTCCGGCGGGGTCCAGCTGTGCTTGCGCAGGGTGATGGTGCCGGTGTTGCGCGGCAGGCCGTAGAAGTCGGCGCCGTGGAAGCTGGCAAAGCCTTCGAGCTTGTCGAGGGCGCCCGCGGCTTCGAAGGCTTCGGCGTACAGCTCCATCGCGGCGTGGGCGGTGTAGCAGCCGGCGCAGCCGGTGGCGTGTTCCTTCAGGTGCGCCGGGTGCGGCGCGCTGTCGGTGCCCAGGAAGAATTTGGGCGACCCGCCCGTGGCCGCGGCCACCAGGGCCTGGCGGTGGGTCTCGCGCTTCAGGACCGGCAGGCAGTAGTAGTGCGGGCGGATGCCGCCGGTGAAGATGGCGTTGCGGTTGTAGAGCAGGTGGTGGGCGGTGATGGTCGCGCCCAGGTTGTCCCCGGCCTCGGCCACGTACTGGGCGGCTTCTTTGGTGGTGATGTGCTCCATCACGATCTTCAGGCCCGGGAAGTCCTTGCGCAGCGGTTCGAGCTGCTGCTCGATGAAGACCGCCTCGCGGTCGAACAGGTCGATGTCGGGGCTGGTGACCTCGCCGTGCACCAGCAGCAGCACGCCGGCCTGCTGCATGGCTTCGAGCGTCTTGTAGGTCTTGCGGATGTCGGTCACACCCGCGTCGCTGTTGGTGGTGGCGCCGGCCGGGTAGAGCTTGCAGGCGACCACGCCAGCGGCCTTCGCCCGCGCGATTTCGTCGGCCGGCAGGTTGTCGGTCAGGTACAGGGTCATCAGCGGCTCAAAGGCCACGCCGGCCGGCACGGCGGCGCGGATGCGCTCGGCGTAGGCCGTGGCCTGGGCCGCGGTGGTCACCGGCGGCTTGAGGTTGGGCATGATGATCGCGCGGCCGAACTGGGCCGCCGTGTGCGGCACGACGGTGTTCAGCGCGGCGCCGTCGCGCACGTGCAGGTGCCAGTCGTCGGGGCGGGTGATCGTGAGCGTGGGGGTGTGGGTCGGGGTGGTCATGCGGCGATTTTCCCACCCCGCGCCGCTACTTCGCGAGATGGCGTGCGAGATCGTTCCAGAACGCCTCGACCGAGGCTTTCGCCTTGCGGGTACCGGGGCGCTCGCGGTAGAGGCGGATGTCCAGCGTGGTCTCCAGCCCCTCGCCGGCGCTCACCAGCCGCTTAGCACGCAGTTCGCGCCGCACCGCGCTGGCCGGCAGGAAGGCGATGCCATGCCCTTCGAGCGCCATGGCCTTGAGGCCTTCGGACATGTCGGTCTCGTAGATGCGGTCCAGGTGCACCGGGGTGGCACTGGCCTTGAGCACCTGCTCCACCGCACGCCCCATGTAGGCCCCGGGGGCATAGCCCAGGTAGGGCAGCGGATGGGCCTGGGTACCGGGCAGGCGGAACAGCGGCTCGCCCTGTTCGTTGGGCTTGACGTAGGGCGAGAGCACCTCCTGCCCCAGCGGCAGCATCTCGTAGCGCGCCGCGTCGAGCTGGATGGGCTGCGACGCATGGTGGTAGGCGATCAGCAGGTCGCAGCTGCCTTCGACCAGGCGCATCACCGCATCGTGCACGTTCAGGGCCATGAGCCGGCTCTTGATGGGGCCGCAGCTCTCGCGCAGGCCCGACAGCCAGGACGGGAAGAAGGTGAAGGCCAGGGTGTGCGGCAGGGCGAACTCGATCACGTCTTGCGCCACCGCCGTGTGGGCGCGCAGCATGGCGCGGGTGTTCTGCAGGGCCTGCAGCATCTCCAGCGACTGCTCGTAGAGCACCTGGCCGGCGGCGGTCAGCCGCGTCGGGTAGGACGAACGGTCCACCAGATCGGTGCCGGCCCAGGCTTCGAGCGACTGGATGCGGCGCGAGAACGCGGGTTGCGTGACGTGGCGCAGTTGCGCCGAGCGGCTGAAACTGCGCGTTTCGGCCAGGCTCACGAAATCTTCCAGCCACTTGGTTTCCATGGCGGCACATTATGCGCGCCGTGCATGAGTGCACAGACACCCGCTTTTCCGCGGATCGGCCGCACCACGCTTCCGTTACGATAGCGGCCAACTAGGGTTAACCCTAATACTTGAACACCATGACCCAGAACCCGCCCACCGTCTTCCCGTCCCGCATCGCCCACGAAGCGCTGCGCCAGAAAATCATGTCGGCCGACGCGGCCGCCGCCCTCATCCACCACGGCGACCACGTGGGCATGAGCGGTTTCACCGGCGCGGGCTACCCCAAGGCGGTGCCACTGGCCTTGGCCCAGCACATCCAGGCCCGGCACGACGCCGGAGAGCCCTTCAGCATCGGCCTGTGGACCGGCGCTTCCACCGCGCCCGAACTCGACGGCGCGCTGGCCAAGGTGGGCGGCATGGACATGCGTCTGCCCTACCAGTCCGACCCGACCTGCCGCGCCCGCATCAACGCCGGCGAGATGGCCTACACCGACATCCACCTCTCGCACGTCGCGCAGTACGTGTGGTTCGGCTTCCTCGGCAAGCTCAACGTGGCGGTGATCGAGGTCGCCGGCATCCTAGAGGACGGGCGCCTGATCCCGGCCACCTCAGTGGGCAACAACAAGACCTGGCTGGACCAGGCCGACAAGGTGATCCTGGAAGTCAACCACGGCCACCCGCTGGCGCTGGAGGGCATGCACGACATCTACTACGGCACCGAACGCCCGCCGCACCGCAAGCCGATCCCGATGACCGATGCCGGCGACCGCATCGGCACGCCTTACCTGCACTGCGACCCGGCCAAGGTGATCGCCGTGGTCGAGACCAACCTGCCCGACCGCGACACGAAGTTCAGCGCGCCGGACGAAGCCTCGCGCCGCATCGCCGGCCACCTGATGGACTTCTTCCAGAACGAGGTGAAGCAGGGTCGCCTGCCCGAAGACCTGCTGCCGCTGCAGTCGGGCGTGGGCAACATCGCCAACGCGGTGCTGGAGAGCCTGAACGACGGCCCGTTCACCGGTCTGCAGGGCTACACCGAGGTGCTGCAGGACGGCATGCTCGCGCTGCTCAAGAGCGGCAAGATGCGCATGGCCTCGTCGACCGCCATCTCGCTCTCGGCCGAGGTGATGAAGGAGTTCACCGAGAACCTGGACTTCTACCGCGAACGCATCGTGTTGCGCCCGCAGGAAATCAGCAACCACCCCGAGGTGATCCGCCGCCTGGGCCTGATCGCCATGAACGGCATGATCGAGGCCGATCTGTATGGCAACGTGAACTCCACCCACGTGATGGGCACGCGCATCATGAACGGCATCGGCGGCTCGGGCGACTTCGCGCGCAACGCCTACCTCTCCATCTTCATGACGCCGTCCACCGCCAAGGGCGGCAGCATCAGCTGCATCGTGCCCATGGTCAGCCACGTGGACCACACCGAACACGACGTGCAGATCATCGTGACCGAGCAAGGCCTGGCCGACCTGCGCGGCCTGTCCCCGCGCCAGCGCTCGCGCCTGATCATCGAGCGCTGCGCCCACCCCGACTTCAAACCCGCCCTGCTCGACTACGTGGAACGCAGCGAAGCCAACGCCAAAGCCGGCCACGCGGGCATGCACACGCCGCATCTGCTGGAAGAAGCGCTGAGCTGGCACGCGCGGTACGAGCAGACCGGGACGATGCTCGGCGCGTAAGGGGACGGCTCTCCGAGGGGGCGTCCCATCCCGCTTGCCGCCGTCAAGGCCGGGCTGAGCAGCGCAGGGGCGCCCGGAACAAGGGGCGCGCATGTTTGAGGCGATAGCCGAGTTTGCGCGCACCCCGGGCGCACCGAGCAGCGCAAGGCACCGCGCAGCGGCCCGGACTTCGGCTCGCCTTTCTTTTGCTTACTTTTCTTTGGCGAAGCAAAGAAAAGTGAGTCGGCCGCCGGGCCGAGACCCGGCCCACAAAAGCCACGAGAGGAGCACCCTCACTCAGCAGAAGCACTCTGCTGCAAAGCCCACATCCCCGCATAGGTGCCCCCCCGCGCCACCAGCTCGGCGTGCGTCCCCCGCTCCACGATCTCGCCGTGCACCAGCACCAGGATCTCGTGCGCGTCGACCACCGTCGACAGGCGGTGCGCGATCACCAGCGAGGTCTTGTTGCGCGCCGCGCTTTTGAGTTCGGCCTGGATGGCCCGTTCGTTGGCCGAGTCCAGCGCCGAGGTGGCCTCGTCGAAGATCACGATGGGCGGGTTCTTCAGCAGGGTGCGTGCGATCGCCACGCGCTGCTTCTCGCCGCCCGAGAGCTTGAGCCCGCGCTCGCCCACCGTGGTCGCGTAGCCCTTGGGCAGCTTCTCGATGAAGCCGTGGATGTGGGCCGCCTGGGCCGCCGCCACCGCCGCGTCGTGGCCGGCGTCCGGCCGGCCGTAGAGGATGTTGTATTCGATGCTGTCGTTGAACAGCACCGTGTCCTGCGGCACGATGCCGATGGCCTGCCGCACGCTGGACTGGGTCACGCGGCGGATGTCCTGGCCGTTGATCCGGATCTGACCGCCGGACACGTCGTAGAAACGGTAGAGCAGCCGCGCCAGGGTGGATTTCCCGGACCCGGAAGGCCCGACCACCGCCACCGTCTTGCCCGCCGGAATCGCGAAGCTGATGCCGTGCAGGATCTCGCGCGCCGGTTCATACGAGAAGCGCACGTTCTCGAAGGTCACCGCGGGCGGGCCGTCCAGTCGCAGCGGCAAGGCGTCCGGCGCGTCGGCGATTTCGCGCTCCTTCTCCAGCAGCACAAACATCTTGTCCAGGTCGGTCAGGCTCTGCTTGATCTCGCGGTAGAGCACGCCCAGAAAGCCCAGTGGAATGTAGAGCTGGATCATGAAAGCGTTGACCATGACCAGGTCGCCCAGCGTCATGCGTCCGTCGGCCACGCCCTGGGTGGCGCGCCAGAGCATCAGCACCAGCGCCACAGCAATGATGAGCTGCTGCCCGGCGTTGAGCATGGACAGCGTGGTCTGGCTCTTGATGCGGGCCTTGCGCAGCTTTTCCAGCGCCGCGTCATAGCGCTGCGCTTCAAACGCTTCGTTGTTGAAATACTTGACGGTCTCGTAGTTCAGCAGCGAGTCGATGGCCTTGGTCTGGCTCACCGACTCCAGCTCATTCATCTCGCGGCGGAACTTCGTGCGCCACTCGGTCACCGTCACGGTGAAGCCCACGTACAGCACCAGCGCCACCAGGGTGATCCAGACGTAGCCCATGTCGAACTGTGTGCCCAGCAGGGCCAGCACCAGGGCCACCTCGACCAGGGTCGGGAAGATGCTGTAGAGCGAATACGAGATGAGCGACTGCACGCCGCGCGTGCCGCGCTCGATGTCGCGCGTCATGCCGCCGGTCTGGCGCTCCAGGTGAAAACGCAGCGACAGGGCGTGCAGGTGGCCGAACACCTGCAGCGCAATGGACCGCGTGGCCCCTTCGGTCGCCTTGGCAAACACCAGCTCGCGCAGTTCGGTGAACACCGTGTTGGACAGGCGCAGCGCGCCATACGCCACGATCAGCCCCAGCGGCACCACCAGCAGGGCTTGGGCGCTGCCGGGCGCGATGGTCATGGCGTCCACCAGTTGCTTGAGCAGCAGGGGCACGCCCACGTTGGCCAGCTTGGCCGCCACCATGAATGCCAGCGCCGCCACCACGCGCCATTTGTATTGCCACAGGTAGGGGAACAGGCGCGAGAGGGTGGCCCAGTCGGACCGTCGGGACGATGGCAGGGGCACACTGCCCGCCGGGGCGGGCATGGCGTTCGAGGCACGGCGCATGGGGGACAATCCAGAACTGTTTGTGCCAACGATTGTGCCCATGTCCAGCGAATCCAGCCCCCGCCCTGAAACCCCCTTGCCCGAAGGCCGCGAGCTGGTGCTCAAGGTCATCCCCATGCCGGCCGACACCAACGGCAACGGCGACATCTTCGGCGGCTGGGTCATGGCCCAGGTGGACCTGGCCGGCGCCGTGCTGCCGGCGCGTTATGTGCGCGGTCGCATGGCCACGGTGGCGGTCAACCAGTTCATCTTCAAGCAGCCGGTGCGCGTGGGCGACATCCTGAGCTTTTTCTCCCACGTCACGCGCGTGGGCAACACCTCCATCACCGTGCAGGTGGAGGTGTTTGCCGAGCGCTTCTCGGCCCAGGGCCAGTACGTGAAGGTGACCGAGGCCAGCCTGACCTACGTGGCGATCGACCGCGAAGGCCGCCCGCGGCCGATCCCGCGCGAAGGTCTGCCCGCCGGCATGGCCTGAGAGACCGGGCGGCCAACGGACGGGTGCGTGCCGCTCAGCGCGGTAGCCAGCGCGAGCGCCAGTGGGCGTAGATATGGCGTGCCATGGCCTGGCTGCCCGCCAGGTGCTGGCGGGTGCTCTCGCGCATGGCCGCCGGCGCTTGCACCGTGGCCGGGTGCGCCCGCGCGGCCGGTGCGTAAGCGTCGCCCGGCGCCGCCAGCCAGTCGGCCACTTTCTGCGGCGTGATCTCGATGTGAAACTGCATGGCCAGGTGCGGACCGATGGCAAACGCCTGGTGCGGACAGTCGGCCGAAGCGGCCAGCAGTTCGGCATTGGGCGGCAGCTGCACGAAGCTGTCGTAATGCCACTGGTACACCACCGCCGGCTCGCCGCCGGCCGGCCAGTCGCCCAGCCATGCGCGGGCGCGCGCCCCGCGGCCCACCTGCAGGGGCAACCAGCCGATTTCGGGCACCTCCAGTGGCCGAACCCGGCCACCAAAGACCCTTGCCATGAGCTGCCCGCCCAGGCAGTGGCCGATGACCGGCATGCCCAGGGCGTCGGCCTCGCGGATCAGCGCCTCGGCCTGGCGCAGCGAGGGCCGGTCGTCGTTGGCGCTCCAGGCCCCGCCCAGCACCGCCAGACCCCGATAACCGCGCACCGAGGCCGGGAACGCGTCACCCGCTTCGGTGCACGGCACCTGCGCGCTGTGGCCTTGCTCGGCCAGCCAGTCGGCCAGAAAGCCCGGCCCATCTTCCTGCAGGTGCTGCAGGATCAGGACATCGGCCGTGGGGACATGGGCGGTGGCGGCGGGCATGCGCGCGATGATAGGAGCGTCGCGCCCGCCAAGCGGGCCACTGTTGCCAAAACCAACAGGTCCGGTTGCCCGACAGCCCCCGAAAGCCCGCACCGCCATGACACCCGATACCGCCCGCCTCCTGGCCGACACCCTGCTTGCCGTGCACCTGGGCGTGGTGCTGTTCGTGGTCGGCCTGTTGCCGCTGGTGCTGGTGGGCGGTGCGCGCGGCTGGCGCTGGGTCCGTCACCGCGGCCTGCGCCTGGGGCACCTGGGCCTGATGCTGTTCATCACCGCCCAGACCTGGCTGGGCCAGTTGTGCCCGCTCACGGTGTGGGAGCAGCGCCTGCGTCGCACGGCCGGACAGGCCGGCTACAGCGGCGGCTTCATTGAGCACGGACTGTCGCGGCTGCTGTACTGGGACCTGCCATGGTGGGTGTTCGTGGTGGCGTACACCGGGTTTGCCGCCCTGGTGGCGCTGGCCTGGTGGTGGGTGCGGCCTGCGGCGGCCAGGCGCCACTGAGAAAGCCGGGCACGGGTCAAACCCCCGGACACCAGGGGGATGCCAAGAAGGGCGTAGGCTGGCGCGCTTCACACAACCCCGAGCGCTTGACCATGGAAGACCCCCGTTGTTGCGGTAGCGGCACCTGCATCATCAACCCGCAAGGCCTGTGCTGGTGTGGCCAGCGCTGGGATGGCACACGCATGTGTGCGCCCGAACCGTTGGACCTGTCTGGCGCCGATGAGGCGCCTCCCGCAGGCACACCGCCCAACCGGCCTGATGAGCCCCGTCAGGACACGATGTAAGCCCCCGAGCCACAAGACAGCAACTTGCCGTCGGGCCCGCGAAATTCCATGCGGGTGGAGGCCACGCGCGAGCCCAGGCGCAACACCTCGGCGCTGAGTTCGAAATGGGCCCCGATGCCCGGGCGCAGATAGTCGATGCGCAGGTCGATGGTGCCGAGCTTGGCAAAGCGGTGCAGACGCTGCTCGGGCGCTTCGTCCATGTGGCGCGCGCCGATGGCGGCCATGCAGGCCAGGCCGCCCATGGCGTCGAGCCCCGCGCTGATGACGCCGCCGTGGATGCGGTTGTAGGCGAAATGTCCCACGAGTTCGGGCCGCATGTCGATGCGGGCGGTGACGCGCTCGGCCTCGACGCTCACGATCTTCAGGCCCAGGACCTGGTTGAAGACGATGCGCTCTTCGAAGATGGTGCGCAGGCCCGCAATGAATTCGGGCTCAAAGACGACCGGCAGCGGAAGGGTTTTGCTCATGGACGGGTGATGGGTTCGTGCAGAAAGAGTTGCAGGGCGGTATCGGTGAGGTCGTCGAGCGAGGCGCCGCCGCCGCGGGCCTGGTACCACTGGACCGACCAGTTGAGCGCCCCAAAGATCATCAGACGGGCCAGTGACGGGTCGCCGCGCAGGGCCTCGCTGGCGTGCAGCGCCTGCAGCACCGGCACCCAGGCGGCTTCGTATTGCTGGCGAAGGGCGTTGACTTCGGCCCGCTGTGCGGGGCTGAGCGAGCGCCACTCGTAGAGCATGACGGGAATGAAGTCGCTGTCGGGGCCGAGCAGCACGTCGAAATGGCTGCGCACCAGGGCGCGCAGGCGTTGCGGCGGCGGTGCGTCGGGCGCCACCGGCGCGGCAGCCTGCTGGCGCAGGGCGCGCTGCATGCCTTCGAGCATGACGGCAGCCAGCAGCGTTTCCTTGCTCTCGAAGTGGTAGAAGGGCGATCCCGAGCGCATGCCGGCGGCGGCAGCGATATCGCGCGTGCGGGTGGCGGCAAAGCCCTGGCGGCGGAACAGGCCGGCCGCAGCGCGCAGCAGTTCCTGCCGGCGGTTGCCGTCGTCGCGCTCGTCGGCGGTCTTGCGCGGACGGCCCCGGGCTCGGCGCGGAGCGGGGCTGTCGGCCGGGGCTGGTACGGGGTCATTCATGGGCTCCGACCATACCAGTGCCACCCATTTATAGCAATCATCCGCTTGGCAAAAATAAGGCGGCATTCAAGTTTTGGCGTTGCGCACCGATGCAGACGACAAGACTCTTTGCCGTCCACGCCGCCACCGCCCACCATGCCACCTGCCCTGCCCGAGGAATCGCTCCCGTCGCCTGCGCTGCGTCTGATCGTGGAGCGCGCGCTGCAGCAAACCGTCAATGGCGTGGTGGTGACAGATGCGACACAGCCCCACAACCCGATCGTGCATGTGAACCCGGGATTTACCCGCATCACCGGCTACCCGGCGGCCGAGGTGCTGGGCCGCAACTGCGGCTTTCTGCAGGGCGCCGAGCGGGAACAGCCTGGCGTGCAACGCTTGCGTGAAGCGATCGCCCGCGGCGAGGATGCGACCGTCGTGGTGCGCAACTACCGCCGCGACGGTCGCCCGTTCTGGAACCGGGTGGAACTCAGCCCGGTGCGCGACGAAGCCAGCGGCCGGCTCACCCATTTTTTTGCGCTGCAGACCGACGTGACGCTCGAGCGCGAGGCCGAAGAGTCGGCCCAGCTGCGCGCGGTGGCGATGGAGCGGGCGATCAGCGCGCACCCGCTGGGCCTGCTGTCACTGGACAACGAAGACCATGTGGCACTGTTCAGCCCGGCCTGCGCGGCGCTGCTGGGCGTGACAGCCGATGCCGTGCTGCAGCGCCCGGCGTCCGAGCTGATCGAGCGCATTGCCCTGCAGGCCGGCGTGCCAACCGACACCCTGGCCTGGCCGGCACCGCCGGCCCCCACCCTGTGGGAACTGCAGCAACCACACCACCGCGTGCTGGAGGTGTCGGCCTCGCCCATGGGCACGCTCACCGGCCAGCGCCTGGTGCTGCTGCGCGATGTGACACAGCAGCGGGTGCAGCAGACCACGCGCGACCACTTTCTCTCGACTGCGGCGCACGAGTTGCGCACGCCGCTGGGCAGCATCCGCGGTTTCACCGAACTGATGCTGATGCGCCCCTACAGTGCGGAACAGGCCCGCCCGTTGCTGGAGACGGTGCTGCGCCAGGCCCTGCGCCTGGGCTCGATGCTGGACGACCTGCTGGACCTGGCACACCTGGACGAGCGGGGCCGCGAAGCCTTCAGTCTGACACCCGTGGACCTGGTGCCGGTGGTCCGGCGCGCAGCGGACGTGATCGAGCTGCCCGGTCAGCGCCACCGCCTGGTGCTGGCGCTGCCACCCGGCCCTTGCCAGGTGCTGGGCCATGCCGCGCGGCTGGAGCAGGTGCTCATCAACCTGCTTTCGAACGCGGTGAAATATTCCCCGGAGGGCGGTGATGTCAGCTGCCGGCTCGCGCCGGAACCCGACGGCGGCTGGTGCCTGAGCGTCAGCGACCAGGGACTGGGCATGACCGAGCAGGATCTGGGGCGACTGTTCACCCGCTTCTTCCGGGCAAACCCCGAAGGCCCCATACCAGGCACCGGCCTGGGGCTGGCCATCGTCAAAGAAATGGTCGAGCGCATGGGGGGCCGCATCACGGTGCGCAGCCGCCCGGGCGAAGGCTCGACTTTCAGCGTCCACCTGCGCGCCACCGCGGGGACCAGCGCAGCCCCGATCATCCACTTCGAGAGGGCCACATGAACCCGACACCCAACACGCCTGATTTCCACGCCCCCGATCTGCTGCAGTCCCTGCAGTCGCTGTCCACCGCGGGCCTCGACAGCCTGCCCTTCGGCGTGATCGGCTTCGGCCCCGACGGCCAGGTGACGCACTACAACCGCTTCGAGGCCGAGGCGGCACATTTCGATCCGGCCCGGGTGATCGGCCAGCATGTGTTCATCGAGCTGGCCCCGTGCATGAACAACTACATGGTGGCCGGGCGGTTTGAAGACCGGCTGGCCTCGGGCTCCGCGCTGGACGAAACCCTGCCCTGGGTGCTGACGTTTCGCATGCGCCCCACGCCAGTGCAATTGCGTCTGCTCGCGCACCCAGCCAGCGACACCCGCTATGTGCTGGTGTGGCGCAACGGGGCCACAGCATGAGCGCCCCGGCCGGCGCCGCCCCGGCCGATGACCTGAGCCCGCAGGCGTTGCTGGAGTTTCTGCACCTGGCCCCGGTGGGGCTGCTGCGCATGCGCCTCACGGGCGAAATCCTGATGATGAACCCGGCCGCCGCACAGTTGCTGGGACATCTGGGCTACGGCACGGGTGAACCCAACCTGCTGAAGATGCTGGACCCGGTCACCCCCGACCTGCGCACCCTGCTGCATGTATTCCAGGGCAGTGCTGGCCTGGTGTTCGACCAGTACCGGGTGACCCTGCCCGAAGGGCCTGACGAACGGCGCCCGCTCGCACTGGGCCTGAGCGCACTCATGCTGCCGTCGGATCCGGACAGCGTGATGGTGGTTGTGACAGAGGAGTCCAACGCGGTGCGGCTGGAACGGATGCGCCACAGCTGGCCACGCTGACAGGCCTCGCCCGCCTGTCGGGGAACTCCAGACCCGGTGGTGCCATCCATACCGCAGACCTGTCGTGTGGGCGCCATTCCCCCGCCGGCGGATACCGGAGACACCCGTGCAAACCCTGCAAATAATCCCTATTAAACAGAATATAAGTCTAGATATTGCTGGTTTTTCGGAAACCTTTGCGTCCGTATAGTGAAGCGTCTTTCGTTCCCCCTTTTCAGGAGACCCTCATGAAAAAACTGCTTTCCATGCTCGCCCTGGTGATGACCCTGGGCCTGGGCACGTTCCACCTCGAGGCCGAAGCCAAGCGCATTGGCGGTGGCAAGTCGATGGGCATGCAGCGCCAGGCCACCCCGCCGGCCAACACCCCCTCGGCCACACCGAACGCGGCACCGGCCGCCGGTGCCGGCGCCGCAGCGGCAGCCCCCAAGCGCAGCTGGATGGGACCGGTTGCAGGTCTGGCCGCCGGCCTGGGCCTGGCCGCCCTCGCCTCGCACCTGGGCTTCGGTGAAGAACTGGCCAACATGCTGATGATCGGTTTGCTGGTGATGGCGGTGATCGCGGTGATCGGCTTCGTGATGCGCAAGAAGGCCGCACAGCAAGGCGGGGCCATGGCTTACGCCGGTGCAGGCGCCGGCACGCCCCAGCCGAACAACACGTTCCGCATGCCCGCCACCCAGCAACCCGCGGCCACGCCGGCCTTTGGCCAGGGTGGTTCGATGATCGGCAGCGCCCTGGGCGGTGCGCCGGCAGCCCGCATCCCGGCCGACTTTGACGTGGCGGGCTTTGTGCGCAACGCCAAGGTGCAGTTCATCCGCCTGCAGGCCGCCAACGACGCGGGCAACCTCGACGACATCCGCGACTTCACGTCGCCCGAAATGTTCGCCGAGATCCAGATGGACATCCGCGAGCGCAACGGTGCCACGCAGGAGACCCGTGTGCTCGACCTGAACGCCGAGGTGCTGGAAGTGGCCGAAGAGGGCAACCGCTACGTGGTGAGCGTGCTGTTCACCGGCCGCGTGCAGGAAGATGGCGCCGCACCGGACGACATCCACGAAACCTGGCACCTGACCAAGCCCATGACCGGCAACGGCGGCTGGGTGCTGTCGGGCATCCAGCAAGGCGCCTGATCTTTTCGCTTGCTTGCTCTCACGAGCTCCTCATTGCCCCGGCTTTGCCGGGGTTTTTTTTCGTCCGTGCCGGGCGGATGGTCACCGCGCAGCGGGACAAGCTGTTACCCCGGAAAAACCTTGATGCCACCACGCCCGTGCCAGAGGGGCATGGGCGTGGTGCAATCGGACCCTGACCGTACCATCAGGAGACCGCCATGGCACCCGATTTCGACACCTTCCGCAGCCAGGCCCTGGCCGAGGGCTTTGACGAAGTTCTGGAGCGCGTATGGGCGCCCGACACGGTGCTGGAGACCCACACCCACCCGTTCGCGGTGAAGGCCCTGGTGGTGCAGGGCGAGATGTGGCTGACGGTGGGCCCGGAGACCCGGCACCTGCAGCCTGGCGAGCTGTTCGAGCTGGATCACGCCGAGCCGCACAGCGAGCGCTACGGCCCCGAAGGCGCCACCTACTGGGCGGCCCGGCTCAACGGCTGAGTGGCCCAACGCTCAGACCTGTCTGCGCGCCCCGACGCCCGCTCAGCCGCAGCGCCCGCACACACCCCTCGGCGCCAGCCGGGCGCGCACAGCCACGACAATACGGCGCATGGATGCACTGATGTTGTGGCTGCTGCTGGCGGGCGGCCTGTGGATGTTCAAGCGCCGGGACGAGCAGCAGCGCGTGCTGCTGCTGGGCGGGTTGCTGCGCAAGTACCGTATCGAGGAGCACATGGCGCAGCTCACCGACGGCTACCTGCGCGCGCTGGGTGAAACCGACCCGCAACGTGCCGCCCCGATCTGGCAGAACCTCGGCGCCACCGAAGCGCTGCTGCAGGACGAGCTGCACCAGCTGACCGACGATCTGAAGGACGTGTGGGGCGAGCGCCTGCGCGTGAGCCGCTGGCCGGTGAGCGTGCCCATGGCCACGCGCCTGTTCCCGCAGCACAGTTTTGATTTCAAGGCCCTGGTGGGCCTGCACGCCGCGGGCCTGGCGCAGACGCTGCAGAACGCCGAGGGTCTGTCCCCGCGCGACCGGGCCTTTCGTGCCACGGCCGAACTGCTGCTGTTCCAGCACAGCTGCCACTGGTTCTGCCGCTCGAAGAACCTGGCCTCGGCCCGGGTGCTGGCGCGCCACAGCACCGCCTATGCCCAGGTGCTGGCAGCGGTGTCGCCGGCCACGCGAACAGCCTACGAACAGCTCATCCGGGGCCGCTGAAGCGGCCGCGGCCGCGCCTCAGCGGGCGCGACGGCGCCACAGCAGGGCCAGTGCCGCCACCAGGGCGAGCAAGGGCAAGCCCAGGTCGGCCTGGCCGGGCGGGGCGGCGGTGCAGCCGCCGCCCTGGGGACGCTGGTAGGCCTGGGCCGCGGCCACGGCCGCTGGCGCATCCAGCAAGCCGGCGCCACACCGCCGGTCCGTCGCCTGCGCACAGGTGGAAGCGCCCGGAAACGGACGGGTGGACTGCAGCAGGACGGTCTCCAGCTCGGCCATCGACAGATCGGGTCGGGCCGACGCCATCAGGGCCAGCACACCGGCGACCTGCGCCGATGCCATGCTGGTGCCGTACAGGTGCGCGTAAGCGTCTTCGTCCGGTGCCATGGGGTCCCGGCTCCAGGTGGAGGCAATCCCCCGGCTGACATCCCCGCCCGGGGCGCTGATGGCCGTCCCGGGACCAACATTGGCATAGGCTGGCTTGAGCGCGTCGCGGTCGTGTGCGGTGACGGCGAGCACGCCCGAACAGCGGGCCGGTATGGTGATGGTGGCGCGGCCTCCGTTGCCGGTGGACGCCACCAGGCTGACCCCCGCCGCACGGATTTCATCGACCACCGACTGGGTGTTGGTGTCACAGGCAGAAGCCACGCCCAGACTGAGGTTCAGGATGCGGGCGGGCGCCGGGTTGGGCGGTGCGCCGACCACGGCCAGACCGGCCGCCCAGCGCATGCCCGCGAGGATGTCCGACAGGTAACCGCCGCAGCGCCCGAGCACCCGCACCGGCAACAGCCGGACGGACGGGGCCACGCCGATGCCGAGCGCCCCGTCAGCAGCGGCGCCGATCAGACCGGCCACATGGGTGCCGTGCCAGACGTTGTCGCCGGCCTGGCAATCGGCAGGCCGTTTGGGGTCGTCCAACGCCACCCCGTTTCCGGGGTCCCGGGCATCGGCATCCCGTGCATCGCCGTCGTTGGCGGTCCAGGCGTCGCTGATGAAGTCATGGCCCAAGGCGCCCAGCAGATTGGCCTGCAGGTCGGCGTGGGAACGGTATCCCCCGTCCACCACCGCAACCGTCACGCCGGCGCCGGTGCTGCTGTGCCAGGCCGCCACCGCGCCGCTGCCACCGGCCACGGTGTCGGGGGTCTGGAGATGCCACTGGTAGTAGGCCGAACCCGGCAGATAGGGGTAAGGGTCGACAAAGGCCGCGTGCGCTTGCAGGCGCGTATCCACCGTGACGGCCACCACGGCCGGATCGGCCTGCATGCGCTCGACGATCGCCTGCGCCGCCGCTGCGCTGACGGCCTGCTCGAAGCGGGCCACGTGCAGCCCGGGCGAGACCGATTTGAGGTAGCGCAGCCCGGACACCCGTCCCAGGCCGGCACTGCGGGCCACACGGGCGGCACCGTCCGAGGCGGTATCCGCTGCCGCCGCAGCCACACGGCCGGCGGCGGGCGCTTCGGCGCGGTACCGGATGATCAGCCCCTCCACGGCGTCGGCCGGCACGGCCTGCGTCACCTGCGCGCCCACGGGCGGCGCCAGCACGGCACAGGCCAGCAGGCAGAACCGTCGAAGGCCGGGGGCAAACAGCATGGCGGAGAGGGAACGGTCGGGCTGGGGTGGCAAAGCCCCTCAGTGTGCCCGAAGGCGCTGGTCGGGCTGTGCGTCCTGCAGCGCCGGCCAGGCCAGCAGGCGCCGGCGCAGCTGTTCGTCCGTCAGCCCGGGGGCGAACACGTAGGCGTGCAGCGTGGGCGACACGGTGGCCGCGTGGCGCACGCAACCCTGGCTGTGCGTCTGCAACTGCTGCAGCACAGCCGGTGCATCGCCGCTGACCGGTTGCGCAAAGCGCAACAGCCAGCGGGGGCCGGCGTCGCCCGGGTCACAGCTGTCGGGCGCTGCGGCTGGCTGGGCACAGGCGCTCAGCGCAGCCGCACTCAGGCACAGCGCCGCCCAGCGCAGCCACGCGAATCCGGCGCCCCGAGGTGCCATGCGCCCATCCTCTGTTCACAGCTTGGAAAAATCCGGCTTGCGCCGCTCCATGAAGGCGCCGAAGGCTTCGCGCGCGGCCGGCTCGCGCAGCATGCGGCCGAAGCGCTGACCTTCGTCAGCCATCACTTCCAGTATTTTCGGCAGTTGTGCCGATTTCATGAGCGCCTTGGTCTCGACCAGCGAACTCAGCGGCTTGGCCGCGAGCTTGCGGGCCACGGCCTGCGCGTAATCCGCGGCCTCGCTGGGCGGCAGCACGCGGTTGACCAGGCCCACCTCCAGCGCGGCCTCGGCCATGAAGGGCTCGCCCAGCAACAGGGCTTCGGCGGCGCGGTGGTAACCCAGCATCTGCGGCACCAGCAGGCTCGAGGCGGCTTCCGGGCACAGGCCCAGGTTGACAAAGGGCATGGAGAAGGCCGCGTTGTCGCCGGCATAGACCAGATCGCAGTGGAACAGCAACGTGGTGCCGATGCCCACCGCCGGGCCACAGACCGCCGCGATCAGCGGCTTGGGAAAGCAGGCGATGGCGCGCAGGAAGCGGAACACCGGCGAATCGGCACCGGCCGGCGGGTTGTTGAGGAAGTCGCCGATGTCGTTGCCCGCACTGAACACCGCTTCGTGACCCTGAAACACCACGCAGCGCACGGCCGGGTCGGCAGCCGCCGTCTCCACCGCGTCGGCCAGGGCGGCGTACATCGCGCTGGTGATGGAGTTCTTCTTGTCGGGACGGTTGAAGGTCAGCGTGGTGATGCCGTCTTCGGTGTGGACGAGGATGTCGCTCATGGTGGGTGTCGTAGGGGTTGGAAAGGCGTTGAGGCCGGCAAATTACCACGATCGGGCGGCCGCGTCTGGAGCGCTGCCCCCAGTGAGCGGCGCCTGCGGGACAGTGCGCGCCGCGGCCCCCCTACACTGCGGCCATGTCGTCACTGCACCCCGCCCTGCGCAGCGTCTTCCTGCTTGTCCTGGCCATCCTGCTGACCGTGCCGCTGCCTGCGCGTGCCCAGCTGCTGGACACGCCGGCCGCCGGCCCCGGCCGGCCCCGCGTGGGCCTGGTGCTCTCGGGCGGCGGCGCGCGGGGCATCACCCATGTGGGCGTGCTCAAGGTGCTGGAAGAAGCCCGGGTGCCGGTGGACCTGATCGTGGGCACCTCCATGGGCGCCATCATCGGCGGGCTCTACGCCAGCGGCATGAGCGCCGCCGAGCTCGAACGCGAGGTGCTGGCCATCGAGTGGGGCAATGTGTTCGAACGCCGCGAGCCTCGCCAGCAGCTTTCGCAGCGCCGCAAGGAGGAAGACTTTGAACTCTCCACGGTGCTGGAGCTGGGTTTTCGTGATGGCGAGTTCCGCCTGCCCACCGGCGCCGTCTCGACCCGGGCGCTGGAAGTGCTGCTGCGCCGCTACACCCTGCCCACGCGCCACCTGGCGAGCTTTGACGGCCTGCCGACGCCCTTCCGCGCCGTGGCCACCGACATGGAGACCGGCCAGGCTGTGGTGATGGACCAGGGTGACCTGGCCGCGGCGCTGCGCGCCAGCATGTCGGTGCCGGGCGTGTTCTCGCCACTGGAGGTGGAGGGCCGCATCCTGGGCGACGGCGGCCTGGTGGACAACCTGCCAGTGGCGGTGGCGCGGCGCATGGGGGCCGACCTCATCATCGCGGTGAACATCGGCACACCGCTGGCCGGACGCGAGGCCCTGGGCAGCCTGCTGGGCATCACCTCGCAGATGGTGAACATCCTGACCGAACAGAATGTGCAGGCCAGCGTGGCCCTGCTCACCCCGCAGGACCTGCTGCTGCAACCCTCGCTGGGCCGGCTGACCGCGGGCGATTTCGATCGTGCCCCGGAACTGGTGAAGATCGGTGAGGCCTACGGGCGCTCGGTGCTCGAAGCCCTGCGCCGCTTCGGCACCGAGCCTGCGCACTACGCCGGCTGGCAGGCCCGGCGCGCACAGCAGGCCCAGCGTTACGCCGCACGCGACAGCACCATCACGGCCATACGGTTCGAAGGCGTCAGCGAAGCCCGGGCCCAGCGCCTGGCCCAGACCCTGGACACGCAGCCCGGCACCCCGCTGACCGTGGCCTCGGTCGAAAGCGACCTGCAGAAGCTCGCGGCCAGCGGCGATTTTGACCGGGTGGACTACCGGCTGGAACGCCTGGGCGATGGCGAAGCCCTCACCCTGCGGCTGCGCGACAACGACTGGGGGCCGCACTATTTCCGGCTGGGACTGGACCTGCGCACCGACTTCGCCGGCCGCGGCGATTTCAACCTGCGCATCAGCCACAACCGGCACTGGCTCAACGACCAGGGCGCCGAATGGCGCAACCGCCTGCAGATTGGCCGCACCCTGGCCGCGCGCACCGAGCTCTACCAGCCACTGGGCGGCGCGGGCGATCGCTTCGTCTCGGCCTATGCCGATGCCCTCCAGCAACGCGTGGAGCTGTTCGACGGAGCAGGCAGCGAGGTGGCCATCGGCTTCCGCCAGAGCCTCAAGCTGGGGGTGGACCTGGGCTGGCCGCTGGGCCTGCGCAGCGAGTTCGGCGACATGCGCCTGGGTCTGGTCGGGTCGCTGCACCGCGCGGTGCCCGAGCTGGTGAGCAACCGGCTGCCCTTTGCCGATCTCGCGCTCTCGACCCAGCGCTGGCGCGAACTGGGCGTGCGCGCGGCGGTCATTGCCGACCAGCTGGACTTTGCCAACTTCCCATCGGCCGGTTACCGCGCCAAAGGCGAGCTGGTGCTGGGCCGGCGCGCCTATGCCACCGGGGGCAGCAGTGCCTTCACACGCCTGGAAGGCAGCTTCACCGGGGTGCGCTCCTGGGGCCCGCACAGTGTCAACGTGGGCGCCCGGCTGGCCCATGCCAGCCAGATCCCGCTCGGGGCGATCGACGAGTTCTCGCTCGGCGGCTTCCAGCAACTCTCGGGCTACCGGGTCGGGCAGGTGGCGGGCAACTACCTGCTGTTCGGCCGCCTGACCTATTACCGGCGCCTGCAATGGAGCCCGGGTGTGGCGCGGGCCCTGTTCGCCGGCGGTTCGCTGGAGGCGGGCAACGCCTGGTTACGGCGCGATGACATCGGCTGGCAAGGCCTGCGCACCGGCTCCAGCCTGTTCGTGGGCGCCGACACCGGCCTGGGACCGCTGTACCTGAGCCTGGTACACGCGCCCAGGGGTTACACCGGGCTGTACCTGTTCCTGGGCCGCCCCTGAACGGAGCACACCCCCACGCTGCGCGGGTCGCGTGCTATTCCTTGTAATAGACGACCTGGTGGCTGGAGCACAGCAGGTGCCCGGTCTCGCTCCAGAGCAGCGCGGCCTGGTCGAAAAAGCCGTTGCGAAACGCCTGCGCCCTTGCCTGGCCCAGCACCCAGCCGTGCCCCACCTCGGCCAGTTGCGCCGCGCCGGCATGGAAGTACACCGTCATCGACACCGTGCCCGCGGGCACGCGCGTGGCGCGGCGCAGCCAGATGCGCGGAAAGAACACATCGGCCAGCGCCGCCAGACCGCACAGGTCCAGCGCCCGCGGCACGGCGTCGCGCATCCACAGCCGGGTGAGGCTGTCGCTGGTGCGTCCGTCCCAGGTGTGCGGAATCTGACCTTCGACGGGGCGCATTGCATACCGCCGGATCCACTCCACCGGCGAAGGTGCGGCGTACGGCGGCACCTCGGCCGGGGATGGCACGACCGGCATGGGCTCATCGTCCACGCTCCAGGTGCTGCGCCGCGCGGCGGTGACCACCGAAGCCGTGACCACGGTCTCGTCCTCACCGGACGCTCCGGTCTGCGTGACCGCCACCACCCAGTGCTGGGTGGAGCGGTTGGTGCGCACCGGCTGCGCCGACACGGCGAACGCTCCGTCCGCCAGCGCCGCGCAGAAATTCACCGTCAGCGACAGCGGCTCACCCAGCAGCGCCGGGTGCTGCAGAACGGCGTTGAGCACCGTGGCGGCCGTGATGCCACCAAACGGTCCCACCATGTTGGCGTAGGCCGGCGAGGTCGCGCCTGAGAACTGTCCGTCACCCGAAGCGGTCAGCTCAATCGCTTGATCAAACACATGGGCGGTCATACAGACGTGTCTCCTTCAAGGGCACCGCGGAACCGGCTTTGCCGGGCCGCCAGTGCCGCCCCCTCTGGGGGTGACGCAAAGCGGCGCGGGGGGCGCGTGTTCACACGCGTTCAAAAATCCCGGCCGCGCCCTGCCCCATGCCCACGCACATGGTCACCATGCCGTACTTTTTGTTGTGGCGCTTGAGCGCGTGCACCACGGTGGCCGAGCGGATGGCGCCGGTCGCACCCAGCGGGTGGCCCAGCGCGATGGCGCCGCCCATGGGGTTGACCTTGGCCGGGTCCAGGCCGAGGGTGTTCATCACGGCCAGCGACTGCGCCGCAAAAGCCTCGTTGAGCTCGTACCAGTCGATCTGGTCCTGCGTCAGGCCTGCGTACTTCAACGCGGCCGGGATCGCCTCGACCGGGCCGATGCCCATGATGTGCGGCGGTACGCCACGGCTGGCGTAGCTCACAAAGCGCGCCAGCGGCGTCAGGTTGTAGCGCTTGAGAGCCGCCTCACTCACCAGGATCAGCGCGCCCGCGCCGTCGCTGGTCTGCGAGCTGTTACCCGCCGTGACCGAGCCGCGCGCGGCGAACACGGTGCGCAGCTTGGCCAGACCTTCGAGCGTGGTGTCGGGGCGTGCGCCCTCGTCCAGGCTGATGATGCGGCTGCTGGTCGACACCTCGGCGGTTTCCAGGTCCACGCTGCGGTCGGTCACTTCGACAGGCGTGATTTCATCCGTGAATTCACCGGCCTTCATCGCGGCCACAGCGCGGGCGTGAGACTGCACCGCGAACGCGTCCTGCGCATCGCGCGACACCTTCCACTGCTGCGCCACCTTCTCGGCCGTCAGGCCCATGCCGTAGGCGATGCCATAGCTTTCGATGTCGTCTGTGTTGCGGAAGATGGTGGGCGAGAGGCTGGGGCTGTTGCCCATCATGGGCACCATGCTCATGCTCTCCACCCCGGCGGCGATCATCACGTCGGCCTCGCCGACGCGGATGCGGTCGGCCGCCAT
>Ga0172372_10000952_pt1 | contig 44689 bp, 55 predicted proteins | sample LakKiv5m_2_FD_114544 | JGI IMG/M metagenome (GOLD analysis project Ga0172372, IMG submission 114544) | Freshwater microbial communities from Kabuno Bay, South-Kivu, Congo - kab_092012_9.5m | ecosystem: Environmental > Aquatic > Freshwater > Lake | place: Democratic Republic of the Congo...
AAATAAGAACTTAAAGTTTTTGATCTTGAAAAAGACATAACTTCATCTAAAGAGTATTGGGAAAGTTTTATAAGATTAAAAATTCCAATTACAATCATAAAACCAATAAGTGCTGGTCTGATTTCAAAATCAAATCTTGAAACAAAATGAAGAAAAAAACCCATTAGATTTACAAATTTCTTTTTAAATTTGAAAACTAAAATATTGGAATTTAAAACAGATTCTTCAAGAAGAATTTTTTTATCTTGATTCATGTAATTTAAGATCTACTAAATGAAGATCGAGGCTCCTTTTCCCATTAAATTCATTTGAACTTATTTTGTATACAATGTCAATTTTTTGACCTAAAAACAAATCAGGTAATTCATTTTTAGGAACTGAAAAGAAGATACCCTTGAAGTTATATCCTTCTTTTAAGAGTTTTAGACTTAAATGATTTTTCTCAGATCCAACATATTTTATTTCATTTACTGAAAACCCTCTTGTACAAAAAATCGGCTCTAAATTTCCTGTACCAAAAGGTTCAATTTTCTCTAAAATCTTAAATAACTCCCAGTTTAAAAGATTTATACTTAAATCACAATCAATTTTTAACTTTCTCTTAAAGTTGTAGTTAGGATATATTTTTTGAAACTCGGTTATAATTCTCTCTTTCAATTTCTCAAAATTTTCAGGAAGTAAAGAGAATCCGGCAGCTTGAGAATGACCTCCGTAAGACTTAAAAATATCAGATATTTTACTCAAAAGCTCAACTATATTCACTCCCTCGAGTGAGCGTGCGCTTCCTTTCAAAACACCATGGCCTTCTGATACGACTAAAGCAGGTCTGTGATATTTTTGAAGTATTTTAGAGGCTATTAAGCCCATTACTCCTTCGTGGTAGTTTTTATCAAATGAAATGATTATCTCTGGAAGGTTTTTTTCATCTATATCAACTTTATCTAAAGATTCTGAAGTTATTTTTTGTCTTTCTAAATTGTTTGAATTAATAATTTTGATACACTCTGTCATTTTCATTTCATCTGTTGAGGTTAGCATTTCAATTGCTATGTCAGCTGTTCCAATTCTTCCCGATGAGTTAAGTCTGGGCCCAATCCCAAACCCTAGATCTACAGTACTTATCTCTTCTTTTTTCTTATTGATACTTTCAATCAACCTATCAATTGGTTCAAATGGTTTTTTTCTAAGTATCTCTAACCCGTGCTTAATTATTGCCCTGTTTATATCTTTAAGAGGAAACACATCTGTTATTGTTGCAATAGAAGCAAGTCCTAGATATGCAGGGTTTTTATTACCAAGACCTAAAGATAAAATCCAGGACAAAGTAGACCCGACTACTTTATCACTCCAAATTATAGCTTCACACTCTGGAAGACTCTCACCTTTATGATGGTGGTCTGTTACTATAACTTTACAATTGAACTTTCTTAAAGCTTCAATTTGCTTTAATGCTGTTATACCGCAATCAACTGTTATTAGCAAAAAAGGTTTATTAAATGAGAGGTCAAGCAACTTTTGAACTGTTTTATCAGATAAACCATAACCGTCTTCAAATCTATCTGGAATAACATAACCACAATTGTTATAACTCAAAACTTTAGTAATTGTGTCAAACATAATTGATGTAGCACAAACCCCGTCTGCATCGTAATCTCCATGAATTAGTATTAATTCGTTATTATGTATAGAATCTAAGATTTGCTTTTTAGCATTTTTTAAATTATCCAGAAAATCTAAACCAAAATACTCTTCAGAAATGAAATCTTTAGGATGAGGTGGGTTGTAATATTCAGAAAGAGATAAATCACCACACCTTGATTTTAAAAGAAAATTTTCTAATTCATCAAGCGTTTTACAATCGGATAGAATCTCCCACTCGTACATACTATTTCTTAAAAAATTTATTTAAGAACAGAAGAGTTGGTGTAGCTATAAATATTGAGGAGTAAGTTCCAGCAATTAAACCTACAACCAAAGCTAATGAGAAATATTTAATACTCGATGTTCCAAGAATAAACAAAGAAAACATTATGATAACTACTGTAAAAGAAGTTGTTAGAGATCTATTTAATGTTTCAAAAATAGATATATCTGCAATCTCAGGTACGCTCTTTTTTCCGCTATATTTTTCAAGATTTTCTCGAATTCTGTCAAATACAACAATAGTATCATTTATCGAAAAACCAATTATAGTTAATATTGCGGTTAAAAACAAAGCATCAACTTCTACATTGTAGAACTTTCCTAAAATCGAAAAGAGGCCTGTAACAATTACAATATCGTGAAGCATCGCAACTAAAGCGGCTATACCAAAGCTATAAGGAGAAAAGTTTCCCGAAACTCTATAAAAAGAGTAAGCCATAAATAAAACGACAACAATTAACGCTAATATTACGCCCATAAAAGAATTTTTGGCGAACTCAATTCCATATGAAGGGCTTATAATTTCTAAATCTTGAATTTCATAATTTTGGATTTCAGCTAATTTTTTTTGAAGTTCTCCTAATTTTATATTTGAACTCTCATTAAGTTTAAAATTAAGAATACCTTCTGATTCTGTAATTTCAGTAATTGTGATTCCAAATTTTTCGATTTCCTTCTTGATAGTTTCTTGAGAATCATATCTTTTAAAGGAGATATTACTTCCCCCAGTGTATTCTATAGAGAGTTTAAATCCACTAAAAAAAATACTAAAGATACTTAAAAGTATAAATATCAGAGAGATGGATACAAAAAAAGGACTATACTTTAAAATTTTAATCATACTTTATATCCTTTTATAAATACGCTAGTCATAATTCTAGAAAAATAAACATTTGTAAGTAATGAAACAACAATACCAATCATCAAAGTTAAGGCAAATCCTTTAACAAACCCTGTTCCAAATATAAATAATATCAAAGAAGCCAAAAAGGTTGTGTAATTTGAATCTTTAATACTACTCCACGCCCTTTGGTAACCAGAAGAAATCGCAAGTTGTAAACCTTTTCCCCACCTTAGCTCTTCTCTGATTCTTTCAAAAATTAAAATTGAAGCATCGCAAGCTACCCCAACTGAAAATAAAAATCCAGCTATTCCAGGAATTGTCAATACAACTCCAGAGGTTGACAGAATATTTGAAAGTTTAAATATTGCAAGAACAATAGCTATATAACTGATTAAACAAGCAACTGCCACAAATCCTAACCTACCATAACTTACAATAAAAAATACAAATATGATAATTAAAGCTAATAGTCCAGCAATCAAACTTTTGTATATGACATCTTGTCCTAGGGTAGCTCCAATTAGGTTTTGTTCCACAATTTCAATTGGAACTGGTAAAGCCCCAGCTTTAAGTAAATTTGAAATCTGCTTACCTTCTTCTAAAGAGACCCCAGTAATTGTTGGATCATTAACAACCCCAGAAGCAAGGTCCTTTGAAACAACAGGAGCTTGAATTAACTGATTATCTAAAAAGATACCCAAAGGTTTCTCAACATTTTTTTTAACAAGTTCCGAAAATTTCTGTCTTCCTTCATTTGAAAATCTAAGTTGAATCACTGGTTGGTTTGTGGTTGGATCAAATATCACTTCACTTCCTATTAAATCTGTACCAGAAACATTTGATTCTATAAAGTAATTATTTATATTAAAATCTTCTGAAACTGTTTTTGGAGGCCATTCTGCGCCTTCTCTTAAAGATTTAAATCTCAACTGAGCAGTAGATCCAATTGCCGAAACCGCACCTTCTATATCTTTTTGACCTGGAAGTTCTAAAGTTAATCTATAGTTATTATTAGACTTTGAGATATAGCTACCTGTTTCAGAAACACCAAACAAGTTTACTCTTTTATCAACAATATCTTTAACAGTTTGAGCTGACTGCTCTCTTTCATTTTCAGGTATTTGAGACATATCAAGATTGATTACAATTTTCATACCTCCTTCAATATCTAAGCCTTTTTTGAAATCAGAAAAATCATACAAATTGTTTCCAATTCTAACAGAATAACCTCCAATTGAAGTTGCAATATTTATCAATGGGTGAGAGTAATCAATTGGAATTTTTGGTAAAGAAAGCAAGGCACTTATTGTCACAAAAATTGTTATTACTATTAATTTAGAGGAGTTACTTTTAAGCATCTTTATTGTATCCTGCTTAATTCATATTCACTTCCATGAATTGTAATTCTTGGTTGAATCAAAAACTTTATAACAAAAGTATCAAACTTTCTTTTTCTTATCAAAAACTCTTCTTCAGTCAGAATTGTATAATTTATTTCCCTTTCCTCTTGCTCAAACTTATGAATTATACCTTCTAAGACTGTCAAATTTGGATTCCCAACTACTAAAAGGTCTAATTCAAGTTTAGATGCAGGTCTTCCTTTACAAAACTCTTTTGAAAGAGCAATAAATTGAATATCACCTAAATTTGAAATACTTTTCAATATCTTACTTCCTATACCTTCCTCTTTATAAACCATTGAAACTAAGTCAAATACAAGTGGAGACTCCTCATTAATCTTATAAAATACTTTATTACCCCAAGGATTTTTTATACAGACATTTAGATTTGTAAGTTTTTCTAACTCTCTTCTTACCGCGTTTATCTCAACACCTAACTCTCTAACAAGAGCCCTAACATGAAACTCTTCATTGAAATTTTTTATTAAAAATTTGATTAAGTTAACTCTAACTTCCGAGATAAATAATTCTTTTAACATTTAATCACCTTCCAAACTAACTACTGTCCTTAATTTTTTGAAACTACTTCTCCAAAATAAATTTGGTTTTCATTTCTTGAGGGTACAACACTTACCCATATTTTACCTCGATTTAATTCAATTTCATCAGATTTTTCATTATAAAATCTGGTTCTTGAATCCAATGAATCTTTTTTCCAAGTGCCTTTTATTAATTTACCATCTTGTAAAACATAAACATTTCCAGAACCTAATACTTTGTAATCAAGCCTATTTTTATCATCATTTGGAATTGGAAACTCTAAAGCCATTTGAATAATTACATTTTTTACTCTTATTTCTTTTTTAGTTTCCCTATCTAACAATATTTCAGGCAATCCGTTTTCAGAAACACCAGAATACCTAACATAATCATTAGTATTTGGGTCATATTTAAAGTAACCTGTATAGTCTCCGGGATACCAAAAATCAATTTGAGCAGTATGAACTTCTTGTAATTGAGAATCTTTCAGACCTTCTGCTTTAAATTTCCACATTTCAATTGGTTCAGAGGTAGCGCCTCTTAGATTTTCAGAAAATTTAAAAAGATCTTCTCCTTTAGAATAAGCGGTATGTTCTGTAGCGACATTAAAATTACCGTGATTATCCCTGTAAAAATCAGCGCCTTTTAGACCAATTGAAAAAATTTCCCATTGTGAGATTTTTTGAAATGCTTGAGGTGAATAACCAATGTGCATAAGTGAGGCTTTGCCATTTTCTCTAACAAAAGGTAAATAATACTCCCTAACACTTCTTATAGGACCAACAATATCTGGAGTTTTTGAAAGATAAATCGCAAGATATCTTGTTATCCCTCCTTCAGCAACAATTTCGTAAATCAGATCAGCGTCTGTCAATCCTGATTGGGGCCTAGCCGGGGTCGCATTATTTACCATAACAGCAACTGGAAATCTTTTTACATTTAAAGATGTTGATTCATCAAAAATCTCAACTCCATTTAAAGGATTTATTGCTAAGGGCTTCGGTTTTTCTTGAGTAACCTCTTTAAAAATATCAACTGGGTTTTTAAAAACTTGATCTGATGATTTAGAAATTGTTGTTCTAGAATATAAAAACCAAGCGACAGCTAAAACAACCAAAAGAATTACAATAGATAAAATTAAAAAACGATTACTAAATTTATTCATAAATAGATTATAATATACATTATGAAAAAGGATAGAAAACTAAAAGCCAAAATACAAGCACTTCAAAATGAGCTTCAGTTAAAAAATGTTTCTAAAAACAAGAAATCCACTTCTAACTTGATAAAAAAAGAAGAGCCAACAATTACACTAACTAATGATTTTAAATTCAAAGAAATTAAAAAAGATTTAATTAAAACTTTAATTTTTATGACTCTTTCTTTTACTTTAGTTTATATTTCTCAATACTTTTTCTAAACTTTAGGGTAAATATATTTGTTATTTTTTAGACTGAAATTTCCTTTTGGATAAACATATCTAAATTTCCATCTAAAACACCTTCTGCATCAAATTCTTCATGTGCAGTTCTTAAATCTTTAACAAGTTTGTAAGGATTTAAAACATAATTTCTTATTTGATTTCCCCACCCAGGAACTTTGTAAACTCCTTTAACTTCTCTTCTTTCTTTTTCTTGTTTAGCAACTTCCAGAGCAAAAAGTTTTGATTTTAGAACACCTAAAGCTATTTCTCTGTTTTTGCCTTGAAATCTTTCAGTTTGATTTTCAACAACTATACCAGTTGGAATATGCTTTATTCGGACTGCGGTAGAAACTTTGTTAACATTTTGACCTCCTTTACCTCCGGATCTGTAAGCTTCAAATTCAATTTCTGAGTCTTTTATTTCAATGTTTATTGTTTTATCCACCAAGGGAATAACTTCAATTAAAGCAAAGGAAGTTTGCCTTAAGTTATCAGAATTAAAGGGTGAATTGCGCACTAACCTATGTACTCCAGCTTCATTTTTTAAAAAACCATAAGCGTATTTTTCTTTGATTTCGATAGAAACTTCCTTGAATCCTGCTTCATCACCATAAACCTCATTAATAACATCAAACTCATAACTTTTTTTTGTAAAGTACATTTGATACATTCGAGCCAACATAGAAACCCAGTCCATAGCCTCTGTTCCCCCTTGACCTGCATGAATAGTTAAAATACATCCAAGTTTATCATAATCTTTTGCTAAAAAAGTTTTAAGTTCCAAATTTTGATAATTCTTATCGAAAGATTCATAATCTTCTTCAAGTAAATTAATTTCTAAATCATCTATTTCAGATATTTCATCTTTTATGTTTTTCAATTCTTTTGATACTTCTTGACCTTTTTCCCAATCTTTCCAGACCTCTTCAGAATTTACTATTTGATTTAGTTCTACCAATTTTTGTTGCAAAAAATCATAATTTAAAAACATTTTTAAATTTTTAAGTTTGTCCTCTCGTGGAATCATTAGTCAATTTTACCATTTTTAATGTGGGCAGGAGGCAGTGATTAGTTCATGACACCGAATTCAAAGTCAAAGGATCCGGTAGCCCCTTGTTTTGAATCAGTAACCCCTTCAGCGCTAAACTGCAATACATAAGACTTAACATCATTAGGTTCAAATGAACCTAAAGAGAAACCTTCAGTTTTCCATTTTACGAAATTTTTACGACCTAAACTTTCACCTAATTCCCCCTCTTCAACAGTTCCGTTTTTATTAGTGTCGTTCCATTTGAAAATTTCAACATGTAAGGAATATCTTAAACTTGCAGGATCATTTGCTGTGGCATAATTCGCAAAAGAACTAATATTTAGTGCGGAACTTGAGATGTTTACAAGTTTAACAGGGTATTTGTTTACCCAATCATTCGTAATACCATCAAAAGAAATTCCAGAAAGCTCTGAAGTAAGATTTTCGTTTTCAACATTTAATGAAAGATTTTTTAAGAATTTTAATTCCACGGTTGATGTCGTAAATACGGCTCCTTTCATCAAAACTTTGTTACTTAGGGCTGCAAGTGCCACCCCTCCAATAAATACACCAGCGACCAAAAATGAAATTAATCTTCTTAATTTTGGATTAATCTTTATTTTCTTCACCCCCTTTACAATTTAAATAAAAACTTAAAAGGATTGTAAAATCTAAATAGAAATTTAAACCATTATGTAATCTATAAATAATAGGAAACAACATTAAATGACAATATAAATTTTCTAAAACTCTCTTACAAATTCTATTGAGAATAGATAAATAAAACTTGCAAGAATAAATTCTTATGATATTCTATATCGCAATGGAAGTAGGTTTTCAAATCAAAAGATTAAGAGAAAAGCTAAACATTTCCCAAGATAGATTTGGGAAAAAAATAGGGGTCACTGGAAAAACTATCAGTGCTTATGAAACAGGAAAAATTACTCCATCATTAGATGTAATGAAAAGAATATCAAAAGAATTTGATGTAAATTTTTTGAAGAAAAGCAATACTAAAATTGAGAGAAAAATAGCTGAAATGGAAAAATCTCTTCAAGAACTCCAAAAACTGTTTAAAGAATCTTTATCATTTTAATAAAAATTTTAATAGAATAAAAGTTGTAAAATTATAATTGTTTTGTTTAAAGTCTACTTTTGAATCTCAATTTCACTATTTAATATTATCTCTTAGAAAATTGTGGTCCTTTTCTTGCTTTTTTAAGGTTTGGCTTCTTTCTTTCAACCATTCTTGCATCCCTGGTAAGCATATCATTCTTTTTCAAAATCTCGCTGAACTCTGGATTTAGATCAGAAAGTGCCTTAGAAATTGCTAAAACAACAGCTCCCAATTGAGAGGATTTAGAAGATCCTGTGACTCTTACAGATATATCAAATCTTGACTCTGGGGAAGCAATACCTAGTAAGTAAAATGGTTTTTTAAATATTGAAAGTTCTTTTTCAGAAGGAAAGTACTTTTCTACTTCAAGATTATTTATTTTAAGATTTCCTTTCTCATTTTTGAGAAAAACAGAAGCAACCGCAGTCTTTCTTCTTCCACTTGAAATTACCATGTTGTTTGAATTTTTATCTTGAGCCATATTATTTTATTTGACCTCCATGAGGGTGATTATCACCTTCGTATACATATAAATTAACAATTCTCTTATCTCTTAATCTGTTTATAGGTAGCATACCCTTTACAGTACTTACTAAAAGTTTAGATGGATTCTTTGCAAAAAGCTTTTCAAAGTTAGTTTCCTTCAAACCACCAGGATAATTTGAGTGAGTATAATACTTCTTATCAATAGACTTGTTTCCAGTCACCTTTAATTTTGAGGCATTTATAACTACTACCTTTTCATTTAAAACTTGGTTAGGAGAAAACTCTGGTCTATTCTTACCTATTAAAAGCTTGGCAATATCAGATGCAACTCTTCCAAGAATTTTATCTGAAGCGTCAATTAAATGCCAGTTCAAAGGAACTTTAGCTGGATTTATTGCGGTAGTTTTCATTATTTGTTTTCCTCTTCTTTAACTAAACTAGCAGAATCAGAACCAACCTCTGTATCAGAAGAACTAACAGAATTCTCGTTTACATTTAAGTTATTACTCGTATTTGAAACTATTTTTTTATTTAAAGCTTTATCAGATTTTCTATCTGATTTCTTATTTTCTATAGATAAGTCTTTCTTTAATGCTAATTCATTTGTTACAAGCTCGAAAGTAGCCATTTCTGAATTATCACCCTTCCTTATCACACCTAGTCTTTTAATTCGTGTGTAACCTCCAGGTCTTTGTAACATTACAGGAGCAATCTCAGAAAAAAGCTTTTTAAGAGCATGCTCATTAGAAATGTTAGTTCTTAAATCCCTAAGAGAAGAATATGAATTGTTTTTAGCTTTTGTTATTAATTTTTCAACAAAAGGTCGAACAAACTTAGCTTTTGTAATCGAAGTTTCAACCTTACCGTGTAGCAAAACAGAAATTGCAAGGTTTTTTAACAAAGACTCTCTATGATCTTTGTCTCTATTAAGTTTTTTTCCTGCAACTCTGTGTCTCATTTTAAGCCCTTCCTAATAGCTTTCTAATTTCTTCAATTGACTTTTCTCCTAAATTCTTAATGTCAGATATTTCGTCATCAGATTTAGATCTTAAATCTGAAAGTGTTGTGATACCATGCTTTTTCAATGCATTTATAGTTCTTGTATTTAACGGTAAGTCATCAATACCAGAATTATCAGTTTTAACTTCCATAACTGATGCGGATTGATATAAAGAACTTAAAGATTGTGATTCTTCTGAAGTGGCGAATTTAGCAAAAAAGTCTCTAAGTATTGCAGCAGAAGTCTTAATAACATCAGCTGGTTTTACCGAACCATCAGTTTCAACCTCTAAAATTAACTTATCTAATCCAGATTGTCTACCTACACGAGCTGTTTCTACAGAGTAAGAAACATTTTTGACAGGTGAAAAAATTGCGTCAACTAATACATTTGATAAAGTCTTATTTTCGCGACCTTCTGTTGGAGAAAATCCGACACCTGTATCAACTTTAATTTCCATTTCTATTGTAGAATTTTTGTCAGCCAAAGTGCAAATTACAAAATCCTTATTAACAACTTCTAGTTCTGAAGTAATATCTATGTCACCAGCTGTCACAACACCTGGACCTTTTTTTGATATTTTTCCGGATGTAAATGGACCATCAGAATGGGCTTTTAATCTGACTTCCTTAAGATTTAATGTAATCTCTACTAAATCTTCTTTAATACCATCAAGAGCTTGGAAGGAATGTGTTACTCCCGGAATACTGAATGAAGTAATAGCTGCGCCTTTTATAGAAGTTAAAGCAACTCTTCTTAGTGCAGATCCTAATGTATGACCAAAACCTGTAGGTAATGGCTCAAATGAAAATACTCCTGAGTTATTGTCCTCAGATACCTTTGTAAACTTTAGTTCGTACTGATTTAACATTTTTAAAACTCCTTATCTTGAATAGAATTCAACTATTAACTGAGTATTCACTGGGACTTTTAATTCATCGCCCTCAGGAAGTCTGTCTATTTTAACATATTTTTCAGAAACATTAGCAGAAAGCCAAGCAGGGGGTGAGTAAGATTCTCTCAAATGCATTTTTTCAAATGAAATAGGTTTAACAATATCTCCCGGTTTAATAATTTGAGAAGGTATATTTACAGTTATGTTATTAACTGAAAACAATCCTCTTCTAATAAACTGTCTTGCTTCAGCTCTTGAAGTTGCAAAACCACATCTGTAAACAACATTGTCTAACCTTGATTCAAGTAATTGCAGTAAATTATCAGAAGTAACACCTTTATTTTTAAAGGCTTTTGCAACATATAATCCGAACTGCTTTTCAAGTAAACCGTATAATCTTTTCAACTTTTGTTTTTCTCTTAATTGAGTTCTAAATTGAGAAGCTCCTGGTTTTCTTGAATTACCGTGTTGTCCTGGACCGGTTTGTCTTCTAGTTAAAGCACATTTTTCGGTTTCACACCTTTCACCTTTAAGATAAAGTTTAGTGTTTTCTCTTCTACATAACCTACATTTTGGTCCGTGATATCTTGCCATTTTATACCCTTCTTTTCTTGCTTGGTCTACACCCGTTGTGAGGAAGTGGAGTAGTATCAGTGATTGATAAAACTTTTAAACCAGCAACTTTAAGAGCTTTAATAGCGTTGATTCTACCAATGCTAGTGCCCTTAACATAAACATTTACTTCTCTAACCCCTGCATTGAAAGCTTTTAAACCAGTCTCTTCGGCTACTTTTGTAGCAGCATAAGGTGTAGCTTGTCTTGCATTTTTAAAACCAAACATTCCAGTACTTCCATTATAAAGAACATTTCCTTTTTCGTCAGTGATTGACATTAATGTGTTATTGTTACCAGATAAAATGTAAACATTACCTAAGGATGGTATAACTTTTGAAACACTTTTTTTTGTATTTTTTTTAGTTTTTATGTTTTTATTTGCCATATAAATTATCTTCTTTTATTTTTTAGCTAACTTCTTTTTAGTTCCTCCGACTGTTTTCTTTTTACCCTTCCTAGTTCTAGCATTTGCTCTTGTCTTTTGACCTCTAACAGGAAGTCCTTTTTGGTGTCTTATTCCTCTGTAGGCTCTAATTTCAATAAGCCTTCTTATATTTTGAGAAGTAATAGTTCTTAATTCACCTTCAACTGGAATTTTAAGCTCTACAATTTTAGAATTTATACCTGCTATTTGAGAGTCGGTAAGATCTTTTGCTCTAATATTATAGTCTATACCTAAATCTGTAAGTATCTTTTGAGACATAGGTAGTCCAATACCTTTAATATATGTCAAAGAATACTCAACTCTTTTATTGTTTGGTATATCAACTCCAGAAATTCTTGCCATTTTATCCTTGCCTTTGTTTGTGTTTTAAATTTCTTTTACAAATAACATAAACAACTCCTTGCCTTCTAACGACTTTACAATCTTTACATATTTTTTTAACAGACGCTCTAACTTTCATTTTTATTTATATCTATAACTTATGCGACCTCTTGTGAGATCGTATGGAGAAAACTCTACTTGAACTTTGTCCCCTAATAATACCTTAATATTGTTAGTTCTCAAAGTGTTTTTTAGAGTACATATAGCTACTGACTTACTTTCATCTAACTCTACTCTAAACTGACTACCCATCAACATCTCTACCACAACACCGTTTTTTTTAATTACTTCTTTTGTATTCATCAATTTTTCCTGGTTTAATAATGTGAATTATACTAAAACATTTACTATTTTTCAACATCCAAATTTCACTTTTTAGAAGTTTAGAACAATTTTATGTCAAAATCAACGGCCCATCTCTAGTTATTGCCACAGTATGCTCATGAAGACCTCCTAAAGAACCGTCTTTAGTTTCAATTGTCCAGTTATCCTTTAAAATTTTGGTTATTGGGCTCCCTTTTTGATAAATAATCTCTATTGCAAAAACATACCCTTCTTTAAGCAACAAACCAGTACCTTTCTTTCCGTATGGGGGAATTAACGGTTCTTCATGCAAATTTTTCCCAATCCCATGTCCTACCAAAGTTCTTGAAACAGAATATCCATCTATTTCTATAGCTTTTTGCATCTCATAAGAGACATCTCCAAGATGATTTCCTACAATGCAAGATTTAGCTGCGTTCTCAACAGCATTTATTCCAGCTTGAATAAACTTAGTTTCGTTTGAGGTTGCTATTTCTTTAGTAGCAGAGGTATCTGTATGAAATCCCTTATAAAAAGTACCTAAATCAATCTTTATAAGATCTCCAGCTTTGAGTTTATAATTATTTGGTATACCATGAACCAACCCAGAATTTACATTTATACAAGTTGCGTGGTGATATCCAGGAACTGTTTTAAAAGAGCAAATTGCACCAGATTTTTCAATGAACTTTGAAACTTCTTTTTCAATCTCTAACAATGTTATCCCTAAGTCACTCATCTCAAGAGCCAGCTTCAAAGCGTTTTTCGAAATTTTACCCCCTTGTGACATTATTGAAATTTCTTCTTTAGTTTTAACCGTTATCATAATTTTTCCAAGATAGAGTTTATATCCTGCAAAATACTTGGGATATCTCTATTTACATCTACTTCTTTAAGAAGACCTTTATTTCTGTAAAAATCAATTACCGGATATGTAAGATTTTCATAGATTCCCCATCTCTTTTGAAAAGTTTCTTCTGAATCATCGCTTCTTTTTTCCATAACCCCACCACAAAGAGAACAAACACTTTCAGAAAAAGAGTAATATGCACCATGAATTTTACAAATGACTCTGTTTAAAATTCTATCTTTACAAACTTCCTTTGGGCAATTTAAAAACAAAGCGACATCTATCTTGGGCTCAAAAACATTTGCATCTATTAATTGCCTCATCCAACCATCCAATACATACCCTGAAGGAAATTTATCTACTTCCTCCTCTACAATTTTTCCTGTAATTGTATTTGGCGCTAAAACACCTTGTTTCATAGCAGTATTTACAATTTCATAGTACTTACTACCGGGTTTTAGTTCTCGAAGTAAGGAGCCTGTTTTAATGAATGGAACATTGTAAATTTCAGATAATTTTGTTGCAAGTACTGTTTTTCCAGCTCCTGGCGGGCCAATTAACAATATCTTCTTCATGCTACATTCCCAATAGAGATTTAATCTCTTCTTCTTTAGACTTCATTTCTTTTTGGAGTTTTGTATCCATTTTTTTCATTGCCTCATTTATTAGATCTTTTAACTCTTTACTTTCCTTACCGTTAAGCACTAATTTGAGGACTTTTTTATCTCCACTAATTACAATCGAGTTTTCACCTTTCTGTTCAAACACTGATAAAGCACTCATCATTTTTTGTAAGTCAGACTGTGCTTTTTTTAATTGATATGCTTGTTTCACTTTATCAATCATATTTCCTCCTAATCTAAGAAACTATCATACTTTTTAGCTACCATTAAAGACTCTGCTTTTCTAATTGTCTCAAGAACTACAGAAACAACAATTAAAAGGGAGGTTCCACCAAGAGAAAACGCATCAAAACCAATAGTTTTATGGATTATAAAAGGTAATATTGAAATAAAGCCTAAAAACACTCCTCCTCCTAGAGTTATTCTGTTCAAAATTACCCTTAAATAATCTGAAGTATTCTTACCAGGCCTTATCCCAGGTATAAAACCACCTCTTTTTTTAACATCAGTTGAAATTTTATCAGGATTAAATTGAAGAGAAGTGTAAAAATATGAAAATACTACAACCAAAATAAACATTAATACATTGTATAAGTAAGAGTTAGCCTGAAAATTTGAAACCAAAAAGTTTCCGATTTCAGTGCTAAAAGTAAAATTTTGTGTAACTAAGTAACTTCCTAAAAAAGACGGGACCAAAACAACAGATGATGCAAAAATAACTGGTATAACACCAACCTGATTTACTTTTAATGGTAAGGAGGAGTTAACAACTGAACCCCCAGAAGCTACTCTTCTACCATATTCAACAGGAATATTTTTTACTGCCTCGTTTAGATATACAACTAGTGCAGTAACTCCAAGTAAAGCTAATCCAAAAATTAGAGCATTTAGAAAAGACTCAGGCCTTAATAATTCATAAAATCTGTAAATACTTTCTGGAAGAGCTGAAATTATTCCGACAAAAATAAGCAAAGAAATACCGTTTCCAAGTCCTTTTTCGGTTAACAAATCACCGACCCACATTAAAATAAATGTTCCTGCCATCATGCTCATTATCACAACCAACATATCAATTGTATTTAGCTCTGGGATAATCCCTACCTGATTCTTAAGAAGAGCATAAAAACCAAAAGATTGTAATATACCAATCGGAAGAGTAAGTAGTTTTGTGTATTGATTAATTTTTTCTCTACCGTACTCTCCTTCTTTTTGAAGCTCTTCAAGGGAAGGTACGATAGTTGTCAGAAGTTGAATAATGATAGAAGCGTTTATATAAGGGGCTAAACCTAGAATAACTATGGAGAAGTTTTTAAGGCCCCCTCCAGAAAACAAATCAAATAAACCTAAAAATTGATTATTACTTATAAAAGCTCTTACAGCCTCTAAGTTAACTCCAGGAATTGTGACATGGGTTAGAACTCTAAAAACTAATACAATAAATAAAGTAAAAAGAATCTTATTTCGTATATCTGGGATTTTAAAAACCGATAAATTCATACTACTCTATTTTACCACCTGCATTGGAGATTTTTTCCTTTGCAGTAGATGAAAAGAGAAAGTTTTTAAAGGTAAGTTTTTTAGTCAAATCACCGTTTGCAAGAATTTTAACTCCAAACTTTGGTAATGATTTTAGAGTGGTTCCAATTAACATCTCAGGTGTAACTTCAGTACCATCTTTAAACTTGTTAAAAATATCTAAAGAAACCATTGCAGTTAATTTAGATCTTGGGTTATTAAAACCTGTGTTTTTAGGTAATTTCTTATAAAAAGGGGTTTGACCACCTTCAAAACCATATCTCAAACTATTTCCAGTTCTAGATTTTTGTCCTTTAGTTCCAGTTCCAACTGTATGAAAACCTTTTCCGGAACCTGCACCTCTTCCAACTCTTTTCTTGCCTTTATTTACTCCTGAAAATTTTTGTAAATTATTTAGTTCCATATTATTTAATCATTTCTAATGCTTTGATTGTACACATAACATTAGTAAATTTGTTACTAGATCCAAGTTGTTTTACAGATATATTTTTTACACCAATTATACTCATAATATCCCTAACAGCACCTCCTGCAATTATCCCAGCTCCTTCGGGTGCTGGCATTACTATAATTTTAGAAGATTTATATTTAGCGGAAACAGGGTGAGGAATAGTGCCATTTACAAGCTTTAAGTCAACCATTTTCTTTTTAGCTTTTGCAACTGCTCTTTGAGTAGCTTGAGGATATGATTGTCTGCTTTTACCCAAAGCATAACCTATTTTGCCTTCTTTATCACCAACAATTACAAAAGAAGTAAATGTTTGAGTGTTTCCACCTGTAACTTTTTTAATAACTTTTTTATTATCAATTACTTTTTCAATTAGTTCTTTTTTATCCATTAACATATTTAAAATTTAAGACCACCTTCCCTGGCACCATCTGCAAAACTTTTAATTCTTCCATGATATTTATAACCATTTCTATCAAAAACAGCTTTATCAACCCCAGATGTTATGAGTTTTTGTGCTAAAACCTTACCTGCTTCAAAAGAAGATGAAACTTTGTTACCAGATTTAACTTCTTTAGTAGAAACACAAAATAGAGTTTTACCTGACAAATCATCAATTAACTGACCATATATAAATTTATTAGATCTAAAAACTGATAATCTAGGTTTAGAAGGAACTCCCGAAATTTTTTCTCTAATCTTCATTTTTCTTTTATAAAATTTATCGTTTAAAATCATTTTCATAAGATTATTTTCCTTTAGTTGCTGATTTTCCAGCTTTTCTTCTTATCACTTCACCTACATACTTAATTCCTTTACCTTTATAAGGTTCAGGTTTCTTGAGCTTTCGGATATTTGAAGCAACTTGACCTACTAAACCTTTATCAAAACCCTTAACAGTAAACTTGGTGTTTCCTTCAACTTCGAATTTAATGCCTGCCGGAGCTACAATATTAACATCGTGAGAGAAGCCTAACTTAAAAACTAAATTAGAACCCTGTTGAGCAACTCTGTAACCTACTCCTTCCAACTCTAATTTCTTTTCGAAACCTTTGGTTACACCGTCAATCATATTCTGAACTAAAGCTCTTGTTAAACCATAAAAGGCTTTTGAATCTTTCGATTCAGTTCTAATAGAAAAAGATAGAACATTGTTTTCAATAACACCAGTAATTTCAGGTCTTATATTGTGAGTTAAAGAACCTAAAGGTCCAGAAACACTAACAACATTATCTTTAATGTTCAAAGTAACTCCAGAAGGAACATTAATAGGTTTTTTTCCAATTCTTGACATTTTAATAAACCTCACAAATCAATTCGCCACCTAATCTTTTCTTCTTAGCTTCACGAATAGACATTAAACCTCTTGAAGTAGATACTATTATTGTTCCAAATTTACCCATTTTATTTACTAAATCATCAACTGATCTATAAATTCTTCTTCCAGGCTTTGATAATCTGGTTAAACTGTTTATAGATGGTTTACCAGATTCTTGGTAAGAAAGGGTAACATTTATTCCTTTGATTACACTATCTTTATTTTTGAATACTTTCAAATCACTTACAAACCCTTCATTTTTTAAAATCTTAAGAATTTCCTCATTAATCTTAGAATAAGGAACCTCAACATTCTCTTTAGAAACCATTGAAGCGTTTTTTAATTTTGATAATAAATTTGCGATTGTGTCCATAATATCTACCAGCTTGATTTCATAACACCTGGCAACTCACCTTTATGAGCTAATTCTCTAAAACAGATACGACAAATTCCAAACCTTCTCATGTAAGATCTAGGGTTACCACAAATATGGCATCTATTATAAGTTCTAACTTTGAACTTTTGAGGTCTTTTAAATCTTTCTAATTTTCCTTGTTTAGCCATATTAATTCGTTATTTTATCATAAAATTGACTTTATAAAAGATTTGACTTATAAAGATTTTTTGGTAAAAGGAACTCCTAACTTTTCAAGCAATGTCAAACTATATACCGGATTACTATTCTTAAACACAAAATTGACTTGAAGAGATCTAATACCCTTAGTCTTGTTTGCGTCAACTTCTGGAAAAATGATATGTTCTTTTATACCTACTGAGTAATTCCCTAACTTATCAAATGATTTTCTATTTAGACCCTTGAAATCTCTAACCCTAGGAAGAGTAATAGTCACGAATTTTTCAAGAAAATCCCACATTTTTGCTCCTCTTAATGTGGTAGTAATTCCAACTGTGTCATTTTTCCTTACCTTAAAACCTGCCACAGAGATTCTTGATTTTTTAAGTACAGGTTTTTGTCCTGTCAAAGACATTATTTCTGCATAAAATGAGTCAAGAGAATCTTTATTGTCTCTAAACTTACCAACTCCAGAGTTTACAACAATTTTCTCAATATCCGGAATTTGCATTATATTCTTCAAATTTAGCTCATTTTGAAGCTCCGGTCTTATCTTATTTATATATTGTGCTTTTAATTTACTTTGATTCATATATTATTTTCCGATAATAGTGTTATTCTTTTTTATAACTCTAAACTTTTTACCACCATCTACAGAAAACCCTAATCTTGAAACCATATTTTCAGCTTCATTAAAGTAAATAACATTAGAAACATCAATTGGTTTTTCGAAAGTTACTATACCACCTTCTTTATTTATCACTCCTGGTTTAACATGTCTTTTAACAATATTTACTCCCTGAACAACAACTTTTCGTTCTTCTGTTAATACTTTTATAACCTCACCTATCTTACCCTTATCTTTACCTGCAATAATTTTAACTTTGTCCTTTAGTTTTATTTTCATAATTATTACCAAACCTCCTTTGCCAAAGATACAATTTTCAAAAATCCGGTCTCTCTTAATTCTCGGGCAACAGGTCCGAAAACTCTCGAACCAATCATGGATTTATCTTTATTTATAACAACAGCTGCATTATCATCAAATCTAATATGGGAACCATCTTTTCTTCTAAATTCTTTTTTTGTTCTTACTATCACAGCTTTTACAACGGAATGATCCTTTAATGTACCTATTGAAGAAGCACCACTTACTGCTACAGTCACAATATCACCTACAGAAGCAAACCTTCTTCTCGAGCTTCCAGGAATACCAATAAGTTTAAGGTTTTTAGCTCCAGAGTTATCAGCAACTTTTAGAACTGTTCCAACCTGTACCATAGTTATTTACCATCCTTAGCTGTTATAACTAATTCAAATTTAACTCTCTTACTAAAAGGCTTTGACTCTTGAAATGAAACTACCTCCCCTTCAGAAACAGGTTGTTCAGAGTGTACTAGGTATTTTTTAATTGATTTAATCTTTTTACCATACATAGGATGAGATTTAACTGTTTCAACAGTCACGACTACAGTTTTATTCATTTTGTTTGAGGTTACTACCCCACTATAAAGCTTTTTACTCATTTTTGTTTTCCTCTAAAGATTTAAGCAAGTATTTCTCTCTTAAAATTGTTTGCATTCTTGCTAAGTCTTTTCTCAACAATTTCTTCTTTGTAAGATTTTTTTCAGAACCTTGAGTCACTTTGATGCTATGATCTAGGAGTGCTTTTTTTGTATCTTTAACCAAACTAACAATATCGACAATTTCTTTTGATCTAATATCTTGTGATTTCATATTATAACTCATCTTTCACAAATTTTGTTCGAAGTGGTAATTTTGAATCAGCTCTTCTAAAGGCGTCTCTAGCAGTTGCTTCATCCACACCACCGATTTCAAATAATATACGGCCTGGTTTAATAACTGCAGAGTAATGATCTACTGGAGATTTTCCTGAACCCATTCTTGTTTCTGCAGGTTTCTTATGGATTGGTTTGTCTGGGAAAATCCTAATCCAAACTTTTCCACCTCTTTTGGTTTTATTAGCTATAGCTTTTCTTGCAGACTCAATCTGACCAGAAGTAATTAAGCCTCTTTCAATAGACTTTAGCGCAAATTCACCAAAAGAAATAGTAGAACCTCTAATAGCAAGACCTTTGTTATTACCTCTCTGATGTTTTCTAAATTTTACTTTCTTTGGCATCAACATGTTTTATATCTCCAAATCACCTTTGTAAATCCATACTTTTATTCCTATAGCACCAAACATCATATGAGCGTGAGCTTGAGCATAATCAATATCAGCCTTTAATTTCTGATTAGGAATAGAGCCTGCTTCGTATTTTTCAACACGAGCTATAGAAGAGCCACCACCTAATAAACCGGACATTTTTACCTTTACTCCTTTTGCGCCTTTTTCCATAGCTGCAGTAACTGCTTTTTGAGCAGCAACTCTAGCACTAACTCTTTTTTTCAATTGTCTTACAATATTGTTTGCAACTATGTTAGCTTGTATTTCTGGAAACTTAACCTCTTCAGCTGTAATTTTAAGAACAGATTTTGTAATTTTTTTCAATTCTTTTTCAGCAGATTCAACTCCAGCACCGCCTTTTCCTATTACTACACCAGGGTTAGATACTCTGATAGTGATGTTTAGTATATTTCCGGACCTTTCTAACAAAACATCTTTCAAACCTGCTGGTTCAAACTTCTTAACTAAAAATCTTCTTATTCTTTCATCTTCAACAACATATTTTGAATAGTCTTTTTTATCAAAGAACCACTTTGAAGTCCAATCTTTACTTATTCCGACCCTAAAACCAATTGGGTTAATCTTTTGTCCCATTATTTAGACCTTTCTGACAAACCAATAACAATATGAGATCTTCTCTTAAGAATTGGGGAAATTCTACCTTTTGAAGCAGGTCTAAACCTTTTTTCAACTTTTGCATCATTAGCGTAAACTTCTGAAATTTTAAGATTATCTTTAACCATTTTGTAATTATTAGTAGCGTTAGCTATTGCTGACTTCAATACTTTACTTAAAATTCTGGCACCTTTAGAAGGGTGAAACTCCAAAATTCTTTCAGCCAAAGCCACATCTTTATTTCTAATTAAATCCATAACAATTCTTACTCTTTTAGCCGATGTAAGAGCTGTTGAAAGTTTAGCCTGAACTTGTGATAAATTACTGTTTCTCATATATTTCTTAATTATCTATTTACAATTTTTTAGAAGAATGTTTCACAAATTTTCTTGTTGGTGAAAATTCACCAAGTTTGTGACCAACCATTCCTTCTGTAATAAATACTGGATTAAAAACTTTTCCATTATGAACTTCAATTGTAAAACCTATCATTTCAGGGGTAATGGTAGATCTTCTTGACCAAGTTTTCAAAGTAAGTTTACTATTCTTATTTTTAAGGTCAAGTATTTTCTGCATGAATTTTTCATCTACAAAAGGTCCTTTTTTAAGTGATCTGGCCATTATTTTTTCCTCCTATCTTTTACGATAAATTTATTTGTATGTCTTCTAGATCTTGTTTTAACGCCTCTTGTTTTCCATCCCCATGGTGATTTAGGAGACATTCCAATTCCGTTATCTCTATAAGAACCTGCATGTGGGTGATCAGAAGGGTTAGCCATTGCAACTCCTCTAACTGAAGGTCTTCTACCTTTATGTCTAGCAACACCTGCTTTTCCTAGTCTTGCATTTCTTAATTCTTGATTACTTAAAACACCTATAGTTGCAAAGCATTCTAATGAGACTTTCTTAAACTCCCCAGAAGGTAACTTTATTTGTGCAAAACTTCCTTCTTTAGCTTGTAAAATTGCATAATTTCCAGCACCTCTAACCATAGAAGCTCCTTGACCTGGATTCAACTCAACATTATGTATCATACTTCCGACTGGTATATTTTTAAGAAGAGTTGCATTTCCAGGAGTAAAATCAGTAATATCTCCTGAAACTAAAATCATCCCTACCTTAACACCTTCTGGAGCGAGAATGTATCTTTTCTCACCATCAACATAGTTTAAAAGAGCAATCAATGGACCTCTATTTGGATCATACTCAATACTTGCAACCTTTGCAGGGATATTTAGTTTATCTCTTTTAAAGTCAATAATTCTGTAAAATTTTCTAGCACCTCTTGATTGATGTCTAACAGAAATTCTTCCGTTAGATCTACCTCTAGGGCCAATCAAAGGTTTGACTAAAGACTTTTCAGGTCTATCCTTGGAAACATCAGAGATTAAGCTTCTTTTGTTTCTGGTACCATTTGTTCTTGGTTTATAGGTCTTTAACATTATTTATTCTCCTTAGTAAGGTCTATTTGTTGACCAGATTTCAAAACTACATAGGCCTTCTTAAATCTTCCAGTTCTAATTTTTGATCTTTTTCTTGTTGTTTGTGAAAATACAGTTTTTGGTTTACTTGGCATTATAGCTGTTCTTACTTGTAAAACATCTACACCAAAAATATCTTTAACATGGGATGCAATACTATGTTTTGTCATCGAATCTTGAACTTTAATAACATAAACATTTTTGTCCTTCATTGAAGTAGATTTTTCTGTAACTATTAATTTATTTATTAAATTACTTATTTTCATATTTTTTGTGAAGTGCATCTAAAGCCTCTTCTAATAAAACTATATTTTTATTTGAGATAACATCAAAGGCATTTAAGTTTTCTAAGGATTTAACACTTACCTTATCTAAATTACCGAAAGTTTTAAGAACATTTGAAGAATATCTAGGGGTTACAACTAAAGTAGACTTACTTGATAAATTTAGTTTTTCAAAAAGCAAAGATACTTCTTTTGTTTTCTTTAAATCTGTAACATTATCCTCTAAAGCCACCAAGTTTTTAGATAGAAATCTTGAGGATAAAGTATTAAGCAGAGCTCCAATTCTCATTTTTTTTGGTAATTCTAATCTAAAGTCCTTAGGTTTAGGTCCGAAAGTTATACCTCCACCTACCGCAAGTGGTGTTCTAGAAGAACCTCTTCTTGCATTACCAGTACCCTTTTGTTTAAAAGGTTTCTTACCAGTTCCTGAAACTTCGCCTCTTGTTTTTGTTGAAGCATTTCCAACTCTTTGGTTTGTTAAGTAAACTTTTAAATATTGGGAGATTAAATCAGAGTTTAACTCTCTTCCAAGAATATTTTCATTAGATGTAAAGTCTCTAATCTTTTCACCTTTTAGATTGTAAATCTCAACTATAAAAGACATTTTAATTTCCTAATCCTTCAAAATATAATTCAACTTTTGTGTTTCTGCTTCCTGGAACAGGCCCATGAATTGAGATAGTTTTAGTTTCTTTGTTAATCTCAAGTACTTTCAAGTTTTTGAGAGTGACTTTTTTATTACCATGTCTTCCCGCCATCTTTTTACCAAGAAAAACACGACCTGGAGTTTGAGCTCCAATGGAACCAGCAGCTCTTGGTCTATCTGATTGACCCCTAGTTGCTTGCTGACCAGAAAAATTCCATTTTTTCATAACACCTGTAAAACCTTTTCCTTTAGAATAAGAGATAAGCTTTGCTGATTGATCAAGTAGATCCTCAGAGATTTCTGTTTCGGTCTTTAAAATAGTGACAGGAATAACTTTTCCATCGTTTAAAAAGACTTGAGACATATTCATTTTTAAAGCTTCAATTTTCAACATTTTTTAATTCCTATTTAACAATGAGGCAATTTTACCAAATTTTAAACAATTTTTAAAGGTACTTTCTATAATAAATTACATCTTTATAGAAATACCAACTCCAGCGGGTAGGGAGAGATGAGATAAATTCTCAATTGTAGAAGCAGTAGGATTTAGAACATCAATTACTCTTTTATGAGTTCTTAGTTCAAACTGTTCTCTGGATCTTTTATCAATAAATGGTCCTCTAATTACTGTAAACTTTTCAGTTTTAGTAGGTAAAGGAACAGGACCAACAACTTTAGCACCAGTTCTTAATGCAGTATCTATAATCTTTCCACAAGATATATCAATTATTCTACTATCGTATGATTTTAATTTTATCCTTATTTTTGATTCTTTTTTCATAAATTTCCTTTTGTAGACATTGGAAGGAAGTTGAAACTTCCTTCCAGTCTATCAAGAGTTAAGAAACAACTTTGGTGACTACACCAGCACCAACAGTTTGTCCTCCTTCTCTAATCGCAAATCTAAGACCTTCTTCAAGAGCTACAGGGGTTATAAGTTTTACAATAAACTTAACATTATCACCTGGCATTACCATTTCAACACCTGATGGTAAAGTAATTTCTCCAGTTACATCTGTAGTTCTTAGGTAAAATTGAGGCTTATAACCTGAAAAGAATTGTTTATGTCTACCACCTTCATCTTTTGACAAGATATAAACTTCAGCTTCAAAATTTGTAGCTGGTTTGATAGTTCCTGCTTTACACAAAACTTGACCTCTTTCAATGTCTTCTCTTTTGGTTCCTCTTAGTAGTAAACCTACATTATCTCCAGCCAAACCTTCTTTTAGTTGTTTCTTAAACATTTCTACTCCAGTAATAACAGTTTTTTGTAAGTCTCTAATTCCAACAATTTCAATTTCTTCACCAACAGTTACTTTTCCTCTTTCAATTCTTCCGGTGACCACTGTACCTCTTCCTGCAATTGAGAAAACATCTTCAACTGGCATTAAAAAGGATTTATCTAAATCTCTTACAGGATCTGGAATGAATTCATCAACAGCCTTCATAAGTTCAATAATTTTTTCTTCGTAAGCCGCATCACCTTCTAGCGCTTTAAGAGCTGAACCTCTAATAATAGGGGTTTTATCTCCTGGAAAACCATATTTAGTTAACAAATCTCTGATTTCCATTTCAGCAAGATCTTGTAGCTCTAAATCGGGAACCATATCACATTTGTTCATAAATACTACAATTTGTGGAACATTAACCTGTCTTGCAAGAAGAATATGCTCTCTTGTTTGAGGCATAGGACCGTCTGTTGCAGAAACAACAAGAATTGCTCCGTCCATTTGAGCAGCTCCTGTAATCATGTTCTTAATGTAGTCTTTGTGTCCAGGACAATCTACGTGGGCGTAGTGCCTTTTTTCTGTTTCATACTCTACATGAGTAATTGAAATAGTAATTCCTCGAGCTTTCTCCTCTGGGGAATTATCAATTTGGTCATACGCTCTTGCTTCAGCTTGACCTCTTTTTGCTAAGACTGATGTGATAGCAGCAGTCAAAGTTGTTTTACCATGATCTACATGACCTATGGTACCGATGTTTACGTGTGGTTTAGTTCTTAAAAACTCAGCCATTTTCGAAACCTTTCTGTCGAGGCTACGCCTCAAATTTTTACTAAAAAATACATTTAACTTTCGTATTATACCAAAGAAATATATATAATTGATTATATATTTGTTTAATTTCTTTTTTGTTTTTTCTCAGCAATACCAGCTACTAAACCTGCCGGAACTTCTTCGTAATGAGAGAACTCCATGTTTGGAATTGCTCTTCCTTGAGTTATGCCTCTTGCATGAGTTACATAACCAAACATTTCAGATAAAGGTACTTTTGCTTTAATAACTCTGTTTAAGCCCCTTTGCTCACTTCCTTCAATTTTACCTCTTCGAGAGGATAAATCTCCAATAATATCACCCATAAATTCGTCTGGAACAGAAACTTCAACAGTCATAATAGGTTCAAGTAAGATAGGGTTTGCTTTCTTTTGAGCCATTCTCATAGCTTCGATAGTTGCAATCTTAAAAGCAATTTCTGAAGAGTCAACATCGTGAAATGAACCGTCGTAAAGATTACACTCTACATCAACAATCGGATAACCAGCCAATATACCTGATTCACAAGCTTCTCTAAATCCTTTTTCAACCGCTGGGATAAATGATTTAGGAATTGCACCCCCAACAACACTGTCTATAAATTTTAAACCGTTTCCTTGATCTAAAGGTTTCAACTTAATAAACACATGTCCATACTGACCCCTACCTCCAGTTTGTCTGACATATTTGTTTTCCTGATCAACCATTGCTTTAATAGTTTCTCTATAAGCAACTTGTGGCTTTCCAGTATTTACATCCACTTTGAATTCTCGCAACAATCTATCTTGAATAATCTCAAGATGCAATTCACCCATACCATAAATTAATGTTTCAGATGTTTCAGGATCGGTTTCAACTTTAAATGTAGGGTCTTCTTCTTGATATTTCTTCAAAGCTTCACCTAACCTATCTCTATCATTTTTTGTTTTAGGTTCAATTACAAGACCAATAACTGGGACTGCAAATTTTATTGATTCTAAAATTATAGGATTTTCTTCGGTACAAATAGTATGACCAGTTCTTGTTTCAGTAAGACCAACAGCTACTGCAATCTCACCTGCCTTTACTTCTTTAATATCTTCTTTATGATTGGCATGAGCTAATAAAATTCTTGATAATCTTTCTTTTTTTCCGGTATTTGGGTTATAGATGTAAGATCCAGCAGTAATTTTTCCAGAATAAACTCTAAAATAAGTTTGTCTTCCAACAAAAGGATCAGTTTGAATCTTAAAGGCAAGCGCTGCAAAGTCACCATTTTCATCTACAGGAAGTTCTACTTCTTCTCCGTCTTCACTGCCTTTTTTGGCTTTAATAAGAGGTTTATCTTTTGGAGAAGGTAAGTAAGCAACAACTCCATCTAACAACTTCTGAACTCCTACATTTTTAAGAGAAGCACCACAAAATATTGGGTAAATTAGGGTTTTTATTACTAAATTTCTTAAAGTTTTTTTAAGGTCAAGAACCGGAATTTCTTCTCCATTTAAAAACTTATCCATTAAAAGATCGTCTTTTTCGCAAATTTTTTCAATTAGTTTATTTCTGTATTCTTCAACCTTTGAAATCATATCTTCAGGAATAGAAACTTCAGAGATATCCATTCCGTTTTTTCCACTAAACTTGAAAGCTTTCCTGTCAAACAAATCAATAACACCTTCTAAATCTCCTTCGAAACCTAAAGGAAGTTGTACAGCAACTGCGTCAGTTGTAAGTCTTTCGTGAATAGTTCTCATAGTCATATAAAAATCACCACCTACTTTATCAAGTTTGTTTACAAAAGCAAGTAAAGGAACTCCGTATTTTTCAGCCTGCTTCCAAACAGTTTCAGATTGAGGTTCAACACCCTGACCGCCGTCAAATAAAACTACACCTCCATCTAGAACTCTTAGAGACCTTTCTACTTCAGCAGTAAAGTCAACGTGCCCTGGAGTATCAATAATATTGATTCTGTGATTATTCCAAAAACAAGTTGTAGCAGCGGAGGTAATTGTGATTCCTCTTTCTCTTTCTTGTTCCATCCAGTCCATTTGTGCAGCTCCTTCGTGAACTTCACCAATTTTGTAGGATTTTCCTGTATAAAATAAAATTCTTTCGGTTGTAGTAGTTTTACCAGCATCAACATGGGCAATAATCCCAATGTTTCTAATTTTATCTAACGGATAGTTAATATTTTCGCTCATTATAATTTCCTTAATTTACATATTAAATTATCTACTTTTTATGATTTGTAATGGGAGAAAGCTTTGTTTGCATCTGCCATTTTATGAACATCATCTCTTTTTCTGATTGCATCTCCAGTGTTTGTTGAAGCGTTAAGAATTTCGTCTTTTAAAAATTCTACCATTTCTTTACCTTGCTTTTTTCTAGCAATTTCAACAATCCACTTTAAAGCCAAGCCTTCGCCTCTTTCAAATCTAACAGGATAAGGAACTTGGTATGTAGCACCAGAAACTCTTCTTGATCTTACTTCATTTTTTGGCATCACATTTTTAACAGCTTGTTCAAAAATTCTAAAAGCTTCTTTTCTGTCTGAATTGATTTTTTCAAGAGCTCCGTAAACTATTTTTTCAGCAATTGATTTTTTACCGTGTAACATAACAACATTAACAAACCTAGAAACTAGTTTGGATTTGTAAATAACATCAGGGTTTAATTGTCTTTTTTTTGCATTTGATGATCGCATATTTTTTAGCTAAAGAATTATTTCTTTGCTACCTCCTTTTTGGTTCCATAAACTGATCTAGATGTTTTTCTGTTTTTAACACCTTGAAGATCAAAAGTTCCTCTTACAATAGTGTACTTAATTCCAGGTAAATCTTTTACTTTTCCTCCTTTAACCATAACAACAGAGTGCTCTTGTAAATTATGACCTTCTCCAGGTATGTATGCCGTTAACTCACTTCCATTCGATAGCCTAACTCTTGCAACTTTTCTTAAAGCAGAGTTTGGTTTTTTAGGAGTTTGTGTTTTAACTTGAAGGCAAACACCCCTCTTAAAAGGAGACTCTAGATTCTTATACACTTTTTTCTTAGCGTTAAAAATAACTCCAAGTGCAGGTGTTTTTGATTTTGTCTTTTTACTTTTTCTTTTTGTTTTTAACAACTGGTTAAATGTCGGCATAATTATACTTTCTTTACATAATCTCCAACAGGAATTAATCTTCCTAAAATAACATTTTCTTTTAATCCTATTAGTGAGTCAACTTTACCACTTGCAGCAGCATCGGTCAATACTAATGATGTTTGCTCAAATGATGCGGCTGATAAGAAACTATCAGAACTAATAGCAGCTCTCTTAATTCCAAGTAAAATAACATTTCCAATCGCAGGTCTACCTCCGGAAGCAATTACTTTTTCATTTTCTTCGTCAAATTGAGCTCTTGTAACAGTTTCACCAACCATTAATGTTGTATCACCTGAATCTTCTACTCTTACATGATTAAACATTTGTCTAACAATTACTTCTACAAACTTGTCGTTTAAGGAAACACCTTGATTTGAGTAGGTTTTAATTACATCATCAACGATGTATTTCTTAGTTCCTACAACCCCAACCAATCTTTGAAGCTCTGTTAAATCTTTATGACCTTCTGTAAGTTTCTGTCCTTTTACAACATCTTGACCATCTGTCACAATTATTTCCATTGTTGGATCTATAACATATTCTACAGATTCCTCGTCAGTTTTTGATTTAGGCATGAGAATTATTTTTCTATCGTCACCAACTTCTTTTATTTTGACCTTTCCATCTATTTCAGCAAGAAGAGATTGAGCTTTTGGAATTCTTGCTTCAAAAATCTCTTCAACTCTTTCAAGTCCCATAGTAATATCCGCAGCTCCCGCAACACCTCCACCCCAGAAGGTTCTCATTGTTAACTGAGTTCCAGGTTCTCCAATAGCTTGAGCTGAAACAATACCCACAGGTGTACCGATTTTAACATCTTGTCTAGTCATTAAATCATGTCCGAAACATTTCTGACAAACACCTCTTTTAGATTTACAAAATAGTGGTGATCTAACAGAAATTTCCTTAACTTCACTATCCATTATTTCTTTTGCTAATTCTTTGGTTATCAATTCCCCTGCTTTTGCAATTATCTTATTTCCAGATTTTACATCTTCAGATAAGTACCTACCTTCAGTTCTTTGTGTGAAATCAAGAGAATAGTCTTTTGAAGTGTTTTCAATAATGTAACCTTCATTGGAACCACAATCTTCATCCCTTACAATTACATCTTGAGCTACATCAACTAACCTTCTAGTTAGATATCCGGATTCTGCGGTTTTTAAAGCTCGGTCAGCAAGACCTTTTCTAGCAGCTTTAGAGCTTAAGAAGTATTCAAAGCCTGATAAACCGTTCTTGAAATTTCCTAAAATAGGAAAATCAACTGTTTGTCCTGAAATGTCATTAATTAAACCTTTTAAACCTGCAATTTGAGTAATAGAACCTTTAGTAGCCTTTGAGGAACCAGATTCAATTATTTCTTTTACTGGATTTGATGCATCTAAGCTGTCCCACAATAATTTTTGAACAGTCTTAGTTACTTCTTCCCATATCTCATTTGATCTTTTCTTTACATTTTGTTCAGTAGCTAAACCTCTTTTTAAAGCTCGGTTTAACTCTTCAACTTTAGATCTAGCCTCTGCATAAATCCCTTGAACAGCTTCTGGTGTTTTTATATCACTTGCGGAAGCTGATTGCCCCGACATAGTTCCATATTTTAAACCCATGTTCTTTAATGCATCTATATATTTAGCTAAAGTGTTGTTATCAAGCTTTGTATAGGCTTCAACAATTGAAGCGTTGATAACTCCTTTTGTAAAGGTTACATTTCTGAAATCTTCAAAAGGAACTATATCATTAAACACAACCCTTCCTGGAGTTGTAACAATAATCTCACCATTATGTCTAACTTTAACCTTTTGTCTTAATTGCAAATCTGTTGAAACATTTAACAAATATCTTACCTCTGCTAAGTTTGAGAAAACTCTCTCATACTCAGGCAATGTTTCGTCAATTTTTGTCACATAATAACATCCCCAAATCATTTCCTTAGCTGGATTAGCAATTGGAGTTCCGTCTGAAGGTTTGAAAAAGTTATTAGTTGAAATCATAAGTCTTTTTGCTTCTTCAATTGCTTTTTCGGATATTGGTACATGAACAGCCATAGCGTCTCCGTCAAAGTCTGCGTTATAACCAATAGCCACACATAAATGAAGTCTAATAGCGTTTCCGTCAATTAACTTAGGGTAGAAAGATTGAATTCCAAGTCTCCATAAAGTAGGAGCTCGGTTTAACAACACCGGATGGCCTTTTACAACTTCTTCAAGAATATCGTAAACTTCACCACTTCTTCCTTCAAGATAATTTTTAGCTGATTTTTCATTAGGAGCATAACCTCTCATAATAATTTCTCTCAAAACCATAGGTTTAAACAACTCTAAAGCCATTTCTCTAGGAATACCGCATTCGTCAATTTTTAAATCAGGGCCGTTAACAATAACGGATCTTCCAGAGTAATCAACTCTTTTTCCAAGAAGGTTTCCTCTAAACCTGCCAGATTTACCTTTAAGTAGATCTGCAATTGACTTTAATTGTCTTTTTGCTAATTGAGGGTTTCTTATATTCTTAGTACTTACTCTTTGTTTTGATGAATCAAACAAAGCATCAACGGCTTCTTGAAGCATCCTCTTTTCATTTCTTAAAATAATCTCAGGAGCTCCTAAATCAACTAATCTTTTTAACCTGTTATTTCTATTTATTACTCTTCTATACAAGTCATTTAAATCAGAAGAAAAAGGTCTTCCTCCATCAATTGGAACAATAGGTCTCAACTCACATGGAATTACTGGAATTACATCCAAAATCATCCTTTTTGGGTCGATTCCAGATTTTCTAAAACCTTCAACCACTCTTAATCTCTTAAGAAGTTTAACGGTTCTTTGCTCTTTAGAATCTTCTAATTCATTTTTAATTTCTGAAGCAAGTTTGTTTAAATCAAGAGATTCAAGAATTTCCTTTATTCCTTGAGCTCCAATACTTAGTTTAGTAAATTTTGATAGGTAAGACATTAAAACAACATATTCGTTATCTGGAATAATGGTTAAATATTCAATGTTTTCAATCTTTTTGATGTACATTTTATATGTCATTACTAAATCGTTCTCTTTGTCTTGGTAAGTGTTTCTAATTTTTTGAATTTGACCTTGAAGTTTATTTAAAGCCTCTTCAGCCGATAAACCCTTCTTTGATTGAAGTTCTGCTCCTTTAGTCAATTCTAATTCTTGTATCTTTAGATCTCTTTCTTTAAGTAACAAATCTTTTTCAGCAATTAAATCTTTTTCAATGTCTGAGATAGCGTGAGCTCTTTTAGATCCATCAACACTTGTCACTATAAAGGATGAGAAATAAATCACCCCTTCAAGATTTCGTGGGGAAATATCAAGTAATGTTGCAAGTTTAGAAGGATTTGCTTTGAAAAACCAAACATGGGCTACAGGAGTTGCAAGTGAAATATGACCCATTCTTTCTCTTCTTACAATAGCTTTTGTAACTTCAACACCACATTTATCACAAATTACACCTTTAAATCTTACTCTTTTGTATTTTCCACAAGCACATTCGTAGTCTTTATGAGGTCCAAAAATCCGCTCATCAAAAAGACCATATTTTTCTGGTTTATATGTTCGATAATTAATTGTTTCTGGTTTAGTTACCTCTCCGTATGACCAGTTAATAATATCTTCATTTGACGCAATGAAAATTTTCAACGCTTCGAACTTTTTAAGATCTAAAATATTTTTCATTATTTGGTTTCCTCCATGTCTTCTATATTTACTGAATCATCTACAACTTCAGACATTCCTTCAGTCTGGTTATTTGGAGCATCTTCATCTTGAATAGTATACTCTTCGGTTATAGGTTGGTCTGTTGAGTCAATTACTTCTTCTCTAACAGCCTCAAGAGGCTCAATTCCAAGACCTAAACCGTTTAACTCTCTTACAAGAAGTTTAAATGATTCTGGTATTGTAGGGTCTGGGATTGGATTTCCTTCAAGAAGTGCTTTAAAAGCTTTATATCTTCCAATCATGTCGTCAGATTTAATTGTTAACATTTCTTGTAGTAAGTTAGCAGCAGAGTAAGCTTGAATTGCCCATACTTCCATTTCTCCTAATCTTTGACCACCCATATTTTGTTTACCTTGTTGAGGTTGTTGGTGAATTAAGTTATATGGTCCGGTCGATCTTGCGTGAATTTTATCTTCAGACATATGGTAAAGCTTCAAGATATAGGCTTCTCCGACAGTAATTGGGTTTGCAAAATACTCACCAGTTCTTCCGTCTATTAACTTAACTTTTCCATTTTCAGGAATTCCGGCAAGAGCTAACTCTTCAGAAATTAATTTTCTATCAATTTCTCGTAAAACTGGAACCTCGTATTTCTTACCTAATTTTCTACCTGCATAGGCAAGTGGTGCCTCAAAAACCTGACCTAAATTCATTCTTTTTAAAACAGAGTCTGCAGAGAAGATGATATCAACTGGAGTTCCGTCCTCCATATGAGGCATGTCAATTTCTGGAACAATTGCAGAAATAACACCTTTGTTTCCGTGTCTTCCAGCAAGTTTATCTCCAATTTCAATCTTTTTTCTTTGAGCTAGATAAACCTGAACAAGCTCAATTACACCTGTCTTAAGGTTATTTGTATCTTTTCTTGTAATTCTTCTAACATCTATAACAGTTCCACTTTCGCCATTTTCAACTACAAGAGAGGTATTTCTAACTTCTTTTGCTTTATCATTGAAAATTGCTCTTAAGAGCCTTTCTTCAGCAGACTGCTCTCCTTCTCCCTTTGGAGCAACTTTACCAACTAATATATCTCCAACACGAACTTCAGAACCAATTTCAACAATTCCATTTCTGTTTAAGTGCCTTAAGGCGCTCTCTGAAACATTTGGAATATCTCTTGTGATTTCTTCATCACCAAGTTTTGTTTCAAGAATTGAACACTCTTTGACTTCAATTTTAATAGAGGTTAATAAGTCTTCTTTAACTAACCTGTCTGAAATTACAATTCCGTCTTCGAATTCATAACCGTTCCAAACCATGTAAGCAACTCTTACATTTGCTCCTAAAGATAACTCACCGTCAGAAATAGAAGGACCTTCATACAATACATCTCCCTTTTTAACTTTCTGACCAGAAGTTACTTTAACTTTTTGGTTGAAATTTGTATCGTCATTTGATTTTTTAAACTTGGAAGGAAAGTAAGTTATAGGTTCTTTTTCACCTTCATATTTAATGATAACTTTTTTGGAATCAGAATATTCTACAATTCCGTCATTTGAAGCGTAAGTAATCCACTCAGAATTTCTTGCAATATCAGACTCTAAACCTGTTCCTACTAAAGGAGAGTCAGGTCTGATCAAGGGGACTGATTGGTTCATCTGTGCTGAAGCAATAAGTGTTCTTGATGAGTCATCTGATTGAATAAATGGTATTAGACCTGCTGAAATACCAATAACTTGAGCTGAATCTACATCTATATAATCAGCAGATTGAGGATCTCCTAAGAAAAATTTACCTTTCTTTCTAAGAGGTACTTGAGTATCTAAAACATACCCATTCTTATCAACTTTAACTCCATGACCCATAATGAAGTAATTATCCTCATCATAAGCGGCAAGGTAGTCAAATTCGTCTGAAATTTTAACTTTTCCGTCTTGTTTAATTAATTTATAGCAAGGGGTTTCAATAAAACCGTATTCATTAACTCTAGCGTAGATTGCTAAAAAGTTTACAAGCCCGATACTTGGACCTTCTGGAGTTCTAACAGCGCAAATTTTACCATATTGGGAGTAGTGAGTGTCTCTAACTCCAAGCCCCGCTCTTTCTTTAGTTAACCCAGCAGCGTTCATCCTTCTTAAATAATCAAGCATTGTCAAAGGATTATGCTGTTCATGCATATTTGTTGATTTACCAGTGTTAAAGAAAGCTTGAACTGCAGCAGTTATAGCTTTTATTGAGATTAAAACTGAAGGTTCTGGAAAGGAATCTCTAGGTTGAATAGAAATTTTTTCTAAAACATTGGATCTTAATTGTAAATAACCTCTTCTTAAAACAGCTTGAAGTAATTCTCCAACTGATTTTAACCTTCTATTTCCAAGATGATCGATATCATCTGGTTCTGCAAGACCATTATTAATTTTGATAACTTGCTTTACAATTTCAATTAAGTCTTCTTTGTTTAAAAGTCTATGTAATTCATCGTTTGGGGTATCTAATCCAAATTTTTGGTTTAGTTTAAATCTTCCAACTTTTCCTAAAGAATATCTATTTGGGTCAAAAAAGATTTGCTCTAACAATTTTTGAGCATCTTCAAGAATCAAAGGCTCACCAGGTTTCATTTTTCTATAAACTTCAATAGCCGCTTCTTCTTTCGAGGAAGAAGGATCTTTTGCAAGAGTAGCTTCTATATAAGATAATTCTGCGTTAGTATCAACTTCTTTAAACGCATCTCTAATTTGGTCATCTGATTCAATTCCAAAAACTCTAAGTAAAGTTGTAGCAGTAAATTTTCTTTTTTTATCGATTTTAATCGATAAAACACCAGTTCTTGATGTTTCAATTTCAACCCAAGAACCAACTTTAGGTTGAATTTTAGCCCCGCCTAATATCTGTCTTGTGACAGGAGATATTTCTTGTGTAAAATAAGCCCCTTCAGCCCTTACTAATTGGTGTTGAACAATTTTTTCTTTTCCATTTACGATAAAAGTTCCAGTATCTGTCATCAATGGAATATCTCCCATATAGATATTTTGGGCTTTTTCAATTCTTCTAACAGTATCTCTTAATGTAGCTGTCAAATACCACGGAGCTTCGTAAGTTTTTCCAGTAGCTTGTGCCTTTTCAATTGTGATTGTAGGTTTTTCTATAGTTGGATTTGAAAAGCTCAACTCCCAACCTCTTCCACTATTATCAATAATAGTACCGAACTCATTTAGAAGCTCGTTCATACCTTCTTTTAATAATTGATTATAGGACTCTTTTTGGGAACTAGATAAATTAGGAATAGGGAACTTTTTTGTATTAGTGGCTAAGTTATATCTCATTAATTTTTTTCTTTATTTGAAATAGCAACGGATATGCATATGATAATATATCTATCAAGCGTTGTCAACATATTTAATTTTGAATTTTTACTAGTATCTTTAATACAATTTAACTTTATCAAATGGCCAAAATCTTGCAACTACTTTTCCTTGAATTCTCTCTTCTTTTACAAAACCAAAAGCTCTAGAATCCTGAGAAGCATTACGGTTATCGCCTAAAACCATATATTCGCTATCTTTTAAGGTATAAACCCTACCATCTTCTAATTTTAGGCCTCCAACAGTGCATATTTCATCAGAAAGATAAATAGACTCATCAAGAACATATTTAACACCTCCTCTTAAAATTTCAAGTTTACAATTGTAAATTTTAACCGTATCACCAGGAACAGCAACTATTCTTTTTATATAGTCAATAAAATCAGCTTTAGGGGGATGTAGAACCACAGTATCTCCAAGTTTATATCCTTCAAAATATTTAGTAAGTCTTTCTATCAATAGTCGGTCTCCGTTTTTATAATTTGGTTCCATAGAGGATCCAGAAACTTCAACAGGAAACGCTATTAATACATATATAGATAGTAGGACTATAAGGGAAACTATCAACGATTCCGAGGCCTCAAGTAAGTATAAAATTTTTCGTTTAAATTGTTTTGCTATCATCAGTGAGTATTTTACCGCTCTTTTTCAGATTTTACAAAAATATAAGTACCTAAAGAGATAAAAATCAAAAACATTAAAACCATAACACTTATATTTAACAAAGGATTATATACAACTACTAAATCGTATTCGGGTTTACCAAAGTAATAAATTCCCCTAACAAAGTCAACTGCATAAAAAAGAGGGGTAATTCTTGAAAGAATAATTAAATATTCAGGGACATCTTTCATAGGAATAAAAACCCCTGACAAAAAAAACTGGGGAAATATAAAGAAAGGAAATACTTGGTCAATACTTCTTTTATCCATAAAATTTGCCATAATCAAGACTCCAAAAGAACCACCAAAAAAACAAACCAAAAATAAAATAGGTAAAATCTGTAAGAATCTTAAAAAATCTAGATTAACTCCGGCTAAAAATCCTATTAAACCTAAACCAAAAATTTGTGTGTAAGCCACAACACTCTCCCCCAAAACTTTTCCAAAAATTATTGTATATCTAGATATTGGTGAAACAAAAAAGGTTTGGGAAAAATCTGTCTGTCTATCTTCAATGAGCCAAGCAATTCCTGAGGCTGTTGAAGAAAACATATTTTGAGTTATTACACCTAAATATACAAAAATTAAAAAATTGAAACCAACAGTTTTTGATAAGTTTGCATCTAAACTTGAACCTAAAATAGCAATGGAAGCGAAAGGAAAAATTAAACCTCCGATAAGCCTTCTTTTGTCTCTTAAAAGCTTTAATATATCTCTATAAGCTATGATCAAAATTCCAGAAAAAAAGCTGGAAAGTTTAATTTTTTTCATGATTAACTTCCCCAATAATTTTAAGGTAAACTTGTTCCAGTGTTGGATTATGAACTTTTATCAAAGAAAGTTTTGATTTAAGTTTCTGAAAAGTATTTTGTAAATCATTTTCCTTGATAAAAATTTTGAAAGGACCTTCTCCTTCGTACCTAATCTTAAGATTTGTAAGTTCTTGTCTCAAAAATTCACTATTTAATGCTGAAATGACTGTGTATTCTTCAATTAAATCTTCTTTTAACTCGTCTGGTGTTCCAAAGGAAACAATTTTTCCGTGATTTATAATCATCACATGATCAGAACTTTCAGCTTCTTCAATGTAATGGGTTGTTAAAAAAATTGTAGTATCACCTTCTTTTCTCAAAATATCTAAATATTCCCACAAACTATTCCTAGTTATAGGATCTAAACCTATTGTTGGCTCATCAAGGTACAATATTCTAGGTTGGTGAATCAAACCAATAATAATTTCAAGTTTTCTCTTCATTCCCCCACTAAATTCATTTAAAGGTTTGTGCAAATCATTTGACAATCCCAAAACATCAGCAAGCTCCATTACTCTTTTTTTATATTTTGTAGGACAGTTTTTGTAACTAAATGAAAAAGGAATATAACTGTACAAAACACTATGAAATCTGATATTTTCTTCAGCTGTTAGTTTTGTATCAAGAGAAGGTGATTGAAATATAACTCCAATTTTTTCTCTAACTTTTCTTGATTCCGAAACTACATCAAAACCAGAAACTTTTACACTTCCGTTTGTGGGTAATAATGTAGTATTTAGTATTGATAAAGTAGTGGTTTTTCCAGCTCCATTTGGTCCAAGCATAGAAAAAAACTCACCTTCTGAGACTTCAAAAGATATATCATTTACAGCAAATACCTCACTTGATTTGTATCTTTTTTTTAAATTTTTTACAGAAATTATATTTTTCATAGGCAGTTAAATAATTCTAACAAATTAAAAGGAGAATTTATTTTAAAAGCTTCCTGGCTTGAAAAATTAAACTGTTATCTAAATTTTTAAGTTCAGGTACATTTAAACTTTTTTTGATTAAATAATCACAAAAATCTGGATTTAGAGACAAAAAAGGGCCGTGTAGATAAGTTCCAATAATACCTTGAAAGATTATTCCTTCAAATTTTGAGTTTCGATTATTTCCAAAACCTTTAACTACTTTTCCTAAATTTTCAAGGTTTGCTGAAAGATAAGTCTGACCTCCATGATTTACAAATCCGTATAGATTTCTGGACTCTCTTTTTTTAAATATTGGGTCATTTACATTTGGGTTTAAAAATAATTTTACTGGACTTACACTTCTATTTTCTTTCCCTTCATTTATTGTGTGAAAATCTATTATTCCAAGTCCTTGAATTTTTGTACCAGTTTCTGTCTGATAATAATTCCCTAGAAGTTGGTAAGCTCCGCAAATAAATAAACCACATTTACCTGAAAAGATGTAATCACTTAAAAAACCTTTTTTGTTTAAAAGTAAATCTTCGTAAAGAGTTTTCTGATTTAAATCAGATCCTCCGCCCATAAAGATAAAATTTATATCTTTAAAATCAGAAGAGTTTAGAACATCTCCATACTTTACTTCTTTTATTTCAATATTTATTCCTCTTTTGATACATCTTTGGTAAAGAATTTCAACATTACCTCTATCACCATAAAGACTTAAAAATTCAGGGTACAAATATAAAACTTTTAATTTCATAAAATACTTTTTCCAGTTAAAACTTTTCTTACTTGAAGCATAGAAGTGTAGTTACATAAAATATTTATTTCAGCTACTTTGTTTTTGATTATATAATTTACCATTTCTTTAATGTTAGGTTTAACAATAGTTTTTAGTGTTTGATCTAAAGGTAAAGTCACTCTGTAAGCCATTTCAAAGCTTCTTTTTCCAGAAAAAAACAAGCTTTTTTTATCCAGTAAATCATATATTAAATAAGGTTCAATATCGTAAATCCAAGATATATCCCTACCATCTGCCTCATTATCATTTAAGATAAAAAGGTAATTTGTTACTTTAGATTGCTTTTTTAATTCAATCAAATTATTATTGAAGCTATTTGGATTCTTAACTAAATGAAGGTTAAACTTAACTCCTTGATAATTTATTTCCTCACCTCTTCCATAAGGATTTTTAACAGATCTCAAAACAGAAAGGAAATCTTTTGGGTAATAACCAAATCCTGCAAGTAATTTGACTGAAGCATCTAAGTTATAAGACATGTAATCTTCTTTAATGTTTGAAATGTTTAATAGATCTAAATTCTTTTTAAATGTTAGTTTAATGTTTTCTAAGTTTGAAACTATCTCACAACAATTTGCATCTTCAGAATTGTAAACTATATTTATAAGTGGGTTTCTTTTAAGTAAATCTTTAATATCGTAAATCAGATTATCAATTTCAAAATATCTATCAAGTTGATCTTTTGAAAAATTAAGTAAAACCAAAACATCTATTTTAAAATATTTTGAAAGAGTAACAACACTTCCTTCATCAACTTCTAATATTAAAAAGTCATATTCATTATTTCTAACCCTATTAAATTCAAGCAGGAACATGCCTAAAATTGATCTTAGAATATTACCTCCAGTTTTATTATGCAATACTTTGTAGCCTAAAAAGGAAAATATATCTGAAACAAGTTTAGATACGGAACTCTTACCATTTGTTCCTGTTATAAAAATTACACCTTTTTTAAATTTGTAAGAATTAAAGTTTAGGTTTTTGATAAAAAGTTTTAAATAAACATTTGAGATAAAAGTAGTTCCGTGACCGAAGTTAAAGGCACGAAAGAGTTTTGAGGTAATCTTGGCAATAGATGCAAACAAAGTAAATATCATTTTCTGAATTATACCTTAAAATTTAAACTATGATTTACCGTGGCAGTTTTTGAATTTTTTACCACTTCCACAAAAACACGGGTCGTTTCTTCCAATTTTAGAATCTTTATCTAAAACAATAGTCTTGGGTTTTTTTGAAGAGTTTGCTTTTTTGTCACTTTGTGAATAGTCATCTTGGTTATAAGAAACATTTTGAGCCTGAACTAAATTATCAGGCGAAACTTTTGTTATATCACTTATATTTCTTATTCTATTTACAGCTTCTGTATATATCTTATTTACTAATACTTCAAACCTTTCGTGACCTTCTCTCTTATACTCAACCATCGGATCTCTTTGGGCGTAACCTTTAAGACCAATACCATCTCTAATCTGACTCATTGCAACAAGATGGTCTATCCACAATCTATCAATTATAGGAAGCATTACTTGAGCTAAAAATCCTAAGAATTCTTCTTGCCTTAAACTTCCTTTAATTTTAACTAAATCAGTTTCTAAAGATAAACCACCATTTTTTTCAAGTTTCTCTAAAAGCCACTCTTCATTTTTACCAAAAAAAGCGGATTGAAGAATTTTATCTCTTAATTTATAGATTACTTTTCGGTGCACATTTATCACATCATCCATCTCAACCACTTGTTTTCTTCTATCAAAATTAAATGTTTCAACTCTTTTTTGCGCTCTTTCAATAGATTTGGATACCATACCAGAAGTTAAAGGTACAGAATCATCTATACCTAAAGAATTCATAATTCCTTCAATTTGAGAACCTCCAAAAATTCTCATTAAGGAATCTTGCATTGAGATAAAAAATTTTGATTCACCAACATCTCCCTGTCTTCCGGACCTACCTCTAAGCTGGTTATCAATTCTTCTCGACTCATGTCTTTCAGTTCCTAAAACACACAAACCTCCTAACGAGATTATTTTCTCCTTTTCTTCTGAAGTTGAAGGGTCCCCTCCAAGCATAATGTCAACCCCTCGACCTGCCATATTAGTTGAAACGGTAACAGCACCAAACCTTCCAGCTTGAGAAATAATACTTGCTTCTCTTTCGTGATTTTTAGCATTTAATATCTCATGAGGCACCCCTCTTCTTTTTAACAAATCATGAAGCAACTCACTTTTCTCAACTGAAACAGTTCCTACTAAAACAGGTTGTCCTTTTTTGTGCCTTTCAACAATTTCATCTGCGACAGCTTTAAACTTTCCAACTTCTGTTTTATAAACTACATCTGAATGATCTTTTCTTGAAACTTTATTGTTAGTTGGAATAACAACTACTTCTAAATTGTAAATTTTTTTAAACTCTAAACTTTCAGTTTCAGCAGTACCTGTCATACCTGCTAATTTTTTGTACAACCTAAAATAATTCTGATAAGAAATCTCAGCTAAAGTTTTGGATTCCTGTTGAATTGCACATTTTTCTTTTGCTTCAATTGCTTGGTGCAAACCATCCGAAAAACGATTATCAGGAAGTAAACGGCCTGTAAATTGGTCTACAATTATAACTTTTCCGTCTTTAACAATATAATCTTTGTTTTTTTCAAATAGAGTATGGGCCTTTAATGCTTGCTCAATCAAATGAACCATTTCGAAGTCTTGTTCATATAAATTAGAAATTCCTAAACTTCTTTCTATTTTTCTAATTCCCATGTCTGTAAGTGTTACATTTTTATGTTTCTCCTCAACTTCGTAATCAGATTTACTTATTAAACTTCCAACCATTTTAGAAGCAACATAGTATCTTTCAGTCGGTTTTGCGTCCGGTGCTGAGATAATCAAGGGGGTTCTTGCAACATCAATTAAAACAAAATCAACTTCGTCAACTATTGCAAAATTGTGAATTCCTAAATCTCCCAACGGAGATGTTTGAGATTTTTCATTTAGATACAAAACCATGTTGTCTCTTAAATAATCAAAACCAAAATCATGGTTAGTACCGTAGGTAATGTCACATTGATAAGCTTCTTTTTTACTACAAGGTTTCAGTTTTTTTATGTAAGCATCCTCTTCACCTTCATTTATAAAATCAACATCATATTTAAAGGCTCCTTCTGAAGATATAACACCAACCTCAAGACCTAAATAGTGATAAATTGGCGCCATCCAACCACAGCCGTGTTTTGCCAAATAATCATTTGCTGTGACTAAATGAACTCCATCCCCTGTTAAAGCGTTTAAGTATAAAGGACAAGTTGCAGTTAATGTTTTACCTTCGCCTGTTTTTTGTTCAGCAATTTTACCAAAATGAAGCGCAACCCCAGCCATCAACTGAACATCGTAGTGTTTTTTTCCAATTGTTCTAAACGAAGATTCTCTAACCATTGCAAATGCTTCAGGTAAAATTTCTAAAAGTCTTTCTTGTTTTTTTTCATAACCCAACTCACTTAACTCATCTTGCCAATTTTTAGTTTGAATTTTTATTTGTTGTTCAGATAAGGCAGAAATTTTTTCTGAAAAGTTAAGGATTTGCATCAAAAATTTCTGAAGTTTCTTAAGTTCTCTATTATTTGAATCTAAAAAAGAAAAAATCATGAGTGTATTTTAGCACTTTTTATGCTCTTCACTTATTTATATAAAAAAATAAACCTACAATCAAAAAAATTCGGTAAACAATAAACGGGACTAAAGTTCCCTTTTTTAAAAACATAAGTAATAACTTAAGAGCTAGAATTCCAACTAAAAAACTTGTCAAATATGCTGAAAACATTTCAAATGAGTATTTAGAGACCAATTCCCATTCCTCAATCAATTGCTTTACAGAAGCACCTATAATTACTGGAATAGACATCATAAATGCGAAACGACCGGCTTCTTCTCTGGATAATTCAACTAAAATTCCACCAGAGATTGTAGAGCCCGACCTTGACATACCAGGTAAAAGAGCCAGGCATTGAAAAAAACCTACAATCAAAGCCCGACTAAAACCTAATTCTTTGATATCTTTTCCGACTCTAGCAAAGTACTCTGCAATCGACATCAAAATTGTTCCTAAAATTAAAAAAATTAAAACCATGTCAATTTGTCTTAACTTTTCCTCAATATAATCACCAAAAAGAAGTCCAACAACAATTACAGGAAAAGATCCAATTAAAATATATAATCCGTATCTACTATCTGAAGAAAATTGAATTTTCTTATTTTTAAATGAATGATAAAAAACATCATAGATAAAACTAGAAGAAATTTTAAAAAGATCCTTCCAGAAAAATACAACCAAGGCTGTTGCTGTCCCCAAATGCAAAACAAGGTCAAAAGTTAAAGAACTGTCTTCTATACCTAAAAGTTTTGGGAAAATTATCAAGTGAGCTGAAGAAGATATTGGGAAAAATTCAGTTAGAGCTTGAACTACTCCTAAAATTAATGCTTCTAAAATTGTCATAAATTTAGTTTATCAGATGCTAAAACTACCAAATTAGCATTTCCAATCATTTTACATACTAAATTAAGCTCAATATCTTTAAAAATTTCTGATAAAGTATCTACATTTTTTTGACCTCTTTCATAAAGTTCATCAGTTTCAGCAATCATATTAACTCCTAAAACACCGTCTTTTCTAAGAAGTTTTTTTACATTTTTAAAAAAGTTTTCGTAGTTTTTAAATTCAGATACAGAAATACTTGAAAAAGTATCTAATAATATAAAATCAAATTCTTCATCGTAAATTCCGAATTTACTTGGATTTTTTAATAAATAATTTGCATCTACATTTATGATTTTATGATTTTCATACCTATCTCCTGAAAAAAAATATTTAAATATATCGTTCATAACTGGATCTATTTCAATACTTGTAATTTCAATTCCTGGATATTTTTGAAAAAGTAGTATCGGAATTGTTCCACCAGCTAAACCAACAATTAAGGCTTTTTTAACACTATCTCTTTTTTTAAAAAGTTCTTTACTCAAAACTCCAAAAAGACCATATGGAAGATATTTATGATTAACACTTAAGGATAAAAAAACACCTTTATCACTTACTAGCTCTCTTCCGTAACTTCTATCGATTACTTGTAAATTACCGTTATACTCCGAGGAAGTTGAAAAAATTACTTTACTTTCTTTATACATCTTTATTACCATTTACTTAATTTTAGCCTCAATTTTTTCAATTCCCATATGTGATTGTAAAATTTCTGGAATATGAATATTTCCAACTGAATCTTGATGATTTTCCATTAAGGCTAGAATAATTCTACCAAAAGCTACTCCAGTGTCATTTAAAGTATAAGCGTGCTTAGTTTTTCCGGTGCTATCTTTATATTTTATATTTAGTCTTCGAGCCTGAAAATCTGAAGTATTTGTAGCAGTCATTGTTTCCATCCACTCATTAGTTGCATAACGATAGACTTCTAAATCATGCTGAAAATACGAAGCATTATAACCCGAATCTCCAGTGCATTTATTGATAACTCTGTAGGGAAGTTCAAGTTGTTGTAATAACCACTCATTTATCTGAAGAAACTCCTCAAAAATTTCATCCGCATTTTCTACTGTTGCAATTGCGTTCATTTCGAGTTTATCGAATTGATGGACTCTCTTGATACCTCTAACATCCCTACCCCAAGAACCAACCTCACTTCTAAAGCAAGTTGTTTGAGCATAAAATTTAGCTGGAAGATTATTTTCATTAAATACACAATTTGAAAAATATGCAAAGTTTGCCGGTTCAGAACTTCCAACTAAAAATAATTCCCTACCTTCTTCAATGTAATCATTTTTAATTTGATATACCTGATCTTTACCTTCCGGAAAATGAGAAGTTCCATACAAAGCTTTATCTAAAACCATTAGTGGAGGAATCATAGGTTTAAATCCGTGAATTTTAAGTTTTTGCTTTAATATATAAGAGATAGCATCTTGAAGATAAACAGCGTTATTTTTTAAGTATGAAAATCTTGACCCTGAAACTTCTGATGATTTTTCGGTGTCAATCATGTCATGGTTTTTTCCTAATTGTAAATGATCTAAATATTGAAAATTTTCTTTTTGAAGAAAACTTACATCATTAATATCTTTTGGAATAATTTGACCTGTTTTTTTAGTCCACGCTCTAATAACTAGGTTACCTTCCTCGCCAGATCCTACAGGCATTTTTTCAGAAGGTATATTAGGTAACTTTAAAAATTCTATCTTAAACTGACTATCGTAATTTTCAAATTCTTCTTCAAATTTTTTAATTTCTTGTTTCAAGGAACTTGCTTCTTCTAATCTAAGCTTTTTTTGTACATCATCTAAGAGTGGTATT